>FTJN01000450.1_pt3 | contig 14126 bp, 14 predicted proteins | sample 1658361 | NCBI WGS metagenome assembly FTJN01 (sample SAMEA3914819, study PRJEB12502) | metagenome | biome: forest; material: soil | place: Canada | collected 2010-06-26 | depth 0.3 m | reverse complement strand
GCGCAGCAGGGCCATCGAGATGACCGCCGCCGGGATCGACGTGGCGAACGTCAGGCCGACCTTCAGGCCCAGATAGACCTGGGCGGCGGTGAAGACGACGGTGATCAGGATCCCGAGCAGGACCCCTCGGATGGTGAACTCCGAACGGGGAGTCGTGGCGGCGTCGGACGACATGCAGGGTCCTGAAAACAGTTAAGGCGGCCGGACCTTGCACGTCCGACCGCCCCTAACTCAAGTCTCGATTTTAACGAACCCTGGTCGGCCTGGGTGTCTATTGGCGCGGGGTCGCCTTGCAGACCTGCGCGATGTTGGCCGCCAGCCGGTCGTCCTGCCCGTTCACCGCCAGCTGATAGGCGTCGTCGCAATGGTTGGACTTGATCAGGACGACCGCCTGCCGGGCCCGGCGCCATTCAGCCGGGCTGACGTCCGGCCGGGGGTTGTTGGTCATGCTCTCACGCCAGAGCGTGGCCTGAGTGTCCAGGTTCTCGCGCATGAGCCACGGCGAAGGCATCACTTGCCGGTCGGGCGTATAGGACTGCGAGGACTGGGATTGGGCGAAGGCGCCGCTCGCGACGCTGGCGAGGACGAGGGCTGCGAGGGCCGAGCGTTTCAACATGACCGTTCCTTCTTGAGCCTGAAAAGAAACGCCACGGTCGCTCAACCTTAGACTGCTGTAAAGCGTAATCACCCCGAAGGGCCGCTTCGTCACCGGACGAGGCGGCCCCGCTCGGATTTAGAGCACGCCCAGCATCTCCGCGACCAGCGGATGGCGGACGATGTCACGGTCGGCCAGGCGGACCACCGCGATGTTCTCGAGCGCCTCGAACTTCTCGGCCACGTCGCCGAGGCCCGAGATGCCGGGCAGCAGGTCGGACTGGTTCGGGTCGCCCGTCACCACCATGGTCGAGTTCCAGCCCAGGCGGGTCAGCAGCATCTTCAGCTGCATGTAGGTGCAGTTCTGGGCCTCGTCGATCACCACGAAGGCGTTGTTCAGGGTGCGGCCGCGCATGAAGCCGACCGGCGCGATCTCGATCGCCCCCTCGGCCATCAGGGCCCGCATCCGCTTGACCGACAGCCGGTCGCTCATGGCGTCGTAGAGCGGCCGCAGATAGGGGGCCAGCTTCTCTTCCATGTCGCCTGGCAGGTAGCCCAGCGACTCACCGGCCTCGACGGCGGGACGCGACAGCACGATGCGCCCGACCTTGCCGGCCTCCAGCGCTTCGACGGCCTTGGCGATGGCGATGTAGGTCTTGCCGGTGCCCGCCGGACCCAGGGCCATGATCAGGTTCTTGTCGTCGATCGCTTCCATCAGGCTCGCCTGACCTGGCGATTTGGGTTTGATCGTTTTGAGATAACTCTGGTCCCGTTCCTCATGACCCGGCCCGCCGCTCAACGGCGACCACGAGCTCCGATGCTCCACCGGCAGGCGGCGCACCTTGCCGTCGTCGTAGTGGCCCGTATCGTTCGCACCTTCGCGCACGGTCCGCTTGAGAGCTCGCTTGGTCATGAAAGCCTCCATTCAGGCATGAAAAAAGGACGTAGCCGAATGGCGACGTCCTTGTGGCAGATGGGGAGGAGAAAGACGCAGACAGGTGCGCGGCCAGGCGGTTCGGAGCTTGCCCCCGAAGGCGGTGATGAACGCCCAAACCCCAAAACCGACACCCAAGGTCTCCGTCGTCGGGAGGCCGCGGTCGGATATCGAACGCGGCTCGGATACGAGGAAAAATGTCTCCCGATATGGGAGTGTTCCCCCTCGAATCGCACAAATACAATGGGGCTCGTATGGTTTATGAGCCGTTAAGGCCCCGCCCGCATTTAGAACACGGTGTGTACGGATGACTGTCTATTCCTTGGGCGCCATAGGTCCCCAGCTTCCCCCGGAAGGCGAATATTGGATCGCGCCGAATGCCGCCGTGATGGGAAATGTCATCATGCGGCGCAATTCGAGCATCTGGTGGGGCGCAATAGTTCGCGGCGACAATGATCCGATCGATATCGGCGAGAACACCAACGTCCAGGACGGCTCAGTACTGCACACCGACGCCGGCAGCCCGCTGACCATCGGGGCCAACGTGACAATCGGCCACATGGTGATGCTGCACGGCTGCACGATCGGCGACGGTTCGCTGATCGGCATCGGCTCGATCATCCTGAACGGGGCCAGGATCGGGAAGAACTGCCTGATCGGCGCCGGAGCCCTGATCACCGAGGGCAAGGAAATCCCCGACAACTCCATGGTCATGGGCGCGCCGGGCAAGGTGGTGCGGGAGATTGGGGAGCAGCATGCGGTGGTGCTGCAGGCGTCGGCTCTGCACTATGTCGAGAACTGGAAACGCTATCGGGCGGAGCTGAAGCCGACAGAGTAGGGAGCCCGCTCCCCCTACGGCGCCCGCCAAACCCTCTTGCCGACCGCCAAAACCCAGACCACTCTCCACCTTAACAACGATAACAAACCAGGGAGGCGACGTCGGGCCATGGCTAGCGCGCGCTACGACTACGTCATCATCGGCGCCGGTTCGGCCGGTTGCGTCCTGGCGGCCCGGCTGACCGAGGACCCCAGCGTCAAGGTCCTGCTGTTGGAGGCCGGCGGCAAGAACACTTCGATCCTGGTCAGGATGCCCGCCGGGGTGGGCGAGCTGATCAAGGCCAAGGGCGAGCAGAACTGGGGCTTCTGGACGCAGGCCGAGCCGCACCTCAATGACCGCAAGCTGTGGTGGCCGCGCGGCAAGGGCCTGGGCGGCAGCTCGGCGATCAACGGCATGATCTATATCCGCGGTCACGCGCGCGACTATGACCAGTGGCGGCAGATGGGGCTGTCGGGCTGGTCCTATGCCGAGGTCCTGCCTTACTTCAAGCGCTCGGAAACCCATCACGGGGGCGGCGACGCCTATCACGGCGGGGCCGGACCGCTGCACGTGTCGGGCGGCGAGTCCAAGAGCCCGTTCTATCCGGCTCTGATCGAGGCCGGCCGCCAGGCGGGGCATGCCGTGACCAAGGACTTCAACGGCTTCCAGCAGGAGGGCTTTGGCCCCTACGACCTGACCATCCGCGACGGCCAGCGCTGGAGCGCGGCGGCGGCCTATCTGACCGCGGCGCTCCAGCGCCCCAACCTGACCTGCGTCACCGAGGCTCGCACCACCCGGATCCTGATTGAGAACGGCAAGGCGATCGGCGTCGAGTATGTCGTCGGGACCAGCCCCGAGCGCTTGGTCGCCCATGCCGACGCCGAGGTGCTGCTGAGCGCCGGGGCCGTCCAGTCGCCGCACATCCTGCAACTGTCGGGCATCGGTGATCCGGAGGACTTGCGGGCGCACGGGATCGCCACGGTGCATGAGAGCAAGGGCGTCGGCGCCAATCTCCAGGACCACCTGGATGTCTGCCTGTCATGGACCAGCAAGAACCTGGTCTCGGCCTATTCGGCCAACAAGGGGCTGAAGAAACTGGGCACGGGCCTGTCCTACATGCTGCTGGGCAAGGGGCTGGGCCGCCAGCAGTTCCTGGAGAGCGGCGCTTTCCTGAAGTCGCGCCCGGATCTGGACCGTCCCGACCTGCAGATCCATGGCGTGCTGGCGATCATGCAGGACCACGGCAAGACCATGGTCGAGAAGGACGGCTTCACGCTGCACGTCTGTCAGCTGCGGCCCGAGAGTCGGGGCAAGGTGGGCCTGCGCTCGGCCGATCCGTTCGACGACCCGACCATCCTGGGCAACTACCTGGCCACCGAGGAAGATCGCCGCGCGATCCGCGAGGGCGTGAAGATCGGCCGCGACGTGGTGGCCCAGGCGGCTTTCGATCCCTATCGCGAGGCCGAGTACGCGCCGGGAGCCGACGTGCGCACCGATGCCGAGATCGACGCCTGGATCCGGGCCAAGGCCGAGACCATCTACCACCCGGTCGGCACCTGCCGCATGGGGGCCGCGGGCGATGCGCTGGCCGTGGTCGATGATCAACTGCGCGTGCAGGGGATCGCGAACCTGCGAGTTATCGACGCCTCGGTGATGCCCACCCTGATTGGCGGCAATACGAATGCGCCGACGATCATGATCGCCGAGCGGGCTTCGGACCTGCTGCGCGGCAAGGCCGTGCTGCCGTCGGTCGACGTGCCGGTGTTCGAGGATGGACGGGCGGCGGCGGCTTAAGCCCCGCGACGCCCCCTCCGTCCGCTTCGCGGCCACCTCCCCCGTTTCACGGGGGAGGAGAACAGGCCGGCATCCTCCTCACCCGTGAAACGGGGGAGGTGGCGCGTCGCTAGCAGCGACGTGACGGAGGGGGCGTCCCACCGCGCGCTCTGAATGCCTATCTGTCGAATTCAGATCAGAAGGGACCCACCCCATGAACCACCGCCCTCTCGGCCGCTCCGGCCTGTCGATCGCCCCGCTGGTGTTCGGCGGCAATGTCTTTGGATGGACCGCCGACGAGGCGACGTCGCACCGGCTGCTGGACGCCTTCGTCGATGGCGGCTTCAACGCGGTCGACACCGCCGACGTCTATTCGGCCTGGGTCCCGGGCCATGTGGGCGGCGAGTCCGAGAGCGTGATCGGTCGCTGGCTGAAGGCGCGGGGCAGGCGCGACGACGTGCTGATCCTGACCAAGGTCGCCATGTGGCCGGCCCAGCCGGGCCTGTCGGCGGCCAACATCACCGCCGCCGTGGAAGGTTCGCTCAAGCGCCTGCAAACCGACCATATCGACCTCTACCAGTCTCACCAGGATGACGCCGACACCCCGATCGAGGAGACGCTGGAGGCCTATGACCGGCTGATCAAGGCCGGCAAGGTGCGGGCGATCGGGGCCTCGAACTTCACGGTCGAGCGGCTGGCCGAAAGCCTGAAGGTCTCGGCCGACAATGGGAGCAAGGTTGGGGACCTGCCGCGCTACGAGACCATCCAGCCCAAGTTCAATCTCTATGACCGCGACGAGGTCGAGGGGTCGCTGGCGGAGCTGACGGCGCGCGAGGGCCTGGGCGTCATCCCCTATTACGGCCTGGCCGCCGGCTTCCTGACCGGCAAGTACCGCGACCCGGCCGACCTGGAGGGCAAGGCGCGTGGCCGCACGGTCGGGCGCTATCTGAACGACAAGGGCCTGCGGGTGCTGGCCGCCCTCGACGAGGCCGCCAAGGCGGTGTCGGCCACCCAGGCCCAGGTCGCCCTGGCCTGGATCATGGCCCACCCGTCGATCACCGCCCCGATCGCCAGCGCCACCAGCGTCGAGCAGCTGTCCGAGCTGATGGACGCGGCCCGGCTGAAACTGCCGGCCGAGGTGATCGAGACGTTGAACGCGGCGGGATAGCGGAAAATCAATGGGAAGGGGTCGCTTCAGCGCCCCCTTCCCATCCGCGGCGCGCCCCCTGCCCGCGCCGCCCTTTCCGCCCCCCCGGACGGAAAAGCTCTGAATATCCTTAGGCGATCCGGCGCCCGTGCAGCGTCGCCAGCCTCAGGCGCGGCGATTCCTCGTTGGCCGGACCCAGGCTCTGGATCTTGCGCACGCCCAGTTCCGAGGCCGGACGCCCCATCAGGCGCTGGATCATGGCGATCGGCTGGTAGAGCCCCAGGAACCGGTCGACCTGGCCCTCGGCCCCGACCATCGGCGCCAGCAGCACCTCCATGCCAACCGACGCCGCGCCAATCGCGCGGATATCGGCGGTAATCACCATCGGCTCGCCCCGGCGGCGCGCGACCTCCAGCGCCGACTTGACCTCCAGACGGTGCGACAGGGCCCAGAAGCCCAGGGCGTCCTCACCGCGCAGGTCGCGGGCGTGCAGGTCGGTGACGAAACCGCCGGCCAGACGCACCGGATAACGGCCCTGCCCGTCGCGCCCCAGGATGAACACCTGCGGCAGCAGATCCAGGAATTCGCCCGGATTGACGCTGGCCCGCGCGGGCACGCCGTCGTTAACGGCCTTGCTACGCCAATAGTCTATCAATCGTTCCGTGCTTGGATGGAACATCGTCGTTCCCCTCGCGGGCTCACTCGCGGTCCCTTTTCGACCGCACCGGGCTTGCAGGGAGAACCGGGCCAGCCCCCGGACCGTATCGTCCTGGGACAGTTTCCCGGTGGAACGCCGAGCATGGCGCGTTTCTTGCTTGGCCTTCGGCCACGCGGCACGCCGATGTGTTGTGAAGGGAAGAGGCCGATGCAGGCGCCGAAAATGACCTTGTCCAAGCTGTGGATCAGCCTGGCCGCCGCACTGGGCGCGCTCGTGCTCGGCGGGGTCGCCTATGCCCAATGCGGCACCTGCACGCCCACGCCTCCGACCTGCTGCGCGCCGCCGCCCGCGCCGCCGCGTCCGCCCACCCCACCCAGCTGCGACACCTGCGGCGGCGGCGGTCACAACGTCTATGTGCCCGGCATCAACATTCACGTCGGCGGCTCGGTCGTCGTCAACGCCAGCGCCTCGGCGACCAGCTCGGCCTCGGCCAGTTCGGGCGCGGGCGCTGGAGCAGGCGCCGGCGCCGGCGCCTCCGCCGGTTCGACCGTCTATTACGGCGGCGGCACGCATGGCGGCTACTATTCCGGCCCGGTCTCGACCGGCTACATCCAGGGCCTCAATGTCGAAGGCGGCGAAGCCCGTCGTCGCACCTCTTACGAAGCCACCCGCAGCAGCTACAAGCGCGTGGTCATTCGCGCCGTCTGCCTGGACGACCGCGACGTGCCCCACCCCGCCTCGCAGGTCACCCCCGACCGCGACATCGACAGCGGCTACGACGGCGAGATCTATCGCTGCATCGCCGGCTCGCGCATGCAGTACGTGGTCGGCGCTTATGAGGGCGGCAATGACAGCAATTTCGGCGGCGAGACCTATGTCTGCGGCAAGAGCGACGCGCTCTATTACACCCCCGGCGCTCAAGGCGGCGCGGTGGCCTGCCGTCCGCAACGGCCGGCCCGCGACTGCAACGAACGCTCGCTGCTGCGCCGCTACGGGGCCGGCGTGAAGATCCTGACCATCCTGACCACCGAGAAGTACACCGCCTACCGCGAAGAGACGGTGCGTGAGCAGTCGAGCTCGGGCCTGAGCCTCAGCTTGGACGGCGGCGTCGGCGGGGTGGTGTACTAGGCCTCTTGGCCGCCCCGCGCCCGCGTGGCAGATTTGACCTTCGGACACCGCTCCGCACCTGAGCACGCGCACCGTCGCCCCTGCTCGCTTCGGGAGATCGTGTGCGATGACCTCTAAACCTGTTTCAGACATCACCTTCGGCCGCGTCGCGCCGGGCGTCTTCGTGCGCGACCTTGAGAAGGCCAGCGCCTTCTATCGCGACATTCTTGGCTTCGAAAAGACGTTCCAGAACGGCGATCCGGTCGGCTTCATGATCCTGGAGAAGGACCGGGCCGAACTGCACCTGAGCCTGGTCAAGGATCACAAGCCCTCGACGACCAACGTCGCCCACCTGATGGTCGATGATGTCGACGCCCTGCATGCGATCTGCGCGGCGGCGGGGGTGAGAATTATCAAGGCCCTGGCCGACAAGGACTTCGGCCTGCGCGCCTTCGTCTTCGCCGATCCAGATGGCAACCGCATCGACGTGGGCCAGCCGCTCGGCGAGGCGCGCAACGCCGACGCCGGCGCGCGGTTCGAAAACCGGAACCTGGCCGACGCGACCTTCGATGACGTCAATCTGGCGGGCGCCCTGTTCTCGAACGTGAACCTTCGCGGGGCGCGGTTCACCAACGTCAACCTGTCCGGCGTCGCCATCGACGACGCCAATATCGAAGGGCTGACGATCTACGGGATCGACATCCACGCCCTGGTGCAGGGGGAGTTGGCGCGGCGACGCTAGCAATACGACTGTGGCGCTATTCCAGGTTTGGGCCATTGCCCTGCTCGCCAACCCGCGTGAAGCGTGTAGCTTCTCGCCATGACGACTGACGATGTCTCCTGCCACACCGCCTTGACCGGCACATGGCTCTACGACGGAAGCGTGCCGCAGCTGGTTGAAATCCTGGCCTGCAACTACGATCGCGCTCATGCCGGCTACCTGGAAGAGATGGAGCATGTCCTCCAGGATCACGGCATCCAGATGGACCCCCCCGGTCCGCCCAGGCCACTAGGTCCGGACGGCGTCCTCTATCACGTATGGTCTTCTCCTCAGTTCGACACGATCGCCGAGGCCAAGGCCTGGGCCGAAGCCCAGCCTTACGGGCCGATCACGTGGGATGAGCCATGACGTGCGCGGGCGAGAGCCGCCGCGCCCCTAGATCACGTAGTCGTACACCACGTCGGCCAGGGTGTGATCCATCGTCCGGGCCGGCTCTTCGCAGGTCGGGCAGTTGACGATGCGGGCCGGAACGCCGGCGGCGGTGCAATGCGGCGGCACGGGCTTGAGCACCACCGAGCCGGAGGCCACCTTGGCGTAGTCGCCAATGGTGATGTTGCCCAGCACCTTGGCGCCCGCGCCCAGCAGCACGCCCTTGCCGATCTTGGGGTGGCGGTCGCCGCGCTCGGCGCCGGTGCCGCCCAGGGTCACGCCGTGCAGCATCGAGACGTCGTCGCCGACCACCGCGGTCTCGCCGATGACGATGCCGGTGCCGTGGTCGATGAACACGCCCTGGCCGATGCGGGCGGCCGGATTGATGTCGACCTGGAAGACCTCGCTGGCCCGGCTTTGCAGATAGAAGGCCAGGGTCTCGCGGCCCTCGTTCCAAAGCCAGTGCGACACGCGGTGGGTCTGCAGGGCCAGGAAGCCCTTGAAGAACAGGAACGGCTGGACATAGCCCTTGCAGGCCGGGTCGCGCTCGAACACCGCCATCAGGTCGGCCTCGGCGGCGGACACCAGGCTCGGATCGCTCTCGAAGGTCGCGGCCGCGAACTCGCGGACGGTCATGGCCCGCATTTCCTGGTCACCCAGCTTGCGCGCCAGTTGGAAGGTCAGGGCGTCGGCCAGGTTGTCGTGGCTGAGGATCACCGCGTTGAGCAGCGAGGCCAGGGCCGGCTCGGCCTTGGCGGCGTGTTCAGCCTGGTTGCGCAGCGCGGCCCAGACGGGGGGCGTTGCGTCTTGCGTCACGACTTCGAGATGCTTGGCCACCGGGATCTCCCTCACCCACGCCGCAATAGAGCATCTTTTTGAGAAATGCTCCAGGCGCCCATGATTTCAACGGCTGGCGCGCGAAACCGTTCGCGCACTTAAGACCGCCGTTAGGCGAGCACAAGCCCGGCCAGGTCGGCCGGCAGTTCGCCCTTCACCGCCATATGGTGCACCCGGAGCAGTAAAGCCACCGTCAAGGAGTCGGGCATGTGCCCGGAAACCGCCGCGTTCAGGGCCTCGCTGAACGGCACGCGGATGACGGCCAGGTCCTCGGTTTCGTCCGGCGCGGTCTCGGTGGGGCTCAGGTCCAGGGCCAGGAAGCCGTGGCAGAACTCGTCGGTGATCGAGTTGGACAGCTCCATCGTCAGGATCTGGCGCCAGTCGCCGGCCAGCAGCCCTACCTCCTCGGCCAGCTCGCGCTTGGCGCCGTCCAGCGGGTCCTCGTCCAGCGGCGCGCCGCCCTCGGGGATTTCCCAGCTGTAGTTGCCGCGCGGAAAGCGGTTCTGGCCGACCAGGGTGACCGTGCCGTCGGCATGCAGCGGCACCACGCCGATCGCCCGGTTCTTGAACGCCACCTTGCCATAGAGCGCCGGCCGGCCCGTGGGGGCGAGGGTCTGGTACTCGGTCAGGCTGATCCACGGATTGTCGTAGACAAGCTTCTGGCTCGTCACGCCCCACGGTTTGCCGTGCGGCTTCAACCATTCCGGCTTCAGCGAGAGTTTATCGGACATGCGGCGCTCGTGACTTGTGGCCGGGAAGGCCCGGCCATAGGTGTGCTTCCCTTAGCCTGCATCCTGGAGGTCGTCTTGACCGGTTCCGTTCCCCCCGCACCCGAATTTGGCGAAGTGCTGCCGATCGAGCCTTCGCGGGCGGTGGTGGAGTTCCTGGCCAGGCGGCGGTCGGCCTCGGCCATGAGCCTGACGGCCCCGGGTCCCAACGACGCGCAACTGACCGACCTGCTGCGTCTGGCCGCCCGCGTGCCCGACCACGGCAAGCTGTCGCCCTGGCGGTTCGTGATCCTGCGCGGTCCGGCCAAGGACGCCTTTGCCGAACAGATCACCGCCCTGGCCGACAGCCAGGCCAATCCGGTGAAGGCCAACGCCGCCCTGCGCAAGCTGACCCGCCCGCCGGTCTGCGTGGCGGTGATCTCGCGCTACATCCCCGGCGAAATTCCTGAGTGGGAGCAGCGCCAGAGCGCCTCGGCCGTTTGCCAGCAGATGCTGCTGGCCGCCGCCGCCCTGGGTTGGGGGGCCAACTGGATCACCGACTGGTATTCCTACGACCCGCGCGCCAAGACGATCCTGGGCGTGGCGGACGGCGAACTGGTGGCGGGCTTCCTCTATCTGGGAACCTCAACCGAGGCCCCGCAGGAGCGAGTGCGGCCGGATGTGGCGGCGATTACCACGACATGGACGGCCGACTGAAAGCTGTTGCGTTTGCGCACCTGTCCGAAGCTTTCTTGAAGGCTGCCCCTGCCTGAACGAGAGGCTATCGCCACAGAATCGCCACGCACCTAGTCTCAAATCCCAAGGCGTGGGACTTAAACGGCTGAAACTTCGTCGTACAACAGTCGCGACATCTTATGTAACAGTCCTGCATCAATCGGCCTTAATCATCGGTAACTTGTCATCTGGCTTTGGTCTGCCTAAGGCCGAGCTTGACGATGTCTGCGTACTTACACGCCGACCAAACTTTCCGGCCGACGGGGTTCATGGCGCTCTCTTTACTCATTCTCGGAATGGCCGCCGCCTTGGACGGCGCGCCTGATCCCACCCCCGCCGCTCCTGCCCCGGCCCAGCCGACGCGCCCGGCGCCGGCCGCCGAGGCCGATCCCTACGCCAACGAGGTCGACGCCGTGGAGATCACGGCCGGCAAGCCGCGCGGCTCGGTCGAGGGCGACGTCAAGCCAGACCTGACGCTCAACCCCGCCCAGATCCGCGCCTACGGGGCCGGCAGCATCTCGGAGCTGCTGGCGTTCCTGGAGCCGCAACTACGCACCAGCCAGAGCCGCGGCGACGGCCAGCCGATCATGCTGATCAACGGCCGGCGCACCTCGGGCATGCAGGAGATCCGCGACATCCCGCCCGAAGCCATCGAGCGCTTCGAGATCCTGCCCGAGGAAGTGTCACTGACCTACGGCTACCGCGCCGACCAGCGGGTGGTGAACATCGTCCTGCGCCGTCGCTTCCGCGCCATCACCAACGAGGCCGGCCTGAAGGTCGCCACGGCCGGCGACCGCACCTCGACCGATCTGCAGAGCACCTTCTTCCGCGTGCAGGGCGACCAGCGCTGGCTGTTCAACGGCAAGATCTCGCACGACACGCCGCTGTTCGAGACCGATCGCGACGTCTGGCGCTTGCCGGGCAACGCGCCCTACGACCTGACCGGCAACGTGACCGGCGTCCAGGGCCAGCCGATCGGTTCCGACGTCGCCATGCCCGTGCCGGCCTCGGCCTTGAGCGGCACGGCGTCCCTGACCGACTTCACCAGCAACGCCGGCCGTCCCTACACCGACGACCTGACCGCCTGGCGCAGCCTGGCGCCCAAGACCACCGCCGCCTCGCTGACCGGCGCCCTGACCCGCCCCCTGGGCAAGTCGTCCATGGCCACGATCAGCGGCGGCTTCGAGGACAGCAGCACGCTCAGCTATATGGGCCTGCCCACCGTCCGCGACGCCACGAAGATCCGGGCCCAGGACCAGATACCGGTCGTGCCGGCCGGCAACCCGTTCTCGCCGTTCAGCCAGCCCGTCGCGCTCTATCGCTACGCGGACGACTACGTGTCCATGCTGCGCAAGGTCGACAGCCAGAAGGCGACGATGTCGGCGGCGGCCAACGGCCGGATCAAGGAGTGGCGCTGGAGCGCCACCGGCGGCTACGTCTATTCGACCAGCGACACCACCACCGGACGCGGTCTGGACGCCTCGGCCTTCGTGGCGGGCCTCGCCGCCAATGATCCGGCCCTCAACCCGTTCGGCAATATCCCCTCGACCCTGCTGACCCGGCTTTCGCCCAACACCGCCCACTCGATCTCCGGCACGGCCAATGCCGAGGTCGTTCTCGTCGGCAATTTGGCGCGGACGCCGGCCGGCAACGTGTCGACCACCTTCAAGGCCGGCGCCGACAATCAGACCCAGGATTCCCGCAGCACCCGCGAGGGCTTGGTGGTCGATCGTGACATCACGCGCACCAGCGGCGACCTGCAGGCCAGTATCAATATCCCGCTGACCAGCCGCGCCAAGGACGTGCTGCCGTTCCTGGGCGACCTGTCGGTCAATTTCAACGGCGAGTACGAGCAGCTGTCCGACTTCGGCGGCCTGTCGACCCTGGGCGGCGGCGCCAACTGGACGCCGGTCGATCCGATCACCTTCCAGGTCAGCTATATCAGCGAAGAGGGTGCGCCCAGCGCCTCGCAACTGAACGACCCGATCCTGTCGACCTCGAACGTGTCGATCTTCGACTTCAGGACCAACCGGTCCGTGCTGGCCACGCGCATTGAAGGCGGCAACCCGAACCTGCTGTCCGACAGCCGCCAGGTCGTGAAGCTGGGGATCAACATCAAGCCCCTACCCAAGGACGCCAAGACCAACCTGCAGATCAGCGCCAACTACACCGCCACGCGGATCGACGACTCGACCAACAGCTTTCCGGCCATCACCCCCGACATCGAACAAGCCTTCCCCGGGCGTATCCTTCGCGACATCGACGGCAACCTGATCTCGGTCGACTCCCGGCCGGTGAACTACGCCAAGACCGAACAGCAGCAGATCCGCTGGGGCTTCAACCTGTCGCGGCCGTTCGGCCAGCCGCGTCCGGGTCCGGGCGGCCCAGGCTTCCAGGGAGGCCCCGGCGGCGGCGGACCGCCTCCCGGCGGCGGCGAGGGCCGTGGCGGTGGCGGCGACGGGCCTGGCGGCGGGGGCGGCGGCTTCCGCGGCGGTGGTGGCGGTGGTTTCCGTACCGGTCCGCGCCCCGGCCAGGGCCAGGTGCAGGTCTCGCTCTACCACACCTGGAAACTGAAGGACGAGATCACCATCCGCGACGGCCTGCCGGTCATCGACCGGCTGGACGGCGGTTCGGGCTCCGGTCCCGAGCATGAGGTCCAACTTCAGGTCGGCGTCTTCAAGAGCGGCATGGGCGCGTTCCTGAACGGCAGCTGGCGCAGCGGCTACCGCCTGAACGGTTCGACCGACAGCAAGGACCTGTTCTTCGGCGACCAGTCCACCGTCAGCCTGAACCTGTTCGCGGACCTGTCGTCGCGCCCCGATCTGCTGCGGGCCCATCCGTGGCTGCGGGGCTCGCGGGTGCAACTGCAGGCCCAGAACCTGTTCGACACCCGCCAGAACGTGCACGACCGCCTGGGCGAGACGCCCCAGGCCTATCAGCCCGACTACCGCGACCCGATCGGCCGGACGGTGCGGATCAGCTTCCGCAAGCTGATCGGACCGGCCCGGCCGGTGCGGCCGCCCGGTCAAAACCCGCCTTCGCCGACGCCGCCACCGGCGCCCGGTGCGGCCCAGGGCTCGCCGCCGCGTTAGGCGCAAAGAAAAAGGGGCGCGTCCGCCATGGACGCGCCCCTCGTCGTTTCAGCCGCTCGCGGCCTTAGCCCCGGCCGCGATACGGCGCCACGCCCTGGTCGGGCACCCAAAGGCCCTCCGGCGCCGGGCCGGTCTGCCAGAACACGTCGATCGGGATGCCGCCGCGCGGATACCAGTAGCCGCCGATCCGCAGCCAGCGCGGCTGGGCGATCTCGACGATCTTGCGGCCGATCTTGACCGTGCAGTCCTCGTGGAACGAGCCGTGGTTACGGAAGCTGGTCAGGTACAGCTTCAGGGACTTGCTCTCGATCAGCCAGTCGCCGGGCGCGTAGTCGATCACCAGATGCGCGAAGTCGGGCTGGCCGGTCACCGGGCACAGCGAGGTGAATTCCGGGGCCACGAAGCGGGCCAGATAGGTCACGTCGCTCTGCGGATTGGGCACGCGCTCGAGAACGGCCTGGTCGGGGCTGGCGGCGGGCTCCACCGCCTGGCCCAGCTGGGTCACATGAAGTTCGGTCATGGGCGGCATTTAGGCCCGGAGGCCCGGCGAGACAAGCGCGCGCGGTGTCGCTATC
>FTJN01000741.1_pt5 | contig 14142 bp, 10 predicted proteins | sample 1658361 | NCBI WGS metagenome assembly FTJN01 (sample SAMEA3914819, study PRJEB12502) | metagenome | biome: forest; material: soil | place: Canada | collected 2010-06-26 | depth 0.3 m | reverse complement strand
CGCTCAGCGACGCCCAGGCGGCCATCAAGCAGGCCGAGGCCGACATCGCCCTGCCCACCAGCGTGCACGGCAGCTTCCAGGGCAGCGCCCGCAGCGCCCAGGACCAGAACAAGCAGCAGCCGTTCCTGGTCGCCGCCGCCATCATCACGATCTACATCGTGCTGGGCATTCTCTACGAGAGCTACGTCCACCCGCTGACCGTGCTGTCCACCCTGCCCGCCGCCGGCGTGGGGGCGATGCTGGCCCTGCTGATCTTCAAGATGGAGTTCTCGGTGATCGCCCTGATCGGGGTGTTCCTGCTGCTGGGCATCGTCAAGAAGAACGCCATCCTGATCATCGACTTCGCCCTGGAGGCCCAGCGAAGTCGCGGCCTCTCGGCGTTGGAGGCGGTGCGCGAGGCGAGCCTGCTGCGCTTCCGGCCGATCCTGATGACCACCTTGGCCGCCGCCCTCGGCGCCCTGCCCCTGGCCATCGGTTTCGGCGAAGGCGCCGAGCTGCGCCGTCCCCTGGGCATCACCATCATCGGCGGCCTGATCGCCAGCCAGCTGCTGACCCTGATCACCACCCCGGTGGTCTATGTCTATCTCGACCGCCTGCGGGGCAAGTCGCGCGACGAGCGCCACCTGGCCCACATGCCTTCGGACCCGGAGCCCGCCTGATGCCCCCCTTCAAGCACCTTGCCCTCACGGGCTCCGCCCTGATCCTGCTGTCGGCCTGCACGGTCGGCCCGGCCTATGAGCGGCCCGGCCTGCCCACCTCCACGGCCCTGCCCGCCAACTTCAAGGCGCTGGACGGCTGGAAGGTGGCCACGCCCGGCGACCTGGCCGATCGCGGCGACTGGTGGACGCTGCTGGGCGATCCCCAGCTCGACGCCCTGATCGCCCGGGTCAACGTCTCCAACCAGACCATCGCCGCCGCCGAGGCCAATTATCGCCAGGCCCGCGCCCTGGTCCGCGAGCAGCGCGCCAGCCTGTTCCCGACCATCGACCTGTCGGGCTCGGCCACCAAGTCCGGCGGCTCGGCCTCGGCCAATTCGACGAGCGGCTCGGGCAATGCCAGCCGCTATCAGGTCGGCCTCGGCGCCAGTTGGGAGCCGGACCTCTGGGGCCGCATCCGCAACGGCGTCACCGGCGCCAAGGCCGGCGAGCAGGCCAGCGCGGCGGATCTGGCCGGCGCCAGGCTGTCGATGCAGGGCGAGCTGGCCGTGAACTATCTGGGCCTGCGCCAGGCCGACGCCGAGCTCGCCCTCGTCGGCAAGACGGTCGAGGGCTACCAACGCAGTCTGACCATCACCCAGAACCGCTACAACGCCGCCATCGCGCCCAAGTCCGACGTGCTGCAGGCCCAGACCCAGCTGGCCAACGCCCAGGCCGATCTGGAGAGCCTGCGCCAGACCCGCGCCACCTACGAGAACGCCATCGCAACCCTGGTCGGCGAGCCGGCCAGCGCGTTCAAGCTGCCCGCCGACCCCGCCTGGAGCGCCCGCCTGCCCGACGTCCCGACCGGCGTGCCCTCGGAACTGCTGGAGCGCCGCCCCGACATCGCCGCCGCCGAGCGCCGGGTGGCCGCCGCCAATGCCGACATCGGCGTGGCCCGCGCCGCCTTCTTCCCGACCATCGGCCTCAGCGCCTCGGGCAATTCCAGCGGCTCCAGCCTGGGGAACCTGTTCAGCGCGTCGGCCAACACCTGGTCGCTGGGCCTGTCGGTCGCCCAGAGCCTGTTCGACGCCGGCGCCCGCAAGGCCCAGGTGGAGCAGGCCCGAGCCAGTTACGACGCCTCGGTCGCCGACTACCGCCTGACCGTGCTGACCGCCTTCGAGGACGTCGAGAACCAGCTGACCGCCGTCCAGGTCCTGGAGCGCCGCTACGCTCTCTTGAAGACCAGCGCCGACGCCGCCGACCAGACCGAGCAGATGCTGCTCAACCAGTACAAGGCCGGCCAGGTCGCCTACACCGACGTCGTCTCGGCCCAGGCTTCGGCGCTCTCGGCGCGGCGGTCGTTGCTGACGGCGACCGTGGCGCGGCAGACCACGGCGGTGGCGCTGATCCAGGCGTTGGGGGGCGGGTGGAAGGCGGAGGGGCAGTAGGCCTCTTAGCGCCGAGCGGCGTTTCCTGAGAGAAGCCGCCGCTCCACGGTCTCGGTGACGGCCTGGGTGTCTGACCGGCCCTTCGGTGTCTTGATCTCCAGCTTGGTCACCGTGGTGCGACGCCACACCTCCCCCGCGGCGTCGGTGTCGAAGGTGATCGAGATCGTCCCGGACACGTCTTCTTTCGCCCGCTCGGCAAGCGCCGTCTCAAGGCTCACCGGCTTTCGCGTGATCTCTCCGGTGACGACGTCGGATTCGGCGCGCGCGCGACGTGTCGCATCGGGATCGACCTCCAGCGCGACGGCGAACGTCACGCCTTCCGGTCCGGCTGCCTTGGTGGTCAAGGTCCCAGGCTCCCGCGCCCCGGCGACTTGATAGGACGCCCCTTCGCGAAGATTGGCGAGCCTCAGATCGAACGCTTCGATCACCTTGATCGCGGACTGGGGATCGCAGTCGACTTGAAACGCATTCCAGGTAAAAATCCAATGTCCACAGGCCGTGCGAGGCCATTTCGCCTTCTTGAGCCAAGCGTCGATACGCGTTTCCAGCTCAGGGCGATTTAGCAATTGCGGCGCGCCGTCGTACGGCTTGAAGACACGCGCGGGAAACTTCCAATCGCTGCTTCTCTGGTCCGCCGTCACGTCCTTGGGAAGGTCGTATTCCAGCTCTAGACCATCGGCGCGCACGCCGATCACCCGCTCGACGATCGTGTCCTTGTCGAACGAACTTCCCGATGAGCCCTCGCTGCTCAGCTGCGAAGACTCCCTCATCGCGGTGATTTCGTAGGCGTCGCCGACGTGAGGCTCGCGCGGCGGAGGTTCAGCGCGGACGTCCAGGGCCGGAGACAACAACGCCGCGATGACGGCCACGATCCTGATCAGCTTCATCTCTCCAGACTGCGCGACGCAAGCTTTGCTGACAATGCTCGCGAGGGTCATAATCCATCACCCCAGAAGCCCGAACTCCCGCATCGCCGGCACGAGGTTATCGTTGTCGTGACCCGGCCGCGTCAGCTTGAACAACGCAAAGCGTTGGAGCGGCGACAGTCGGCCCCACTGACGGGGCGTCAGCTCGGCTAGGCCAAGCTCTGCGACATAGGCCGCCACGCGATCCGGCGTTCGCGACGTATCGGCCCAGGCCGGCGCCGGGTCGATCGGCAGGTTCACGGCGGCCTCACCGGCGCGTTCGGCGATCAGCGCCGCCAACACCGCACCGTAGGCAGCGGCATCGGCGGCGGTCTCGCACGGGGCCTCGACCAAGGCGGCGCGGTCGTCGCGGGTGAAGCGGCTCCACTGGCGCAGCGACAGCTTGATCCCGCACAGGTCCAGCTTCAGGCGGACGATCATCGGGATGCAGCGCAGCGTGCCGGAAAAGTCGCTCTCGAACGCGAACAGCGTCGGCTCGGAAATCGGACCAATCCCGGCGATGTCGGCGGGCAGGCCGGGGGTGGCGAAACAGGTGGTCATGCGCGCAACGCCAAGGCGTCGAGTTCGTGGTCGAGGCCCCGGCTGTCATGGGCCTGGGCCGCGACCGGCCCGACCACGATCAGCACCGGACCACCGCCGGTCTCGGCCAGCCGCTCGGCCAAGGTCGCCAACGTCGCGCGATAGAGCCGCGCGTCGGCCCCACCCGCCTGTTCGACCGCGACGGCGGGGGTGTCGGGCGAGCGGCCGGCGGCGATCATCCGCTCCGCTAGGGCCCCAGCCACCTCGCCGCCCATATAGACGGCCATGGTCGCCTCCAGGTCGCCCGCCGCGCTCCAGTCGCCGCTCAGCTTGCCGGCCTCGAGCCGGGCCGTGGTGAACACCACCCGCCGGGCCTCGCCGCGATGGGTCAGGGGGAAGTTGAACTGGGCGGCGGCGGCGCAGGCGGCGGTGACGCCGGGCACCACCGCGACCGACACGCCGTGGCTCCGCAGAAACTCGGCCTCCTCGCCCACCCGGCCGAAGATCGACGGATCGCCGCCCTTCAGCCGCACCAGGCGCAGACCCTTGCGGGCCAGGAGCAGCATCAGCCGGTTGATCTCATCCTGGTGCATGGACGGCTTGCCGGCCCGCTTGCCGGTCTGGATGCGCACGCAGCCGGGCGGCGCTAAAGCGATGGCCTCCTCGCTGATCAGGGCGTCGTACAGGAGAGCCTGGGCGCTTTCGACGGCGCCGACGGCGCGGACGGTCATCAGGTCGACCGGACCGGGCCCGGCCCCAACCAGCAGCACTTGAGCATCAGACATGGACGGGCTCCTTGGCGGGGGCGGAAGCGATGGCGGCGATCATCCGGGCGATCTCGGGACGGCACGAGCCGCAGTTGGTCCCGGCCCCGGTGGCGGCGCCCACCGCGTCAGGGCTGGCGGCCCCGGCGACGATGGCGGCCTGCACGGCCTTGGCGCCGACCTTCAGGCAGGCGCAGACCAGCGGCCCCTTGTCGACCGGCGCGCCGGGCGGGCGTCCGAACAGCAGGGCCGAGCGGGCCTCGGCGGTCAGGGCGGGTTCGGCGAACAGCTCGGCCAGCCAGTCGCGCGACGGCAGGCGGCCCGTGAGGGTGACGTACAGCACCGCGACCAACCGGCCCTCGGCGTCGAGCCAGGCGTCGCGCCGCGCGCCGGTGGCGGCGTCTTCATAGGTCACGAGTTCGCCAACCTGGTCATTTGGCAGGCCCTTGACGAGGGCCTTGCGCAGGGCGGCGCGCTCGACTTCGTCACCTCGCCCGGCGAACTCGTGTTGCTGGCAGGCGTCTTGGGGAATTCGCCGCCAGACGAGGTCCAGCCCCGCAGGGGGGGCGAGGCTGTCCCGCGTGAGAAAAAAGCCCTTCCAGGTTTCGCGATAGGCGCGGATCCGGGCGGGGGTGTGCTTGAACTCCGGCTGGCCGGACGTGGGATCCAGGTTCGGCGCGATCAGCGGATTGGACCTTCCGGACGGCGCGAAGGCGTTCGTCCAGTGCATCGGCATGAACAGGCTACCGGGCCGCTGGCGGTCGGTGATCTTGGCCAAGGCCACGGCCTCGCCGCGCACGGTGATCACCCGAGTCAGGACGCCTTCCTTCAGGCCCGCCGCCTCGGCGTCGGCGGGGTGAACCTCGACGAACGGCTCGGGCGCGTGGCGGCACAGGTCGGGGGCCAGGCCCGTGCGGGTCATGGTGTGCCACTGGTCGCGGATGCGGCCGGTGTTCAGCGACAGGGGGAAGGCCGCGTCGATGGCGTCGGCGGGCCCCTTGGGCCGGGTCGGGACCATGCGGGCGCGGCCGTCGGGGGTCTGGAAGCGGCCGTCCGTGAACAGGCGCGGCGTGCCCTGGCCGTCGGCGCTCACCGGCCACTGCACCGGGGTCAGGGCGGCATAGTCCTCGGGCGTCAGGGTCGACAGGCCCGAAAGGTTCAGGACCCGGTCGGTATTCTCATAGGCCGTCAGGCGCGCCCATTCGCGGAACACGCTGGCCTGGCTGGGCCAGCCGAAGCCGTCGAAGCCCATGGCCCGGGCCACGTCGGCGACGATCCGCCAGTCGGCGCGGGCCTGGCCCGGCGCGGGGAACAGGGCCCGCTGGCGGGTGATCCGGCGCTCGGAATTGGTGACCGTGCCGTCCTTCTCGCCCCAGGCCAGGGCCGGCAACTTGACGTCGGCGAAGGCCGTGGTGTCGGTGTCGACGCAGTCGGACACCACCACGAACGGGCAGCGCTCCAGCGCCTCGCGCACCCGGGTGGCGTCGGGCATCGAGACGGCCGGGTTGGTGGCCATCACCCAGATCGCCTTGATCTTGCCCGCATGCACCGCCTCGAACATGTCGACGGCCTTCAAGCCCGACGCGCGGGCCGTGTCGGGCGCGCCCCAGAAGCGGGCGACGCGGTCGCGGTCGTGCGGGGCGAAGTCCATGTGGCCGGCCAGGGTGTTGGCCATGCCGCCGGTCTCGCGCCCGCCCATGGCGTTGGGCTGGCCGGTGATCGAGAACGGGCAGGCGCCCGGCTTGCCGATCCTGCCCGTCGCCAGGTGGGCGTTGAGGATCGCCAGCCCCTTGGCCGTGCCCTGGGCCGACTGGTTGGCGCCCATCGAGAACAGGCTGACCGTCTTCGGATTGTCGGCGAACAGGTCATGGAAGGTCAGCAGGTCTTCGACCGCCACGCCGCAGTCGGCGGCCACGGCGGCGGGCGACTGGTCCAGTTCGGCCAGGGCCGCCTCGATCTCGGCGAAGCCGTTGACGTGGGCGGCGATGTAGCCGCGGTCGATCGCGCCCCGCCGGATGAGGTCGGCCAGCAGACCGTTCCACAGCCGCACGTCGCTCTGCGGGGCGATGGCCAGGTGCAGGTCGGCGCCCTGCGCGGTGTCGGTGCGGCGCGGATCGATGACCACGTGCTTCTGGCCCCGCGCCCTGGCCGCCTCCATGCGCCGGAACAGCACCGGATGGGTCCAGGCGGCGTTGTGGCCGCTGAACACCACGAGATCCGCCAGGTCGAGGTCCTCGTAGCAGCCGGGCACCAGGTCGGCGCCGAACGCCTGCTTATGGGCCGCCACGGCCGAGGCCATGCAGAGCCGGCTGTTGGTATCGATATTCCCCGAACCGATGAAGCCCTTCATCAGCTTGTTGGCGACGTAGTAGTCCTCGGTCAGGATCTGGCCCGAGACGTAGAAGGCCACGCTGTCGGGGCCGTGCTTGGCGATGGTGTCGCGGAAGCGCTTGGCGACCAGGGCGGTGGCATCGTTCCAGGACGCGACCTTGCCGCCGATGGTCGGCTCCAGCAACCGGCCCTGCAGCCCCACCGTCGCCCCCAGCGCCGTGCCCTTGGAGCACAGGCGGCCGAGGTTGGCGGGGTGGGCGGGGTCGCCGACGACCGACAAGGCCCGGCCTTCACCGACAGCGCCGGTCACGCCACAGCCTACCCCGCAATAGGGGCAGGCGGTCTTGACCGTGATCGCGCCGCCGCCGTCGGCCATCAGACCACCGCCGCAGCCAGGCTGAGCAACAGGCGGCCGTCGCGCACTTCCAGCGGCACCACCGGCGTGCAGCCCTTGCCCTTGTCGGCGCCCATCGGCTCGCCGGAGGCCAGGTCGATCGACCAGTTGTGCAGTGGGCAAGCCACCGCCCGGCCGTGGACGATGCCCTGGCTCAGCGGCCCGCCCTTGTGCGGACAGGCGTCCATAAGGGCGAACACCTCCCCGTCGCCGGTGCGGAAGATGGCGATGTCGCCGCGCGGGCTGGTGACCCGGCGAGCCCCGCGACGCGGGATGTCGGTCACGGCGCCGACATCGATCCAGACGGGAACAGGAACATGGGCGTTCATGTGGGGGCGAACTCCATCCGGCGGCTCATGGGGGTGAATTCCTCGGTGTGGCGGCCGGCCACGCGCTCGGCCCAGGGGTCGATGCGGGCGAAGCGCTGCGAGAAGACAAAGCGGTCGTAGAGGGCCTTGCGCTGGTCCGGATCGGTGACCTTCTCCTGGATGGTCTCCAGCCCGACGCGCGCCATCCACTTGTAGACCCGCTCCAGGTACCAGCCCTCTTCGCGGTACAGCTGCATGGCGGCGGCGATCACCCAGACCGCCTCGTCCTCGGAGCCGACATGGGTCAGCACCTTGGTGCCCTGGATGTGCAGGCCGGCGGCGCCGCCGATGTGGATCTCGTAGCCGCTGTCGACGCAAACCACGCCGAAGTCCTTGCAGGTGGCCTCGGCGCAGTTGCGCGGGCAGCCCGACACCGCCAGCTTGACCTTGGCCGGCGCCCACGAGCCCCAGAGGAACTTCTCCAGGCGGATGCCCAGGCCCGTGGAGTCCTGGGTGCCGAACCGGCACCAGTCGCTGCCGACGCAGGTCTTCACCGTGCGCAGACCCTTGGCGTAGGCGTGGCCGCTGACCATGCCGGCGGCGTTGAGATCGGCCCAGACGGCCGGCAGGTCGTCCTTCTTGACGCCCAGCAGGTCGATGCGCTGGCCCCCGGTGACCTTGACCGCGGGAATGGCGAACTTGTCGGCGACGTCGGCGATGGCCCTCAGCTCATCCGGGGTGGTCATGCCGCCCCACATGCGCGGCACGACGCTATAGGTGCCGTCCTTCTGGATGTTGGCGTGGACCCGCTCGTTGATGTAGCGCGACTGCTTGTCGTCGCGATATTCCGACGGCCAGGCGCACAGCAGGTAGTAGTTCAGGGCCGGACGGCACGACGAACAGCCGTCGGGCGTGGTCCATTCCATGGCCTGCATCACCGCGGGCATCGACTTCAGCTCGTGGTCGAGGATGGCCTCGCGGACGTCCGAGTGCGGCTTGTGGGTGCACTTGCACATCGGCTTGGGGCCGGTCTGTTCCTTGAAGCCGTCGCCCAGGGTCAGCTTCAGCACCTGCTCGACCAACGGCGTGCACGAGCCGCACGAGGCCGAGGCCTTGGTGACCGCCTTCACGTCGTCCAGGGTCGTCAGGCCCTGGGTGGTGATGGCCGAGACGATCGAACCCTTGCAGACGCCGTTGCAGCCGCAGATTTCCTGCGTATCGGGCATGGCCGCAACGGCCGCGTTAGGGTCCAGGCCGGACAAACCCTCCGTGATGGCCTGGCCGAAGATCAGGGTCTCGCGGATCTCGGTGACGCTGGTCCCGGCCCGCATCAGGTCGAAGTACCAGTTGCCGTCGACCGCATCGCCGAACAGCACCGCCCCGGCCAGCTTGCCGTTCTCGATGACCACGCGCTTGTAGACGCCGCGCCCAGCGTCGCGGAACACGATGTCCTCGCAGCCTTCGCCGCCCGAGAACTTGCCGGCCGAGAACACATCGACGCCCGAGACCTTCAGGCGGGTCGACAGGACCGAGCCCTCATAGGCCCCTTCGCCGTCGGTCATCGACTCGGCCAGCGCGCGGCACATCTCCCAGATCGGCGCGACCAGGCCGTAGCAATTGCCGCGGTGCTCGGCGCATTCGCCCACCGCGAACACCGCCGGATCGGAGGTGCGCATGGCGTCGTCGACGACCACGCCGCGGTTGACGCTCAGCCCGGCGGCCCGGGCCAGGGCGGCGTTGGGCTTGATGCCCACGGCCATGACCAGCAGGTCGCACGGCAGAACGCGGCCGTCCTTCAGCTTCAGGCCGGTGACCTGGCCGTTCTCGCCGGTGATCTCTTCGGAGTGAGCGCCCATCACCGTCTCGACGCCGCGCTCCAGCAGGGCCTCGCGCAGCAAGAAGCCGGCGCTTTCGTCCAGCTGGCGCTCCATCAGGACGTCCATCAGGTGGACGACCGTGGCCCCCATGCCGCGTCGGGCCAGGCCGTAGGCGGCCTCCAGGCCCAGCAGGCCGCCGCCGATCACCACGGCCTTGGCGCCGGGCTTGCCGGAAGCGGCGACCATGGCCTCGACGTCGTCCAGGTCGCGGAAGGTGACCACGCCCTTCAGGTCGATGCCGGGCAGCGGCAGGCGGAAGGGGTCGGAGCCCGTGGCCAGGATCAGCTTGTCGTAGGAAACCTCCAGCCCGCCCTCGGCGACCACCTTGCGGCCTTCCAGGTCGATCGCCATGACGGCCCGGCCCGCGTGCAGGGCGATGGCGTTATCGGCGTACCAGGCCTCGTCGTTGATCACGATGTCGGCGAAGGACTTTTCCCCCGCCAGCACCGGCGACAGCATGATGCGGTTGTAGTTCACCCGCGGCTCGGTCCCGAAGATGGCGATCTCGTAACGGGCCGGATCGCGCTTGAGGACTTCCTCGACCGCCCGGCAACCGGCCATGCCGTTGCCGATGACGACCAGCTTTTCCTTGGTCATGGTTCTGCTCACTGGAAGAGGAAGATCAGACGCGGATCGGTCGGGCGTCGCCGCCGTGCAGGGTCGGCCAGACCGCGCGCCAGCGGGCCTTCAGGCCGTGCAGGGCGACCAGGGCGAACACCGCCAGGGCCGCGAAGCCGAGGAAGCCGAGCTGGTAGGAACCGGTCAGCTTCTTGGCCATGCCCAGGGACGAGGCCAGGTAGAAGCCGCCGATGCCGCCGGTCATGCCGATCAGGCCGGTCATGACGCCGATCTCCTTGCGGAACCGCTGGGGGGCCAGTTGGAACACCGCGCCGTTGCCGGCGCCCAGGGCCAGCATCGAGAACATCAGCACCGCCAGGGCCTCGTAGGCCGAGGGCATCTGGAAGCTGGCGGTCGTCAGGCCCAGTGCGGCCAGGGCGAAGACGATGGTCAGGGTCCGCACGCCGCCGAAGCGGTCGGCCAGGGCCCCGCCGACCGGGCGGATGAACGATCCGGCGAACACGCAGGCGGCGGTGAAGAAGCCGGCGATCACCGGGGTCAGGCCGTATTCGGAGTTGAAATAGATGGTCAGCGAAGAGGCCAGGCCGACGAAGCCGCCGAAGGTCACCGCGTAGAGCAGCATCAGCCACCAGGCGTCCGGGACCTTCAGCACGTCCATATATTCGGCCAGTTTCTTGGGGGCGGGCTGCTCGGGGGCGTCCTTGGCCAGAGCCAAGTAGACGACGAAGGCGACGGCCAGCGGGATGGCGGCCAGGCCGATGACGTTCTGCCAGCCGAAGTGCTTGGCCAGGATCGGCGCGAACAGGGCGGCCAGGGCGGTGCCGGAGTTGCCGGCGCCGGCGATGCCCAGGGCCAGGCCCTGATGCTCCTGCGGATACCAGCGCGAGGCCAGCGGCAGGGCGACGGCGAACGAGGCGCCGGCCACGCCGAGCACCAGGCCCAAGGCCAGGACTTGGTGATAGTTATGGATGCCCAGCAGCCAGGCCAGGACCAGGCCGGTCAGCACGATCAGCTGGCTGATGATCCCCGTCTTCTTGGGGCCGATGCGGTCGACCAGCACGCCGTTGACCAGGCGGAGGAAGGCCCCGGCCAGCACCGGGATGGCGACCATCAGGCCCTTCTGGGCGGGGTCGAGATGGAAGTCCTTGGCGATGGCCACGCCCAGTGGTCCGAGGATCACCCAGACCATGAAGCTCAGGTCGAAATACAGGAACGCGGCGAACAGCGTCGGCGTATGGCCGGCCTTCAGGAAGTCGCGAGAGAGCATGGGATGCCTCGGATGTTGCGTGTCTGCGAGAGCGGGGCGCGAAGCGTCCCGGGCGGGTGACCGCATCCGAGCGGTCGTCTCTGGCAGCCACGAACTTCGTTGTCCGGAGGCCTGACCTTAGTGAAGGGTCAAGCGGTTCCAGGAGTCACGCGGCATGTTGCGGTGCGGTGTGATCCGGGGGCGGTTCGTGTGATTGCTCAGCATTTGGGCAGAGGCGATGCACGTTGCGTGTGCAGATTGAAGCCATAGCCCCGGGGTCCGCGCGCTCGACCACTCCCCCTTCCCCGCTCATCCCGACGAAAGTCGGAACCCAAGCTGCCTGTCAGAGCGGGCGCTTGCGAACGGGACAGCAGCGATCGTTTGGCCGAGTCGGCTTGGGTCCCGACTTTCGTCGGGATGAGCGGAGTTACAGGGAAACCCGCCCCACCGCGAACGCCGCCGCATAGCCCCGCGCGTCCGCCGGATCGAACGGCGCGCCGTCGAACAACCCCGCCGCCACCGGCGCCGCGTCCTCGAACACCAGGACCGGATCCAGCACCGGGCCCAGCGACAGGGCCGCCGCGCGGAACAGGTCGGGGCGATAGACCCGGTCGGCGACGGCGTCGAGGTCGAGATCGGGCGCGACCTGGCCCCAGCGGACCATCTGCGACAGGAACCACAAGGCGTGCTCGCGACGCGGCAGACCGGCGGCGTCGCGGTGGAAGACGATCTCCGACTTCAGGGCCCGGGCCAGGGCCTCGGGCTCGACGCCCACATGGTCGGGTCGCGACAGCAGGGCCACCAGTTCGGCGTGGTTGCCCGGCTCGTCGGCCCAGGCCGAGGCGCGGATCAGCGCCCGCAGGGCCGCCCGCAGCTCGCCCGGATGACGATGGGCCCAGTCGGCGGTGACGCCGAACACCTTGTCCGGACCGCCGGGCCACAGCTGCGAGGCCTTGATCAGCACCTCGCCCAGCCCCTCGTCGACCGCCACGGCGTTCCACGGCGCGCCGACGCAGAAGCCGTCGATCGTCCCCGAACGCAGGTGCTCGACCATGCGCGGCGGCGGCGTGACCACCAGGCGCACGTCGCGGTCGGGATCGATCCCCGCCTGGGCCAACCAGTAGCGCAGGGCGTAGTTGTGCATCGATTGCGGGAAGACCATGGCGAAGGTCAGCAGCGGCGCGCCCTGCTCCCGCAGCCGCGCGACCAGCCGGGCCAGGGGCGCGGCGGTGATCAACGGCGCGGCCATGCCCTCGGGATCGATCTCGCGCAGCATCGCCGCCAGCTTGGTGGAGACCGTGATCGCGCTGCCGTTCTGGTTCAGGGCCATCGGCGCCAGCATCGACTCGGCGGCCAAGGCCATCGGGGCCAGCATATGGGCGCCGTCCAGCGCGCCGACCGAAACCTTGTCGCGGATCGTGGCCCAGGACGCCTCGCGGCTGAGGGCGACCTCCAGCCCTTCCTCGGTGAAGAAGCCTTGCGCCTTGGCCACGATCAGCGGCGCGCAGTCGGTCAGCGGGATGAAGCCCAGGGTCAGGTCGGCGAGTCCGCTCACGACGCGTCGCCCTTCAGCACGCCGGCGAAGGCCAGCAGGTCGGCGGCCACCGATCCGATCGGCTTGCCCCGGTCCATGGCCAGCTTGCGCAGCAGGCGATAGGCGCCGTCCTCGTCCAAGCCGCGTTCCTTCATCAACAGCCCCTTGGCCCGCTCGATCGTCTTGCGCGACTCCAGGTCGGACTTGGCCTTGGCCAGATCGCCGCGCAGTTGCTGGGTCAGGGCGAAGCGGCTCATGGCCACGTCGAGGATCGATCTTACCCGTCCGGGCGCCAGGCCGTCGACCACATAGGCCGCGACCCCGGCCCGCACCGCCTGTTCGGCCAGGCCCGGTTCGGAGCGGTCGACGAACATCACCACCGGGCGCGGATTGTGCTGGCCGGCCTCGCGCAGGCTTTCCAGCGTGTCGCGGTCGGGACTGTCGGCCGCGACCACGACCACGTCCGGCGCGAAGGCGGCGGCCTCGCGCTCGTCGAACACGGCCGCGTGACGCACCTCGAGCGGCTGCACGCCCTGCAACCCCTCGGTCACGAGGGCGGCGCGCGCGGGATCGGGATCGATGACGAGAACGCGCATGACCCCTGCCCTAGTGTCATTGACCGGGAGGTTGGAGCGGTGAAGGTCCCGCGTCCCCAGACTCGCTCAACACGCTCGCGATCCAGGCGCCGGCGCCCAAATTTCCGGCGTTTGGTGGAGCTTTCGCACGCTACACCCCGCCGACGGAAAGTGGGACGCGACAAAAGGAAACGGGCCCCTTTCGGGACCCGCTTTGAGGTGGCGCGCCGGGTCGCCCCAGTGGGTGAGGGCCGGCGCGCGAGGGGTAGGTTTTAGAACTTCCAGGAACCGCCGGCGCGGATGGCCTGGGCCTGGTAGCGATCGCCGTAGGCGGCGTCGTAGGTGACGCCGAAGCGGGCGCGATCGCCGGAGAACAGGTCGGCGCCCAGTTGCAAGGCCAGGGCGTTGGCGTCGTACTTGGCGCCGGTGACCACGAAGCGGTTCACCCCGCCGACGAAGGCGTTGGACGTTTCGCCGACCAGGTCGCCGGTGGTCATCCGCCAGGCGATCGAGGCGTGCGGGTGGATCACCGATCCGGCGGTCGCGACATCGGTCTTCAGCTTGAAGCCCACATCGACCACGCCCAGCTCGCGCTTGACGCCGTCGACGTCCAGGCGGGCGAAGCCGCCGGTCTCGACCGCGTCGTCGCTCTTGACGCTCAGATAGGCGCCCGAAGCGAACGGCTCGACCACCACCGACCCGAAGGTCACCGGGGCCGAGACCTCGGCGAACAGTTGAGTCGTCTTGGCGTCGTACTTGCCCTTCACCCGATCCTGGGCGCCGGGGAAGGAGACGGCGCGCGCCGTGTCGACCGACGACCAGGCATAGCCGCCGCCGACGCTGGCCTTCAGCGGACCGAAGGCCGTGGCCGCGTAGACCGCCACCTGGCCGGTGGTGCTGTCGGCCTGGCTGCCACGCGCGACGACCGAGGCGCGGCCGTCATTATAGGCGCCCGCGACCCCGATCCGGGTGGAACCCAGCACGGTGTCGCCGCCGACCACGA
>FTJN01001850.1_pt2 | contig 14164 bp, 14 predicted proteins | sample 1658361 | NCBI WGS metagenome assembly FTJN01 (sample SAMEA3914819, study PRJEB12502) | metagenome | biome: forest; material: soil | place: Canada | collected 2010-06-26 | depth 0.3 m | reverse complement strand
CGGCGGCGGCGAGGGCGTCGCAATAGAGCGCGATGCCTTTTTCCCCGGTGATCTTCGAAATTTCCTTCACCGGCTGAATGGTGCCGATGTCGTGATTCACGAGATGGACGCAAACCAGGATGGTTTTATCCGTGATGGCGGCGCGGACGTCTTCGGGATTGATCCGGCCGATGGTATCCACGGGCACCTGCGTGACTTCGAAGCCATGCTTCGTCAGGTACTCGATCGAGTTCATGACCGAGGGATGCTCAATAGCCGAGACAACGATGTGGTTGCCCTTGCGGTGATTGGCGTCGGCGAAACCCTTGATCGCCAGGTTGCTCGATTCGGTGCCGCCGGAGGTAAAGATGAGGTCTTCCTCGCTCTCCGCGTTGATCATGGTCGCGATCTTCTGGCGGGCTTCCTTGAGCCCTTCGCGGACCTGCAGGCCGTAGCGGTGCAGGCTGGAGGGGGAACCGTAGACCTCCCGGAAATAAGGGATCATCGCTTGGAGGGCTTCCTCCAAAACGGGGGTGGTGGTCTGGTGATCGAGGTAAACGAAACGCTTGTCCATGGAGGGCCACTGTAACACCCCCCTCCGGGCTTAGCAATGGTTGCCGATAACTGGCCCCAAACCAAGTTCGCCTATTTCCCTTCTATTTTTAGGTGATGCTGGCCATCCAGGCTTTTCCTTGCGCAAGTTGACTCGGACGTCCCTCATCCTATCTTGACATGGTTCCATGAAATCTCCCCTTCTCGCCGTTTTCTTGATGGGACTTGCCGCCATCCAACCGACACGCGCCGAAGAGAATCGGCCAAAACCTCCGGAGACCACCTTGTCGCCTGACAAACGTTATGGCATCACGGTTCCGGCTTCCTTCACGATGGAAAACTCCTGGGCGGCAGACAACCAGTTGATCGAGATGAAAACCGGGCAGGTGCTCGGCAGCATCAATTCGGACGAACCGGCTTTCGCCCGAATGAATCATTCCGAACTTCTCCCGGCCTGGTGGTCGGCGGATGACACCTCCTTGCTTTGGCAGGTGGCGGGCAAGTGGGGCATGGAAACACAGATGCTGGTGCGCCTGAAGGACAGCCAAATCCAATGGCAACTCGATGTCATCAAAGTGCTGCAACGGGAAATCCTTACCCGGACCGAGCAGGCTGATCCTGATCGTTTCCTCGCCGCCAAGAAAGAAAACTCAGGCAGTGGGTCGGCCTATCCCGAGAAATTTGTCTTTGATTCCCAACCCGAAGGTTGGAATAAGGGGCCTTTGAAATTCCCGGTACGATTTCATGTCTACCTGACCTCCAACTGCAAAGGGGCCGAAAACGTCCCCGAGGTCGATTCGAGCATGGAGGCCACCCTGAACGAAGACGGGCGGATCAAAGTCACCGAATTCAAAATGGGACGGACCAAATCTTCGCCCTGGTATAAGCTGCAGACGTCCCAATGGTAGGGCGAACTCCGTTGGCTTGGCCGACGAAGCACGCTCTGAAAGCGTCATCCGGTACACAAAAAAGCCACCAACCCATGGGCTGGTGGCTTCTTTACTTCAACGAAAGCAGTAGGCTCAAGCCGTCGCGAGGACGGGCTTGGAAATCTGCTTCGCTTCGTAATCTTCGATGGCGGCCTTGAGGGCTTCTTCGGCGAGAACGGAGCAATGAATCTTCACGGGAGGCAAACCGCCGAGGGCATCGACGACTTCCTGGTTGGAAAAATTCTTGGCTTCCTCAAGCGTGCGGCCCTTGATCAGTTCCGTGGCCATGCTGGAAGAGGCGATCGCGCTGCCGCAACCGAAGGTCTTGAAGCGCGCGTCCTCGATTTTGCCATCGCGGATCTTGAGGGAAATCTTCATGATATCGCCGCAAGCTGCAGCGCCGACTTCGCCGATGCCATCTGCTTCCGAGACATCACCCATGTTGCGGGGATTGAGGAAGTGATCCATCACCGTGTCGTTGTAGAGCGTGTATTCTTTGGTTTCTTTCATGTAGTTCTCCTAGGAGGAAGCATAGCGCATCCTGGGGGGTTGTAAAGGGGGTTGGCTCCTTTTTTGGAGAATGAGCCAGACTGTCCCAACGCAGTCTTGTCAGGATCCCCTCTTGGGAGCACCTTCTTACTACCCCATGAAACGCTTCCTCTCTCTCCTTGGCCTTTTGGCCCTCCTGGCCGGTTCTTCCCGGGGTGATACCTTGGAACATCAATTGCCCGGAGTCCTGGAGTTTATCCAGAACGCAGATACGGTCGTTGCCTCCCTGGTCCACGCGAATCACAAAGCGGAAGTCCGGGGGCGGCGGGAGATCGCTGGTGAAGAGAAGGCGCAGGCCTTGGCGCTTTTTGGCGATGCAAAGAGTTATGAGTCGGGGCCTTACGACATTAGCGAGGCTCAGCCCGAATGTCGTCTGGAATTAACCAAGGGCAACGAGAGGCTTGTGCTTTTCTGCGGGAGGAGCTTGGTGCATGTCACTTGGAAGGAGAAGCAGGCCGAGGCCCCTCTGACCAAGGACGCTCAGGAAGGCCTAGAGAAATGGCTCAACCAATATTTCCGGCCGAAGTAAAGGCTACTCGACCAGCGTGAACTGGCACTTGTAGAGACCGGAGACCCGCTCTTCATCCCGCAGGATCGGCACGCCGAGGACATTTTCGATCAGGGTCGTCTCAAGCTGGTTCAAAATCTTGAACTGGTCCGCGATGGGCAGCAGGGGGGAATTATACTCGATAATCTGGTGCCGCTGGATGTCGGGATTGAAATAATATTCGCTCATGTACCCTTCCGTCTCGCGAATGGCGGCGAAGGAGCGGGCCCGTTCTTCCAGGGTACCGCCGGTAACCTTGGCCTGAAGGCGCACGGTGAGGTTCTTGTAGATCTGGAAGAGAATCTTTTCCGGAGCGGCGGGGCCGTAGACTTCGGACAGGCTGCGGAGAATTTCCCCGGTGAAATGGGTGTGCTCGGAGGGGAAGAACTCCTGCGCGGTGGTGGTGAGGCGGTAAGCTTTCTCCGGACGGCCCATTCCCTTCGGACGACGCCACGTATCGAGGTAGCCGTCTTTTTCGAGAGCAACGCAATGCTGCTTCACGCCCATATACGAAAGGTTAATTCGCTCGCAAAGTTGCGACACGGAAAGGCCTTGGCTTCTCTTGATCTCGGCGAGGATCAGGTACTTCTGACTCTTGGCTAGTTTTCGCAAAAGCTTGCTTTTCATAAGATGCTGGCGGCGCGAGCTTAGCGGTTTTTATTATCCATTTCCCTAGAAGCTGGTTGGCCAAAACAGTAGAATGATGCCAGAACACGAGCAAGTCTTTTTACCTGTTAACTAAAAAAAGTTATTCATGGCTGGTGATTAGGGTGATTTGGCGCGGAACTTGCGTTTTCGAAAGCGATTTCGCCTTCAAAATACGCTGCTCCAGCCCTCTCTTTGTCTGTTTAGGGGTTCAGGAGAAGACCGGTGATTTGCGCGAGGCTATGCCATTCCGGGCAGCTTGCCGATGAGTCGGCGGCAATCGAGCTCCACGGAACTTAACGATTCACCACAGGAGGAAGATTGGCCGCTCGTTACGATATCTTCATCAAGGTTTCGTGGACAATCCGGGCATTAAAGGCGATGGTGAGCGCGACTCGCGCAAGTGCTCACTTTTTACCAAATCCATTGTCTTTTCATGACTCGCTTCTAAGCTGACGCTATCCGGTTCCTCCACGCCTCTATGAAACAGTTCTTCATCTCCTTCTTCGCCAACTTGGCCGCACTCATGTTTGTCCTCGGTGGGCCAGTGCTCCTTTTTGTAATTCTCATCATTGCCTCTGTCTCCGTTTCGGACAAAGCCAAGCGCCCCACTTCCATCGAGCGCGGGTCGATCCTCGTTTTCGACATGTCGGTCAACGTTAACGATTCGCCGGAACACGCCCATGGAAACGGATCCTGGGCCGGTCTCCTCGGTGGCGGGGACGATAAGAACGTCACCCTCCGCAGCCTGACCACGGCCCTGCGCAAGGCCGCCAAGGATGACCGCATCCGCGCGCTCTTCCTCCAGGGTTCCTTCCACCCCGCCGATTATGGCACCGGTTACGCCAGCCTCCGCGAACTGCGGGAAGCCATTCTCGCCTTCGAAAAGGGCGACGGGAAGACCCAGAAGAAGGTCTATGCCTACTTGGAAGGCCCCACCACCCGCGATTACTACGTCGCCTCCGCCGCCTCGGTCATCTATCTGAACCCCTACGGCGAAATCGAAGTTCCCGGTCTGGCCAGCGTGAAGATGTACTACAAAGGCTTCCTCGATAAATTCGGCATCGATGTGCAGGTGACCCGCGTGGGTAAGTACAAGTCCGCCGTGGAGCCCTTCATCCTCACCAAGATGAGCGAGGCCGACCGCGAGGAGACCCAGAAGCTGATCGACGATCTCTGGGGCAATGTGGTGACCGCCGTTTCGGACAGCCGCAAGCTCACGCCCGGCAGCTTCCAGCAATTGGTGGACAAGGAAGGTTACATTAAGCCCGAAGACGCCTTGGAAGCCCGGTTGGTCGACAAGCTGGCCTACTTCGGTGACGTTTTGACCGAACTGGGCAGGATCGCCCCGGCGAGCACCTACGCCAAGATTCCCTTGCCCTTCAAGCAGATCGCGATTGCCGATTACATCGAGAACTCCCACACGCCCAAGCTCCTGGGTGAAAAGAGCAGCGACAACGAGGTGGCGATTCTCTATCTGGAAGGCGAAATCGTCGATGGCTGGGGCAGTTTGGATAACATCGGGGGTGATCGCTTCGCCGCGATGATGCGTCAGTTGGCCGCCGATCCCGATGTGAAGGCCGTCGTCATGCGGGTGAACAGCCCCGGCGGCAGCGCGTTTGCCTCCGAGGCGATCCAGCACGAGATGCTGGCGCTGAAGGCGAAGAAGCCGGTGGTCATTTCGATGGGCAACTACGCCGCTTCCGGCGGGTACTGGATTTCCACCTACGGGAACCGGATTTATGCCGAGCCGAACACGCTGACCGGATCGATCGGAGTCTTTGGGCTCTTCATCAACGTCCAGAAGCTGGGCAATGATTACGGCTTCACGTGGGATTCGGCCAAGACCGGGACCTATGCCGATTTCGAGACGATCTCCCGCCCGAAGTCGCAGGCGGAACTCGACCTCGCGCAGGGTCGCGTGGACGATCTCTACGACAAGTTTTTGAAGAAGGTCTCCAGCAGCCGTAATATCCAGCGGGAGACGCTGGAGGGGATCGCGCAAGGGCGCGTCTGGTCGGGTACGGAAGCGCTCCGGTTGCACTTGGTGGACGAGATCGGCGGCTTGGACAAGGCGATTGTCTACGCGGCGGACAAAGCGAAGCTCGGCACGGGCATGGGGGACTACGTGGTGAAGGAATACCCGGAGAAGATCAACCTGGCTCAGGTGCTCGCGGCGATGTTCGACGACCACTCCGAGCCGGTCATCAAGGCGAAGATGGATCCGCTCACCCAACAATTCATCAAGATCCGGCGCGAGTTGAAGACCTTCCAGAGCTTGAACGATCCGTTCGGGGTTTACGCCAGGATGCCGCTGGGCTGGGAAATCCGGTAGTTCCATCGGAAGTATCGGGCATGATCCTGCCCTTGGTTCTTCTGCTCGTTCCCAAATTCCATTTGGGAACGGGATTGCTGGAGCCAACTCCATTGGCGAATCCCGGACTGAGCAATAGAGTTGCGCTGACAAGGGCGTTCCCAAATGGAGTTTGGGAACGAGTTAACCATGGGCTGGAGCCCACCACGTCCGATGTAAAGGGTAGCCGTCGACCTCCGGGCGACGGCTACCTTTTCGAGGCTATTTACACAGTAGGATACTCCCGCACTCCTGCCCTACGATTAGGAAGAAATAGGCAGGTCTGACCACGTTTCCTGATTTCCCCCCGCCGGTTTTATCCTATAATGGGCACGTGACTACCGACGCCCCCCATCCCGATCACCCCGCTCCCGTCAAGCCGCTTTGCCCCAAGGAAGGGCTCGGCGTTCTCCACCTCTTTTACAAGATCGACCTCGCCGCCTGGCGGGCCAAGAGTGAGGACGATCGCGCCATGGCGCTCGACTACCTCGAAACGCTGCTGGCCACCGCACGGCAACAGCCGCAGACCCAGGTCGTGACGCTCGCCATGTTCGCCCGCGCCGACATCGGGTTCATGATCCTGACGCCCGACCTCCACGACCTCAACGCGCTGGAGAAGAGCATCGCCTCCTCCCTCGGGCCGGATGTCCTCATCCCGGAGTTCACCTACCTCTCGATGACCGAGAAATCCGAGTACACCCAGAAGGAGGAGGACTACGCCCTGGAACTGGAAAAGAACGAGGGCATCGCGCGCGGCAGCTATGATTCCGAGGAGAAGCTGGCCGTTTTCCGCGACCGCATCCGTCACTACACCCATGACCGTCTTTACCCCGTGCTGCCGGAATGGGAATACTACTGCTTCTACCCCATGAGCAAGAAGCGCGAGCCGGGCCAAAACTGGTATGCGCTCGACCACGAGAAGCGCCGGGAGTTGATGGGCGGGCACATGCGCGTCGGTCGCACCTACGCGGGCCGCGTCCGCCAACTCGTCACCGGGTCCACCGGGCTTGATGATTGGGAATGGGGCGTCACCCTCTTCGCGCACGATCCTTATGAGATCAAGGCCATCGTTTATGAGATGCGCTTCGATGAAGTCAGCCACGGCTATTCCGAATTCGGTCCGTTCTACAATGGGTTGCCGTTGCCGGTGAAGGAAATCTACCGGCGGGTCTTGCTGGTATGACGAAAACGTCTCCCCCCATGACCGACAACGCTTATTTTGGGTTATCGGGGGTGACTGCCTTGCTTCTTCTGGTGGTCATCACTTTTGCCTTGGGCCATCCGGACAGGTTTCGAAATTCCCCCATCATCTCCCTTTCTGGATTGGTATTGGTTGTCCACCTCATCTTCCTGGTTGCATACCGATTGAGGCGGACGCCTTCTCTGGGGCGGGTGCTCAGGGCCATGGGCATGGTCTCCTTAAGCCTGACTCTGTTGCTGGCCAAGTCCGGTTTATCGGACGACTTCCAAGTACCTACCGTCTTTACCACGATCGCATCGCAGCTGAATTATGCTCCAACTGGGAGGTGACGTCCCAAGGCCTTATCCGCCTGCTCTCGCACTTGGGCAGATCAAATCGCAGGGGTTTCGACGATCTCCACCAACCTCCGCGATCCCAGCAGATGGGGGAACCGCTTCGCCTCGATCCGGTAGCAGGACTGAAGGAGATCGATCTCAAGGCCGAGGCGCATTCGGATTTCCCGCAGCGACATATCGATCACTTCCTCGAAGTTGAACGTGTCCAGTGGCAGGCAGGCGGAGATGTAGCCGGCGGCCACGGCATCGCGGAAGATCCGCGCGTGGTCGGGCTTGAAGCGGTAGGCCTTTGGGTAGAGATGCGAGGCGGCCATGCAATACATCCACGCTTCCAAGGTTGAGACCTTGTCCGTGGTGCCCATGGTGAAGCCGATGACGAAGGCCTCGTCCGCGAGGGTGAAGCCGCGCCCCAAGATGAGGTGAATGAAATCGTGCTGCCGTAGGGTCACGGCCCCGTGGAAAATTTCCAGTCCCGGAATCCGGTAGCTGGGATTTTCGATTAAGCGCACCATCAGCGGTACCTCGGTTTGCGCGTTGCCGAAGGTCAGGACTTCGGCCAGCGCCTCCCGCATCGTCACCTCGCCACGGCCGAGCGGGAGGTGCCAATCGCGGAGTTCTTTTTTGCGGTAGCTCATGTCCTGGGAAGATGGTTCAAAAGGATCCGGTGGCCCGGACAACTCGTTGTCCGGGGGCGCAACGCGCACAGGAAGCGCGGATTGACGACGCCCTGAGGTTAAACCCCTCGCTTCCTGTTGCCTTCGGCAACCCGGACAACAAGTTGTCCGGGCCACCGGAGGGATTCCGTTGTAGAACGATCATGGTTCCTTTTGTGTGTCCGATTCCAAGCGGTTCAGCACGCCCTCGGCGATCGCGTTTTCGTTTTGCAGTTGATCCTGCAATTCGGCCAGCCGCTCCTCGGGCCGGCGGGTGGCGATGCGCTCCATGAGCTGCGCCTGGCGTTCCACCATGAGTTGACTTTCTTGCAGAGTCTTCAGGCTCGCCTCCAACCGCGCGCGCCGGGGGGCATCGCCCTGCGTATCCTTCAAAGCTTCCTGCGCCTCGGCCTGCATCTGTTCCAGCACCTTGCGCGCGACTTCCTCGATCCGCAACGATTGCTGGGTGGCCGCCGCCGCGTTAAATTGTCCCATCTTCGCCACGATGAAATGAGCCGCTTCCAAAATGGAGGCCTCGCGTTTCAGCCGTTGCTTGTTCAGTTCCACGAGCAAGTTCGCAAAGGCCGTCTTCTCCGCCTCGGCCTGCGCGAGGAGTTGCTTGCCCTCCACAATCTTCAGCACGCGCGGCCAGGCAAAAGCCCAGTTGGCCGCGACATAAGCCGCCGGGGCACCGAGTGCCGCCAGGTTGCCCCACCATGGAAATTGGCAGAACGCCACCAGTCCCATCGCCGGCACGAACGGCACCCACGTGATGGGCGCCCAGAAAACCTCCTTCAGCCCCTCCATGATGACGGCGCTGCGGTTCACGCGGAACCTCCCACCAAATAGATGCGGGCATGGCGGCAACGGCGCTTCCACGCACTGTCGCTTTCCCCCGGCAGATGCGGCGGCAGCGCGGTGCTGCCCAAGCCTTCCGCGTGGATGCGATTGGGATCGACGCCGGTTGCAATCAGGAAATCGCGTACCGCCTGCGCCCGTTCGAGCGAAAGCGCGCGGTCTTGCTCGGCATCCGAGCCGGGACTGACCTGGGCGGTAACCATCACGCGTTGTCCCGGGTAGTAGACCAGCCGCCGCGCCGCTTCGCGCAACAAGCCCTGCGAGTCCTCATCGAGATCGGCCTGGCCCACGGCAAAATTAATCGGGTCATCCAGCAGGGTGCCCGTGGTGGGCAGGGCATTCCACTGGGCGTCGGAGAAAGCGGTGAACGGCTTGGTCAAGGGAAGGGTGCTGACCGGTTCAAGATCGGGCACGTTGACCATGCCCGCCAGCACGCGGCTGTTGAGCAGCGCGTAGGGATTGCCCGCGAGGGGATCGGCCGAAAAATCGCCGGAGCGCACCAGGATATCCGAGACGGCCTGCAGGCTGTCGTTGATGCGTGCACTGCCGGTGGAGGCGATGCCAAACCAGTCCGAGCGATTCTCATCGAGCGAGACAAAGCGGATGCCCGAGAGCATCTCATCCACCACGGAAGCGGGCTGGCCGCTGTAGGCTTGGGCGAGCGATTTCAATTCCGCCGGATGATTCAGGTAGTGATGGAGCGCGACAAAGTAGGCCTTGGTCACCGCATCGGCCAGCGCGGGTTCGCGGGCCATGACGTTGCGCGAGGCAACCATGACATCGAGCACCAGCCCCCGTGCCTCGGCGGTATCGAGCAACCGTTTCGAACCGGTGATCTCCCGCAGTGCGCGCGAGGTGAAGGGCTCCCAGAGCACGGCAAAATCGGCCCGACCAGAAACGAGATCGGCGTAGACGTCTTCTTCCTTGTCGCGACGAAACGACTTCAGGCGCGGGGCCAGTTTCTCCAGCCGGAAATGGGCGAGGCTCGATTTCAGCAGAAACTCGCTGGGCGAATTGCCGACGAACGCGCCCTTGAACGAATCCGAGTTGAGCGCATCGAGATTCGGCACGCGGGGCCCGCCCACGATGGCGTCGCCGCCGTAGGATTCGTCGATGAGGAAGAGAATCACGCCGGGATAATCGAACTCCTTGCCATTGGCGATGTAGCTGTCGCAGGTGATGGCGAGGAAGTCGCACTTGCCCTGGGCGAGACCCTGCACGCGCTCGCGGAAATCGAAAACCTGCTCGTACTTCAGGCCGATGCGCTGCTTGCGCAGGCTGTCCTGCATCGCGCGCGATTTGAAAATGAGATAGCCGAGCCAGTCGTCGCCCCAGACGGTGATGGTGCGATCGACCGCGCCTGCATCGCTGGTGAGCAACAATTGCTGCGTCTGCGCCTTCGCAAGGCGCGAGGGCTCCGAGAGCTTCCACCCGGCGAAGCCCACGAGCAGGGCAATGGAGATGAGGACGATGGCGCGGCGGAAATTCATGACCTAGCGCTTTCTGGTCGCCTTCATGATCCGGAAGAAAAAATAGATCAGGGCAAACGTCGCGAAGATGATAAGCCAGCGGGAGCCACCCGATTTATTCTCGGCCGGAGGCATGGCGGGATGTTCCAGTGCGTTCTCCTTCGCGGTCTTTTCATCCGCCGCACCCATCGCCTTCAAATCCTCCGGGGTGACGTTGACCTCGCCGCCGAGATCGATTTCCGCATCGACCTTGCCCAAGCCGGAACGCAATTGCTCCTCGTCATCGGCCGGATAGTAGCGGGTTGAGGCCTTCCCCAGATAATCGCCCTCGCCATGAAAGCCGATGCCGACGACCTCGATATTGAGCGCGCGCATCTCGCGAATCGTTTGCAGGACCGCCTCGCCGCCGCCGCTGTCCTGGTTCTCCTGGCCATCGGTAAACAGCAGCACGACCTGCCGCTGATAGGGCGCGACTTTCCCCCGATATTCCTCGATCTGTTTGCGCGCCAGCCGCAGGGAATTGGCGATGGGCGTGTTCGTCCGCGCCTTCTGCGCATTCACCGCGCTGGCGATTTTCTCCTTCGCGTTCGGCGCGAAGGGCACGAGGATTTTGCCGTTGCCGTCGAAGTTGATCAGACTCCAGGTGTAGCCATCGGGCGCTTTTTCCAGCCACCAACGGAAAGCCTGCTTGGCCTCCTTCAGCTTCGCGCCTTCCATGCTGCCGGAGTTATCGAAGATGATGGTGATGGCCGTACCGGTCTGCGCGGCGTACTCGGCATTGAGCGCGGTCTCGGCATCGGTGGAGGTTACCGCGCGCAACGGCATGATCAGCACCAGCGCGAAGAAAAGGATCCGTTTCATGGCGTTATTTCAGGTCATCCGAACCGAAGTTCGAGGGCAGTTCGCTTTCGACGCCGATGATGACCAGTTCCCCGCGCATGTTCGCCTCGCGTTGTTCAGGCGTGAGCGGATTTGCATTCAGCGGATCGGTCACGCCCATGCCTTTCACATCGAAGCGCGAGATGTCGATTTCCGCCGGACTCAGCCCCACGTACTCGCGGAGGTATTGCGCGTAAGCCCGCTTGATCGCGAAGGCGCGCGAATAGGAAAGCTGGTTGGCAGCGTTGCTGACCTCCTCCAGCGAGGGCAGGGGCAGTTCCTCGAACTTGTCGGACCCGGGCACGCGGCGCTGATAGGTCTTTGCGCCTTTCTCCGTTTTCATGCGGACGAAGTTATAGAAGAAATTATCCGCATGGCCGCGCAACTGCACCACGGCACCGCCGTAACGGGTGACCTTCTCATGAATGGTATCGAAGACCGACCGGTAATCGCGCCAGTTCAGCTCCGACATCTTGGCGGGAAACTTGAAGGTGTAGGTCAGCAGCACGCGTGCATCGGAACCGGCGGCGGCGGAGCGGACATCCTCCGCGCTGGCAAATTTCGGCTTCACGGGAGTGGTGATCGTGGGCGTGGCCGATTGATCGAAAGCGGACCAATCCCAGTCGGCGGAGGCGAGCGTCCCCGGTCCGCGCACCAGGCCGATGGTTTGGTAATACTTGTGAATGCGCGCCTGTGTGGCCGCGAAGCCCACGGGGTTCTTGGCGTCCGTGAAGAAGGAGACATTGCCTCCCGCCTGGGCCAGTTCGCTGTCGATGCCCACCCAGAGGATGTAGTCGTTCACCGCATGTTCATCGGCCAGGAAGATGCCGGCGAGCGGCTTGCAAAGCTTCTTGAATTCGTCCGTCAGCGCGGAATTCCCGGCGTTCTTCTTGGCGATGTTATCGAGGTAGGTTTTGAATTGCGCCTGTTGGGCTAACATGGCGGCAACGAAGGCCTTCACTTCGCTGGGGTGCGCGGTCAGATAATCGCGACGCACGGCATAGACGTCCGCGATGATGCGGTTGGCCGTCTTGGTGGTGAGGATCGGCTTCGCGCCTTTCACGCTGTCCTCCGCGCCGGTGCCGACCTTGCCGCCGGCGGTGAGCGCGAGGATATCGGGCTGAATCGCCGCCGCACCGGTCAGGGTCGGATCGTTGCGCAGGGCATTGGCGGGATCGTTCGCCGTCGCCGTGCCGTGGGCGGCATTGAAGCTGATGTCCTTCACGTACTTGATGGTCACATCGCCCGGTTCCAGGCCCGCGTCCTGCAACAGCACCTGCACGAGATCGACGTGGGGGCCGTTCTGCTGCACCACGATCGATTTGCCCTTGAGATCGGTGAGCTTCTCCACGCTCTTGGCCACGAATCCATCCGCCCCGGTGCTCCAACTCAATTGCAGAATCACGACCGGCTCCAGCTTGGGGTCCATCTTCTTCAGCGCTTCCGCCGCGAGATCGATCATGCCGACCGTTCCGCGCAGGAAGGGACTCTTGCCGGAGATGTAATCCTGCACCTGCTCCTCGAAGTCGTCCTTGAGTTGCAGCTTCACCGGAACGCCCAAAGCGCGCGCGAGCTTGGAATTCGGATTGGCCGCTGTTCCACCGTTGGCGGTTACGGTCACGCCATCGGCGGCCCAGGTGATGTAGGGAATCGTGGTCGGGCCATCGGGCACCGATTTCATCTTCGTGTCGAAAACGGAACTGGTGTCGAAGGGCTTGGCCGGGTCGACATAAGTGACCGGTTTCGCCTGGGCGACCAGGGTCAGGGCAAGAAAGAGGAACAGGATGTTTTTCATACGGGTGCGGGATCGGCAAGCCGGTTTTCCAGGGTGCGGATTTCGGCGGATTGGGTGGACTTGAAACCTTTTTCGCGCAGGGTGCGGACGATGGCGGCGAACTCGGGAGTGGCCTTGGCGCGGCGGCTGTCGAAGCGCGGAAGGCGTTCATCGTGCACGATCGAAGCGCCTTCGCAATTCGGCGTTTGCGAAAGCACGATGATGCGCGTGCCGAGGAAGACGGCCTCCTCCAGATCGTGCGTGACGAAGAAAATGGTGAGCTTGGTTTGCCGCTGGATATCGAGCAGGAGCAGTTGCAGCACTTCCCGCGATTGCGGGTCGAGGCCCGAGAAAGGCTCGTCCATGAGCAGGATGCGCGGCCGCATGGCGAGCGATTGGGCGATGGCCACGCGCTGTTTCTGCCCGCCGGAAAGCTCGCGCGGATATTTGTTCGCATGCGCGAGAAGGCCGACTTTTTCGAGAAGATCGAGCGCGGTGGCGCGGTAGGCGGTCTTGCGCTTGGCGGCGACGAAGGGGAGCCAATGCTCGAAGAAATTGAGACCCTCCAGGCGCAGGCCCAGTTCCACGTTCTGCACGGCGGTGAGGAACTCGGGGATGACGTAGTCCTGGAAAACGCAGCCGCGATGGCGGTCGGGGGAGCTGATGGGCACGCCATCAAGCAGCACGTGGCCTTCCACAAACGGGCGAAACCCGCCGATTCCATAGAGCAAGGTGCTCTTGCCGCAACCGCTGGGGCCGACAACGCAGACGAAATCGCCTTCCTCCACTTCCAGCGAGACATCGCGCAGGATGCATTTCATGTCGCCGTTGGAGCCGAGGCGCTGCGTGATGTGGTCGAGTTGGAGAACGGGCGTGCTCATGATTCGGTCCCGATGAAGTACCAGCGGTTCTTCCAGTGGTTGAACCAGACGATGGTGCGATCCATGAAGAAGGCGAGGAACGCGACAACGGCAAGATAGACGAGGATTTGCGCGACATCGAGATTGCGCGAGGCGACGTTGATCCGGTAGCCGAGGCCCGCGTCGCTGGCGATCAATTCCGCGACGATGAGGTAGACCCACGCGGTGCCGATCTGGAGCCGGACATCGTCCAGAAAACCGGGCTCGACCACGCGGCGGATGAGCACAACCAGCATCTCCGCCGTGGAGGGGGCGAGGACGGTGACGTTCCAGATTTGTTTCTCCGGAATCGACTGCACCCGGAGGATGAGCGAGCGGGTGAGGGGCAAAAAGGTGGCGATGAAGATGATGAAGATCTTGGCGGTATCCTGAAAACCAAGGAAGAGAAAGATGAGCGGGATGAGGCTGACCGGTGGCAGGTAACTGGCAATTTTGAGGAGCGGTTCCAGCAGCGCGTTCAGCCACGGCCAGGAGCCGGCCAAAATACCGACCACAAGGCTGGCCACGACGGCGCTGACCAT
>FTJN01000604.1_pt2 | contig 14271 bp, 12 predicted proteins | sample 1658361 | NCBI WGS metagenome assembly FTJN01 (sample SAMEA3914819, study PRJEB12502) | metagenome | biome: forest; material: soil | place: Canada | collected 2010-06-26 | depth 0.3 m | reverse complement strand
GGCTTGAGCGCACCGCCCGCTCGTAACCGCCCGTCGCCTCCAGGCCCACGCGTGTCACCGCATGCTCCTTCAACCAGGCGACCAGCCGCGCCAGGCCGTCCGCATCGTTGGTCACTTCAAGCTGCTCGGCTTGGCCATGCACCGCCACGTCCAGCCGATGCTTGCCCACATCGACGCCGGCGACCTTCGTGGTAGACTTTACCCGTTCCATCGATCCCATCCTTGTGGCTCCGGACCTCAAAGTCCCTGCAACCATCCGGGTCATGGAAACGTCAGTGGCGGCCCTGCTCCCCACCAGCCCAAAAGGCTCGGGTGGCCTCGGCCCCTCCACCGACAACCCGCCTGGTGCGGCTAACACCAGGCGGGCGTCCCGGAAGACGCCCTCAGCCTAGCAGCATCGCAACAGACAAGGTGGCCCAGAGGGCCGGAGGGGGCTCGCGGCGCGGGCCGGCCTTGGCTAGTTTATCTCGTCTCACCCCTCCGGATTCGCCCGTGTCACAGCTCCCCGTCGCCGACCTCACCGAAGCCCAGGCCCTGGAGGAACTGGAGCGTCTGGCCGACGACCTGGCCGGCCACGACCTGCGCTATCACCAGCAGGACGCCCCGACGATCAGCGACGGCGAGTACGACGCCCTCAAGCGTCGCAACCTCGAGATCGAGGATCGCTTCCCGCATCTGATCCGCGACAACTCGCCGAGCCTGAAAGTCGGCGCGGCGCGGGCCGAGCAGTTCTCGCCGGTCGAGCACGGCGTGCCGATGCTGAGCCTGGACAACGCCTTCTCCAACGATGAGGCCACCGAGTTCGACGCCCGCATCCGGCGGTTCCTGCGGCTGACGAACGAGCCGGTGTTCTACACCGCCGAGCCGAAGATCGACGGCCTGTCGGCCTCGCTGCGCTACGAGAAGGGCGTTCTGGTCCAGGGCGCGACGCGGGGCGACGGCAAGACCGGCGAGGACGTCACCGCCAATCTGCGGACCATCGCCGACATCCCCCACAAGCTGAAGGGCGCCGGTTGGCCGGACGTCATCGAGATCCGGGGCGAGGTCTATGTCGAGCTGGAGGCCTTCGCCGCCTTCAACGCCGCCGCCCTCGAAGCCGGGCAGCGCACCTACGCCAATCCCCGCAACTTCGCCGCCGGTTCGCTGCGCCAGATCGATCCGAAGATCAGCGCCCAGCGGCCGCTGCGGTTCTTCGCCTATGCCTGGGGCCTGACCAGCGGCCCGTTCGCGGCGGGGCAGTGGGAGGCGCTGGGCAAGCTGGAAGAATGGGGCTTCGTCACCACCGCCCCGCCGGCGGAGCGCGTCCAGGACGCCCAGGGCCTGCTCGACATCTACGCCAAGTTCGAGGAGCTGCGGCCTAAGCTGGCCTTCGACATCGACGGCGTGGTCTACAAGGTCGACGACCTGGAGCAGCAGCGCCGCCTGGGCTTTGTGTCGCGCTCGCCCCGCTGGGCCGTCGCCCGCAAATTCCCGGCCCAGCAGGCTCGCACGATCCTGGAAGCCATCGACCTGCAGGTGGGCCGGACCGGCGCCATCACCCCGGTGGCGCGGCTCAAGCCCGTGACGGTCGGCGGGGTCTCGGTGACCAACGCCACCCTGCACAATGCCGACGAGATCGCCCGCAAGGACGTGCGGGTCGGCGACACGGTGATTCTGCAACGGGCCGGCGACGTGATCCCGCAGATCGTCGGTCCGGTGCTGGACGAGCGGCCGGCCGACGCGGCGCCGTTCGAATTCCCCACCCACTGCCCGTGCCCGCTGCACACGCCCCTGGTCCGAGAAAGCACCGCCGCCGGGGCCGAGACCGTGGTGCGCCGGTGCAGCGGCGAGTTCGCCTGTCCGTTCCAGCGCATCGAGCACCTGCGCCACTTCGTCTCCCGCCGCGCCTTCGACATCGAAGGCCTGGGTGAAAAGCAGCTGGCCGCCTTCTTCGAGGCCGGCTGGATCAAGGAGCCGGCCGACATCTTCAAGCTGGCCAAGGACGAGGAGAAGCTCACCGAGCTGCGGGAACGCGACGGCTATGGCGAGACCTCGGTGGCCAACCTGATCAAGGGCATCGAGGCCCGGCGCGCCATCGGCCTGGACCGGGTGATCTACGGCCTGGGCATGCGCGACATCGGCGAGACCACCTCGACCGTGCTGGCCCGCAATTTCGACCGCTTCGAGGATCTTCAGGCCGCCGCCGAGCGGGCCGCGCAAGGTCTGCCGGGCGCGGTCTATCTGGAATTGTCAGGCGCCGCCGGGGTCGGTCCCAAGGCCCGCGACGAACTGGTCGAGGCCGGAAGGGGCGGTCTGAAGGCCGACCCTTGGCCCGAGGCCGACAGCCTGGAGGTCAAGATCGGCCACGCCGTACCCAAGCTTTCGAAGCCCGCCAAGGTCGCCCTAGCCGAGCGCTATGGCGACTGGAACGCCTTCGCCCAGGCCCTGGTCGAGGCCGGACAGGGCGCGCCGGGCGAGGACTATCTACAGCTGGCGGCCATCGACGGCGTCGGACCCGTGGCGGCTCAGTCGATCGCCCGATTCTTCGCCGAGGAGCACAATCGCGAAAAGGTCGCGAACCTCGTCGCCGAACTCGACATCCAGGCGGTGGCCAAGCCCAAGACCGACACCGCCGTGGCCGGCAAGACCATCGTCTTCACCGGTGCGCTAGAGAAGATGACCCGCGACGAGGCCAAGGCCCAGGCCGAGGGCCTGGGGGCCAAGGTCGCCTCGTCGGTGTCCAAGAAGACCGACCTCGTCGTGGCCGGTCCCGGCGCGGGCTCCAAGCTGAAGACCGCCACCGACCTTGGCATCCAGGTGATGACCGAGGACGAGTGGCTGGCCATGGTGGCCGGCTGATGCCCGTCGTCGCCATCGATTTCGAAACGGCCAACGAACAGCGCTCCAGCCCCTGCGCGATCGGCCTGGCCTGGATCGAGGACGGCCGGATCACGGATGTGGAGCACCACTATATCCGGCCGATCGACATGCGGTTCTCGGGCTGGAACATCGCCGTCCATGGCATCCGACCCGCCGATGTCGAGGACGCCGAGGAGTTTCCGGCCGTGCTGTCGAGGCTCCAGGCCCGGATCGAGCGGGCGACGGTGATCGCCCACAACGCGTCGTTCGACATCAGCGTGATGCGGCGCACCTGCGAGCTCTATGGCCTGCCGTTTCCGTGTTTCGACTACCTCTGCACGGTGCAGGTGGCCAAGAACACCTGGCCGGACCTGGCCTCGGCCAAGCTGAACGCGGTCTGCGATTTCCTCGGCGTGGAGTTCAAGCACCACGACGCGGCGCAGGACGCCTTCGCCTGCGGCAGCGTGGCGCTGGCGGCGGTGCGGGAGACGGGGGCGTCACACATCCGCGACCTGCCGGGCAAGCTGGGCATGGTGGCGGGGCGGCTGAACGCCGACAGCTACACGACCTGTTCCAGTCCGTCGCTCAAGCGGCGGTCGTTCTAGGAGATCGGCGAGGCTTGTTCGAACCGGGCGATCAATTCAGGCGCGGTTCAGCCAAACGCGCGTTAGAAGAGGGCAACAATCTAGGGAGACGACCCATGAAGCTACCCATTCTCGCCGCCGCTATCGCCCTTTCCGTCTCCGCCCCGGCCTTCGCCCAGGACGCCACCGGACTGTGGCAAACCGAGACCAACGGCGGCCAGGTCGAGATCGCCCGCTGCGGCAACAGCCTGTGCGGCAAGCTGGTGACGTCGAACCACATCAAGGCCGACCCGGCCGTGAAGGACGCCAAGAACAAGGACGCGTCCTTGCGCAACCGTCCGCTGAAGAACATGCAGATGCTCTATGACTTCACCGGTGGACCCACCAAATGGACCGGCGGCAAGGTCTATAACGCCGACGACGGCGGCGTCTATTCGGGCACCATCACCCTGACCTCGCCCAATTCGCTGAAGCTCAAAGGCTGCATCGTCGCCCCGTTCTGCAAGACCCAGACCTGGACGCGGATCAAGTAGTTAGCGCGAACGAGGACAGGCCCGTGGGCCTGTCCTCGGCCTCGTTCTACCCCGTGACCGTGTAAATCATGATCCCCGTCGCCACCGACAGGTTCAGGCTATCGGCCCGCCCCCGCATCGGGATCTTGACGTTGACGTCGCAGGCGGCGGCCAGTTCGGGCGGCAGGCCCTGCTGCTCGTTGCCCATCAGGATCAGCGACGGCTTCACATAGTCAGCCGACTTGTGATCGACCGTGGCGCTCAGCAGGGTGCCGACCACCGAGCCGGGCCATTCCTCGCGCCAGGCCAGGAACTCGGCGATCGAGGCCTTGGCGATCTTCACGGCGAAGATCGAGCCCATGGTGGCCCGCACGCCCTCGACCGAATAGGGGTCCACGCAGTCGCCGACCAGGATTCCCCCGCCGCAGCCCGCCGCGTCGGCGGTGCGGATCACGGTGCCCAGGTTGCCCGGATCGCGGACGGCCTGCATGGCTACCCAGCACGGCGCGCTCTCCGGAACGATGGCGCTGAGCGGCGTATAGACCTGCTTGAAAACCCCGACCACGGCCTGGGGATTGTCGCGACGCGAAACCTTTTCAAGGATCTCGCGATTGACCTCGATGATCTCGCCGCCGGCCTTGAAACAGGCCTGGGCGGCTTTCTGCAGCATCGGATGGTCGGCGGCGTCGGGACCGTACATCAGGATCTTGGGCGCATGGCCGCAGTCGATCGCCTCGATGACGATCTTCAGGCCCTCGGCCAGGAACAGGCCGCTCTCCTCGCGTTCCTTGCGCATATGCAGGGCGCGGACGGCCTTGACGGTGGCGTTGCTCAGCGAGGTGACGGTCTTCGAGTGCTGGGGGGCGTTCATCGTCATCAGCCTTCCGAGGCCCAGCGGGCGAAGAACGACAGGCCGATCTGGCGGTCGCCCTTTTCCTCGACCAGTGACAGCTCGCCCCAGTCGATGACCCCGCCGCGTCCCTTCAGCTCCTGGGCCAGCAGCCCCGACATCGCCGCGCCGGAGACCCGGGCGGCATAGGCGTTCATCAGCAGGAACGAGGCGTCGGGGGCCAGCAGTTGGGCGCAGTTGGCGGTCAATTCGGCCAGGTCCTCGAACAGGCGCCAGACCTCGCCGTCGGCCCCGCGGCCGAACTTCGGCGGGTCGAGAATGATGCCGTCATAGTGCGAGCCGCGCCGCACCTCGCGAGCCACGAAGCGGCGGGCGTCCTCGACGATCCAGCGGATCGGCTTGTCGGCCAGGCCGGCGAAGGTGGCGTTCTCACGCGCATAGCCGACCGACTTCTTGGAGGCGTCGACATGGGTGACGGCCGCGCCGGCGGCGGCGCAGACCAGGCTGGCCACGCCCGTATAGCCGAACAGGTTCAGCACCTTGGGCTGGCGACCCTTGATCGCCCGCACCCTGGCGTCCTGCCAGGCCCAATTGGCGGCCTGCTCGGGGAAGAAGGCCAGGTGGCGGAACGGCGTGAACTGGCCGTGGAACTTCGTCTCGCCCCAGGCCAGGTCGAACTTTTCGAGCGGCTTGCCCTTGAAGCGCCAGCGGCCGGCTTCATCCTCGTCGGACGGATCGAAGACGGCGTCGGCATTGTCCCAGACCTTGGCGTCAAGGCGCTGCGCCCAGAAGCACTGCGGCTCGGGGCGCACGACGGTATAGCGGCCGTAGCGCTCCAGCTTCTTGCCATGACCACTGTCGAGCAAGGCGTAGTCGGCCCAGCCGGTGGTGCGCATGACAAGGGGGGCGGCGGCGATAGTCGGATCGGCGAGGGTCATGGGCCCCGCCAATACGCGCTCAGGGCAAGGCCCGTCCAGTCCGAGCCAGCAGGCGCGGCAACAGAGGGTTGGCGGCGCGGGGCGTGTGCGGGGTCTTGTCCCAGTGAAACGGGGCGACGACGAACTGCCACAGCGCCCTGGTCGCCGCCAAGCTCTGGAGCGGCCAATAGAAGACCGCGCCCAGCAGGGGCAGGGGTCTTTGCCGATGTCCGGCCCGGCGTTGGGCCTGGGCGCCGGCGATCGCGGCGCAGGTCCAGCCGAAATAGACCAGCATCCAATCCATGGTCGGAACCGTCGCGCAGAGGTCAAACATGGAGCCGATCCAGCTGAGCACCAGCCAGGCCAGCAGCGGGCCGTGCAGGTGGGACGAGGCCACCGACAGGGCCAGGGTCATGACAAGAGCTGCGAGGCCACGCGGGTCACGAACGATCGGGCCGCGCGCCAGGACGGCCAGGGTCTGAACATGGCCCTTGATCCACCTGGCTCTCTGCGGAATCCACGCCTTCAGACTTGTGGGCGCGGTCTCGAAGGTTGGTTGGGCGATGACGTCCAACCGGTAGCCTTGGGCGGCCAGACGAAAGCCGATGTCCGCGTCCTCGGTGACATTGTAGGCGTCCCAGCCGCCGACCGCCCGCAAGGCGTCGGCCCGGAAGTGATTGCTGGTGCCGCCCAGCGGAAAGGGCAGCCGCCAGCGGGCCAGAGCCGGCAGGAAGACCTCGAACAGCACGGCGTATTCGAGGGCGAATTGATCGGGCAGGAAACGTGGGTCGGGCTCGATGCGCAGCGGCGCCTGCAGGCAGGCCAGGCGCCCGTCGTCGGCGGCGAAGCGGGCGGCGGCCTCGCGAAGCTGCGTCGGATGGGGCGCGTCCTCGGCGTCATAGATCACCACCAGATCGCCCTGCGCCCGTTCCAGCGCGATGTTGCAGGCCCGGGGCTTGGTCTGGGGCGTGCCGGGCGGCGCGATCAGCACCTGGAAGCCGACCGGCAGGTCCAGGGCGGCGAAGGCCGCCTGGGTCTCGTGGTCGTCGGTTTCGAGGACGATCAGCACCTGGAGGCGGTCACGCGGATAGTCGAGCCGCGTGAGATTGGCGACCAGTTCCGCCGCGACCGAAGCCTCACGGTAGAGCGGGACGATGAGGGTGTAGCCCGGCAGGTCCTCGTCGGGCGGCGATGGCGCGACGGCGGAAGCGCGCGGCGTGAAGGCCGCGACCAGCTTGATCAGCGAATTGGCCATGAAGCCGGCGAAGAATAGCAGGTGAAAGGCCTCCAACGTTGCGTGGGGTTCTATCGCCACCGCGATAATGACGCTCAGCGCTAGGGTCGCCAGCCCGACGCCTTGCGCTCGCGAGAGACGTCGATGCGCGCCGTCGGGCAGTGGTTTGGCGGCTGTCGGGCACGCCAGAGCTTCCGGTGTTTCGATCCAGATATCGTGGGGTGCGCCCAGCCCATGGGCCCACGCTCGCTGGTCTCGTTCCTCTCGCGCCATCGTCCCCCGCCGCGCCTGTCGGATCCAGCGAGTAGATAACGAATCTTCAACCATGACGCGTCAAACGGAAAAACACGCGTTTCGCGTAAATCGTCGAGAGTTGCGACGGCTGTGTGATTCCCGTTTAGTGTCCGGTTTGGGGATTTAGGTAGGGGAACGCCACATCGTGACGGTCGTGCTGAAGAAGCCGCACAAGTCCGCGCGCAAGCCCAAGGGAGACGGGCATCTGCGTCGTGGGGAGATTCTGGCCGCGGCCGAGAGGATCTTCATCGCCGAGGGCTATGCCGGGGCGACGATCCGCAAGATCGCCGACGCCGTGGGCGTGTCCTCGACCGCGCTCTACATGCATTTTCGCGACAAGGACCAGATCCTGCTGGAGATCAGCGACGACGCGATCGGCCAACTTCTGGCCGTGAACGTCGACATCGCTCACCGGCCGATCGACGCGGTGGCGCGGGTCAAGCTGATGCTCGAGGCCTACATGAAGTTCGCCTTCGACAACCCCAATACCTATCAACTGGTGTTCTGCGGCTCGCGCGACGTGATCTCCAAGGAAAAGCAAGCCGCCACCGCCGAGCTGGGTGACCGCTGCTTCGAGGAGTTCAGCGGGCCGATCCATGAGATCGCGGCGTCCGGCCGGCTGCGCACCGGTTCGGGTGAGAGCGCCGCCCAGGTGCTGTGGGCCGCCTGCCATGGCTTGGTCTCGCTGATGATCACCATGCCCGACCGTCACTGGTCGCCGCGCGAGGAGTTGATGAAGGTCACCCTGGACGGGCTGCTGCACGGCCTGGTGACGGACTGACAGGCATGCGCGCCGCCTTGCTTGCCGGCCTTGTCGCCGGCCTGGCGGCTTTCGCGGGTCCCGTCGCCGCTCAACGCGTGATGTCGCTCGACTCCTGCGCTGACCAGTACGTGCTCGCCCTGGCCCCACGCGCGGCGATCGTCGGCGTCTCGCTCCGGGCCGAAGCGCCGGATTCCTTCCTGCGCGCTAAGGCGGCGGGCTTGCCCAAGCGGCGCACGACGCTAGAGGCGGTGTTGGGCGCGCGGCCCGACGTGGTGATCCGGCAGTGGGGCGGCGACGCGCGACTGACGGCGATCCTGGACCGGCGCGGCGTGCGGACGGTCAGCCTGGGCGACGCCACCGACTTCGACGGCGTGCGGGTCAATGTCCGCCAGGTCGCGCAGGCCCTGAACCGCCAAGCCGAGGGCGAGGCGTTGCTGGCGCGAATGGACGCCGACCTGGCGCGAGCGGCAGGAGCGGGAAAAGGGCGCAGGGCGTTCTATCTGACCCCGGGCGGTTACACCGCCGGCCCCAACACCATGATCGACGCCATGCTGCGCGGAGCAGGCTTCTCCAACGCCTCGACCCAGCCCTATTTCGCGCCCGCGCCTCTGGAGCAGATGGTGCTGAATCCGCCCAAGGCGGTGGTGTTGGGTTTCTTCGACCTGACCCGAGCCGGCGCCGACCGCTGGGGCCCCGGCCGCCACGCGGCTCTGCGCAAGGCGACGCGAGGGCATGTGATCGCCTCGCTGCCCGGCGCCATGCTGGGCTGCTCGGCCTGGTTCGCCGCTGATGGCGCGCGCGCCCTGGCGGAGGCCGCGCGATGAGCGCTCGGCGTCTCGAACTCCTCCTGCTGCTGGCGCTATTGGCGGTCGCCGTCGTCGCCATTGGCCTGGGCGAGAGCCCGCTGAGCGCGGCGCAGTACCACCGGGCCCTGACCGACCCGGCCTCGCCGCCGGGCGAGGTGCTGTGGACCATCCGGCTGCCGCGCGTGCTGATGGCCGCCCTGATCGGCGCGGGGCTGGGCCTGGCCGGCGCGACGATGCAGGGACTGCTGCGCAATCCCCTGGCCGAGCCCGGCGTGCTCGGCGTCTCGGCCACGGCGGGGCTGGGCGCGTCCCTGGCGATCGCCGGCGGGCTCGCGGCGATGCCTGGCGCCATTGAGCTGGCCGCCTTGGTCGGGGCGTTGCTGGCTGGAGCGGCCGTCGTGGGCTTGGCGGCGCGGTTCCGCGAGCCGGAGGTCCTGATCCTGTTCGGGGTGGCCCTTTCGGCCTTCGCCGGCGCTCTGACCGCCCTGGTCTTCAACCTGTCGCCCTCGCCGGTGGCCATGGCCGAGGTGCTGGCCTGGCTGATGGGCTCGGTCGAGAACCGCGACGTCACCGACATCCTGCGCGCCCTGCCGCCGATGGCGATCGGGGTCGGCCTTTGCCTCTATTCGGCCAAGGGGCTGCGGATGCTGACCCTGGGTGAGGAAGCGGCCCAGATGTCCGGCCTGCCGATGGCGCGACTGCGGGTGGCCGCCGTCGCCGGCTCGGCCCTGCTGGCCGGGGCTTCGGTCGCGGCGGCGGGAGTGATCGGCTTCGTCGGCCTGGCCGCCCCGCACCTGGTACGGGCCGCCGCGCGCGACGATCCGGGCAAAATCTTGAGGCCCTCGGCCCTGGCCGGGGCGCTGCTGCTGGTCGCCGCCGACCTGGCCGCCCGGGTCATTCCCACCGAGCAGGAGCTGAAGCTGGGCGTGGTCACCGCCCTGTTCGGCGCGCCGGTCTTCGCCTTGCTGGCCTGGCGCGCGGCGCGGAGCTGGCGGTCGTGAGCTCGGTCTGGACCATCGAGGCCGTCAAGGCCCGGCGTGGCAAGGCGCTGGTGTTGGACGGAGCGTCCCTAAACGTCATCCGTGGCGAGGTGCTGGGCGTGGTCGGTCCCAACGGCGCGGGCAAGACCAGCCTGCTGCGGGCGGGACTGGGCCTGATGCCTCTGGAGGCGGGCCGCGCGTTGCTGGCCGGGCGCGCGGTGGGCGGGCTTAGCCCGGTCGAACGCGCCCGACTGGTGGGCTACCTGCCGCAGGAACGCCGCCTGGCCTGGAACCTGCCGGCCCTCGACGTCGCCGCCCTGGGCGCGCCGGACCTACCGCCCGGCGAAGCCCTGGCCGTGGCGCGCGAGCGCCTGGAACGTGTTGGTGTCCAGGATCTGGCCGATCGCGGCGTGCTCGACATGTCCGGCGGCGAACGGGCGCGGGTCTTGCTGGCGCGGCTTCTGGCGACACGCGCTCCGCTGCTGGTGGCCGACGAGCCGGTGGCGGGCCTGGATCCCGACGCCCAGCTCTTGACCCTGGACCTGCTGGGCGCCGAGGCGGCGGCTGGCGCGGCGGTGGTCGTCACCCTGCACGACCTGGGCTTGGCGGCGCGGTCCTGCGACCGGGTGCTGGTGCTGGACCACGGCCGGGTCGTTGCCGACGGTGCGCCAACAGAGGCGCTGTCACCTGAAATCCTGGCGAAGGTATTCAAGCTTGATGGGGCGCTGATCGAAACACCGGCCGGGCTGGTGGTCGCGGCGCGGCGAACCCTCTCCTCCTAGGGGAGAGGGCCCTTGGAACTATCGTGTGCCCGGCACATATCCGCCCTGCGGGATCGCCGTCGCCCCGCCGATCGGGGGCAGCGCGCCTGTCGTCGCGCCTGCCGAGGTCGCATAGCTGTAGCCGCCGCGCTTGAGATCGCTCGACAGGGTCAGTGGAGCCACGCCGCCATTCAGGCGGGCGCGGTAGACCATCGTCGTTTCCAGGGTTCGCATCACGTAGTTGCGGGTCTCGGAGAACGGGATGCACTCGATGAAGTCGAGTGGGTCGGTGGCCGCGCCGCGCGGGTCGCCGCACAGGGCGGCCCACTGGGCGGGACGTCCGGGACCGGCGTTATAGGCGGCCGAGGCCATGATGTAGGAGCCGCTGAAGGTGTTGACCATGCTGCCCAGATAGGTCGAGCCCAGACGCATGTTGTAGGAGGGGTCCGACAGGCGATCGACGCTGTGGGCCTCGCCCAGTTGGCGGGCGACGATGGCCGCCGTGGGCGGCATCAGCTGCATCATGCCGCGCGCGCCAACCCCCGAGCGGGCATTGGGGTCGAAATTGCTCTCCTGGCGCGAGATCGAATAGACGAACGCCGTCTCGGCCGCGCCCGGTCCCGGGGTGAAATGGTGGTCCAGCAGTGGGTAGCCGCGTTCGGCCAGGATGAAGCCGCGCTGGGCGGCGGTGCGCACCGCGCGCATGGCCAGGTCCTGGTCGCCGTAGCCGCGCGCCAGGTCAACCAGCAGGGCTTCCTCCTCGGCGGAGGGAAGCTGGTCGTCGATATAGAGGACAAAGACCCGGAACTGGTCGCGGGCTCCGATGCCCATCAGGGTGCGGGCGGCCCGCACCAATTCGCGGCCCTCGAAGCGATTGCGGTCGGCCTGGGTGATCGCCGGATCCTTGTCCAGCCGGATCTCGGTGATCCCCGCCTTCTCGGCGGCCAACTGGCCGTAGAAGGTGGTGATGTAGCGCGCGCCCTCGCCGTAGAAGGCCTGGGCGGCGATGCGATCGCCCTGGGCCTCGGCCGCCCGGCCCTGCCAGTAAAGGGCGCGGCCGCGGGTGATCGGCGAGGCCCCGATCTCGGCGATGCGGGCGAAATGCTTGGCGGCCGCGTCGGGGTTTCTCAACCGGGTCAGGGCGATCCAGCCGGCATAGAACTCGCTTTCGGCCGCATCGGAGCCACCCTTCAGGTGGGCATTGGCGGCGGCGTAGGCGCTGGCGCTGTCGCCGACCTTCAGGGCCGAGACCACCAGTTGCTTGCGCTCGCGCCAGACGGCGGCCGAGGCTTCCTCGGTGGGCGGTGGAGCGGGAAACTGGCTCACCAGCGGCAGGGCCAGGGTGTCCAGGCCTTTGCGGCGAAGATAGGCGGCGCGCTCGAAGACCACGCCAGGCGAGCTTTGCTGGGTGGGCGTCAGCGCCGCGTAGAGGTCGTTGGCGCTGGACGCATTCGAACGGAACGCGATGCGGGCTTGGGCCGCCGCCTGCTGGTCGTAGGGCAGCAAGGCCACCATGTCGCGAGCGGCCGGGCCTTGCGCGCCGTACAGCAGGATGTCGGCGCGGCGAACGTGGTCGTCCGGCGTCAGCAGCGCGCCGAAGCGGGCGAGCATCGAGCGTTGGGCGTCGAGCTCGAACACCTGATCGCGCCAGAAACGGCGAATCAGGTTGGTCGCGTCATTGGCGCGGCCGGCGGCCTGGTAGGCGGCGGCCAGGGCCATGGCGCCCTCGGCGGTCTGTGGGTCGCGACCGCCGAACCAGGCGATCATCCGCTGGGCGTCGAGGCCCGAGGTGTTTAGGGCCTTCTCGGCGGCGTTCTCGCGACGGGTGGCGCGCGGCCAGCCTGACAGGTCGCGGCGGGCCTGGTCGAGCTCGAAGAAGCTCATGCTTTCGGCCCCGGCGTCGACCAAGGCCCACAGGGCGATCTTGCGCGACAGCGGATCCTGAATGCTGGACATCGCCATGCGGATGGTGGCCGGGTCGCGGCTGGTCACCGCCATGCGAAGATTGGCGGCCTCGGCCTCGGCGGGGCTGGCGTAGGTGGCGGTCGGCGGCGTGGTGATCAGGCCGCGCGGCGTGGCCGAACCGGTATAGGGCTGGGGCGCGCTGGGAAGGTCGACCACGTCCTGGGCGATCGCGACTCCGAAAAGCGCGGTTCCGCACAATGCGACCGTGGCGGTTCCGCCCAGCAAGACCTTAGCCAACCCTGACGCCAAAACGTCGTCTCCTTCGATTCTCCGCCCTGACAGGCGACACTTCACCGTTTTCGAATATTCCAGGGGCCGATTTGCGGCGGTCTTACCCCTGTTTGTCAGGTATAGACCGCTTCGCGGCGGATTGACCCCCACCGAAACGTCCCCAAATCATCTCAAAGCGTCACGGGCGGTTGCGGGACATGGGGGGCGGGACATATTGTCCGCCCCCATCCTCAGGCCGCAACCGTCGCGGCGCGTTTCTCACGGCAAATTGCAAGCATGGCTCATTCTCCGTTTAAGGGCGTCCTTCCGGCGCTGGTCACGCCCTTCCGCGACGGCGCGGTGGACGAGAAAGCGTTCGTGGCCCTGGTCGAGCGCCAGATCGCCGGCGGCGTGCACGGCCTGGTGCCGGTCGGCACCACCGGCGAGACCGCCACCCTGAGCCACGAAGAGCACAAGCGCGTGGTCGAACTGTGCGTGCAAACCGCCCGCGGCCGCGTGCCAGTGATCGCCGGCGCCGGCTCCAACGCGACCGCCGAGGCGATCGAACTGGTCGCCCACGCCAAGGTGGTGGGCGCCGACGCGGCGCTGGTGGTCTCGCCCTACTATGTGCGTCCCAGCCAGGAGGGCGTCTATCAGCACTTCAAGGCGATCAACGACGCCGTGCAACTGCCGGTGCTGGTCTACAACGTGCCCGGCCGCACCGGTTCGGACATCACCAACGAGACCCTGGAGCGGCTGTCGAAGCTGCCCAACATCGTCGGCATCAAGGACGCCACTGGCGATCTGACGCGCGCCAGCATGCAGCGGGTTCTCTGCGGTCCCGACTGGGTGATGCTGTCGGGCGACGACCCCACGGCCCTGGGCTATGTCGCCCATGGCGGCCATGGGGTGATCTCGGTGACCTCCAACGTCGCCCCCGACGCCTGCGCCACCTTCATCAACGCGGCGCTGGGCGGCGAATGGGAAACCGCGCTCTATTGGCAAGATCGCCTGGTGCGTCTGCACAAGGCGCTGTTCCTCGACGCCTCGCCGTCCCCGACCAAGTTCGCCATGGCCCATCTTGGCCTGTGTGAAGCCGATGTGCGCCTGCCGATCTCGGCCTGCAGCGATGCGGTGAAGCCGGCGATCATCGAGGCCATGCGCGAGGCGGGTCTGGTCTGATGACCAAGCCGATCGCCGAGAACCGCCGCGCGCGGTATGACTACTTCATCGAGGACACCTTCGAGGCCGGGCTGATGCTGACCGGCACCGAAGTGAAGTCGCTGCGCGTCGGTCGGGCCAACATCGCCGAGTCCTACGCCTCGGTCGAAGGCCGGACGATCAAGCTAATCAATGCCGACATCCCGCCCTACGGCCACGCCAACCGGTTCAACCACGAGCCGCGTCGCCACCGGACGCTGCTGCTTCACCGCAAGCAGATCGACACGCTGATCGGCGCGGTGCAGCGCGATGGCCGCACCCTGATCCCGCTCAAGCTCTATTGGAACGAGAAGGGCCTGGCCAAGTTGGAGATCGGCCTGGCCAAGGGCAAGAAGA
>FTJN01000390.1_pt3 | contig 14276 bp, 13 predicted proteins | sample 1658361 | NCBI WGS metagenome assembly FTJN01 (sample SAMEA3914819, study PRJEB12502) | metagenome | biome: forest; material: soil | place: Canada | collected 2010-06-26 | depth 0.3 m | reverse complement strand
CGATGGACGATCCCGAAGGGATCGCAGCAACGACTGGCCAAAACAAGGCGTCTCCTCAGCACCCGAAGTGCTGCGATCCCTCCGGGATCGGATGACTGCCTTGCTTTTCCGGGGGTATCGCGCGTGGCGCGCTCAACCCCCGGCTGCTGTGGCTGTGATGGCTTCGCCATCTTTCGATCCCTCCGGCTGGGCGGCTTTTAATCTCAATAACTCATGCAACTGGTCTCCTATTAGTCGGTAACCTGAGAATTCGCCAGACGGTGTGGAAGGCAGGCATTCCCATAAATCAAGGCCAGCGCCGCCATCATCAACAGATCGCGGCCCAGGTCCATCCCCAGGGAAGCGGGCTCCGCTGAGCCGAAGCAACCACAATCCACCTTCAACCCGCGCATCATCGCCTGGCTCAGGACGACGGTGAACAGGGCGCTCAGGACCAGCAGGGAAAACGCCGCATCTCTCCGGCGCCATCCGCCGACGAGCAGGACTCCGCAGATCAGCTCAAGCCAGGGAAGTCCCTGCGCCACCGGGTAGACCAACAGCGGCGGAAGCAGATGAAAAGCCGCAACGCCATGGGCGAAGGCCTGTGGATCCCGGATTTTCACCATCCCGGCGTTCATGAAGACCGCGCCGACCATCAGGCGCAATCCAAAGAGCAGCCAGCGGTTTTGCAGGAGCATTTTCATTCGCCGGTTTCCTCCGGCAATGCCGCCTTCTGCCATGCCTGCCATCCTCCCCGGAAAACAGCAAGGCGGGTGAAACCCTGGTTCGCCAGTTTCCGGCGGACGGAATCGGCAGATCCGCATTCGGCATCGACACAATAGATCACGATGGGCTGGGATTTGTCGGCTCCAAGTTTCTGTCCCAATCGGAGATAGCTGCCTTCGAAATAGCTGGCGGGAAAGGCAAGCGCCCCTGGCACATGTCCCATCCGGAAATCCTCCCTCGAGCGAGCGTCGAGGATCAGCCCCGATTTGGCCTGGACGCGATCGCGAAACTGTTCGAAGGACAATTCATGCGCGGATTCCACCCTTTTTGCCGGCATGATTTCGAAGGTCTTGCGGACACCATCGACAACCGTTCCAATTCCCAGCGAAAGACAGGAGAGCACCAGGAAGGCGCAGGCGTCCGTTCGATTCATCATGGTGCCTCTGCTGGCGGGGCATTCAGGAGACGGATGGCCCCGGTCTGCAAAGCCTTGTCTGGCAGCCGGGCAACCCAATGCGCGACTCCGTCGGGATTGATTGGCCTCCACACGCTGATCAGCTTTTTCAGGGCACCTTCACGAAGGTTTCCTTCGGGGAGGTGTTCAACCCAGGCCGCAGCCTCCTCAGGCGCATGTTCCTGAACCCACCTGTCGAGAATTTCGCCGATCTCCCCGATGATGACAGGATCGGGCTTCGAGGTTTCCAGCAGCCATTGAGCGGCACCTTTCGGATCGGAAACTGCCCGGCCCAAGGCCGCCTGTTGATTCAAACTTTCCCGCGATTCAGAATCAGGCCTGAGATCAATCCAAGCGATGGCCCCGTTGAAATCCCTCTGCGACCACTCGAAGACGGCCGCACGCAGAAGAGCGGTTCGATTTTCGCCCTGCTGCATTCGATTCAGAAGAGCGATGGCCTCCTGGGGATTTCCCTTGAGAATGGCGTCCTGCGCCAGAAATCCCAGCACCCTCTCTTTCCACGGACCTGCGGAAAGGGTTTGCAGATACCGGTGCTTTTCCACCGGATCCTCCGACAATTTGCCGAGGAAATGGGCGACCTGATACTTCGGAGGATTTTCCTGGGTTTCCATCCAGGTCAGAACTTCGCCCGGGTGAGATTCCCACCACTTCTCCAGCACTTCATTCGCCACGAACGTGTCAAAAAATCGAGGCGGCAGCGCCCGGATCAAGTCTGCGGGATTTCGGATCGATTTCATTCGATCTTCAATCTGGTCATGAAGGTTGTTCCGGACGTTCATATCCCCGGAAGTATTCCATTCCTCCAATCCGGCCACCACCCACCGGACCGTTGCTTTTTCAGTCATGGTTGCGCGAAAGTCCTGCCACCCCAGCACTGCGATGAAAACGCCGGTGACCAGAAGTATCCGTTTCAATTCCTCACCAACAATCATGATGTCAAATGGATGATGGCGACCCGGAAATTTCCAGGCCGCCACGCTGCTTATTCCCCTCTTCTAAGGCTTAGGGTGCATGAAGGAACCACTGTTGATTGAAGCTCCCGCCATTGCCCCACATCTGGAGAGTTGATCCGTTGGCAGTAAGACCGCCGGTATCAAGATAAAGACCGTTGGAGGCGTTCTGAATTTTATAATAACCACTGCCCACGTTGGTGATAATCCACTTTTGATTATTGCTGCCGCTGGCCGCCCATTGTCCCACCGTCGCGCCATTGCCGGTGTGGCCGAGGCTGTCGAGCATCAGCCCGCTGACCACGGCGGTTATGGTGTAGGTTGACCCGCTGACCTGGGTGAAATACCAGCGTTGATTCACACTGCCGCTACCTGCGTACTGGTTGGTCGCCGAGCCATTGGCGGTGTAACCGTAATCATCCATGAAGTTGGAGTCCGTACGATTTTGCAAGGTGTAGTAGCCGCTGGCAATGGGGTTTCCAGCCGTCACCGAATAGGCCAGCGTCCCAAAGCCGAGTTGATCGAAACCGCCACTGGCTGATCCATAGTTGCCGCCGCCACCCTCAGGCCGCAGAACTGCGGCGTAGGCCGTGCTAAAGGGTGCGTAGAGTCCGTTCACGCCGGCATAGTGAGCATAGATCAATTCCCATGCCGGGCGGATGTCGCCCCGACTTGCCGGGGAAATACCCGTAAACGAGGTGGCGGGACCACACGTCGGGCCAAATGAGTCCCAATACGTCGTGAAAGGAACCGTATTGGTGGAATTGATATTGTAATCCGCGAAGTACTCGCACGATGCCAATACACCATTGGACTGATAGGCGAACAGATCATTCCCCTGGTTGTAGAACTGCTGACAGATGACACCAAGCAGCGCCATGTCGAGGCCCGCATGCCCCTGATCCCGAGCTGCCTCCTGACCTTGGATCAATGTCGGCACCCCCGGGGCCTGAGTCACTCCGGGATAGGTGGCCCAGAAGAAATGCGCGAAGGTCCCCTGGCCTCCCCCGGTCGTTGGTTGCTGAATGTAATTGAGCGCCTCGTTATAGACCGTTCGATTGTCGCACAGAACACCGATGGCGGTCATGGACGCGATGTTGCACAAGTCCCAGTTGGCATAGTAATTCCAAATGCAGGAATTATTATGGTTGACCAGAAAATCATGGTTCATCGGATAAAAAACCGTCATCATCATATTTTGAAATCGGGCGAAATCTGCGGAAGCCCATCCACTATAAGTCCGCATGATTTCCCCCGCATTGGCGAATTCATATCCATAGATGCCGGAGGCCAGGAAACGATCGGCGTCACCTGTGACTTGCGTCAGGGTGGACGACCAGGCGTTCATAATGCGGATGGACTGGTTGGCATAGGCGACGTTGCCGGTAATCTTCCACTGCAAGGCGGATTGATAAGCCGCAGCCACATCGGGATAAAACTGACCGTAGTTATTGATCGAGCCTCCCCGATCGACATCCGCCACCGGCCGTGGTGTCCAGCTCGTCTGAGAGCGGGGATTGTTATTGAGCACTTCATAACCCTGGTACCAGGGATTTGCCTTGGCGGTGACCTGGGTGGCCATGCGGTTAAAGTCCGCCTGCGTATGCAGCAGTCCGGGATGGACGAAAGCCTGCGCATGAAGTGTCTGGCTGAAAGCGCTTCCGGCCAGGAGAAAAAGACATCCCAGATATCTCGTCATGCTATGCCATTGATTGGTTATGGTTATTTTAGTCATTAGTCCTTGTTGGTTGAATTTCATCGAATTCCTTCACCCTCTGCACGTCCGGAAAGATTCGCTTCGCGTTTATATAGGCCTTCCAGCCTTCGATTTTTAACTTGTGGTTTTTCTTAAAATCACGTTAATGGCGTTAACGCTGTCCGACTATCCTGCGGTTTACTGAACCGGGATAGGAAACCCCTTTTCGTCATGAATCCTCCCTCTCCGCCGAGAGCAACCTTGCGAGACATCGCCAAGAGTCTGGGGATCTGCCATGCCACCGTTTCGCTTGCCCTCCGCAACAGTCCGCAGATTTCCACCGCCCGGCGGGAACAGATTCAGGAGGCCTGCCAACGGCTGGGATATCGCCCCAATCCCATGGCTTCGGCACTGGGATATCAGAGAAGCCAGAAACGTTTTCGAAATATTGCAGCTGAGATTGCCTGGGTAAACTTCTGGCCGGATCCCCGCCAGCTGCACGTTTACAAGGAGTTTGATTCCTACTGGAAGGGCGCCACAGATAGGGCCGAAAAACTGGGCTATCGCCTGGAGAATTTTACGGGAAAAGAATACTCGTCCCTAAACCGGTTGGAAAAGATTCTGCGTGCCCGCAATATTCGGGGACTCCTCATCCCGCCTCATTCCCACTGGCCTTCGGAATGGAAGTTTTCCTGCTGGGATGAATTCCACGTCGTCCGTTTTGGTTATTCCATTCCCTATCCCGACGTCCATACGGTGACGAGCGATCAATTCTACAACAGTCTTCTGGCTTTCGACAAAATTCAGGAGCGCGGGTATCGACGAATCGGCTATGTCACCAGCGCCAAGAGACGGACACGGTTCAGGGCCGGTTTTCTTCTGGCCCAGGCCGATTTTCCAAAGAAGGATCAAATCCCCCCTCTGGTCATGCCGACGGAGGAACAAAACCAGACGGGGCAAAAACAGCTGGCCTGCTGGCTGGCCAGGCATCGACCGGATGCCGTTCTTACCGATATCGCCATGCTGAAACAGATGCTGGAGGCAGAGGGCTTTCGTGTGCCGGGGGATGTCGGTCTGGCCACGCTTAGTGTGCTGGACGGAAACGCCACGGCCGGTATCTTTCAGGATTCGGAAACCATCGGAAGGGCTGCCGTCGAGATCCTTGTCACCCGGATCAACTCCAACCATGAAGGCATTTCCGCATCTGTCCAGGAAACCCTTATTCACGGCCGGTGGATCGACGGGGATACCCTGCCGCAAATTTCCTGATTTTCAGACGGGTTGGAAAAAAGGGGAAAACCGGGACAGGCATTTGCGATTCCCCTTTTTCTCTTTCATTGACAGAAGTGCACCCATTCCTGCGATAAGGAAAGACTGTGCCCTTGTCCCCAACCACACACCCCTTCTTCAAACGACGGATTCAATTTTCATGGTTGTGCCTGGCAGGACTCCTTGCCACCAACGCCTTCGCCCAAGACTTCAGCGTTTCTCTGAACATCCCCTCCCCAACGTTGGATCAGGCGAAGTGGCAGATCGAAACCGACCTCGCCCCGATTGATCCTAAAACGACCAAGACCCCCACGCCTTTAGAGACCCCGGATCTTCGTGCACTTTTAGTCGGCGACCTCTTCGGCACGGGCGACACCTATGCGCTGGTCGAATTACCCACGGGAGCCGCCTTCGCGGAATTCAGCCGAGGTCACTGGCATCTGCGCGGTCTTTGGAACATCGCTACTGATTGGCAATGGGACCAAGGCGGGAAGGCGGCCGACCTCGGCCATGCCACTGAAGTCTTTTACTTGAAAGACCTCAGCGGAGACGGCATCCCCGAGGTCATCACGCACGGGAAGGAAGGCAACGTCCCGATCCACAACCTTTTCCGTTTCGATCCCAAAACCCGGCAACTCCAGTTTCTCGCCTACTCCAGAACCTTTCCCGAGTTGTCGGGAAAATATGTCCTCCTTTATTACAACGGGGAAGGACGCCGCGACAATGGGTCCACTATTTTCTGCCGATGGGAAGGGACCAGGCTGGTCACGAAAGTCACCTGGAAAGATGACCTCGATCTGGATAAGCCCTACCTTAAGGCCATCCTCTATCCCGCCAAGGGCGAGCCTGAAACGTTCCTTTTAAAGGAGGCAACGAGCCACGACTCCCAGACCTTCATCGTCACCCGCAACGACCAACCCTACGCCACCTTCGTTTTCCACTACACCAAACGCAGTTCCAAGGATCTGACCATGCCTTGGCTCTTCGAACATGTCACCGGCCAACCTCGCCGTCTTTACCCAAACTGGAATCCTGACCGCTACGACACTGTTTCCCAACTTGAAGACTACGCCACCATCACCATCAAAGGCAGCCCGGAAGCCAGGAAACGCTTCAAGCTCTGAAGATTCGGGAACACTTTTCTTTGCGAGTTTCGTCATGAACCTTGGGGCGGGTCGATGCGGGGAACGATGGGCCGGATCAGGACCTCGTTGAAGTCCACCTTCGCCGAGGCGCAAAGGGCATCGAGCTGCTTCCCGGCAGCCTTGGTGCTGAGGAAGGTGAGGATGCCTGGGCGCGAGTCGGCCAGGGATTTGTCCCCCAGAGTCGCCTTGTTCTCCTTATAGAAGGCCGCGACCTCGGCATCGGTGATCTGGGGCTGGATCTCCTTGGCCATGGCCTGCTTGAGCTTGAAAACCAGGTCGCCAAAGCGGATGTAATAATAGGAGGTCTCCCGGTATTGCGGCGGGCCGTAGACGACCTGCCTGGCGGCCAGCGCCAGGGCCCGGCGGGCGTTCTCGCGTTCGAAGTCCGAGTGGAACGTGGCGAAGGTGGCGTCCTGAATCAGCCCCTTCGCTTTGGCCTGGCCCTGGTAGACCTTGATGCGGACCAACTCCTCCCGCGTCATCTGGCGCAGCTTGGCAAGAGGGCTGTCCGGCCCCGTGTTCTCGCTCCAGTAGCCGAGATGGTCATCCAGATTCTGGTGCTCCTTGAAGTAGCTGTAGACCAGCGAGACCTTGCGCTCCATGACCAGCCGGTACTCGCCGGCGGAGACTGGCTCACCATTGATCGTCGCGACGACGGGATCCACCACCGGGGCAGGCGCCGCATCTCCTGGCGCGGAGGCTTTACGTCCATCGGACAATTGATAGACCAGAAGCGCCACCGCTGCGGCCACGCCCATCAGCAAGGGAAACCCCAGCCAGAAGGGCCAGCGGCGAGTAATCCGGGGAGAATTTACAGGGGATCGCGACATAATTCCTGAGACGATGAGAGACGAAATCTACACTGCACTGGTGAGAACTCACCGGTTAAGCCTGCGACGAAAGATTTCTGGGTTGAACCGATAAGAAAGGCGGTATCTGAGACCATATAGCAGAGTAAGCGGTATTATAAAAGTCTGTCATCCTGAGCTTGTCGAAGGACCAGCTCCCGAAAGATAGTGGGCTTCAACAGAGTCACTTCGATTAATCAACGGCCCCTGGGACCGTGAAGGCGTTCCGGTGGCTGATCCTTCGACAAGCTCAGGATGACGGATTCCTTTATAGTAGCATTAGTGATACGAAATGGTCTGACGAGATCGTTCCGCAACTCTGGAGTTGCGGAACGATCAGCCATAATCCTTGAAGTAGTTGGGGACGTTGATCGGGATTTTCGATCAGGGTTTGAGGAAACGCACGGCATCGGCAACCACATAACCATTGGTGCCGGTGGTGCGAATCAGGACACTTCCGGTGGTTCCGGCATTGAAGGAGTAGGTGCCCAGCGAGACCCACTGGCTTCCGGTCAATTGTTGATTGACGACTACGGTGGTCGTTCCACTGGCGGAGACAATGTCGATGGGGACATTGCTCGCGCGGTTGGTCCCGGCGGTCCACCAGGCGAAGACCTCGTAGGTACCCGTCGACGGCAGCGTGGGCCGGAACCGGACGCTCTTGGTGCCTTTGGCGATATTGCCGTCATTGATGTAGTCGGCGCCGTAGTAACCCGGAGTAAAGGTGGAAGATGTCCACGCCCCGATGGTGCTGACTCCCGCCGCCGTTCCGTCGGTATCGTCCATGATCACTTCCGTCGGCGCACCGCCGACCAAGGCTTCCATGAGATCAAGGGAAACGCCATTCCCACTGGAAGCGGGATCTTTGGTCGCGACGGTGGCGAGCAGGGTGTGCGTGCCCGAGGCCAGTCCGTTGATTTCATAGAACTTGGCGAGGTAGTCGTACTTATCGCCCGTGCTTGGTTGGAAACAATTGACGACCGTCGCCGGGCCACCGTCGATGCTCATACTCAGTTTTCCCAAAGTGGAGGCCTTGCTGCCATAGAGCCGCACGCCGGTTCCGCTGAAAGTGAAACTTGCGGTGTCTCCCACCGTTTGTGAAAACGCCCGGGTTCCGCCGTAAAACTTGGTCAAGTCCGTCGGCGTGTAGGACCAGGTACCGGTGTAAGTTCCATTCGCCGGAAGATCAAACTGAGATGCGATCGGTAGCGCGACGGGATCCACCGGCATCTGCTGGAAGTAGTCGATCGCTACGGAATTGGCGGTTGACGAGGCGTTCTTCGCGGCGACCGTAACCGTGGCGCTGTGGGAGGAGTTGCCCAGGCCCGTGGCACGGAAAAGTTCCGTACGGTAGAGGTCGAGGGCCCAGTAGCAATCAATCACTACGGGGGCTCCGGTATCAATGACGACACTCATCTTACCATAAGCGGGCCCTTTCCTTCCGAAGAGGCTGACATTCCTGCCCGTGAAGGTGAATTTAACAGAGTTACCAACGACGGAGGAGACGGATTTGGTGCTATTATAGTAGAGAGAATCGGCGGTATGAGTCCAGCCGGCCCCGGTATAGACGACCGAGGCGCTCGCGGGGTCATCGGTGAAGGTGACGGGAGCGGGCGGCGGATTGCTGCCTCCCACCACTTCGTGGGCGCCGATATCCGCATAGGTTCCGGCGTAGAGGGGATTTCCCCAGAAATCAAAACCTCCATTGCCAACGGGAGTGGTGATGCTTTTACCTGCATTGATACAGGGTGAACTGGGCTGGAGCTTGAAAATATCGGTCGTCGTCGCCCCAAAGTCATCGCCTCCCACTGTGGTCAGGGGACCGACAAACTTGGGATCAGCCACCACCTTGTAGGGATCGTTCACATCCGGGGTGTGCCCAAAGTAGCAGTTGTTCGAGAAGTTCGTCTGGCTGGGGTACACGGCGGAGGCAACATCGAAGATGTTATTGTAGAAGTAGGAAGCTGGCTTGTCCTGAAGCTTGTAGCCCAAAGGCAGGGTTGAATAGAACACATTGTTGTAGATATAGGCGGTGTTGATGCCCGGGATCGGATTGATTGGCAACTGAGTGCCCGCATTGGTCTGTCGATCATCGTTGACGCTGAGATTATACCGATAGATGACGGTCTTCGCCACCTGCTCCCACATCATGATCAACACGCCACCCGCATTGTCGTGGGTGTAGTTGTACTGAAAGATATTGTTGCCCGTCGCACCCAAATCGCAGTCAAAGGCCTGGGCGTCATCGCTGAAGTGGAGCGGGTCTGCGTTATGGATCCGCGCCACTTCATTGAATTGGAAAAGGGCGTCCTGGCAGGAATAGGACGACCACATGCCGCCGAGCGAGGCGAAACCGTCGCTATTAATTCCGGCATCGTACACGGCGTTGTACTCAATGATGGGGGCCATCGCGCCCATCAGCACAATGCCATCGGACCCGGTCTTATCGATGATGTTGTCCCGGATGATCTCGTTGGTGGCCCAAAATTGTGGGTTGCCACGGTAATAAGATGGGGCTTTTTGGAAGATTCCGGTCGTCCGAAGATCGTGGAGATCATTGCCCTGGATCAGCAGACTATCAAGGAGGACTCCCACGGAAGCATCCTGGATCTGAATGTAGATCGCGGCGTTGGATTGAGCGTTGAAGGACGTATCGGTGTGAGCCTTGATGTTGTGAATATCGTTGTTCAGGATTTTGAGGCCCGAGTAGACGCCCGCGCTTCCATATTGAATGGTTATTCCGTTCCGATTGCCGACCGTTGCCGCATCATTGGTGATTTCCAGGTTCTGGATCGTCACATACTGTTTATTGTAAATAAGGATCGTTTGGGGAGCCCCTGCGCCGTTGATGATCGGGGCCGGGCCCGTTCCATAAGCATCGACCACGAGAGGTGCCGTACTGGAACCGTTCCCCAACATGTGAAACATGCCCGTCCAGGAACATCCTCTTTTGAACAGGACCTGGTCGCCCGGCTGAAAGACGAAATTGTTGATCATGGAATTGGGGTTGTTCGTCAGCGTCCCCTTCCAGGGTGTCGTCGGGGAGGTCCCACTATTGGTGTCCAATCCGGCGACGGAATCGACATAGTAGGTCGTCGCCCGGGCCGTTATCGCCACGAATAGGAGACAAATCAGCGTCATGAAAACTGAACGCACTTTTTTGCAGAAGTTGGGTTTCATCATTTTATCCTTTTTTTTGTCGGGTTGCTGACAATTTAGAACTGATCGGTTGGGGACTTGTTTTTTTGCAGGAGAGGCTGCTTTGCGCGCATTGCTGTTTAAGCAGATGCGGTTGTAGTCGTCTCACCGATATCTCCACAAGCGCGTGATTTCGTTACCGTAACGATAATCGCAAGATGAGGAGTCGCTTTGGATCCGGCTTTTGGTTCAGGCTTTCGACGTCTTCCGGGAGACGGTACTGCCATCGATCCAGCGACCCTCGATCATCACCGTGGCAGGTTCCTCGGGAATGCCTTTTTCATTGCGGTAATACTGCCCTACCACCAAATCCGCCGCTCTTTCTCCGATGATATGATGCTTCTGATTGATCCCTGACACCCCTGACTCCGCATTCTTCAGGTTCAGAAGGGCAACGGCCACATCTCCCGGAACCCGATGACCCGCCGTGGTCAAAGTTTCCGGGAGCCATTCATAATGCGTGAGAATGCTATCCGGGCGTTCTTCCTTCAACCACCGCAGGATTTTCTTTGCCGAGGGCTCGACCTGCACCAGAGGTTTGACCCAGTGCCGTTTCGGATTTTGCAATTGATAATAAGCCATCACCTCAAGCCAGCTATGGTCGACGCGGACATTCGCGTCCTTCGCAATGCAAAGACCAATGCGTCGGTAGCCCCGGCGATAAAGCTGGCGAATTGCTTCTCGTGCGGCGTGCACCTGGTGGCTGCCAACGCGGTGCAGCCGGGGAAAAACCATCGCGTAGCTGATGGCCACCGAACTGAATTTTTCCCAGTCCATGGTCAAATGGCCTGCGCCTTTGGGGAGGGGCGGCAGGATGAGGCATTCGATGCCGCGTTGGTAAAGAATGCGGCTGAGTTTCTTTCCGGTCATGCCCGGCTCACGGAGCCAGAATTCTTCCAATTGAAAGCCCAGTTGTTCGGCACGCGCAGCGGCACCCCGGTACATGTGAACAAACGGAATCTGTCCCACCCAGGGTTTACGGTCCGGATAGGAGTTGATCCACGCGATCACCTGTCCCTCACTGTGGCGGCGCGACTGCGCCAGGTGCGTGTTGAGGCGTTGAATCAGCGGGTCCGGATGATAACCCAGCGAAGCCGCCAACGCCTGAATCCGGCGGCAGGTGGATTTTGAGGCATGAGGTGAATTGCGCAACGCCCGCGACACCGTCATGCGCGAAACCCCTGCCTCATCCGCGATCTGCTGCAAGGTCACGCGCTGAGCCATCAGGGGGCTACTCTAGTTGTTGCGGTCGTTTATCGCAAACAGAACATGTCCGTGCCCCCACTTCACCTGTTGCTTGCTTCCTTTTTCCGCAGGATCGAGCAGCTTTTCCGGAAACAAGTCGCCAAAGACGGCATACTAGTCCTCCAGGCTACCAGCTCGAATGGGGACGAGTACATTTATGGGATGTGCTTTTAATTGTACCTATCCCATTTTCATGTCCCGGAATTTCTCCACGCATATTGCGAACGGAAGTTGCGCTTTACGGGATTACTGAGCGATCAAACGATGGCGCATTCCCGTTAGACACTTGTAAATCAATAGCTTACACAAGCCGATTCGTGGAGGCACAATTCATGCCCACTACGTATTAAAGCGAGAACAACCTCCTCGCGCTCCCGCACCTTTTGTGGGCGCATACAACAGAAAATATCATCATGAAATCTATTGCACGGAACAGTCTGAAAGCCGCGATCATCGCGGGATTTGTCGCCACCGCCAGCCTTGCCTCGGCACAAAGCGAAACCACCACGACCACATCCGCGACGACGAGCGCAGGTACGGTAAGCGAATTCAGTCCCAACATTATCACCGTTCGCTCCACTACTTCTGCGAGCCCGGTGAGTTACTCCTACTCCAAATCAACCACCTATGTCGATGAGAGCGGGAATCCCGTCTCCGTGGACGTGGTGAAATCGGGAGTGCCTGTGACCGTCTACTATGCCAAGGACGGAGACAAGATGATCGCCTCCAAAGTCGTGGTCCAGAAAGCCACCACCAGTACGACAACCGAGCCGAATGGTGCCACCGCCACTGAGTCGAAAAAGACATCCACGACGACCACGACGGCGCCTCGATAACCTGCCGGACTGCGGCGCGTCTGCCATGCAGGCGCGCGCAACTGGACCCAACATCAAAAAACTATGGCCACTATCATTGAGAGAGATTCCTCCTCTTCGGTATCAGCAGTGCTGATCTTCATCATCTTCGCGATACTCGTGATCGGAGGATTTTGGTTCGCGTACAACAACGGCATGCTTCCGCACGGAGGCACAACGGTCAACAAGACCATCATCATGCCCGTGACCCCGGTCGCGCCCAAGTAGGCCGTCCAAAGTTGCAGACGGAATAGCATCCCTTCGGCGAAGGGAGAGACAGATCAAAAGGGGACATGCCTGTCCCGAATGGCATTAACTTAAGGGCCTATCTGGCCTGGTGTCGCCGGGAGAAAGACCGGCTGGATCTGGTTTTGACGAAATGGGATGGTGTCTCGAAAAGTGCCACCGATATCGTGTTGGCCGAAAAGGTGGACTTCAATCTCTCGATTTCGATTGCGGCCATCGGGGATCACCTCTGCATCGCCTACCACCATTCCCGCGAGGGCGATTATCCGGGGAGCTCCGTCATCACACCCCTTTTTCGCAAGATCGATTGAAAATCCATGGCCATGGGAGTCCCGGGAAACGGACTTTATCCCGTCAACGCGTTGGAGATACTGCCCGCGACTGCCAATAGAAACAAGACTCCGGCCCCCATGGCACCCGCACCCATCCAGCGTTCGAAGCGCGCCCGGGCGGGGGTGCGGGTCGGCGCCCAAACCCCTGCCTGCTTGCGATAGTAGGTCAACCTCGCGGCGCAGAAGAAAATGGAGAAGCTCGCCACCGACAGGAGAACGCAGCCGGGCAGCATCAGGCAGGTCTCCCAAAACGTCATGCCGAAGGGAAGACTGACCATGGCGATCAAGCCCATCAGGAAGTAAAACAATCCCGGGTAAAATCCCAACAGGTAGGTCACCACCTCGGCCAGTTGTGCACTCCGGCCACCCAGTTCCATCGACTTTCCTTCGGCCACGGCCTTTTCAGGCAGGCAGCCGATGCGGTAAAGCCGTCTGCCGCACGAGATGAAACACCAGGGCACCAGCACGGTGGTGAGAATCGCCGCCAGCGCGCCCAAGGTGCTGCCCCAGATGATCCGGTGTTGCTTCGGAAGCTGGTAATCGGTTTCGATGGAGCGGAAAGGCGAAGGATCGGGATCCGCCGAAAAGTAGAGGTCCGTCGTGCCGGGACGGGGATGCGAATCGTCGCGAAGGCAGGTCAAATAGGGTGGCGGCAATTCGCCTGGAGCGCCCGGCAGTTTGGCCAGATCCAGCCAGCGCCGGGTCGTTGCCGGTGCAGGTGATGAAGAGCCGGCGAAACGTAGCTGGCCCGGCCATGGGGTCCCATCTGCCAGCGCGCCCTGCATCCGCTGCCGGGTCAGGATGGCCACTTCCAGGCGACGCCATTCGGAGCGGGCCCCTTCCCCTGTCCTGGCGCGGCTCGGCTCACTGTACGGAAAGAAGGGGTGATCGGTCGCGAAGCTCATGCGGATCGCGCTGGTTTGGAGGTCATCGCCCGTGCCTGGAAAAGCCGGTTGCGCCGGGACCGCGGCCGGCTTCGCGCCCTTGATGAGTTTGAAGGCGGTGATCGTCCAGTGTGCCGCAATGTAAGGTTTCAGCCACGCCTCGTCGTCGGCTTGCCAGGCGTAACCGTTGGCCTTCAGCCAACGCGCCAAGCCCTGGGCATCATCGGCCGCGAGGATGGTGGCGTGGTAGCCGCCGACGTCCTTTTCGCCCAACACTTGCACGCCCCATTCCTTGGTCCCAAAAGGGGCCGAGACTTGAGTGCCCAAGCTTATGAAAACAGGGCCGGCCAAAAGCGGTCCGACGATTTCGCCCAGCGTGGTGAAATGAACGCGGGGAATTTTCGTCGGCGCTGCAACCTCGTCCGCGAG
>FTJN01001417.1_pt2 | contig 14326 bp, 13 predicted proteins | sample 1658361 | NCBI WGS metagenome assembly FTJN01 (sample SAMEA3914819, study PRJEB12502) | metagenome | biome: forest; material: soil | place: Canada | collected 2010-06-26 | depth 0.3 m | reverse complement strand
GGCGGTGTCGAAGAAGTTGACACCATGCTCGAACGCGAACGTCAGAAGGTCGACAAAGCCGGAGGCGTTGCTCTGGAAGACGCCACCGATGCGCGCACAGCCGAGCCCGTACTCGGAAACTTGCAGCGAAGTGCTGCCAAAGTCTCGTAGCTTCATCGCGCGCGAGTATGGCATGGCACCGGCCGTCGGGGGTATACATGCCGCCGGTGTCCAACGACAATCGTGTGATCGTCATCGGTAGCGGTCCGCCGGGGGCTACCGCTGCGCTGTTCCTGGCGCGCGCCGGTATCGACGTGCTGCTGCTCGAAGCGGGTCTCGAGCGCGAGGCTCGCGGCGTGACGTTTCGTGTGCAAGGCGTCACGCTCGCCAAGCAGAAGGGCGAGCTTCGCCAACGCGACGGCGTGGAGCGCACCGGCAATCCGAACGCGCAGCTGTTCGAGGAGATAGCGCCCGGCGGCTTGTCCAATCACTGGAGCTGCGCGGTGCCGCGCTTCTCGGCCGAGGACTTCGAGGACGCGCGACTGGCCGGCGCAGAGCAGACTTGGCCAGTCGGGTACGACGATCTGGCACCATGGTACACGCGCGTCGAACCGCTGCTTCACGTGTCGGGGCCGCGCACGGGCTGTACGCAGTTACCGGCCGCCAACGTGCGGCATACCCGCAGTTTGGCGGAAGATTGGGCGTCGGTGGCGGAAGCGTCGCGGGCACAAGGTCGTGGCGTTTTGCCGATGCCCTACGCTTACGGGTCGGATACGACCTTCACGCGCAGCGGGACGCCGTTCAACTCGTACGTGCGCCTGCTACAGAAAGAAGTCGGCAGCGGCCGAATCAAGGCGCGCTTCGGTGCGCGCGTGCAACGGCTAGAATGGTCACCGTCCACGCACCGCGTAGAAGCGGTGACGTTTCGTGATCGCGCCTCGGACACCGATCAGCGCGTGGCGTGTCGCGCGGTCGTGGTGGCGGGCGGCGCGCTGAACACTCCGCAAATCTTGCTCGCGTCGAAGAGCGCTGATTTTCCTGATGGTCTCGGCAACCAGCACGGCGTGCTCGGGCGTTACCTGCACGACCATCCACTCGGCAAGGTCGTGATCGACGTTGCACGGCCGATGTCGGTGCACCCGGCAGCCTATGTGACACGCCTGGAGCTGTCGCGCGCCAAGCAGCGACTGTTGGCGGCGGCCTGCATGCAGTGGTGCAGTGCCTCGGACCTCGCGAAGAGCGTCTTGCGGGGCCACCCCAAGCGCTTGCGTTCGATCGGCTTCAGCGTCTTCGGCACGATGGTGCCGTCGCGCGACGACTACGTGGCGCTCAACGAGCGCCACCGCGGCGCGGACGGGGCGTCGGGGCTCGAGCTGCACATTCGGCATCCAGCCGAGACGCTGACCGTGCTCGAAGAGGCGCGCGACCAGTTGGTCGAGGCGCTGACGAGCGCCGGCTGGTCCCCGCGCGTCAGCGTGTGGAAGGTCGAGGATCCGGGCAATTCGAATCACTACGCCGGTTCGTGCCGCATGCACGCCACGCCGGAGTTCGGCATGGTCGACGCCTGGAGCCGCATGCACGCGGTGCGCAACGTGATCGTCACTGATTCGTCCGTGTTTACGACCAATCCCGAGAAAAACCCGGTGCTGACTTCGATGACTTTGGCGGCCCGCGCCGCCGACCGTTTGGCGGGCGAGCTCCGCTCAGGTGACCTCTAAAACCGCGATGCGAATCTTGTTCGTTACACCTTACCTGCCGAGCCCGGCACGCTTCGGCGGACAGCGCCGGCTCGAAGGGTTGATGCGTAGCCTGTCGAAGCGGCACGAGCTCAGCGTGCTGGCGTTCAACGCCACCGACCCTTTCACGCAACAGTCGCTGGACGCAACCCGCGGCTACTGCGCCGAGGTCATCACGTTCCCCGACATGGATTTCTTGGATAGCCGCCAAAAGCGGCTGCTGCAGGCACGCTCGATCTTGTCGGTCCACAGCTACGAGCACCTGCTGCTGGCCAGACGCGGCGAATTTCTGGCGCGCTTGCAGGAGCTCGTCGACTCCGGGCGCTTCGACATCGTGCAGGTCGAGTTTGCGCAGATGGCGGCGTTTCGGTTTTCGCTTGCGGCCGATCGCCGCTACCGGACCGTGCTCGACGAGCACAACATCGAATTCGATATCGTCAGGCGTACCGCCGAGGCAGAGGTAAGCGCTGCGCGCCGTGTCTACTCGGCGGTCGACTGGCGCAAGCTCAAGCGTGAGGAACGGAGCGCCTGGCGGCGCTTCGACGGCGTCACCGTCACCTCCCAGCGCGACGCTGGCGAGCTGCGGGCGCTCGAGCCACAAACGACGCTGTCGGTCGTCCCAAACGGGGTCGACGTGGACCAGTTCAAGCCGGCTACGAGCGCGCCCGAAGCCAACAACCTGCTGTTCTTCGGTGCGATGAACTACTACCCGAATCAGGACGGCATCCGCTATTTCGTCGAGCAAGTGTTGCCGCTGATCGTGGCGCGCCGCCCGGCAACGAAGCTGTGGATCGTCGGCCCCGGTTCCGACGGCCTGCGCAGCCTGCAAGGCCCCAACATCGAAGTCACGGGCTTCGTCGACGAGGTCGAGCCTTATCTGGATCGCGCCTCGGCGGTGGTCGTGCCACTGCGGCTCGGCGGCGGAACGCGGCTCAAAATCGTCGAGGCAATGGCCAAGGCCAAAGCAATCGTCTCGACGAAGATCGGCGCCGAAGGCATCGACGTCGTCCACGGCGAGCACGCGCTGCTCGCCGATGAGCCGCAAGATTTCGCCGAGCAGGTGGAGCGTGTGCTGTCCGACTCCGCGTTGCGCACGCGCCTGGGCAACGCAGCGCGAGACCTCGCCGTCGGCCGCTACAGTTGGCCTGCCCTCGTCAACAGCCTCGAAGGCTTCTACGATCAGCTCTTGCGCCAGCCGGCAAAGTTGGGCTGAGCTTCGGTCGGGCGAGGCGGCGCTACTTGACGGTGGGCACTTCGGTCGGCCGAATGATCACCGAGCCCAGGAACTTGGAGGCACCGACCACCTTGATCGTCTCGCGCGCCTCGGCGTTGACCATGCGTCCCATCAGCACACACAAGATCACGCCGTCGACGGTCTTGGCGATGGCCGGAATCGTCGGGTCACTCTTGGCGGATGACAGAGCCACCAGCACCCGCTGACCGGCCTCCGAACAAGCGCGAACGTCATCGAGGAAGCCGCTGAGCTGGCGCAACGGCACCTGCGTGCCGTCGGCGACCTGGATCGGCCCACCCTTGTGCGTCATGCCGGTGCGAGACAGGGTCACGGCTAGCGAGAGTGTAAAGTCTGGCGAAGCCCCCTCGCCGGCCGGGATCAGCGCTAGAGTGCGCCACGGCAGCTGATCGACGATCAGCCAAAACCTCTGCCAGTCCGGATCGGCCCAAGTGGGCAGATTGTTTCGGTGCGCCAGCGCTGTCGTTTGCGCGCCCACGGTCGGGCTGGGCGGGGATTGCTGACTCAATCGAGGCTCCGCGCCAACCATATGCTCGAAGGGACGCGATAGCCACGGTCTCGCGAACGAGCCGGTTCAGATTGCAGCTGGGGCCGATTTGTGGCTACAAATCCGCCAGCATGCGCTGTCTGATTTTGGCGGCTGGTCGCTTCGACGAAGCGCTCAAGGCTCGGATCGCCGATCAGCGCGAGCCCCGCCTCGATGTCTTCGAGTTGGAGCGCGAGCTCTCGGCCGAGGTGCTGGATTTCAAGGACGTGGATCGTTCGCGGAATCCCGCCGTCCGGCTCGCGGCACGCACGGCCGGGGCATCGGCGGCCTTGGCGCTGCTCGGCTTCATCAACCGCGAGCGTTGCGACGCGTTTTTCACGACTGGTGAAGACATCGGGCTGCCGTTGGCGGCACTGCTCAAAGCGACCACCGGCAAGCGCTCGCACACGATGATTGCCCACACGTTGTTCCCTGCCAAGAAACGCGCGTTCTTCAAGCTCGGTGTTGGCAGTGAGCTCGATCGAGTCCTCGTCTATTCCACTTCGGAAGAGGCGCTCGCGACCGGTGAGCTCAAGCTCGCGGCGAGCAAGGTCCAACGCCTTTACTACCACGCCGATGAAGAATTTTTTCGGCCTGGCCTCGCGACGATCGAACCGGACTTGGTGTGCGCCGCCGGCCAGCTGCTGCGCGACTATGACTGCCTGGTGGACGCGGTACGCGACCTGCCGGTTCGCGTGCAGATTGCGGCTGGCAGCCCATGGATCGACAAAACCCTGGGGCCATCACGCGCGCTTCCGTCCAACGTGACGTGGGGCAAGCTCGACCGCTTTCAGTTGCGCGACCTGTACTCGCGCTCGGCGCTGGCGGTGGTTCCGATCAAGCAAAACCACTACCAGACCGGGATCGCCACGATTTTGGAAATGATGGCGATGGGCAAATGCGTGATTTGCACGCGCACGCATGGCCAAACCGACACCATCGTCGACGGCGTTACTGGCATCTACGTGCCGCCAGGCGACCCGCAAGCGCTCGGGCAAGCCATCCGGCGCATGCTGGACGATCCGCAGCGGGCCGCAGAGATGGGGGCAGCCGCCCGTCGCTTCATGGAGGAGCAGGCGGGCCTGAATCGTTTCGTGGATCGCATCGTCGCCGCCGTCAAGGCCGCCCACGACGCGCGCGCGGCCAGCTGATGTCGCCGGCGCTCGCGATCGTGTTCGCCCAGGTCATCAATCTGGGCGTCCACGACCGAACCGAAGTACGCCGCGTCGTCCTCAACGATCACCATTACGAAGCCGAGACTACTCCGTCCGCAACGCTGGCGTTTCTCTGGCCGCACTACGACCTGACCCTCAACTACGGCGCGTCATTACTCGAGCTGCCGTTGGAGTCCAAGTCGCGCCGGCTGCTCGTTTATCACACGATCGTCGTCGGTACGTCATATCAGTTCCGACGCACGAAGCTGGCGCTCAACAGCCGGACATCTTTCGGCGAGCTCAACTTCTTGGTCGCCGCGCTCGCCAATCCGACGTTGCAGCCACAACCCGCCGCCAACCCCGGCGACACTGCCACTCCACCCGCTGGGCAGACCGGCGGAGACGGTATGACGACGACTCCTCCGGCTCAGGGCGGAGACGGCACGACTCAGCCCAAGCCCCCGACGACCCCGGCCGAAGGCGTGCAGCAGACGCGCGCGGTCAACCGCGCGGTGCGCTACGAAACGTCGACCACGACTGCGCAGGTGACACACACGCTCTCGCGAGAACTCACGCTCGGCGCGTCCACCAGCTACACGATCGCGGGCGGCCTCGACGCACCCGCGCGTGTCGACTACCCGACGGTGCGCGGCACCACCGTGGGCGTGCAAGGCACCCACGTCTTGCGCTGGACAGGACGCGACAGCTTCGTGCTCGACGCGACCGGTCAGCAAGCCTGGTCATCGAACAGAAACGTCGTGACGTCGCTGCTCGGCACGGAGAACTGGCGCCACGCTTTCGACAAGCGCAGCGGCAGCGTCGCGGGCGTGGGCATCAGTGTCGTGCGTTTTGCGCGGTTCGACGGGTTGGTGGCCTACAGCATCTTCCCGACGTTTCAGCTGGGAGTGGCGCAATCCACGCTCGTGGCGCGCGGCACCCTCAACTTGCAGGCCAACGTCTACTCGAATCCTGCGCTCGATCCGCTGCGCGCCACGATCGACCCACGCTTGGGCGCCGCGGTCAGCGTCGGTTGGACGGGCAAGCGGTTTTCGACCTCGCTGACCGGAAACGCGGCGTACTCGGTTGCGCCACAGGTCAACAACGCCGGGGCGTTCGACGCCCTGCGGGCCACCTTCTTGATGGGCTATCGCTTGACTGACTGGCTGGTCGCCGACACGGGCGCGCGCGTCGCACAGCAGACATTTCAGAATACGAGCATCATTCCCATCAGCTACACCATCTTCGCCGCCCTCAATCTGGGCTACGAACGAGCTTTGAACGGGCGTCACTAGTGCAACCGAAGGTCGAGACTTCGGCGCCACGCGCCGCGCGGCGTGAGCTGCAGCGCTTCGCCAAGTTCTTGGTCGTTGGCGTGACGGGATTCGTGGTCGACACGGGGGTGCTCACTGCACTCGTATTTTTCTTCTCGACAGATCGCCGGCTGGCCAAGGGTGTCGCGTTCTGTTTCGCGGTGGCCACGACCTTCGTCATGAACCGCTTCTGGGCGTACCGCGAGTCGCGCTCCAAGACGGTGCTGGCGCAAATCGCACAGTTCTTACTGATCAGCTTGGTCGGGCTCGGCATCAACCTGCTGGTGTTCGCTGCCGTCGACCACGCGCTTCACGCACGACTGGGCTCGATCATCGCACTGTACGCCGCGCAGGTGGCCGCCGTCGGTACCGCGCTCGTCTGGAACTTCGCCGCCAATCGGTTGATTACTTACGGCGACGTCAAGCTGGGCGAGTAACGCTCAGACTCCGGCAGCTCGCGGCAACCGGCCTTCGGCCACCGTCACGCTCGACGACCGCTCGCCCGTCTTGCCCTGCAGGAGCTCGTTCGGCGCCGTGATCTGCAAGTAAGCCAGGCGTTTGATTTCACGGCGTCCGCGCGTCACCGTATCGAGGACCAGGCCGCAAACGGCGCTCAAGAACGCCAACAGCATGATGCTGGCGGATAAGATCGCCGTTGGGAAGCGCGGGACCAAACCGGTCTCCACGTAGGTGATGGCCAGCGGAATCGACAGGACGATCGACACGGCGGCGAGCACGAAGCCGGCGATCCCGAAAAAGGCCAGCGGGCGCTCGTTCTTGAACAGCGCCAGCATCACGCGCAGGATCCGAATGCCGTCGCGGTAAGTGCTGAGCTTGCTGATCGACCCCTCGGGGCGGGCGAAGTAGTGCGTCTCGACCTCCGCGATCGGCAAGTTGAGCGTCAGCGCGTGAACGGTGAGCTCGGTCTCGGTTTCGAACCCTGCCGAAAGCGCCGGGAAAGATTTCACGAAGCGGCGCGAGAACGTGCGGTAGCCGGACAAGATGTCACTGAAGCGCTGACCGAAGAGCTGCGCCAAGAAACCGGTCAGCATGCGATTGCCCAGCACGTGCCCAGCGCGATACGCAGCCGCCTCTTGGTGAATGCGCCGACCCACGACCATGTCCAGGTTGTCCTGCAACAACAGGTCGACCATCTTCTGCGCCGACGATGGATCGTAGGTCGCATCGCCGTCGGTCATGATGTACACGTCGGCTTCGACGTCGGAGAACATCCGGCGCACGACGTTGCCCTTGCCCTGCAAGTTTTCGGTACGCACGATCGCACCCGCTTCACGCGCGCGGGCCGCCGTCTGATCCTTGGAATTGTTGTCGTAGACGTAGATGGCCGCGTCTGGCAGCGCTGAACGAAAACCGTTCACCGTGTCCTTGATCGCGACCTCTTCGTTGTAACAAGGGATGAGAACGGCGATGCGGGTTGTCACGTACTCGCTCCTGGGGTCGAACCGCGCCATCCAACGGACGCTCACCGCGACCATAGCTCAGCGCGAAGCTGCTTGCCCCGGTTGCTTGCCCCCCGCGGCACACTGGCAACCGTGGCCGGTGGACCGGCCATCTTTTCCCAATTTTTTCGGGGCAGTTCCCGAAACACTCCGCCGTAGCCAGCGTCAGCCCACCTCGACGTCCAACCCATGCGAGACTCCGCGCGATGGCCGAATCCGCCCTTACTGCCAAGGCTTGGTCCGCGCTGAACAACGGGCGCGCCCTGCTCCGTGCTCGCTGGTACCTCAAGACCGCAACGTTCTTGGGTGAGCGCGTACGGGTGTGGGGTAGCCTGGCGGTGTCCAACTCGGGTGAGCTCACGATTGGCGATCGGGTGCGCTTCAACGCCAGCCCGTTGCCGACCGAGCTCGGCGTAGGTCGCGGGGGCAAGCTCGAGATCGGTGAGGGTACTTACATCAACTATGGCTGTTCGATCGGAGCGATGCAGCTGATTCGTATCGGGCCGCACTGCAACATCGGCTCGCACGTGATCATGATGGACAACGACTTTCACCGCATGGAACCCGAGCGGCGCGACGAGCTACCGCCGTCAGCGCCGATCGTGCTCGAAGAGAACGTCTGGCTCGGGGTCAGAGCGATTATCCTGCGGGGTGTTACGGTCGGTGCCGGTAGCGTCGTCGCCGCTGGCAGCGTCGTCTCGCGCGACGTGCCGCCACGCACGCTGGTGGGCGGCATACCTGCACGAGCAATTCGCCAGCTCTAACTTGATCTCCCGAAGCGCGCGGCGTACCAAGCCATATGCTCCGCGCCGCCGTCCTGGCCCTGATAACACTGGGTTTGCTGGCTGGACTCGCCTTCGCGTGGGCGCGAATTTCGGCCGATCGGGCCAAGAAGATCTGGCTGCTCGCCTTCGTACTGGTCGTCGACGGGGGCATGACGACGATGACGGCGCATTCGTTCCTGGCGCGCTGGGGCTTTCGCGGTGACGACGCACGCTGCGGGCTCGAAGGTCTGATCGACGGCACGGCGGCGCGCCCGTTCGTGTATCGCCGCCTGGCGCCAGAGCTGATTGGCGCCGCCACCAACGTCGTGGTCAGCCATGTTTCACCCGCCAAGCTCGAGGCTTTTGCCGAGGCGTCACCGTTGAAGCGGTATCGCGTCGATCAGGGCCCGCCACGAGGTCTCGAGTCGTGGACGCCGAGAAAAGCGGTGGCGTTCCAGCTCGCCTACGTTTTGGTCTGGTTTTCGCTCTTCGGCACGACGCTCGCGGCAGCGGCGTTGATCCAAACCGTACGGCGCTGTTCGTGGTTCGAAGCGCTGGCGACCGCAACCCTCGCCACCGCGCTCGTGCCGCTGATGTTCGTCGGCGGCGGCTACGTCTACGACGCGCCCGAGCTCTTGATCTGGACCGCGCTCTTGACGGTCGTCCTGCGCGGCTGGACGTGGGCCAGCGTGCCGTTGTTCGCACTGATGCTGTTCAACAAAGAGAGCGCGCTAATCGGCTTGCCGGCGCTAGCGGTGATCTTTTGGCAACAGCGCGGGCTGGTTTGGGCGGCGGCTTGGAGCGGCGGGCTGGGGTTGTTGGGCGTGGCCTGGTTCTTTTACGTCCGCCACCTGTTCGTGGCCCTACCAGGTCAACCGATGGAGTCGTGGCTGAGCTTGAACCTTCATTTTTGGACGGATCCGCGCAGCTATTTCAAGGTCGGCCAGTTTTTTGCCCCGGGGTTGCCGTCGCCGCGCGGTGCCAACTTGCTGGTGCTCGTGCTGGTGTTTCTGCCGTTCAAATGGGGCTGGCGCGACACCCCGCGCACGGTCCGTGCAGCCACGTTGGCGACCGCCTGTGTGCTCGTTCCGCTGTTCATCAAGTCCTGTTACATGGACGAGATTCGCAATCTGTCACTGCTCTTTCCACTGTTCTACGTGATCACCGTTTACGGCGTGCACACGCTGTTGCAGCGGCCGGACGAGTCGGCCACCGCGCATAGCTGACGTCCGGCGACGTCAGTTCTTGAAGCAGAGCGAACCGTCGAAGTCGTCCGGTAGCTTCACGTTCTCGCGAAAACCGACGTTGTCCCAGCTGCGCTGATCCGCGAACGGCGTGTTGTGCATGATGTGGTGCTGGCCAGTCGACGGGTTGTCGGAGGCCAGACCGCGCCGAATCTCCATGAACTCGGCCGATGAGTGGTAGAGCACGTGCCAGAAGCCGAGCGCGCCTTCGGCCATGGTCAGCGGCTTGTCGGTCAACTCCTGACAAATGCGCTGCTCGCCTTCGACGTAAATGACGACGCGGTCACGCCGCACGAAGACGTCGAAGCGCGTGCGCTGCCACACGTTCAGCTGGTCGTCCAACCACACGCCGACCTTGTTGCCCTTGGCATCGATCTGCCGCATCCAGCGCTTGGGCGACGGATCTTCCTGCGTCGGACCGAACGCGTGCGCCGCCGCGCTGATCCGCACCATGTTGTACTCGTCGATGTTTTTCGGCGGCGTATGCGAACCGATCACGGTGATCGCCAACATCGCGTCGGCGTGGGAGTTGGCGTCACCTGCAGGCTGCCGCCAGTAGCCGGGGCCGCGCGGCACCAACAGCAAGCAGTTCCAGCCCAAGATGCTGGTGCGCGCAGTATCCGCGCCGTTCATGAAGCCGGGCCGGGGCAATGGCGCCGCCTTGGGTGTTTCGCCGTCGTACGTCTCGCCGATCTGGTCCGAGCCGCACAGCGCGAAGTTTTCGTAGCGACGCGCCGTTTCGTTGCGCTGCGCCTCGTAAGTGACATGCAAGTAGCTGTCTGGCTGCGTCGGCAGCTGCACCGGACGCTTCGGGTACATCGACTGCGTCGACATCGCGTCTTGGAATGGATCGGCCTGCACCATGTGTATCTGGCCGCGGTCGACGAAGAAATCGCTGAGCTCGTTGCCCGAATCGTACAGGATCCACTTCTTCGTTTCGTAGACCTTGATCGGCACGCCAGTGAGCTTCATCGTCGGGTCGTCCGAACGCAGCAACTTGGGCTGGTCGGTCGGGTCGTCGAAGTCGTCAAAGTAGTCTTGATCGGTAAAACCGTCGGGTAGCTTGTCGTCGCCGCTCGGGCTGACCTTGATCACGGCGCGCGACAGTACGACCGGATCATCCGCGGGCGCCGGCTGCGCGATGCGGATGAATGGGCTCTCCGGAAAGGCCGGCGAGCTGGCGTCGAAGGTCGGTTGATTCGGCCCCTCGCCGTTCAGGATCATGCTGCCGTAGTCGGCGCGAATCTCGGCCTCGGTGCGCATCGGGAAATGCGGTGTCCAGCGCGGAATGCTCTTCGGCTTGTCGTTGACGACAACGTCCACCATCTTGCCGCCGATGTCGCTCGCGCCGATGTCGACGCCGTCGCTGCGGCTGCCAAACAGCCCCGGGAACGGGCACTGGCGATCGATTGCTTCGACGACCAAGGTCGTGTCCGGACCAATGCCGTTCACCTCCACCGATTGCATCAGCGCCGTCGGAACGTTCGGCCGCCGATCGAGGTTGTCGAGCTCGCACTTCGGCATATCGAGCTCTTCGGTGTTGTACTTCACCGGCAATATCTCGCCGTCGTCGCATTGGTTGCGTTGGCGCCAGCCGGCACAGTGAAGCGTGCCGCCCGCGACGTGCTCACGCGTGTCGACGGTGCTGACCACGACGCCGTCTTCGACCGCAAAGACGCGATAGTCTTTAGCGCCGTCGACGCCAGGTAGATAGAGGCGCACGCTGCTACGGTTTGGAACGAACTTGACGACTCCGAGCGCGGGGGCGTCGGTGAGCTCGAGATCGGTCGTCGCCTCTTCGGCAGGCATGGCGCCCGGCACCGAAATACTCGGCGTCGTGGTCGGGTTCGGCCCGGTAGGCGTACCCGACGAGCCGGAGGACTTGCCGCCGGCACTGCTCCCACCGGAGCCGGAGCCGCCCTTGCCGTCAGCGCCGTTCTTGTCGCTCGACGAGCAGCCAGACAACGCGGAGGCAAACAGCGCCGTGGCACACAAAAACGCGGCCGATGGCGTCCGCAACCCGGCGAGCGTGCGAACGGTGAACGAACGACAACATTCAATCATCCCGTGGCGGTCTGAGTGATTCATGACTGGGTCCTGTAGTAGCGCATGCATGCCCGCCCCAAGGGCCGATCTTAACCCCACCCCCGGCCCCCACGCCAGCCATCGAAGCGCAGGCGCTCCTCCGCGAAACGCGGAAACAATTGGGTAATAGCCTTGATTGTCAGGCCCAGGTTGTCATTGTTCCTAAATTCAATCGGGACCGTGCCGTCTTGGGGGAGCGGGAAACCGTCAAAGATTGAGCTACTATCCCCTACTAGCTCCAACGCCGCCCAACGGCGGGAGGGACCAACACATGCGCACTTTGTTTCTTACACTGCTCGTAGCGGCGACGATCTCGGGATGCGGCGACAGCGGCAACCCTGCCAAGTCGCCCACCACCGGAGGCGGAAACAGCAGCGGGGGCAGCGGCAGCGGCAACACCGCGGGCACAAAGTCCGACGACATGGGCGGCACGTCGAGCGGCACGGGCGGCTCCAGCTCCTCGACCGGGGGTAAGAACGAGACGGCCACCGGCGGCTTCAGCATGAACGGCACCGGGAAGATCACGTGCGGCGCGGCGATCACGGCCCAGGGCGTCGACAAACTGTCGGCGACGGAATTCACGAATCTGAGTCCGAGCAAGGCGGGGCTCGATGCGATGGGCGACGATCACGTCTTCGCGCAGGGCATCGCCGTCGATCCCTCGGCGCCAGGAACGATCTACGTCACGATTTCTGGATACAACTCGGCAACCTTCGCCGAGATTCCGGGAGGCATGTGCAAGAGCACCGACAGTGGCAACACGTGGACGCCGATCGGCAAGTTCGATCAGCCAGTCAACGTTCGCGTCGATCCCAAAGACTCGAAGCACATGTACGTGGGCGACGGCGTGCGCGGCGACACGATGGGCTTCTGGGTCACGACGGACGGTGGCGACACGTGGACGAGCCCGAAGGGCTTCGTGGACGTTTCCAAGTCATTCCACAGCTCGGACATCTATCACATCGAGCCCAACCCCGAAGACTTCAACCACGTGCTGGTCAGCTTTCACGGCGCTTGGAACGACTGCAAAGACTTCGGTTTTGGCGGCTGCACCTCCGGCATCATCGAGAGCTTCGACGGCGGAGCCAACTGGACCGTGCATGATCCGGAGCCGGGTTGGGCAGGCAAGGGCGGCTATGACGTGTTCATGCTCTATGCCCCCGAGCTGAAGATTGGCGACGCCAAGACGTGGCTCGTCGGGTCACAAGGTGCCGGCTACTGGCGCACGGTCGACGCGGGCGCGACTTGGAAACAGGTAACCAAAGTCAGCATGTCCCACGGCGGAGCCCAGTTGTACCGCACGAAGAAAGGCGACCTTTACATGGGCGCCGAGCTGACGCCGCTGATGAGCACCGACAACGGCGAAACCTGGACCGGGCTCAACGAAAAGAACGGCGTGCCATCGGGCTACTACTACGCCATCTTTGGCGACGGCACGTCGATGTACACGAGCTCGAACGGTACCAAGAACCAATTCATTACCGCGCTCGAGAGCGACCCGACGCACTGGATGCCGTTCAATACGCAGACCTTCAGCGCCGGCGTGTTCGAGATGGCCGCCGACCACGACAAGGGCATCTTCTACGCTTCGACCTGGGGCTCGGGCGTCCAAGCCCTAAAAATTGCCAAGTAGTTCGCGCGCTTGTCGAAGCTCATTCTGCTGTCGATCGTGATTTCGCTGCTCGCCATCCCGGCGCGAGCAGCGAAGGATCCCAAGCCGCGCAAGGGCCTGCGTAAGGTGTTCACCGTCACGCTCGCCTACCAAGCCTTTTACGCGTTCGCGCTGATGTACTTGTGGGGGCGTTGCTGAGAGCGCCTACTCGGTCGGAAACGCTTCGTAGTCGAAATCGAAGGCCATGATCGCGTCGGTCGGCACGAGCACGGCGCCGTTGAAGCCGCAGATCGCGTGCCAAACGTAGAAGGCTTTGCGCTGATTCGAGTAGGCAACGCCGCCACCGACGAACGACAAGTCGGGCGTGACCGTGGTCCAACTAGTGCCGTGGTCATTCGATACGACCACGCGCCGCTCGTTCAAAGCCGCGAGCAAGCCGTTGGGCAGCTCGACTGGCGGTGAGTTGCTGATCGCCCCCGTCGCCAACGCTTCGCTCCAAGTCTTGCCGTCGTCATCACTGCGCGTGAGCAGGCCGGGCGTGTTGACGGCCCCGACTGTGTACAGCGTGCCATCCGACGCGCGCACCGGTACCCCGCCACCGACGTCACTCACCGAATCCCAGCTCACGCCCGAGTCGGTCGAGCGATAGATGCCGACCGGGCCCTGAGGCTCACCCGGCTGGTGGTAGCCGCCGCAGCTGACCAAGTAAGTCTGCGCGTCGACGAGATAAGGATGGGTGCAGTCGGTACCGGTAGGCAAACCTTCGCCGATGTTGTCCCAGGTGGTGCCACCGTCGGCGGTCTTGAACAGCGTCTGGCTGGTTTCGTGGCTGCCGGCGACCAAAGTCAGACGTTGCGGATCGTTGAAGTCGATGCTGACCGCGTCGACGTGGTACGTGTGACCGACGGGTTGGAAGGTGTCGCCGTTGTCGTTGGTGATGTAAACGCCGTCGGCTTCCGAGTGGTAAATGCCCGACTCGTACCAAGTGGCCGAGTCGCCCGGGTCGAATACGATGCGCGTGAGACGATTGACGATCGTCGCGGAGCCCTTGCCGGTGCCCATCTGCACCCAGCTGTCGCCGCCGTCGCTGCTGCCCCACAAGCCCTTGCCGGCGATGCCAGCGATCAGCAAATCTTCGTCGGGTTTGGCGAACAGACCGGCCATGTTGCCGCACTCCGACTCCATCTCCGACAAGTTCGAGGTG
>FTJN01000433.1_pt2 | contig 14379 bp, 14 predicted proteins | sample 1658361 | NCBI WGS metagenome assembly FTJN01 (sample SAMEA3914819, study PRJEB12502) | metagenome | biome: forest; material: soil | place: Canada | collected 2010-06-26 | depth 0.3 m | reverse complement strand
TCGACGATCTCGCGCAGGGTGTGGGCCAGTCCCTCGGTCAGGGATTTCACCGCCGACTTCGACACGTTGTAGGCCGTGGCGCCCGGCGGCTGGGTGATGCCCTGCTTGGAGCCGGTGTTGATGATCAAGCCCGGACGGCCGCTGGCGGCCATCTCCTCGCCGATCAGCTGGACGCCGTTGATCACGCCCCACAGATTGACGTCGAGCACGCGCTTCCACGGGTCCTCGCCGGAGAAGGCGTCGCCCCCGCCGCCGACCCCGGCATTGTTCATCAGCACGTCCACGGCGCCGAACTTCTCGACGGCGGCGTCGCGCAGGGCCTGCACCGCCGCGCGGTCGGCGACGTCGGTCGGCACGGCCAGGGCCTTGTCGCCGATGGCGTCGGCGGCCTTCTTCAGGGCCCGGCCCATGATGTCGGCCATGACGACGTTCATGCCCAGCGCCGCGAAGGCCTGGGCGGCGGCCAGGCCGATGCCGTCGGCCGCGCCGGTGATGACGGCCGTCTTGCCGGGTCCAATCGCCGGGTGAATGGTCATGCCGCCACCCGCTCGGGCAACTTGCCGGTGAATTCCAGGGTGATCGGGCCGGTCATGATCACGTGGCCGTCGGCTTCGCGCCATTCGATGGTCAGGGCGCCGCTCTCGAACTCGACCTTGGCGACGCGATCGGTCAGGCCGCGACGCACGGCCGCGACCTGGGCCGCGCAGGCGCCGGTGCCGCAGGCGGCCGTCAGGCCCGCGCCACGTTCCCAGACCTTCAGCTGGATATGGTCGCGCGCCGCGATGTGCGCGAAGCCGACGTTGACGCCTTCCGGGAACAGCGGGTGATGCTCGACCAGGCTGCCCGTACCGCGCGCGAAGGCGTCGCTGACCGGGGCGTCGACGAAGAACACCACATGCGGATTACCCATCGAGACACAGCCGGGGGTGTGGACCAGCGGCGCGTCGATCGGGCCGACCTGCAGCTCGATGCCGACGGTGTCCATCTCTTCCGACAGCGGGATCTGGTCCCAGGCCAGGCCCGGAGGACCCATGTCGACCGTCACCAGCTTGTCGCCGGCCATCTTGCCCGACAGGCGCCCGGCCACGGTGTCGAAGGCCACCGAGGTCTTCTGGGCCGACTCCATCAGCAGCCAGGCCACGCAGCGCGTGCCGTTGCCGCAGGCCCCGGTCTCCTCGCCGTCGGAATTCCAGAACCGCACATAGGCGCTGGCGCCCTCGGCGCGCGGCGGATCGATGGCGATCACCTGGTCGCAGCCGATCCCGCCGTCACCCCGTTTAGCGATGGCGCGGATATCCTCAGCCGTCGGATGGAAGGGCTGGGAGGCGGTCTCGAACACGACGAAGTCGTTGCCGAGGCCGTTCATCTTGAGAAAGGTGCGGCTCATGGTGGGGGCTATATAGTGGAAAAGTCGCGACAGCGGCAGGGGACGTCGCGACGCGGGGATCGGATAACGGCTTGAGGTGCAATTTCCAGATCACGCAATGGGTCGAGTTCAATGGCGCGTTCGGCATCCTGGATGTCCACAACGCCTACGACCTGACGTCTTTTGATCTCAGCCCGGACGGCCATGACCTGCGAATGGCGTTCGAGGGCAATCAGTATCGGCTCAAGGACAGACCCCAAAAGTTCGAGGTGCTGTTCCGCGGCGTCACCCTTCTGGAAGTCGCCGGCCTGCCCGAACATCTGCCCGACCTCGCCATTCATGAGATCGGCTTCAAGGCGGTTGATGACCGGAACTATGAGGAAATGCTCGACGACGGCGTCCCTGGCGACCGCAAGCATCTCGTGTTCAAGGGCGACGTCGTGAGCGAAGATGCATCGATAAGAGTTAGCGCTGAGACGGCCACGGTCGTGCTGCTGGCCTGACTTGCCAGATGACGACGGCGGGAAGAGAGAACGCGATGCTTTCGAGACGTGGCATTTGAACGTCGGTGAAAATCAAGGCCTGCGCCTGAGAGCCCGCCTCCGCGCGCTCTATCACGGCGCCTCGCCGGCCGCCGTGCGGTTCCGCTACGGGATCATTGTCATAGACCTGGCCATCATCGCCTTTTTCATCGCCGCTCCCCTGATGCGTCGCCACGGCTGGACCTTTTACGCGATCGACTATGGCGTGGCGGCGTTCCTGGCGCTGGATCTCGTGGCCCGCGCCATCGCCCACGGCGAGATCAAGGCCTGGCTGAAGAAACCGATCAGCTGGATCGACCTGTTCGTGCTGGCCACCCTGTTGTTCCCGGCCTGGCTGTTCAATTTCGGCTTCCTGCGGGTGGTGCGGCTGTGGACCCTGATTCACAGCGAGTTCTTCTGGCGCACCATCGGCCGGCGCTATGACGACACCCGGGTCGAGCAGATCACCCGCGCGGCCACCACCCTGGTGACCTTCGTCTTCGTGGTGACGGGATTCGTTTATTCCAGCTTCGCCGGACGCCATGACGGCATCGGCGGCTATGTCGACGCCCTCTATTTCACCGTCACCAGCCTGACGACCACCGGCTATGGCGACGTCACCCTGCCGGGCGTCTGGGGCAAGCTGCTGTCGATGGCGGTGATGCTGGGCGGGGTGTCGCTGTTCATCGGCCTGATCCAGTCGATCCTGCGGCCGCACAAGGTGACCTTCCCCTGTCCGTGCTGCGGCCTGCGCCGGCATGACCCCGACGCCGTGCACTGCAAGGCCTGCGGCCAGGTGCTGAACATTCCCAACGACGGCGACTGAACCGTTCGATACCGTCATCGCCCTGTGATGTTCGCACCCGGATCCCTAGATGCGTAGCCTGCTTCTCGCCCTCCTCGCCTCCACGAGCCTCATGACCACAGCCCAAGCCGCCGATCCTGTTCCGCCCACCAAGACCGAAACCCGCACGCCGCTGACCGAGCTGGGCAAGGACGATCCCTACAAGTGGATGGAGGAGATCGAGGGCGAGCGGCCGCTGGCCTGGGCCAAGGCCCAGAACACCCGCAGCCTGGCCGTCCTGCAGGGCGACGCCCGCTACGCCGGCCTGGAAAGCCAGGCCCTGGCCATCCTCAACGCCAAGGACCGCGTGCCCGGCGTGTCGTTCGCCGGCGACGGGTCCCTGCGCAATTTCTGGCAGGACGCCGAGCACGTACGCGGGATCTGGCGCAAGACCACGCTGGAGAGCTACCGCGCCGCGACGCCCCAGTGGGAGACGATCCTCGACATCGACGCCCTGTCCAAGGCCGAGAACGCCAACTGGGTGTTCAAGGGCGCGGGCTGCCTGCCGCCCGAAGAGACCCGCTGCCTGGTCTCGCTGTCGAACGGCGGCAAGGACGCCATGGTCGTCCGCGAGTTCGACACCACGACCAGGACCTTCGTCGAGGACGGCTTCGTGCTGCCCGAGGGCAAGCAGGTGATCAGCTGGCTCGACCGCGACACCGTGCTGGTCTCCCGCGAGTGGGAACCGGGCCAGGTGACCAAGTCGGGCTACGCCTACATCATCAAAGCGTGGAAGCGGGGCACGCCCCTGGCCTCGGCCAAGGAAGTGTTCCGGGGCACGCCGGACGACATCTCGGCCTCGGCCTACACCCTGACCGAAGCCGACGGCCAGGTCGCCGCGGTCCTGATCAACCGCGGGGTCACCTTCTTCGAGGTCGAGACCTATCTGCAAACCGACAAGGGTCCGGTGAAGCTGCCCTTCCCGCTCAAGCACTCGATCCAGGGCTATGTCGCCGGCCAGATGGTGGTGTCGCTGGAGCAGGACTGGCCCGAGAAGGGCTTCAAGACCGGCGACCTGCTCAGCCTGGACCTGGCGGCGCTGAAGGCCGATCCCACCAGGCTCTCGGCCGTCCTGGTCCTGCGCCCCACCGCCAAGCAGTCGGTGGAGAGCGTCACCACCACCCGGGACAAGCTGGTGGTCGGCCTGCTCGACAACGTCACCGGCGGGGCCCTGGTCTATAGCCACGGCCCCAAGGGCTGGACCTCCCAGAAGCTGGCCCTGCCGACCAATTCGACGATCGGCCTGGGCTCGGCCTCGCGGAAGGACGACCGGTTGTTCGTCAGCGTCACCGGCTATCTGACGCCCTCGACCTACTGGCTGGCCGACGCCGCCTCGCTGACGCTGGAGCAGGTCAAGGCCTCGCCGGCTCGGTTCGACGCCTCCACTCACGTGGTCGAGCAGTTCGAGGCGACCAGCAGCGACGGGGTCAAGATCCCCTACTTCGTCGTGCGCCCCAAGGACGTGAAGTACGACGGCTCGGCCCCGACCCTGCTCTACGCCTATGGCGGCTTCCAGGCCTCGATGACCCCGGCCTATTCCGGCGTGATGGGCAAGCTGTGGCTGGAGCGCGGCGGGACCTATGTGGTGGCCAACATCCGCGGCGGCGGCGAGTTCGGCCCGGCCTGGCATAATGCTGGCCTCAAGGAGAACCGCCAGAAGGTCTATGACGACTTCTTCGCCGTCTCCCAGGACCTGATCACTCGCAAGATCACCTCGCCGCGCCGGCTGGGGATCATGGGCGGCAGCAACGGCGGCCTGCTGATGGGCGTGGCCCTGACCCAGCGGCCCGAGCTCTACAACGCCATCGTCGTGCAGGTGCCGCTGTTCGACATGATCCGCTACAGCCAGATCGGAGCCGGCGCCTCGTGGGTGGGCGAGTATGGCGACCCCGCCATCCCGTCCGAGCGCGCGGTGATCGCCAAGTACGACCCCTATTCCAACCTCAAGGCCGGCAAGCCCTATCCCGAGGTGTTCATCGAGACCTCGACCAAGGACGACCGCGTCCATCCGGCCCACGCCCGCAAGGCGGCCGCGCGGCTGGAGGAACTGGGCTATCCGGTGCTCTATTACGAGAACATCGACGGCGGCCACGCGGCCAGCGCCAACCTGGCCGAGACCGCCCGCCGCCAGGCCCTGGAATATGTCTACCTGTCGAAGAAGCTGATGGACTGACGCCTTGGGGTTCAAGGCCCGGAGAACGCGGTTTCCCGGGCCGTAAACCCTAGTTCAACCTATCGAGAGCAGGATCACCTCGAATTTCCGGTCGGCTTGTCGCCTGGGCCGGATCGAGGTTGCCTTGAAGATCGACGTCTTCCCCGCCCTGGAACTGCCCGCGGAGGTCCGCGCGCGCTGGTCCGCCGCCCAGGCGGGCGAGCCGCGTTTCGACAGCCCGTTCCTGTCGCCGCACTGGGCCCAGGCCGTGGCCCGCGCCCAGGGTCCGACCAGCGCCGTCAAGCTCGCTGTCCAAAGTGACATGGCCGGCGAGCCCGCCGCCTTCCTGGCCGTGCGCACCCGAGGCGACACCGCCATGCCGGTCGGCGCGCCGATGAGCGACTACCAGGCGCTGGTGGCCCGCCCGGGTTTCCCAACCGATCCGCGCGCCATGCTGCGGGCGCTGGGCGTCTCGCGCTACGACTTCTGTCACATGCAGGCCGATGACCCGGCCTTCTTCGGCCATGCCCGCGGTCAGAACACCTCGTGGATCGTCGAGGTCGCCGACGGCTACGCCGCCTACGAAGCCGAGCGCAAGGCGGCCGGGGTCGGCGTGCTCAAGGACATCGACAAGAAGCGCCGCAAGGCCGAGCGCGAGGTCGGCCCGGCCCGCTTCACCGCCCTGTCGGACTCCCGCGCCGATTTCGAGACCCTGATCGCCTGGAAGCGCGCCCAGCTGGCGGCCACGGGCCAGACCGACCTGTTCAAGACCCCCTGGGTCATGCGGCTGATGGAAGAGCTGCTGGAAACCCGCGGCGCCGATTTCGGCGGCGGGCTCTACACCCTGCATCTGGGCGACGAGCTGGTGGCGGTGCATTTCCACCTGCGCGGCGGCGGCACGATCCACGGCTGGCTGATCGCCCACGATCCGAAGTTCGAGCGGTATTCACCCGGCTTGCTGCTGTTCCAGGACATTCTCAAGAGCCTGGATCAAGGCGCCTATCGCCGCCTCGACCTGGGGGCCGGCGACTATCGCTTCAAGCGCGAGCTTTCGAACCACCAGCAGGTGGTGACGTTCGGCTTCCTGGGCGCGCCTTCGGTCTCGACCCTGGCGCGCAAGGCCATCTATCGCGTCCGCGACATCGCCGAATCCCTGCCCCTGGGACCGGTCTCGGCCCTGCCGGGCAAGGCCATGCGACGGCTGGATGTCCTGCGCGGATTGCGCTGAATCCCGACCTAGGTAGCGCGCGCGATCAAGGCGATCAGGCCAGTCCAGAGGACCAGATTGAAGCCGGCGATCAGTAGAAGCCAGCCGAGACGGCCCTGACGACCGTCCTCTCGCGCGCGATACGCGACACCGCGAGCCAAGTGACCCATGGGTTTCCTCCAAAGCCCTCTACCGGAGCTTGAATCGGATGAAACCCCCGTTCCCGTGCACGCGCAAGCAAGTTTGACCGGCTGTCCCGGGACATCTCAGAAAAGTGACAGCGACGGCGCTAGAAAGCGACGCGGTTGATCCGCAGGGCCGGCGGGTCGATGCGGCCGGCCTCCCAGGCCCGTGTCCAGGCCAGGCGAGTCGCCGGTTCGCGGAAGGCGAAGCGCAGCAGGTGCTCGGCCACCACGTCTTCCAGCTGGGCCAGGGCCTCCAGGTCCGCGGCCTCGATCGTGATGTCCAGGCCCTCGGGATCGGCCAGCAGGCCGCAGGTCCCCAGCGGCAGCGGGATCAAGGCCGAGATGTCGTCGTACGACACCTCGAACTTGTGGCTCCAGTGCTTGGCCAGCTGGGTCATGTAGCGCACGGCCTTGTCGGTGTTCAGGCGGGCGTGGCTCCGCATGACGGCTAGACCCCTTCGATGGCGGCGGCCGCGTCGTCCAGCACCTTGGCGATGGCCGCGATCTGCTCGGGCGTCAGCTGGCCGGCGGTCAGTTTCAGGCGCAGGGCGGTCTTGATATTCTCGCGGGCCCGCATGATCTGCGGCGAGAAGGCGGCGCTCTGGGCGGCGGCTTCGGCCATGCGCGTGAACAGGCCGCTGACCGGCTGGCTGTTGGTCGTGAGGAAGGCCAGGCCTTCTTCAGTGATCGTGTAGAGCTTCTTGCCGCCGCCGGCGTCGGCCGCGGTGACGTAGCCCAGCTCTTCCAGCAGGGTCAGGGTCGGATAGATCACGCCCGGGCTGGGGGTATAGGCGCCGCCGGCGGCGGTCTCGACGGCCTTGATCAGTTCGTAGCCGTGGCTGGGCTTGTCGGCGATCAGCTTGAGCACGACCAGGCGCAGGTCGCCGTGATCGAAGAACCGGCCCATGCGGCCGCCGCGACGGTGAGGGCCTTCATGGCCATGGAAGCCGAACGGGTGGCGGCTGTGGTGGCCCCCATGGTCGCCCATGTGATGCCCGCGGTGTTGATGATGACGTCCAAACATTGTGTTTTCAGTTCCTGTTTCGTTATATCGAAATTATAGATATATCGAAATCGGCCCGGGTCAAGAGTGCTTTTCGATATATCTGAAAAGATCTGAGTTTGAGGACGCGCGCATGCGCGTGTCCCCAACCGTGCCGCGACCCGCCGACTGCACCATTTCTCCATCAGAAGCCGCGTGGACGCTCGCGCGGCGGCGCGCTAAGCCAGGGACATGTCCATCGGCGTCTTCGACTCCGGCGTGGGCGGCCTCACGGTCCACCGCGCCCTCGTGCAACGTCTGCCCCAGGCGGACTTCATCTATCTGGCCGATCAGGCCAACGCCCCCTATGGCGGGCGGCCCGGCGAGGAGGTCGTCGACCTGACGCGGGCCGGCTGCGAGCGGCTGTTCGAGGCCGGCGCCAGTCTCGTGGTCCTGGCCTGCAACACCGCCTCGGCCATCGCCCTGCGCCGCCTGCAACAGACCTGGCTGCCCGGCTATCGCAAGGCCCTGGGCCGGCCGATCAACGTGCTGGGCATCATCGTTCCCACCATCGAGGCGGCCACCGGCCTGCCCTGGGAGCACGAGGCCGAGCGGCGCGGCGACAAGGTCGAGCAGCTGGACGTGCTGGGGGTGTTCTCCACCCAGGGCACGACGAATTCGCGCGTCTACGAGATCGAGATCGACAAGCGCAAACAGGACATCGCGGTGTTCTCGCAACCCTGTCCCGACCTGGTGCCGATGATCGAGGCCGACGCCGGCGCGGTGGACCTGGCCAAGGCGGTCGAGGGCTATGTCCAGGCGCTGAAGACCCGCATCGGCCGCTATCCCGACCGCGCGGTGCTGGGCTGCACCCACTACGAGATCATCGCCGACATCTTCCGCGCCGCCCTGCCGGCCGGCACCCCGATGATCCAGCAGCCGGCCTCCACGGCCGACGCCCTGGAGCTCTACCTGGAGCGCCATCCGGAACTGGACCCGGGCACGGGCGGCGGCCGGATGTTCCTGACCACCGGCGCGCCGGGGCCGCAGAACGGCCTGATCCAGACCTTCTGGGGCGGACCGCTGGTGTTCGAGGCGGCGTAAGCCCGCGCCACTTGCCCCCTACGGATCGCTTCGCGATCGTCTTCCCCCATAGGGGGAAGAGCCCTTTTGTCGTCGACGCCGCGCGAGAGGCTCCGCCCCCTATGGGGGCGGACAGACGGCGAAGCCGTCAGGTGGGGGCAAGTGGGGGTTGACGCTAACCTCCAGAACGCCACCCTTGCCCCAACCGGGAGGGCCCACCCATGAAACGCCTGCTGATCGCCGCCGCGCTGGCCCTGACCACCACCACCACCCACGCCGAGGTCGTCGACGCCCAGCCCAACGGTTTCGAGGTCAAGCGCACGGCGGTGTTCAACGCCCCGGCCGACAAGGTCTACGCGGCCCTGTCCCAGCCGTCGCGGTGGTGGAGCAAGGATCACACCTGGTCGGGTTCGGCGACCAACCTGTCGCTGGCCCCGATGGCCGGCGGGTGTTTCTGCGAGAAGCTGCCCAATGGCGGCTCGGTGATGCACATGACCGTGGTCTTCGCCCAGCCGGGCCAGGGCCTGCGGCTGTCGGGCGCCCTGGGTCCGCTGCAGATGACCGGCGCGACCGGTCACCTGGGCTGGACCCTGGCGGAGAAGGACGGCCAGACCACCCTGACCCAGACCTATGACGTCGGCGGCTACGTGAAGGGCGGGCTCGATAAGCTGGCCCCCGTCGTCGACAAGGTGCTGGGCGAGCAGTTCGACCGGCTCAAGGCCTATGTCGAAACGGGCAGCGCCGAGGCGGCGAAGGCTCCTTGACCAGCTAACCTCGCGCTTGTCATCCCGGACGAGCCCCGGCGAAAGCCGGGGTGAAGATCCGGGGCCGCCGGAAGCGTTGAGTTCACGCGTCGGTCCCGGATCGGCGCGCTTCGCGCTTGTCCGGGATGACATCGGCTTTCGGCCGGAGGGCGATCGCGCGTTAGCGTTTCACCCCACCGAAGCCCCCAACATCCCTACTGCTGCCAACTGGCCTTCTGGCTCGGCAACCACGAGAAGTCCGCCGAGAGCTGGCCCGACTGCGCGCCGGTCTGGGTCTTGGGGTCGTAGCTGGTGTAGATGCCGGCCGACGAGTGGCAGCCCATGCAGCTCTCCGACTGGAAGGTCAGGGTGTTGGCCCCCGACTTTCCGGGCGGCGGGGGCTTGTTGTTGAAGGTGGAGTTCCAGAACGGCGTCGCGGGACAGTTGACGCCAGCCGGTCGCTCCTGGCCGTGGCAGGCCTGCTGGTTGCCGGTCTGGAAATAGGTTTCCATCGTCACATTGGTCAGCATCACCGGCGTCGGGTTTCCGCCCGGCTTGTTGGTGACCGAGTCGGGCAGGCCGCCGTTCCAGGGCGAAGGCGCCGTCTTCGGCGAGGTCGGCCACTGGGTGTCGATCAGCTGATAATATTGCCAAACCGAGCCGATCTGGCGAAGCGCGGCCTGGGCCTGGGCGTTCAGGGCCAGTTTGTCGCCCGGGATGGGGATCGCTCGCGAGACCTGGGTCGGGGTGCGGGGATAGATCCCGTTGACCGCCTCGGGCTGCTGGTTGACCGCGCAAATCGGGCAGTTCGGATCGAAGAACGACGGCGACAGGCTGGGGTGGGCGACATTGTCGACGTCGAGGTTGTCGACCTGCTCGAAGGTCGACCAGATCCATTGCGGCGAGGTCGTGCTCTTGTGGCCGATATGCATGCCGACCAGACCGACGACGACCTTGCGCTCCACCGGCTTGCCGTCCGGACCCTGGTCCATGACCACCGCGGGATTGGTGTGGAAGCGGCTGAAGTCGTCCTTGCCCGGCTTGAGGATCCGCCAGGCCAGCTTCAGCTCGAACGAGCCGCTCCAGTCCTGCTGCGGCGTGCCGATCGGCATGTCGACCTTGCCGCCGGCCTTGGAGAAGGCGACCTGGCCGTTGATGTTGTAGAGGCTCTTGTCGCAAAGATAGCCGACCTCATTGGGGTCGATCATGATCTCGTAGAACACGAACTCGCCATTCTGGTCGATCAGCGGGCCCGTGAAGGCCTGGCCGATCTCGCTGAGTTGGGCGAGGTTGCCGGCGTTCAGCTCGCCCACCGCCGAGACGACGCCCAGGAAGCGGGTGGTGCGCGCGTCGGCGCCGGCCGAGGCCTGGGGCGAAAAGGCCGCCAGGCCCCTGCTGACCGGCTTGGCCATCTCGCGGGTCAGGACCAGCGTGCGGGCCTTGGGCTCAAGCCCGCAGGCCTTGGGCTTTTCGCCATCGGTCTGGAAGATGTCGGCCGAGTTGTGCCACAGCGTCCAGTGCGGCGCGCCGAACTTGGTGTCGGTCAGGGCGGGCGCGGCCTGGCCCTGGTTGTTGGTCGGCCAGTTCAGGGCCAGGAACATCTGCCAGGAATAGAGGTCGAACTCGCGCTGGACCTGCGGGAACTTCTTGGCGTTCTCCAGCTGGGTCTTCAGCGCGATGTCGACATCGCCCGGCATCTGGGGCGTCACCTTCGGCGCGAAATAGGGGAAGGCGGCCAGATAGGCTGGCTTGACCGGCGCCGCCGCGTGGATCGCGCCGGCGGCGAACAACGCCCCGCCGCCCATCAGCCCCACCAGAGCCGAGGCCAGCGTCCGCCAGCCGATCTTCCGTCCCGCGATCGAGAGTTTCATCCGCGCCCTCCGCCATCATCAGGCGCGCGCGAGGCAGCGCCTCACGTCCGATCGCCCAAGCCCTGCCATAGGGTGATCACGTCATGGGCGAGAGGTCAATATTGGATCGCTATGGTAGAATCGCGCCGAGCCATGAGCCAAGCAAAAACCCCGGGCGCGAGGCCCGGGGTCCATGTCGTTCGGCGGGCGTGACGGCGACTTAGCCGGCGGCCGAGATGTCGTCGCTGGTGGCGCCCAGCAGGGCCATCTGCAGGCGCGAGCGGTCGCGGCGGGCCGATTCCAGGGCGCCTTCGGCCAGAGCGGCCTCCGAGCGGATCCGTTCGATCTCGGCCTGCATCTCGGCGACCTTGTCGTCGTGGGCGCGGCGGGTCTCGTCTTCCGAGGCCTGAAGGGCTTCGAAGCGGGTGCGCAGCTGGGCGGCGCGTTCCTCGCCGCGCTTGAGCGCCTTTTCGTGAGCCCCGACCGTCTTGGCCAGCTGGTCGGCGCGCTCGATGGCGGCGGCGCGGGCGGTGTCGACGCCGGCATGGCGACCGCGCAGATCCTCGACCTCATCTTCCAGATTGCGAACCCGTTCCAGGGCGCGCTCCAGGGCGACGTTGAGATCGCCGGCCCGGCGTTCGACGGCCTGTTGCTGGGCGCTGCTCTCGTTGAGCTTGGCCGAGATCTGGCCGTTCATCTCTTCCAGCTTGTCGGCGCGGCCGGTGGCGGTTTCCAGGCGGGTCTGCAAGGCCGAAACCTCGGTGCGGCCGGCTTCGACCTGGGCCTCGAGGCCGCGGATCGTGCGGGCGCTGTCGGCCTGGAAGGTGGTCAGGGCGTTCTCGGAGGCCAGCAGGCGGGCGCGTTCGGCGGCGACCTGGGCTTCCAGCTCGGTCTCGATGCGCGACAGGCGGGCCACGTCCGAACCGGCCTGTTCCAGGCGCTTCTTCAGGGTGCCCAGCTCCTCGACCTGCAAGGCCGATTGCTGGTTGGCGCGGGCCAGGGCCGCCTCGGACTCGCCGCGGCGAGCGTCGATGTCCTGGGTCTGGGCGCGCAGGGTGTCGACGTCCTGGGCCAGGTGATCGGCGCGCGAGGAGGCGTCGCGCAGGGCCGCTTCCAGCCCGCCGACCTTGAGGTCCGATTGCAGCAGGCCGTTGCGCAGGCGGTCGATTTCGAGCGCGCCGTCCTCGAGGGCGACGTCCAGGGCCTGGCGGCGGGCGTCGGATTCGGTCAGGGCGGCGTCGGAGGCGGCCAGCTTGGCGGAAAGTTCGCGTTCCTCACCCTGGGCGAAGGACAGCTGGCGGGCGGCTTGCTCGAAGGCGGCGCGCAGGGAGATCAGTTCGGCGTGCTCGGCGCGGCGGGCCTCGAACTCCTCGGCGACCGGGCCGCGGATCTCCGACAGCAGCGGCTCGATGGCGCGCAGGTGCTCGACCACGCGGCTGATGCTGTCCAGCCCGCCATGGATGGTCTCGTAGCGGACACCGATGGCCTGGGTGGCCTCGACCAGACGGTCGGAGCTCTCGACTTCGGGACGATCGTTCTCGGCGGCCAGCATGACCGGCTTGACGCCGCCCTTGGTGTTGCGATCGTTCTTCGACAGCAGCCTCATCTTGCCCACCCTTTACGATCCCCGGGGACGACGCCCATCGCGTCGATTCGGCATGCGCCGACCCGCAGAATCATTTGCCCATTCGTTAACAGAATAGCCCGCGCCCAAGTTTGCTGTCGAGGTCAAGATCGCGTGGGCGGCGAGAGGCGCATTGACGCATCGCCAAAACGGCGAAAGCCGCCGCGTCACCCTCGAAAGGCGAACGCGACGGCTTCAAAACCACGCCAGACGGGGCGTTTTCACCCCATTCGGCGACTTGACGTCAGGCCGCGGCCTGCTCGGCCGGGACCGCCGGCTCCTGGCGGATCAGGTAGTCGAAGGCCGACAGCGCCGACTTGGAGCCCTCGCCCATGGCGATGACGATCTGCTTGTAGGGCGTCGTCGTCGCGTCACCGGCCGCGAATACGCCCGGCAGCGAGGTTGCGCCGCGATAATCGACCTCGATCTCGCCGCGACCGCTGAGGGCCACGCCGCTGTCCTTGAGCCACTCGGTATTGGGCACCAGGCCGATCTGCACGAACACGCCTTCCAGGTCCACGCGATGCACGGAGTCGTGGTTGCGGTCCTTGTAGGTCAGGCCGTTGACCCGGGCCCCGTCGCCGTGGACTTCGGTCGTAAGCGCCGAGGTGACGATCTTGACGTTGGGCAGGCTGGCCAGCTTGCGCTGGAGAACGGCGTCGGCGCGAAGCTCGCTGTCGAACTCGATCAGGGTGACGTGGGCGACGATGCCGGCCAGGTCGATGGCCGCCTCGACGCCGCTGTTACCGCCGCCGATCACCGCCACGCGCTTGCCCTTGAACAGCGGACCGTCGCAGTGCGGGCAATAGGCCACGCCCTTGTTCTTGTACTCGGCCTCGCCGGGTACGTTGATGTTCCTCCAGCGGGCGCCGGTCGACAGGATCACGCTGCGCGACTTCAGGCTGGCGCCGTTCTCCAGCTTGACCTCGATCAGGCCGCCCGGGATCTTGGCCGGAACCAGGCCCACGGCCTTCTGCAGGTTCATGATGTCGACGTCGTAATCCTTGACGTGCTGTTCCAGGTTGGCGGCCAGGCGCGGGCCCTCGGTGTGCGACACCGAGATGAAGTTCTCGATGGCCATGGTGTCCAGCACCTGGCCGCCGAAGCGTTCGGCCGCCACGCCGGTGCGGATGCCCTTGCGGGCGGCGTAGATCGCCGCGGCCGCGCCGGCCGGGCCGCCGCCGATGACCAGCACCTCATAGGCGTCCTTGGCCTTGATCTTCTCGGCTTCGCGGGCCGACGCGCCGGTGTCGAGCTTGGCCAGGATCTGTTCCAGGCTCATCCGGCCCTGGCCGAACGGCTGACCGTTCAGCAGGACGGTCGGCACGGCCATGACCTGGCGCTCCTCGACTTCCTTCTGGAACAGGGCGCCGTCGACGGCGACGTGGGTGATGTTGGGGTTCAGGGCGGCCATGGTGTTCAGCGCCTGGACCACGTCCGGGCAGTTCTGGCAGCTCTGCGAGAAATAGGTCTCGAAGCGGAACTCGCCCTCCAAGGCGCGGACCTGGTCCAGCACCTCGGCGTCGAACTTGGGCGGGTGGCCGCCAACGTGCAGCAGGGCCAGCACCAGCGAGGTGAACTCGTGGCCCAGGGGCAGACCGGCGAAGCGGACTGACGCGTCGCCAGCGTCGCGGGTGATGGAGAAGGACGGCTTGCGGGCGTCGTCACCGGCCAGGTTCAGGCTGACCTTGTCGGACGTCGCGGCCACGTCTTCCAGCAGCGCCAGCATGTCCTTGGACCCCTGGCCCTCGCCGAGCGAGGCGACCAGCTCGACCGGCTGACGCAGGTTTTGCAGATAGGCTTTCAGCTGGGTCTTCAGACC
>FTJN01003219.1_pt2 | contig 14389 bp, 17 predicted proteins | sample 1658361 | NCBI WGS metagenome assembly FTJN01 (sample SAMEA3914819, study PRJEB12502) | metagenome | biome: forest; material: soil | place: Canada | collected 2010-06-26 | depth 0.3 m | reverse complement strand
GCGTGGTCCTCGTCCTTCGACAAGCTCAGGATGAGGACCATTGCAGGCGTCGGCATTTGAGAACCTCATCCTGAGCTTGTCGAAGGACGAGGTTCTCGAATGCCCGTGGGGTGAGTGTGTGTCCCCCTCTTATGCGCTACGACTCCTCCCGAATCCGGGAGGTCCAGCGTGAGCCAGTTCAATCGACGTGACGTTCTAGCGCTGGGCGCGGCCGCAGCCGCGTTTGGCGGGACCGCCCTGGCCGCCGCGCCCGGCGACGCCGCCGCCGAGGCGCTGCTGTCCTCGGTCGCCGAGGACCTGATGCGGGAATATCCCGAGAACGCCTCGGCCCTGGGCCTGGACAAGGGCGCGCGGGCGGCGCTGAAGGCCACCCTGACCGACCGCTCGCTGGAAGGCCGCGGCAAGCTGGCGGCGACCGCCAAGGGTCGGCTCGCCAAGATGAAGGCGGTGGACCGCAAGGGCCTAAGCCCCGCCGCCGCCCTGGACCTGGGCGTCGTCCAGACCGCGCACGAACTGGCCATGGAAGGCTTCGACTTCCCCTATGGCGACGCCATCGGCCTGTCGTCGCAGTGGTCCTATCGCAACGCGCCGTATGTGGTGGCCCAGAACACCGGGGCCTTCGTCGAGACGCCGGACTTCCTCGACAGCCAGCATGGCGTCGCCAACGCCGCCGATATCGACGCCTATCTGACCCGGCTGGAGCTGTACGCCGCCCAGCTGGACGGCGAGACGGCGCGGCTGAAGCACGACGGCGCGCTGGGCGTGGTCGCCCCCGACTTCCTGCTCGACAAGACCCTCAAACAGCAAAAGGGCGCGCGGGCCCAGCCGATCGCCGAGTGGGGCCTGATCACCGGTCTCGCCAAGAAGACCGTCGGCATGCCGGGCGACCACGTTCGTCTGGCCACCGCCGTCGTCGAGGGCAAGATCGCCCCGGCCCTGGACCGCCAGATCGCCGAGCTGGCCGCCCACCGCGCCAAGGCCACCAGCGAAGCCGGCGCCTGGAAGCTGCCGGACGGCGAGGCCTATTACGCCTGGGCGCTGCGGGCCGGCACCACCAGCCGCATGACGCCCGACCAGGTCCACCAGATGGGCCAGGAACAGTTGAAGGCGCTCTACGCCCGCATGGACCCGCTGCTCAAGGCCCAGGGCCTGACCCAGGGCAGCGTCGGGGCGCGAATGAAGGCTCTGGGCGAAGATCCCAAGAACCTGTTCCCCAACACCGACGCGGGGCGGGCCCAGCTCCTGGCCTATCTGAATGGCCGGGTGGCCGACATGCGCACCCGCCTGCCGCGCGCCTTCGCCACGCTGGTGCCGGGCAATCTGATCATCAAGCGGGTGCCGATCGAGATCCAGGACGGCGCGCCGGGCGGCTATGCCGGGGCCGGTTCGATCGACGGCACGGTACCGGGCAATTACTACATCAACCTGGCCGACACCGGCATCTGGCCGCGTTACGCCCTGCCGACCCTGACCTATCACGAGGGCATTCCGGGCCACATCTGGCAGGGCGAATACACCTACAAGCTGCCGCTGGTCCGCTCGCTGCTGGCCTTCAACGCCTATTCCGAGGGCTGGGCCCTCTACGCGGAACAGTTGGCCGACGAGCTGGGGGCCTATGACGGCGATCCGCTGGGCCAGCTGGGCTACCTGCAATCCATCGCCTTCCGGGCCTGCCGCCTGGTGGTCGACACCGGCATTCACGCCAAGCGCTGGACCCGCGAGCAGGCCATCGACTGGTTCGTGACCACCAACGGCTCGACCCGCCAGGAGGTGCAGGGCGAAGTCGATCGCTACTGCGCGTGGCCGGGCCAGGCCTGCGGCTACAAGGTGGGTCACAGCGAGATCGTTCGCTTGCGGAGCAAGGCCCAGGCGGCGCTGGACGGCCGCTTCGACCTGCGCGCCTTCGACGACGCCGTGGTCATGGGCGGCAATGTCCCGCTGACCCAGCTGGAAGGCGTGATCGACGCCTATGTGGCGGGCAAGCGGACGGCCTGAGGACGCCCTCTAGCCAACACCCGTGATTTGCCCTCATCCTGAACGTGCACGGGGGCGGGGCGACCCTCGGCGACATGGGGGCGATCTTGGGCGACAGGGGCATGAGCCGTCGGGCGCTGGGCGCGTTGGCGGCGGGGGGCGTGGCCAGCGCGGGGCTGAGCGGTTGCGACCGCGCCGGTCCAACGCGGGCGAGCGTCAAGTCACGACAGTTTCCGAGCGATTTCGTCTGGGGCGTGGCGACGGCGGCTTTCCAGACCGAGGGTTCGCCCACCGCCGATGGACGCGGGCCCAGCATCTGGGACACCTTCGAAAAGCAGCCGGGCCGGATCAAGGACGGCTCGACCGCCGACGTCGCCACCGACAGCTATCGCCGCTACGCCGAGGACGTTGACCTGATCGCAGGAGCGGGGCTGAAGGCGTTCCGGTTCTCGATCTCGTGGTCGCGGGTGTTGCCGACCGGAGAAGGCACGGTCAACGCCCTGGGGCTGGACCACTACGACCGCCTGGTCGACGCGTGCCTGGCCAAGGGGATCACGCCCTACGCCACCCTGTTCCACTGGGACCTGCCCCAGGCCCTGCAGGACAAGGGCGGCTGGAGCGCCCGCGACACTGCCAAGAGCTTCGCCGACTACGCCGCCGCCGTGGCGGACCGCCTGGGCGACCGGCTCAAGCACATCATCACCTTGAACGAGCCGGCCGTGCACGCCGTGTTTGGCCACGTCCTGGGCGAGCACGCCCCGGGGCTGAAGGACCTGGCCCTGTTGGGCCCGACCACCCACCACATGAACCTCGGACAGGGCCTGGCCATTCAAGCCCTGCGCGCGGCCCACGGCGACCTGACGATCGGCACGACCCTGGCGCTGCAGCCGTGCCGACCGGTGGGCGGGGGGCTGGCCTTCTGGAACCGGCCGGCGGCGGACGGGCTGGACGCCCTGTGGAACCGAGCCTGGCTGGATCCGCTGCTGAAGGGAACCTATCCCGCCCTGATGGACGACTTCCTCAAGGGTCACGTCCGCGACGGCGACCTGAAGACCATTCGCCAGCAGATCGATTTCCTGGGCGTGAACTACTATTCGCCCGCCTATGTGAGCCTGAACCTCGCCAGCGCCAGCCACATCGCGCCCGGCGCGCCGCCCAAGGGCGCGGAGCTGGACGCCTTCGGTCGCCAGATCGATCCGCTGGGCCTGGTCCAGGTGCTGGAACGGGTGCGCCGTGACTACGGCAATCCGCCGGTGCTGATCACCGAGAACGGCTGCTCCGATCCGTTCGGAAACGGCCCCGGGGTGATCGACGACGGCTTCCGTAGCCAGTACCTGCGCCGCCATCTGGAGGCGGTGAAGAGCGCCATGGAGTCCGGCTCGCGGATCGGTGGCTATTTCACCTGGACCCTGGTCGACAACTGGGAGTGGGACCTGGGCTACACCTCGAAGTTCGGCCTGGTGTCGCTGGATAGGGCGACAGGCGCGCGGACGCCGAAGGCTTCGTACGGGTGGCTGAAGGGCGTGGCCGAGAACGGGTTGTTGCCGTCCACCCCTTGAGACCTGCACCACCTGTGGACCAGGGCTGCATGTTCGGCGGGCAAAAGACGGCACGGGCCAACAGCAGGGGGACGGGGATGCGCGCGGGAACGGTTTGGCTCTCGATCGCGGCGGTCGGCGCGGCGCTTCTGGCCTTGCCGCAGTTCGGCTGGTGCTGGAGCCAGCACCGCTTCCTGTCGCGTCAGGAGATCATCGACGCCGCGATCGAAGAGGCGCTGAGCCGCACGCGGGTGATGGCCCCCGTCCCGGGCGCGTTACGTTCCGACTTCCACGATGTCGTGCCGTATGCCGATCGCGCGACGTTCGTCGCCAATCCCGCCTGCTGCCGGATCGCCCGGGCCGTGGGGGACTACGGCAGCTTCGTGCCTTGGTGGGACAGATGGTGTGGCCTGATCCCTCACAACGTTCGCATGGCCTACACCGTGAGGTACCGCGACGAGGCCGGCGCGGTGCGCACCGTCGAGGTCAAGGACAACGTGGCCTTGACCTCATGCGGGAAGGTGGCGCGCGACTAGTCCGGCTTGCAGATCAGCACGCTCTTGCCGCCGCGCTTGGCGGGAACCAGGCTGCCGGCGCAGGGCTGGGGGTTATTGGGGTCGATGACGATTTCGCCGCTCGCCTTCTTGGCCAGGGGCTTGGCCGCGGGGGCGACAGGCTCGGCGGCGGGCGTCGGCTCGACGATCGGCGCGCCGGCGACATAGGCGTCCATCGTGGGGAGCGGCTTGGCGGGCGCGGGCTTGGGCGTCGCGGCGGCGACAGGCTTCTTGGCGACCGGCTTGATCGCCAAGGGCTTGGCTGGAGCCGGCTTCGCGGCGGGCTTCTTGACCGCGGCGGGCTTGGGAGCCGGAGCCTCGGGCTCAGCGACCGGCGCTTCGAGCGCGGTGGAGGCCACGGGCGCGGCGTCAGCGGCCGCCGTGGGTTCGGACTCCGGCGGAGCCGCTTCCGGCGCCGGCGCGGCGTCCTTCTTGACGTTGTAGTTCAGAGCCTGGCCCAGCAGGTTGGAGCGCTTTTCCAGGGCCTTGGCGCGGGTCTCGCAGTCGCCGGGCGGGCTCCAGCTCATCCACACCTGGGCCAGGCGGGCCTTGTCGACCTGGTCGGCGCCGCCCCAGACCGAATGGCCCTTCTTGATCGCCGCCGCGCCATATTCCGAGATCTGGCGAGGGCTGGCCTTCTCGGCCGCGATGATGGCCGCGCGATAGACCTTCAGGTCGCTCTGGGCCTGGGTGCGCATGGCCGGATATTCCTTCATGGCCGAGGCGAAGCCGTCGGGGCCGGGGAAGGTCTTCTCGATGCGGGTGACCTCGGGCATCACCCGGTCGTAGAGCTCGACATAGCCGCCCAGCGCGCCGTAGCACCAGCCGACATAGCCGTAGTCGTCGGTCGGGGCGGTGGCGGCCGGCTGGGTGCGGGGCGGGGGAGCGGAAGCGATCGGCGCCGTGGATACCGGAGCGTCCTGGGCCATCAGGGCCAGGGCGAGAAGGAAAGCAGTCGCCATGCGGGCGGAAGTCCTCTGATAGGGCGTCGATCTAGAGAGTCGTGCGCGTGGAATAGAGCATTTCCGGCCCCATTGGGACCGGAGCATGGCGCCGGCGCGGTTTCAACCCGTTCGGCGGTCAAGCGTGACCATAACGGCGCAACCGGGCAAAACGCTCCCTGCCTGCGAAAATTTTCGCATCGCGGCGTACGCAAAGGCCTTTGCCGTAACGTGTTCGGCGAGTGTTACGAACTTTCAATGTGCGGCGCAGCAAGCCCCGGGTGGGTGGAAGGCGTTTTTGTGCTAGAAGCCAAAACGGGAGCGTGATCCGTTGGGGGGCGGGCGACGTATCTCAGTCGTCATCACTCCGCCACGCTTCTGGACTCTCGTCGCCACATGACCTTCTGGCGTAACATCGCAACCCTCGCCGCGCGGCGGCTGGACATGGCCGAGTGCCAGGAATGTCCGCCCGGCCTGCCCGGGCAGGACCCGGCCTTCTCGACCGCCGTCACCGCCCTGGGCGCCAAGCTGGCCAAGGCCGACGGCTCGGCCGACGGCTATGAATACGCAGCCTTCGCCGAGGTGTTTCACCCCTCGCCCGAGGCGGAGAACAACATCCACCGCCTGTACGACCTGGCGCGGCAGACAACGCACGGCTTCGAGAGCTACGCCAAGCGGTTGGCCAAGCGCTATCGCACCTGCCCGCAAATCCTCGAGGACGTGCTGGACGGCCTGTTCCACATCGCCAAGGCCGACGGCGCGGTGACCCAGGACGAGCTTTCCTATCTGGAGCGGGTGGCCGACCTGTTCGGCATGTCGCCGCTGTCGTTCCGTCGCCTGACCGCCACCCATGTCGGGACGGGTCCGGACGATCCCTATCGCATCCTCGACGTGCCGGCCGACGCCGACGACGCGGTGGTCCACTCGGCCTGGCGTTCGGCCATGTCGGAGGCCCACCCGGACCGCGCCCGGGCGCGCGGCCTGCCGCTGGAATTCATCGAGGTGGCCGAGGCCAAGTCGGCGTCGATCAACGCCGCTTTCAGCACGGTGATGCGCGAACGCCGCGAATTGGCCGGAATCGGGGCCAACTAGTCTCGGTGAACGCGGAATTCATTTTACGGAACGATCAACCGGGTGTTCAGTTGACGTTCAGGACTTGCGCCCCACCTTAGATGCAGGGACGGGGCAGGCCTTCGAGGACGATCCATGGAGACAGCTAAGGCTACCGGTATCGCCTGGCGCAGCTTCGTCGCGGTCGCCGGCGCCGTGGCGACCTCGATCGCCGTCGCCGTCGCGGCCGTGATCGCGGTGGTGTTCGCCGCCACCCTGGTGGTCATCGGCTTCATGGCCACCGCCCTTCTGGGCCTCGCCGCCTTCGCCTTCCGAGGCCGCACCGCGCCCGCTCACGCCCCCGCCGGTGATCCCGGCCTGATCGAAGCTCGCCACATGGGCGGCCACTCGTGGGTGGCCTACGGCTGGAACGAGCGGCGCTAAGCGCTATCGACCGATAAGCATGACTTGGCGCGTCGCGCATATCGGCTTTGAAGGCGACGATGTTCAAATCGGTGGCCATGAGGTTTGGCGACACGATTGGCGCGATGTCGGCGCCGAGCCGGTCAATTTGCAGCACCCGGCTTATTCCAACCAGATCCATCGTTACGAAATCTATGAGATCGGCGAGACCGACAGCCCGATCCGCTTCGCGGCGGGCGAACTGTCGAACGGTGTCTGGGGCTTCTACGTCCCTGGCTAGGGGCGGCGCGAAAACCTAGCCCTTGCCCTCCGCCTCCGCTTCCCCGACACTGCCTTCAAACAAGTGTTTGGCCGCTAAGGCCTCGGGAGGACGACATGATCGGCGTGGTGGCGGTGCTGAAGGTTCAGCCGGACAAGGCGGGCGACTTCGAGACGGTGTTCCTCGACCTGCAGCAAAAGGTGAAGGCCAACGAGCCGGGCTGCCTGACCTACCAGCTGACCAAGAGCCGGACCGAGCCCGGGATCTACAAGGTGCTGGAGCTCTATGCCTCCGAAGAAGCCCTCAAGCACCACGGCGGCACCGACTATTTCAAGGCCGGCGGCGCGGCCATGGGGCCGTTCATGGCGGGCCGGCCCGAGGTCGAATATCTGGACGCGGTGGAGTAGGGGCCTTGGATCTCGCCTTTTCGCCTGAAGATCTGGCCTTTCAGCAAGAGGTGCGCGACTGGATCGCCGGCGCCTATGACGACGACCTGCGTCGGATGATGGCCCCGTCCAAGAACGGCTATCTGAACAAGGCCGGCCAGGTGAAGTGGCAGAAGAAGCTGTTCGAGCGCGGCTGGGCGGCGCCGGACTGGCCCGTCGAGCTGGGCGGATCGGGCTTCACGGCCTCCCAGCGCTACATCTTCAACATGGAGATGTCGCTGGCCGGCACGCCGCACCCCTCGCCGATGGGGCTGAAGATGTGCGCGCCGGTGATCATGGCGTTCGGCACGCCTGAGCAGAAGGCCCAGCACCTGCCGCCGATCCTGTCGTCCGACATCTGGTGGTGCCAGGGCTATTCCGAGCCCGGCGCGGGGTCGGACCTGGCGTCGCTGAAGATGAGCGCGGTGCGCGACGGCGACGATTATGTGCTGAACGGCTCGAAGATCTGGACCACCCAGGCCCAGTGGGCCGACTGGATGTTTTGCCTGGTGCGCACCTCGACCGAGGGCAAGCCGCAGGAGGGGATCAGTTTCCTGCTGCTGCCCATGACCCTGCCGGGCATCCAGGTGAAGGCTCTGCCCACGCTCGACGGCCCCGCCGACGGCGAGCAGGAGATCAACCAGGTGTTCTTCGACAATGTCCGCGTGCCGGTTTCCAACCGGATCGGCGAGGAGAACAAGGGCTGGACCTACGCCAAGTACCTGCTGGAATTCGAGCGCGGCAACGCCTATGCGCCGGGCCTGATGCACATGCTGCGCAAGGTGAAGAAACTCGCCGCCCTGGAACGCGCCGACGACGGCGGGGCGCTGATTGAGGACCCGGACTTTCGCACGAAGATCGCCGAGCTGGAGATCGCCGTGGAGTCGTTGAACGCCACGGAGCTGCGGATCTTCTCCGGGCGCGGGGCGGGCAAGGCGGTGGGACCGGCCTCGTCGATGCTGAAACTGGCGGGCTCGGAGACCCAGCAGGCGATCACCGAACTGGCCCTGGAAGCTGTGGGAACCTACGCCGCGCCGTTCGTGCGTGACACCTGGGCGGCCACCAATGACGGCCGGGCGGGTCCAGACTACGCCGCGCCCATCGCGCCGGCCTATTTCAGCTACCGCAAGACCACGATCTATGCCGGGTCCAGCGAGATCCAGAAGAACATCATCACCAAGCTGGTGCTGGGACTCTAAAGCCTCCCCGATAGGAGGAGGCTTAGAATTTCTCCATCGTCCTCAAACGAAACCCGCCCTTATAACCAACGCTAACCTAGCCCCAGCCGGAGCCGCCTCATGGCCCTCGACGCCCTGTTCAAGCCGTTCGAATTCAAGTCGCTGAAGCTGCCCAACCGGGTGGTCATGGCCCCGATGACCCGGTCGTTCTCGCCCGGCGGCGTGCCCACCGACGACGTGGCCGCCTATTACCGCCGCCGCGCCGAGAACCAGGTCGGGCTGATCATCACCGAGGGCACGGGCATCGCCCGCGACGCCTCGCTGAACGACGCCAACATCCCGCGCTTCCATGGCGACAAGGAGCTGGCGGCCTGGAAGAAGGTGGTCGATGAGGTCCACGCCGCCGGCGGGCTGATCGCCCCGCAGCTGTGGCATGTCGGCGCCGCCCGAGGGAAGGACGTGCTGGGCAAGATCGACAGCCCCTCGGGCCTGTCCAAGGCGGGCGGCAACCCCTTCACCGAGCCGATGACCGACGAGGACGTGGCCGACACCATCGCCGCCTTCGCCAGCGCCGCCGCCAACGCCAAGGCCCTGGGCTTCGACGCCATCGAACTGCACGGCGCCCACGGCTACCTGATCGACCAGTTTTTCTGGAACGGCACCAATGTCCGTGACGACGCGTTCGGTGGTCCGTCCATCGGCGAGCGCAGCAAGTTCGCCGCCGAGATCCTGAAGGCCGTCCGTACGGCCGTCGGCCCGGACTATCCGGTGATCATCCGCCTGTCGCAGTGGAAGCAGCAGGACTACGCGGTCAAGAACGCCGAGACCCCGCAGCTGCTGGAAGCCTGGCTGCAGCCCCTGGCCGACGCCGGGGCCGACATCTTCCACTGCTCGCAACGCCGGTTCTGGGAGCCGGAGTTCGAGGGCAGCGACCTGAACTTCGCCGGCTGGGCCAAGAAGCTGACCGGCGCCCCGACCATCACCGTCGGCTCGGTGGGCCTGTCGGGCGAGTTCATCGCGGCCTTCGGCGGCGAAGGCAGCCAGCCGGCCTCGATCGACGGCCTGCTGGAGCGCCTGGATCGCGGCGAGTTCGACCTGGTCGGCGTGGGCCGCGCCCTGCTGCAGGACCCGGAATGGGTGGTGAAGATCCGCGACGGTCGCGATGACGAGCTAAAGAACTTCGAGCGCGAGGCGCTGGGGGTTCTGTACTAGGACCAGATGCTCCCCCTCTGGGGGAACTGTCGCCGAGCGACTGAGGGGGCTTCACGGCATAGGCCGTGCTGGCCCCCTCCGGCCCTCTGGGCCACCTCCCCCAAAGGGGGACGATCGCCTTAAGCGATCGTCGTTACCAAGCCGCCTTCCACCTTCAGCGATGCCCCGTTGGTCGCCGCCGACAGCGGGCTGGCGACATAGGCCACCAGGCTGGCCACTTCTTGCGGCTCGATCATCCGCTGCAGCAGCGACGACGTGCGGTGCTTTTCGAAGAACTCAGCCTCGTGCTCGGCCGGCGTACCCTCCGGGTTGCTGGACACGCTCTTCAGGAAGTCGAAGATGCCCGCCGCGCGGGTGGGGCCGGGCAGGACCGAATTAACCGTCACGCCGGTGCCCTTGGTCTGTTGGGCCATGCCGCGCGCGACCGCCAGCTGGGCGCTCTTGGTCATGCCGTAGTGGACCATCTCGCCGGGGATCGCGAGGCCCGACTCGCTGGAAATAAAGATCACCCGGCCCCAGTTCCGCTCCAGCATGCCGGGGAAGTAGCCGCGCGACAGGCGCACGCCGCTCATCACATTGACCTCGAACAGGTGCAGCCAGTCGGCGTCGGTGATGTCGGCGAAGGCCTTCATCTCATAGATGCCCAGGTTGTTGACCAGGATGTCGACGGCCGGGACGGCCTTCAGGAGAGCTTGCGCGCCCTCCGCCGTGGCCGCGTCGGCCAGCACGCCGGAGACGTTCGTTCCACCCGATGCGCGGATGTCGGCCACGGCCTCGTCGAGCTTGGCCTGGGTGCGGCCAGCGACGAACACCTTGGCGCCCTCGACGGCCAGAGCGCGGGCGATTTCCAGGCCGATGCCGGCGGTCGAGCCGGTGACGAGAGCGGTCTTGTCTTTGAGTTTGAGATCCATCGAAGGACTCCGTTGCTTGCTGGACCCGAGATGGGGCGCGCGGTCCAGCTCGACCATGCCTCGACCGGGCACATGGCCTGTGAATTCAAGTCACAAGTCCGCGTCGGTCAGGCGTTGAAATTCAGCCTTAGACCGGGTCGCGGCCAGCGCGTCTTGTACAGTTTCCCTGTTCCGGAAGCCGTGATCCACGCATCGCGCATATCGACCCCGCCGAAGCAGATGTTGGTGACGATCACGTCGGGCACCGCATAGTGCTCGGTGGTTCCGTCGGGCGAGAAGGCGGTGATCCCGCCGTTGATGATCGTCGCCACGCAGACCTTGCCATCGGCCTCGACCGCCAGGCTGTCCAAGAGCTGGTAGCCTGGCAGGGTGCAGACCACATTGCCCGGGGCCAACGGGGCGGGCTCGGCCAGTACGCCGGGATCGGCGATGTCGAACGACCACAGCCGGCCCAGCATGGTGTCGGCCATGTAGACGGTCTTCTCGTCGGGCGAGAGGCCCACGCCGTTGGGCGAGACGAAGTGGTCGCGCCAGCGGGTGATCTTCGAACCATCGGGCAGGGCATAGTAGAGCGCCCCGTACTTGCGGCCGTCCGGCGTGCCGCAGCCGTGGTCGGTGAACCAGAAGCCGCCCTGCCTGTCGAACACCAGGTCGTTGGGGCCGACCAGCGCCTTGCCGTCGCAGTGCGTGTAGAGCGTGGTCACCGCGCCGGTGGCGATGTCGACCCGCTGGATCGAGCCGCCGGTGTGGCTGGGCGGGGTGGGCCCCGGCACGTTGAGGCCGCCCATGTCGATGAACTGGAAGCTGCCGCCGTTGTTGGTGACATAGATCGCGCCGTCCGGCCCGATGGCCGCGCCGTTGGGTCCGCCGGGGACCTGGGCCACGGTCTCCTTGCGGCCGTCGGGGTGGATGCGGGCCAGGACCTGGCCCTGGATCTCGGTGAGGATCACCGAGCCGTCGGCCATGGCGACCGGGCCCTCGGGGAATTGCAGGCCCTCGGCGACGAGTTCCAGCTCCATGCGTCTCTCCCTGGATGACGCCTCTGACGGGCGTTGCAGGGAGTAAACGGGCGTTTGAACCGGGCGGCAAGCCACGATCGGGGACAAGCACTTGTGCGTGTCCCCATTTCATCCAGGGCGTCGATGGGGACACGCACAAGTGCATGTCCCCGGACCTAGTTCAGATCGTAAAGCTCATAAGCAATGAGCCCGCCGTCGCTGGCGATGAAGGCGCGGCCGTGGGCCGAGCGCAGCAGGGCCTCGCGGTCCACCCATTTGGGCGCTGAGTCCGAGGCGCCCGAGCCTTGCAGGGCGCAGGGCACGGTCAGCCGCACCGACTGCCTGGGCTTGAAGCGGTTGCCCCGTTCGGCCCGGATCGCCCGGCCGAACACCCGGCAGCGCGCCACCTCGCCGCCCTCCAGCGGCCGGACCTTGAGCACGTCGAACACCACCACGTCGGTGGCCGCGGCTCGGGCCAGGCCCTCGGTCTGGCCGGCGCCCATGGCGATATTGGCCCGCGCCGCGCCCGCGACGAGCAGGGTCGTGCACAGGGCGAGGAGCAGCCGGCGCATCAGCGACGCTCCAGAACGCGGAAGATGAAGGCGTGGTCGTCGTCAGGGCCGGCGGGGTGTTCCTCGCGGCGCACCTCGGTCCAGGCGGCCTCGTCGAAGTCGGGGAAGCTCACGTCACCCTCGACCTCGGCTTGAACCTCGGTGAGGTACAGTCGCTTGGCGCGGGGCAGGGCCAGTTCGAAGATCGCCCGGCCGCCGATCACGCAGACCTCGTCGACGCCGTCGTCGCTGGCCTGCTCCTTGGCCATCTGCAGGGCCTCCAGGAAGCTTTCGCAGACCACGGCCTGGGTGGGATCGAACGAGCCGTCCTGCGACAGCACGATGTTCATCCGGCCGGGCAGGGGCTTACGGGGCAGACTGTCCCAGGTCTTGCGACCCATGATCACCGGCTTGCCCATCGTGCAGGCCTTGAAGATCGCCAAGTCGGACTTCAGCCGCCAGGGCAGGTCGTTGTCGCGGCCGATGACGCCGTTGAGCGAGCGGGCGACGGGGCCGACGGTGAGGATCACGGACATGGGGCCTGTTTACCCCGCGCCGAACGGAACCACCACCTGTTGCGCCGAAGCGCGGGCGATCAGTTCGCCGTCAGGACGGCGAAAGTCGGCCTCGACGTGGATCATGCCCTTTGTTTTGGCGACCACGTGGCCCTCGAGGGTCAGGACCTCCGCCTTCCCCACCCGGATGAAGTCGACCTTGAGATTGCTGGTGCGGAACATGGCGTCGCCGGGCGCGACGGTCATGGCCGCGAGGGCCAGGATCTGGTCGGCCAGGGCGGCGATGTAGCCGCCGAACAGCGAGCCGTCGCTGTTGAGCAGTTCCGGCGCCGGCGTCCAGGTCTTGCGCACCCAGCCCTCGCCCCAGTCGTCGAGGCCGCCCAGCTTCAGGGTTTGCACGACCGGCGGAAACGGCGTGTCGCCGCCCTTGATCTGGTCGAGCCGGTCGGTGGCCCAAGTCACACCGCGACCGCCGCCTTGATGTGCGGATGGGCTTCGTAGCCTTCCAGCTGGAAGTCGGCGTAGTCGAAGGCGAACAGGTCGCGCTTGTCGGCCATCTTCAGGGTGGGGAAGGGCTTGGGTTCGCGTTGCAGCTGCTCGCGGGCCTGGTCCAGGTGGTTGAGATACAGGTGCGCGTCGCCGAAGGTGTGGACGAACTCGCCCGGCTCGAGCCCGACGACCTGGGCGACCATCATCGTCAGCAGGGCGTAGGAGGCGATGTTGAACGGCACGCCCAGGAAGACGTCGGCGCTGCGCTGGTAGAGCTGGCAGCTGAGTTTCCCGTCGGCGACGAAGAACTGGAACAGGCAGTGGCAGGGCGGCAGGGCCATGTCCTCGACATCGGCCGGGTTCCAGGCGCTGACGATGTGGCGGCGGCTGTTGGGGTTGGTCTTCAGCCCCTCGACGAGGTTCTGGATCTGGTCGATGGACTGGCCGTTCGGCGTGGCCCACGAGCGCCACTGCTTGCCGTAGACCGGACCCAGGTCGCCGTTCTCGTCGGCCCACTCGTCCCAGATCTTGCAGCCGTTCTCCCGCAGGTACTTCACGTTGGTGTCGCCGCGCAGGAACCACAGCAGCTCGACGATGATCGAGCGCAGGTGCAGTTTCTTGGTGGTCAGGACCGGGAAGCCTTGCGACAGGTCGAACCGGATCTGCCGGCCGAATACGCCCTTGGTGCCCGTACCGGTACGGTCGCCGCGCTCGACGCCGTTTTCCAGGATGTCTTGCAGAAGATCGAGATACTGCCACTCGGCGTGGTCGTTCGATCGTGTTGCGCTGGGGTGTAGGTGAAAGTTCATTTGGACACCGGGAGAAGCCACTCGTACGGTGTGCCCCTGGCCGATCTCGCGCGCGATATCCGCTTCCGCATCATACATGATGTCCCCCGGATTGCCGAATTCGACTCACAGTAGTTGCCGATTCGTAAACAGGGGGTGTGGACTAACTTGAGGCTGTCGCCTCGTCGAGAATGAGTGCGCTTAGTTTGCGCTCAAAGCTCGATGAGCGGAGACCCCATGCCGCCGTTCTGCATGAGGTCTCCGTCCAGCATGATTAGCGCGCCGGTTCGAGGCCGGTGTTCAACACCCAGCCGACATTGTCGTTCTCGTCGGCGACTTCCCACCACAGGCCGTTCTTCGTGCCGGTCGGATAGACGATCGAGCCCGCGGGCAGGGCTCGGATCAGCTTGCCGCTGGCCGCCGCGGTGGTCCGCATGTTGGTGACCCGGCTGGCGACGAAGGTCTTGGACGGCGCGGCCTGGGCGGCGGACACGTCGTTCGACAGTAGGCCCAGGTCGGTGACCAGCTTGGTGTAGCTGTTGATGAACGACAGGGTGACGATCCGGCCGATGTCGGTGTCTTC
>FTJN01000508.1_pt1 | contig 14427 bp, 12 predicted proteins | sample 1658361 | NCBI WGS metagenome assembly FTJN01 (sample SAMEA3914819, study PRJEB12502) | metagenome | biome: forest; material: soil | place: Canada | collected 2010-06-26 | depth 0.3 m | reverse complement strand
ATAGAAATTGGGGAACGAGGAATAGGGGGCGGATTCATGACAAAAAAAGGGCCGCTGTTGCCAGCGGCCCTTTTCAGAATACCAAAATGGAAGTGTTGTCTTACTTTGCGATCTTCGCGCTGATCAGCACAACAGGCTTGGCCGGAACGTTCTCATACATTCCCACCGTGGTCGTCTCCACCGCAGCCATCTTGTCGAGGACATCAAGACCCTTGGTGATCTTGCCGAAAACGGCGTAACCATCGGGCGATCCGCCACCTGCATCCAACATGCGGGAGTTATCGACGAGGTTGAGGAAGAACTGTGACGTCGCGCTGTTCGGATCGTTGGTGCGTGCCATGGAGATGGTTCCGCGCAGATTGTGCAACCCGTTCTTGCCTTCGTTGGTGATCGGTGTGTCGGTCGCCTTCTCCTTCATGTCCGGAGTAAAGCCACCGCCTTGGACCATGAACCCGGGGATGATGCGGTGGAAGATGGTGCCATCATAAAAGCCCTTCTTCACGTAAGCGAGGAAGTTGGCGGTGGAAACCGGCGCGGTTTTGGGATCGAGCTGAATGTCGATTTCACCCAGGCTGGTCTTCAGAATGACGACCGGCGCGTCGGCGTCAGCGGCGTGGGCAGGCTTGGCCCAGGCAAACGACATGGCGACGACAACTGCGGTCACGATACGGAGAAACGAGGTTCTGTTCACAAGCGCCATGTTGGTTCGGATTGGCATGAAGTCACGCGGAAAAAAATGACAATTCGGTAGGACATTTTCCCGGTGGATTAGATAAACCCACCGGGAAGGCTCCTACTTTCCCCAGCGTCAGGGGTCGGACCTCCACCCCATAAGGGATCACCCCTCCGTCGGTGCAGGAGTGATTAATCTCCGGTTGGCCTTTTTCTTCAGCACCAGCATCACGGCCCCGACGATGATCAGAGCGCCGAGGAAGCTTTGCAGCGTCATTGGCTCGCGGCCGATTGTCCAGCCGATCAGCACGGCGATGACGAGGTTCACGTAGGAGACGGTGGCCACATTGGCGGGGGTACTCACGCGCATCAACCACACATAGGCGGTAAAGCCGATGAGCGATCCGAACACGACGAGATAGCCAAACCCGAGCCAAGAGGACGTGGTGACCTTCTCCGGCGAGAAGCCCGTGAAGTCCCCGTGCGCATAGGCGAGCACAAGGAGTGTGGAGCCGCCCGCGATCATCTGCCGCGCCATCGGCAGCATAGGCGAACCCTTGGCATGCACGTGGCGCGAGTAGATCGCTCCGGCCGACCAGGAACAGGCGGCGAAGACGAGGGCGATTTTACCCCACATCTCCATCGGGCCTGCGTGCTCGGCGGGGGAAGGCTTAAGCAGGAGGCAAAGACCCGCGAAACCGAGCGCCAGGCCGACGCAGGTACGCGCCGTGGGGACGGTCCCGCCCGGGCGGATCCAGTCGAAGAGGATGATGCAGAGTGGCATGGAGCCGAAGATGAGCGCAGCGATGCTGGTCGGCACATATTGCTGCGACCAGGCAACCGCGCCATTGCCACCTACAAGGAGAATGATTCCCACGACCGCCCCATCACGCCATTCGCGCAGCGTGCCCAAGTGGAAGTGTTCCCGCTGAAAAATCCAGAGGAGCGTCATCAGGACCACGCCGGCCAAGGTGAAGCGGCAACCGGAGAGGAGGAACGGCGGCAGGCTTTCCAAAGCGAAGTGCACGGCCATATAGGTCGCGCCCCAGGCAATGTAAACATAGACGAAGGCGACCGTGATCCAGGTGGCCAGGTTGGCGGGGTCTTTGACGGGATGAGGAGTGTGCATGAGCGTTTGGGTGGCGCTCACCTTTCCAATCGGGGGGACAAAAATTCACCTCCCGGGATGGGGGAGGTGGGTTGCCGTGTTGGGAAACCTAGAACCTCCGCTGCTGGACGCGGGCAGCCTGCCACATCGCATGATGCGCGGCAGGATACGGCGTAAAGGCGGGGACTTGGATCACGGGATGAACCCTACAAGGAAATGAAGGGGACGTCAATCTGGGGGACCTGATTTGAACCACGAAAGACACGAAATACACAAAAGGGGAAGGCGAGGAACAAGGGGCCTCACACCCGGGAGACTAAGGTCTGGCTCGTGTATTGGAGGTCGCCGAGGTGGAAAAGCCAAAGGGGTTTGTCGTGAGTGCGGTATCGACTTTCGGGGTGGGTTCCGGCTCTTTGACGACCGGGACCGTCTTGATGAAGATCTGCGTGAAGTAGACCATGCCCTCATCATCGACCCAAACACCCAAACCGGAGAGGTTGAAATCGCCCCGGATGTTTTTCAGGTGATGGGGGCTGCCCAACCACGATTTCAGGGCCAGCTTGGCCAGGTCGTCCGGGTGGTTCGTGCGCAAGACATTCTCACCCGCCCCCCGGAGTCCGGGCAGCTTCGTTTTCAGCACGTCGACCCGCTTGTTGAAGCCGTCGTGGCCGAAATCGGTTTCGCCACTGGCCATGTTCCGGCTGTGTCCGCGCGAAACTTTGGCGATGGCCGCGCTCCACTCGAAGGGCGGCAACTTCTGATCCTTGCGGTAGCCGTTGACCAGATCGAAGGTCTCCTTCTCCAACTGGGTGCGAAAGGTCGCCTTGGCAGAAGGCGTTTCGTCAGAAGATTTGTCATCCGCCACCACCGGCAGGGACAATACAAGGAGGGCCGCCAAGGCCAGGAGGTATCGGGCGATCATCATGAGGGAAGCACCCTAGGCATTCGCCCGGACAACTTCAATACTCCGGCGCTTCGATCTGCGCCTGGCCGAGCAACTCGACCTTGGCAAAGGCCACGGCGGCATCATCGCTGCGTCCCAGCTTGTCGAGCGAAACGGCGAAATCGTACCAAGCTCGGATATTGTCCGGATCGCTGTGGACTTCCTGACGGAAAGCAGCCATGGCGGCATGGTGGTCATTGGTTTCGTTGCAAATAATGCCGAGATTATGCCAAGCCGCCGCCATCGACTGTTGCAGATCGACCGCGTGCTGATAGGCGTCCCGGGCCGCTTTCAGATCGCCGTCCTGGTGGTAGCTCACGCCGACGTTGAACCACGCCTCGGATTCGTCGGGCTTGATCATCGTCGCCTCGCCATAGGCATCGGCCGCACGGGTAAAATCACCCGCGGCGTAGAGCGCCATTCCGAGTTCGTTCCAGGCCATCCAGAGGAGATCGCACTTGGGATCGATCTCGGCCGCGCGACGCACCGCCGCTTCAGCCTCTTCGATTTCCTCCTTCTGGGAGTGGATCATCGATTGGAAACCTTCGCAATAAGCGGCGAGATCGGGGAGCTCGGATGCTTTCTTCAGTTCCTCGGAAGCTGCAGCGAATTCGTTGCGACTGAGGTGGATGACGCCGCGTTTGAAAAAAGCCTCCGGGTAATCAGGGCGGAGATCGATCGCCTTTTGGCAAGCATCAAGGGCTTCATCGAGCTTATCCTGGGCGCCCAGGGTCACCGCCAAGTTATCCCAAGCGCGGGCGTAATCGGGATTCAGGGTCGTGGCGGCGAGGAAGGCGTTCTCCGCCTCGAGGAGTTCGTCCTGCTGGAAGTGGAGCACGCCGACGTTGCACCAGACCTTGGGGTTTTCCGGCTCGATCTCGTCCGCTTTCTGGTATTCCTCGAAAGCCTCCTCGTACTTGTCATTCAGGTGATAGCCCAAGGCGAGATTGAAGTGGGAAGCCATCTCCTCCGGGTCGTACTTGATCGCCTCCTTAAAAGCCTCCTCGATCCGCATGGATTGCCCCGCCTCATAGCAGGCCTGGCCAAAATTGGTCCACGCCTGCCACATGATGGCGTTGTCGGCGGGCTGGGCGTCCGCCCTGCGGAGAAGCAATTCGGCCCGGGCGAGGTGGCCTTTGCTGGCGGCAACTTCGGCGGCCTCCAGACATTCATCGGTCGTGGCGGGAAGCGGAGCGTTGGAACCGGGTTCATATCCTGCCTCGCTCGGCAGAAAACGGGTAACGGCGGTGCGCCCGATCCGTGAGGGCATGAGCATCTTGCCCGTTTTGCGGATGATATTCGTGGCGATGGGCTTGGCGTGAGGCGCGGTGGCGATGCCGGAATGGGCGGCCTGCTGACCGCTGCTGTGGGCCAATTGGCGCTGGACCGCGACGGCGGCGGCCTCGCTCAAGGGACGCAGCTCCTTCTCCGGCCCGCCCAGACGCAAGGCGCGCTCAAAGTGGAGAAGCGCAATGTGGGGCGAGGAGAGGTCTCGCAGGTAAATCAAGCCGACCTCTTTCAGGAGTGTGGGGCTGTTATAAGCCTTGGCCAGCCGGATGAACATCGACTGGGAAAGTGGCGAGATCCGGGGCGCGGTTTCCCCCTTCTTGGCGGCCTGGACCTGCAACTCCACAATGCGGTTGAGCCCTTCGATGATGATTTCAAGGCTCTTGATGCTCAGCGGATCGTTCAGCCCACGGACCCGGGTCAGCAAATCGGCCCATGCCGCCGGATTAAGCGGGTCCATCTCAATAATTTTTAGCGTTTGGGTGGAACGCGTGGAGGAAAGTGTCGTGGGCTCAGACATGGAAAAGGAAAGATGAACAGATCGTTATACAGCACTCAAGAGTGAACGGAGCTACCCCATTGAGTCCGGGCGTCATTAAAGCATAAATTATGCCGCTACGGTACACAACTTGATAAGAAAGCTTTCCAAGACAAGTTGTCCACCACATGAATTCGACTTACCCATTTTTCTCATTTGTAAACGGTAGGAGCTCCATGGGAGGATCTTATGCTTCCCTCTGCCAGTGCCACCACGGGGGAAAGAGAGCCTCGTAGCGGGACTCGAAAAAGCGGCGGTCGATGAGAAGAGCGGCGCCTCGATCCTCCTCGGAGCGGATCAGTCGGCCCACGGCTTGCAAGACGCGCTGCATGCCGGGGTAGCGGTAGGCATAATCGAAGCCGGAGCGCTCCTTGCCGTCGTAATAGGCCACCAGCAAGTCTCGCTCAATCGACAGGCCGGGCAAGCCCACGCCGATCACAGTCACTCCAATGAGTTGATCCCCGGGGAGATCGATGCCTTCCGAAAAAATGCCGCCCATGACAGCCAGACCGACCGAGTTCCGGCCCTCGGTGAACTTCACCAGGTACTCGCCCCGTTCCACTTCGTTCATGATGGGATTCTGCGCGTGGCAATCGAGGCCAAGAGCAAGGAGTTTGCCCTTCAGTTGTTCCAGATAGGAAAGCGAGGGGCAAAAGATGAGGTGATTCCCCGGAGCGCGGCGCACGTGACGCTCCACAGTTTGGGCCACGGTAGCGAGCGTGCGTTCCCGGCCTTGGAAAGAGACGTCGAGCGGGGCAATGCGGAGGGTCATCTGGTCGGCTTGGAAGGGGGAATCATAGCGCTCGCGCGCGGTCTTCTCCGTGCCGCCTAGGACGTCCACAAAGTAGTCGAGGGGCGAAAGCGTGGCGGAGAAAAAGACGGTCGAGCGCAAGCCCGACAGCGTCTCCGCCAAGCGCTTGGAAGGATCGAGACAAAAGAGGGTGAGCCGCTGGTCGGCGGGTTCGGCGATGGTTCGGTAGGAGTCATCGAATAGTTCGGCCGTCCGCGAAAATCGTTGAAGCGCGAACCAGGGTTCCAGCCACGGGGCTAGTTGATCCCCGGGAGGCTGCGCGACAAGATAAGCTTCGATGGCGCGGGCAGCGGTTTTGAGGCTCTCCAGCAGACCATCCGGCAATTCCCGGTAAGCCACCGCGCCATCGTGATAGGGCCTTGCCGGAATGACCGTCTCCCCCGGCGTTTCGAGAACGTCCTGAAGGGCACGGCGGGCGCGGGCCAGCGAGGTGCGCGCGCTTCCGGCTCCCTTCCCGCCGGGCGCATCCTTGTCCACGGTAAGGTCATCCACCTCCAGCGAGGCGGAGTACATCTCGCGCCCCCGATCGACCAGGTTGTGAGCTTCATCGACCAGCACGATGTGCCGGGGCTTGCCCTCGCTGAAATAGCGCTGCAACGCCACGGTGGGATCGAAGACGTAATTGTAATCGCCAATGACGACATCGACCCAGGCGGAAACATCGAGTGAGAGCTCGAACGGGCAGACCTGATGTTTCTGCGCGACTTGGACAAGGATTTCCTTGTCCAGCCGCTCCACCTCCAGCAACTCACGCATGGCCGGTTTCACCCGATCGTAATAGCCTTTCGTGAACGGGCAGATGCGCGGATCGCAACCCACGGGACTCTCCGTGAAACAGATTTTGCGTTTCGCCGTGAGGCTGAGACTTCGGATGTGGAGACCCGATTTGCGCAGGCGTTCCATGGCTTCCTCCGCCGCGAGGCGTCCTGGCGTCTTGGCCGTGACGTAGAAGACCTTCCCCTCCCCCGCCAACGGCAACGATTTGATCGTGGGGAAGAGCGTGGCCAGGGTCTTACCCATGCCCGTTGGGGCCTCGACAAAAAGGACCTTTTTATCCCGCACCGACCGGTAGACCGACTTCGCCAGATCCCGCTGGCCTGCGCGGAATTTGCCGAAGGGAAAAGGAGCAAGGGCAATCGATTCATCCCTCTGGCGCAGCCACTCCACGTAGGGCAGAAGCCACGCGAACCACTCTTTCAGCGTCTCGTCCAGGAACGCCAGCAACTTCTCTCGGGAAGCCTCTTCTCGGAAGATGGTCGTCTCCTCGGTCTCGAGATCGAGGTAGGTAAGGTGGAGTTCGGCGTGGGTCCAATTCTTGTCCAGAGCCAGGATCCCCGCGTAAAGTCGCAACTGGGCAAAGTGGACCGGATCGGCCTCACGCGACCAGCGGCTCTCGACCGTTTTGATCTCTTCCACCAGCGGATCGAGCCCCTCAATCAAGCCATCCACCCGCCCTAAGACGCGAAGATTCACCCCGGATTCGGTGAAGACACGCTCGACGGAAACTTCCGCCGCATAGTCTTTACCCCGGCTTTGTTGAAGGCGCTTGTGTCCCTTGATGCCATCCACTGCGCGATTCGTCCGCCGGAACTGACTCTCCCCGCCAAGGTCACCGGTCTGATGGACGAACTCCGCCAGTTCCCGGACGGAAATATCGAAATCGGTGGCGGGCATGATTGGGAGAAAATGTTAGCCCTATCGGATGGGTTTGGCTCTCCAAAAAGGCTCCGACTTGGACCTACCTTCGATTTCTTGGCGTGGCCTTGGGGACCGTTGCGACGGCGCGCAACGGCTACCTAAAACTGGAACCCAAGGCAGGTCCAATGAGGAACCTGCGTTCAGCCAAACCTACTGCGTCTTCGGCGGCGCGTCGGGAGGGAGGTGGCCCTTGGTCACGTCAGGGTGATCCGGGTTCGCATTGCCGAAGGCGGGGATGACGATGGGCTTGAGCACCGGCGTCACCGTTTGCGTGGAACTGCCCGTCTTGGAGTTGTAAACCCCGCCCTTGCCTTTGTCGGTGGTGGTCGTCGTGGTGACGGTGGTAGTCGTCACGACCTTCGGCTTGAAGGAGCCGGGGGCATCGGAGAAGCCTCCGCCATTGGCAGCTTCCTCGGCCTCGCGGCCCAGGATGGTGCGCTGCTTCTCGGTCTCGTTGACCTTCAATTGCTCGAGCTCCGTTTCCACCACGCTGGGCTGGATCATGATGATGAGTTCTTCCCGATCCTTCGTCTTCTTCGTATCGCTGAAGAGGTAACCCAGCACGGGGATGTCCATCAGGTAGGGCACGCCGCCGACGGTACGATCCGTCGTATCGGAGATGAGACCGCCGATGACCACGGTCTGGTGGTTCTTCACTGTCACCTCGGTGTTGATTTCCTGGGTGATGATGGTCGGGACCTCGTTACCGCTGATCAGGTTGTTCTTGCCGAGGCTGTCGTTCGTCTGGCGAATCTTCAGCGTCACCTCATGATCGGCATTGATCAGCGGAATAATGTCGAGCTGGAGCAGCACGTTCTGGTAGGTGATACTCGCGTTGGTCGTGAGCCCATCGGAGGAATTACTGCTGCCGGTGAAGCCGGAGGTAATGTTCTGCGGCACCGGCACCTGGCTACCCGAGGCGATGACCGCGAGCTTGTTGTTCGTGGTGTAGACACTGGGGCGGGAGATAACCTTGAACCGCTCGGTCGTCGCCAGTGCGCGGACGAAATAGTCCAGCGTGCCGGCGATGTTGCCGTACAGCGTCAACCCCGAGACGAGCGGGAAGAGATTCGCGGCGGTCAAGCCATTGGGGACGGGGTTCGCGGTCGAGGCGCCATTGAGGATGGACGTCGCGTTACCGCTGCTGCCATATTTCGTGTACTTCTGGAGCCAGTCGACGCCGAATTCCTCGTCGTTGGAAATGGTGAGCTGCCCGATCACGGTCGCGAGATAGACTTGGAGCGGGCGTCGATCGAGTTCATCGATCATGGAGAAGACCCGCTCGGTGATATCGGGTGAACCGAAAACGATGATCGAGTTCGAACGGTTATCGGCCAGGAGCCGGGTCTTGCCGATGGTGACGACGGTCGGCGCATTGTTTTCCTTCGGTGCCTCCAAAGGAGAGGTGATGGAACTGACGCCACCTCCACCGCCGCTGCTGCCACTGGAACTGGAAGAAGTCCGGTTTTGGTTGTTGTTGCCGCCGCCGGTGGTGGAACCATTGGTCGACCCCTTGGAGGTGTCGCTCTTGGCCTGGTCCCGCTCATCTTTGGTCACGGCGAGTGCGATTTCAATCGCGGGCAGGATGTCTTCCGCGAGCACATACTTGAGCGCACGGCGCTTCGGCACGATGAAGGTATCGGGCTGATCGAGCTGGTTGATCACCTGCTTAAGGAAGGGCAGATTGATCGGGCGGGTGATGACAATGATCTGATTCTTCTCCGGCACGGCGAAAATCTTGGCCGTACCCGAGAGCAGATTCTTTTCGTTCTGCAAAGGACCGCCGCCTGCCGTTGTACCAGCGGGGATGAAGCCGCCGTTGCCATCGGGCTGGGGAGGCGGCGGGGGGGGCGCGTTATTGCCTCCCGCAGGAGGCGCTCCTCCGGCTGTGCTGCCGGTGGAAGGCTGGTCCAACATCTTGTTGAGAAGGTCCGCCACTTTCTCCGCATCGGCGCGGTTGAGCTGCACGAATTCCGTCGCGACATGCGCGGGGGGAACATCGATCAGTTCCTTGATCTGGATGAGCTTGCGGATGACCCGGACGTTCTCCGTAATGATAACCGCCTGAGCGGAAGGCGCGGCGACATAGGCACCGTAGGCATGCGAGCCGGGAGGAACATTTCCCTGAAACACGCTCAACGCTTCCTGCGGGGAAATAAAGTTGAGCGTCATGTAATAGCTGATGATCGCGTCGGTGCTGGGCAGATTTTCCGCGTTCGAGAAGAGTGGCGCACCCTCTCCGCCGGGCGGCTTGGTCTGAACGTTGATGACCTTGATCGTCTTTTCGTCGATGGGAAGAATCGCCACACCGTCAAGCAACAGGGTCTCCTCGATCAGCTTGATGAATTCTTTCTTGCTCAATCCGCTTCCATTCAGGCTGACGGGAGGCACACCATTCAGATTGATATCCTTGACCAGGTGCATTCCAGTCAGGCCCTCGTAAATATCGAGCACGGAAGTCACCGGGGTGTTTTGAAGATTTCCAAAAGGCAAGGCCCCCGGCGCATTGCCCGTACCGGGAGCAGCAGCTTCCGGATCGGCCGGAGGGGGAGGCGGAGCGACGGCTGCCCGGTCCAGGTTCGGATTCGGGTCAGGCTCCTGAGCGCTCAAGGGAAGCAAGGCGGCCAGGCCAAGGGCTGGCAAGACGAGAACGGACCGGAATCCGCGAAGCGGGGAAAAGTGCAGGGCCATGGGAGTAAGGAGGGGGTAATCGGGGAGACGTTCCGTTTATTGAGTGGCGGGGGCTTGATTGGGGACGGGCTGGCCTTGGGGATTCGGACGGGGCGGCACCGTGATGGGTCGGTGACGGGGGCGAATCCGCGGAGGCTGCCCTGGCTGGCCCGGAACGCCACGACCCAGATTGGGGTAAGGCGAGCGCGTGCCAGGATAGGGCGAGACGGGAGGTGGCATGCCGGGTTGCATATTGGGGGGCATGCCGGGTTGCGGCGGAGGCTGATTCGGCATGGCCATCTGGGGAGCGGCAGTGGCATCCATTTTCAGGGAGAGGGTTTCGCCGTTACGCAGGAGAATGGCCATGCTTTCCTTGCCGCCCGTGACCGATTGCAGGGTCAAGCCGCGAGCCGGCTTGTCGCTGGTCACGAGAAAATGCTCGTTATTGCTCTTGTCGATAAGGCACGCGTAGGAAACGCCATCGATCTTGGCGAGGCCGACGATGGAGTAGTCGGCGGATTCGGCCACCGCTTCGGCCGAGGCGACGGAAAAGGGGGACTTGGTCCAGAGAACCTTGTACTTGGAAGCTGCAAAGCCCTCGCCGGGGATAACGGCAGCCGGGGCAGGCGGGGGCTCCGGAGGGGTATCGTCCTGCGCGTGGATGGCTAGGGGCGAGAGGGCGAGAACCAGCATCCCCGCGTACCGGCAATCGATGACGGTAGTTAGAGCGAAACGTGGGGAAAGAAACGGGATTTTCATCATGAGCCTCCTTTGAAATACCGGACAACCTGCATCGAGCAGACCATTGATTTCTGGTCCTGATCCGCCTTAAGCGAAAAGAGCACGACCGCGTAGAAACTCGCGGGCTTCTCCAGCTCAGACATCCATTTGCAAAGCGCCTCCATCGAGCCTTTAACCTTGATCGTCACATTGATGCGGGTGCCGCCCGGGCCGGTCTGCGTGTCGCCCAGGCTCTGCTCCATGATCTCGAGCTTGTTGTCCTTCGCGCCTTTGGTTACAGCCTCCAGAACTTGCGCTTTGGCCTCGCCCTCTTCGCCCAAGGGCGGCTCATGCTCGGCAATCCACTTCAGGCGCTTCTCCCACATCTCCTGCTTTTGGAGCGCCACCTTGGCTTCCATCTGGTCCGCATACATCTCGCGGTAGCTGGTGTCGAGGGCGATTTGCTTCTTCGCGATCCACTTGTAGCCGTAAAAATTGCCCGCCGCGACGAGGATGAAGATGAGGACGCCAAGAAGCATCTTTTCGTTCTTAGTTCGCACGGGTGCCCTCGATTTGAAGTTGCGTCAGGTCATTGGGCAGCAGGCGGGGAGATCCGAAATCCCAAGTGTAACCGTTGAGATGATCGTCGTGCTTCACCTTTTCCTGGAATTGCGACGCAGCGCCGAAATTCTTCGCCTCACCCTTGATGAGGACATGGCCATCGCCTGCTTCGAAAAGCGTCAGGTGCATCTGGTCGGCAGGCATGGAGTCGCAGGTGTGGAGGAGCAGTTCCAGGGGGTAATTGCGTTCATCCACGACGGGCCGGAGATCCCGCCAGGAAGCCTCCGTGGATTGGACCAGGCTGACGGCCTCGACATGATCCGCCTGCCATTTCTTCAGCGCCTCGACCTTTTGGGAGGTCAGATAAATCCGGCCGAGCAGAAAGGCGACCACACAGAGGTAAACGATGCCTCCGAGGATAATTCCCCGGGTGCGCCATTTCTGCATCTCCTTCGTCCGCCGGGCTTCATCCACCGTGCTGGGGGTAAGCTTCCACGCCGAGGTGGCATCGCGCGGGGCGGGCCGGGGCGCGTGCTTGATGGGGAGATTCAGCGCGGTTTGAAGGGCAAGCAACTCGGGTGGCGAAATCTCCGTCCAGAGCATGACTTCCTTCAACTCTGGAAGCATGCCCTGCATGCCGAGGATCGCCCAAGCGCAGGTAATATCCTGGATGACACGCTCGGAAATGCGGGCCTCGGTCAACGCCTGGAAATAGGCGAGGTTCGTCCCCCGCGTGAAAGCGAAGACGAGGCGGTCCTGCTCCATCCAGATCGTCAGCGCGTCCTCCGGCAAAGGGTAGAGCCGCGCGGAGAGATCGAAGAGCGAATAGGCCTCGACGGAAAGCTCCGCTGGAAGCGTGGCCGGAAGGACGCCGACGAGGACCAAGCTGCGGGTCTCCTCCTTGGCGACGAGCGCCCAATCGAAGACCGGCGACTGGCCCCGGGGCTGCAGGCCGTGGAGTTCCAACTGGAGCGGAATCATCCCGGCGAAGTTCTTGGGCTCGGTTTCGTTCAGCCAAAGCGGAAGGCAGAAGACTTGACCCACGGGCAGCGCCAGGGTCGCGCCCTTTTGGTGGCGATTCTCCAACGGCGTGGCGAAGGTGCGGATGCACTCGGCCGGCCCCTGCTTACCCGTCAGCCATAGTTCCCAAGGCTCCGCCCCGGTGGCGCCGGGCAGCAGTAGAGCGCGCTCCCCTTTTTTCAGGGAACGGGCAGCCTTGGTTTTTACTGTTCGGACCATAACAAGTATTGGACGGGTGAGGTATTCAAACGGGTAACGACGGAAATCATGACCTGTATCCCCTGCACTTGGCCAACACTTTCCACGTGCCGGACGGGATCACTGAAAGAAATTTGGTTGCCAAGGCTCTTGATCGTGCGATCGGAGAGGCCCAACTGCTTTTGGAAGGTCTTCAGGTCGCTCACCGGGCCATCATCGGCCGTGCCGGGGAGTTCATCCTTGCCATCGCGAACCTGGGTGAAGAATTGAAGCCGCTTCGGGTCGATGCCGAAGATGGCGGCGATCAATTCCTGCGGGGCTTGGGTAACATCGAGCGGACCGTTGCTGTAAAGAGTAAAGCTATCCTGCCAATCGGGTTTGATCTTTTCCAGAAGATCCATGTTCATGACCAGCTTGACCTCATCGAACGAGGTGAAAGGCAGCGAGGTGGGGCGTTGGGGCAGTTCAGCCCTAGCGTACTCGTCGGCCTTGGCACCGTTGAGGCTGGGGAGATCGCCGGGCGTGACCCAATCGTAGAGGCAATCGGCTACCCGGTCGGCTTCAACCATTTTCATCCCCCATTGGGTGAAGAGGTTGACGAGGATATCGCGATGCTTGCTGAGCAGGATGTAGTTGAGATTCAGGCGCGCGCCCTCGCTGCCAATGGTCACCTTGAATCCCTTGCGGTCGCCCGTCGTCTGGGTGAGGAGGGGATCATCCTTAAGGATTTGCGGATTGAGACCAAGCGCGAGGCCGCTGGAAGCTTCCGCCCGGGCCCGGAGAATCAACTCGCTGTGGGAGGCATGCGCGATGGAAAGCTCAACCAGATCGACCACGCCGAAAACCGCCATCCCGAGTAGAATGAGGCACCAGAAAACGAGGATGAGGGCCGAACCCCGGCGGCGGCGATGCGCCCCCAGATTCAAAGGTAGCCGTCGACCTCCGGGCGATGGTTCCCCCAGCGCACGCAAGCCGAACTTCGCTCGGAAGTCGACAGCTACCTGATTAAGGCGTGGTAGGTGCATTGTTGTTGTTGTTCGCGCGGGGGGTAATGGCCTCGAGATGCGGAATCCAGAAATCCATCGTGGCGGGTTTCAGGTCCCCGGCCAACTGGATGGAAAATTCGATGAGATTCGGCTTCGCGTTAGCATTGTTCCAGAGATCGACCCAATCGGTCGCGTTAAAGTCTTGAAATTTCCAGGTAACCTTCTTGATGTCGCGGATGAGTGGATTCCAATTGATCGTGTTGTCCGGAGCGCTGATCGCCTCCTGAAAGAACTGCGCCATGCGCTGGGAATCGAGCGCCAAGGCATTCGCCGCCGCATTGGCGTCATTGGTCGCCGGGACGGCGGAGGCCGGTGGGGTGGTGGAGACGAAGGTGGCGATCCGCAGGGTGTAGTAGCCGTTGGCCTGGATCTTGGCATCGATGGCGGTGGCCTGCCCGCTGTCACCGAAGATGATGCCGTTTTGCGCGAGACCTTCGCCATCACCCCGCTTGTAGGTGGTGAGTCCGCTCCGGGCCGGAAGCGTGGTGAGCTTCTTGCGCATGAAATCGTTCAGCGCAACGATCTGGTCGTGGTGATCCTGATTCGAGCCCAAGGATTTGGCACTGGAAAGCACGGCCACCATGATGCCGAAGACGGCCCCGGCAATGAGGACGAAGATGGAGATGGTGATGATCATCTCCAGAAGGGTGAAGCCTGCCGCCTGCCTTTGTGGAAGAAGGCGATATTGGGCTCTCATTGCTCCCTCGTTCCCAAGTTGTACTTGGGAACGTCCCCTGTCCGCGAAGTTGTACTTCGTCCCCTTCGCAAGAGTTGGCGCCACGGTCAAGAGAGCGGAAGCAACGAAGTTGCGGGGACAAGGGCGTTCCCAAGTGCAACTTGGGAACGAGTCTCCATGGGGTGCGCCCACCTCGCCGGATGTAAATAGGTTTGGTGGCCCGGACAACTTGTTGTCCGGGTGGCCGAAGGCCACAGGAAGCGGGGGATTTCCTTTAACGGTCGTATTTCCCGGGCAAGACCTTCGCTTCCTGTGCGCGTTGCGCACCCGAACAACAAGTTGTCCGGGCCACCAAATTCTTATCCCCTCCCAGCACTCGATAGCGCGTCTATTTACGGAATAGGGGGCCGAAGGCAGGCCGGACTGCCGCTCTTCGCCCAGACGATCAGCGGCCACTGGCCTTGCTCGAAGGATCATTT
>FTJN01000080.1_pt4 | contig 14449 bp, 16 predicted proteins | sample 1658361 | NCBI WGS metagenome assembly FTJN01 (sample SAMEA3914819, study PRJEB12502) | metagenome | biome: forest; material: soil | place: Canada | collected 2010-06-26 | depth 0.3 m | reverse complement strand
ACCAGGTCGGCCTTCTCGCCGGGCGACAGGCCCAGGGGCTTGATGTTCGGGCTCAGGTTGGCCTTGGAGTCGCCGCCGCGGTCGTAGTGGTCGACGACCTCTTCCAGCGTCCTGTACGAGCCGTTGTGCATGTAGGGCGCGGTCAGGTCGATGTCGCGCAGCGTCGGCGTCTTGAACGCGCCCTTGAGCACCTTGACCTTGCGGTGCGCGAAGCGGCCTTCGTCCTCGCTGTCGGTGAGCGAGCGAACGCCGATGTTGTGGAATCCGTTGTCGGTGAAATTGAAGCCCTGGTGGCACAGCGAGCAGCTCGCCTTGCCGTTGAACAGCGCGAAGCCGCGCTGCGCCGACTCGCTCATCGCGTGGCTGTCGCCCTGGCGCCAGCGGTCGAACGGCGAACTCGTCGAAACGACGGTGCGTTCGTAGCTGGCGATGGCCTTGCCGACCGTCTGCTGCGAGATGCCTTCGCCCGGGTAGGCCGCCTCGAACAGCGGCCTGTAGCCCGGAATCGCGGACAGCTTGGCGACCAGCTTGTCCAGCGGGAGGTTCATCTCGTCGGGCGAACCGATCGGGCCCAGGGCCTGGTCCTCGAGCGTCGGCTTGCGGCCGTCCCACATCTGCAGCGGGTTGTACGCGGTGTTCAGGATGGTCGGCGTGGCGCGGCCGAGACGTTTGAAGCCGTGGCCGATCGCGGTGGCCTGGCCGTCGGTCCACCCCCGCGCCGGGTTGTGGCACCACGCGCAGCTAATCATGTTGGAGCCGGACAGGCGCGGATCGAAGAAGAGCGCACGTCCGAGCTCGATGCGGGCGGCGTTGGGCGCGTTGCCCTCGGTGAACGGGACGGCGGCCGGGCGCAGCCAGGGATCACCGGAGACCGCCGCGACCGCAGGCGCGGCCGTGATCGGCGGCGCAGTCGTGACGTTGGAGCAGGCAGCCGCCATGGCCGCCGCGGTCATCATCGAGAGCACTACGCGCATCGCGATCTCCAGGAGTTGTTGGTTGACTTCGTTCCAACATGCCCGGAGCTTGAGCGCTGCGCGCGAGCCGAATCGTCAAATGAGGCACGATTTGACGTCTCATCTCCGGCGTCTGCGCGCGGCGCTGCCCGGATCTCGGCCGAACCCTTGGCGAGATCCTTGGCGCGCCCGGGAGCCTACCTGCTGATCGGCTTGAGCAGGCTGCGCACGCGCGTCTTCTTCACCGGAATCGGCATCGCCATCGCCGGCACGTGCGCGCCGTCGACCTCGGTCTCCGCGACGACGGTGGTCTCCACCGCGTGGTGCGAGCGGTCGGCGTAGCGCGGTGGCCAGTCCTTGAGGACGGTGCGGCGCAGCAGGGCCAGGCCGGGGCCGGCGGTGAAGGTGCGTTCGAAGACATGCGTCACGAGCTGGCGCTTGATCTTCTCGGTGATGATGATCGTGGAGCAGCGCGTGCCGTAGACGCCGTCCGGGGTGCGGATGAAGGCGGGGCTCAGCAGGCGTTCGCGGTCGCGCGGGATGCCGGTGCTGGGTAGCCGGTCTTCACGCGCGAGCTCGCGGTCGGCCAGGGCCGTGAACAGTTGCGCCGACAGCGAGTCCACCGACTCGGCCGTCTTCAGGGCTTCGCCCAGGCGTTCCTTCAGCGTCACGACCTTGGGCCAGGGCGTGTCCAGGCTCGCGTTGGACAGGCCGAAGATGCCGCGCTCGATGCGGCGCGGGATGGCCTGGTCGTTGCTGGCAAAGAAGCAGTCGCCGCGGCGGAAGTCGGCGGCGATCAGGTTGAACGGGGCGTAGCCGGACAGCGAGGTCTGCATCCAGAACTGGTCGGCACGCATCTCGGTGCGCAGCCAGTGCGGCACGATGCCGCCGCGGCTGGGGGCCTCGAGATCGGGTTCGGTGGGACGGCGCACGTTGGTGACGAGCGCCAGGCGGCCCGAGGCCGTCAGGCCCAGCCAGGTGCCGCCGGCCAGCAGGTCTCGGCCGGCCAGGATTTCGGGGCCGCCTTCGGCCGGCGTCCACCAGCCCATGCGGGCGGCCGGTCGGTCGAAGAACTCGTCGCGGTTGGTGGCGATCACCAAGGGGAAACGGCGGTTCTCGTCGATCGCGAGGGCTACGAGGCACATGGGCAGAAGAGTTCGACGTGGCGGGCGCCGCGCACCAGGCTGGCGAGCGGCAACGAGACGGCCTCCAGCGTGTCCAGGAACGCGCGCACCACGGCCTGCGCTTCGGCTCCGGCCGAGGCCGGCAGGTCGAGGCGATAGGTTTCCATCACGGTCGCGTCCGCGCCGGCGTCGGGGCCGGCAGGCGGAGGGATCGAAGCGACGGACGGGGTGCGAGCATCAAGGGGCGAGGCGGTGGAAGCGGGAGGAGGCAGGTCGCATCGTAAGAGCACTTCCGCCTCGTTCACGCCGCCGCGCCCCTGCAATGTGCGCTGGAATTCACGCACACCCGAAATGACTCGCTGCGAATCGCCCGCCGCCACGCGGTAGTAGACGCAGACGAGCATGCCAGGTGTGCGGTACGTCACGGTTTCACCTCGAACTGGGCCGCACTGGCGCGCGCTATCAGGCCGCGTCGACCGGAATCCCGTACGGCAGCTCGCGCAGGCGCATGACGGGGCCGTCGACGGCGCCCAGGTGCAGTTCGCCGGCCTCGGTCAGCGCGCGCTTGACCTCGATCAGCGCCGCATGCCGCGCGCCGCCTTGCGGGTGCGGCAGGCTGGCCGACAGCACGACCTGGCCCGCGGGCTGGCCCGGATCGGCGGCCGCGAACACCTCGGCGCCGGCCGCGCCCGCGGCCGCGCCTTCGGCGAGCACCATGCGGCGCTTGAGCGTGCCGCGGTACTGGCTGCGCGCGACGATCTCCTGGCCGGGGTAGCAGCCCTTGCGGAAGTCGACGCCGCCCACCAGCTCCAGGTTGATCATCTGCGGCACGAAGGCCTCGACCGTGCCGGCGACGATGCGCGGCACGCCCGACTGCACCTCCAGCCAGTTCCACAGGTCGGCCTGCGACGTCGGCGCCCACGGCGGCGTGGCGTCGGCCGGCGCGGCCCACAGCAGCCGCGTGGCGCCGGCCGCGTCGGGCAGGCGGATCGCGGTGCCGCCGGCGACGGCCGTCGTCGCGTACGCGGAAGCGGGAACCGGATGCTCGGCGCTGTCGTGCAGCAGGCCGGGCAGGGCGACGCCCCACAGCGCGATCTCGGCCGAGGCGTCGGTGAGCTTGCACTTGGCGCGCAGCACGAACATGGACAGGCGCTTGAGCGTGGGGGCGAGCAGGTCGGCGCTGCAGGCGAGCAGGATCTCGTCGGGGGCGCTGCGCCACATCACGAAACTGGCCAGCAGCCGGCCCTTGGGCGAGCAATAGCCCGCGAGCCGGGCCTGGCCGACGTCCAGCTTGAGCGCTTCCTGCGTCAGCTGGCCGTTGAGGAAGGTGCCGGCGTCGTCGCCCTTGGCGCGGATCACGCCCCAGTCGGCGAGGCGCACCGCCACGGGGGTGCTCAAGGCGAGGTCGGAGGCGGCGAGATCATGAGTGTTCATGGCCCCGATTATCATGGCGGCCCCGGTTTCCCTTCACGAACAGGGCCTCCTGTCGAGGGAACCCCGAATCCATGTTCAAACGCCTTTTCCTGTTGGTGCTCGTGCTCGCCGTGGCGGCCGCCGGCGCCGCCTTCTGGTGGCTGCAACGCCCGCTCAAGCTCGCGCACGACGAGGTCGAGGTCTCGATCGAGCCGGGCACGCCCGTGCGCGAGATCGTGCGCCTGTGGCACGAGGCCGGCGTCGAGGACGAGCCCGAGCTCATCTACCAGTGGTTCCGCTGGTCGGGCGACGCCAAGCGCATCCGCGCCGGCAGCTATCTCATCGCTCCCGGCGCGACGCCGCGCATGCTGCTCGAGAAGATGGTGCGCGGCGACGAGGAGCTGGAGTCGGTGCACGTGATCGACGGCTGGACGATCAGGCAGATGCGCGCCGCGCTCGCCGCCGCGCCCGGCCTGAAGAACACCACCGCCGGCATGACCGACGACGCGCTGATGGCCGCGATCGGCGCGCCCGGCGTCAAGGCCGAGGGCCGCTTCTTTCCCGACACCTACGTCTACAGCCGCGGCGTGAAGGACGTGCTCGTGCTCAAGCGCGCGCACGACGCGCTGGAGCGCCAGCTGCAGGCCGCGTGGGCGCTGCGCGCCGCCGACACGCCGCTCAAGAGCGCCGACGAGGCGCTGGCGCTGGCCTCGGTCGTCGAGAAGGAGACCGGCGCGGCCTCCGATCGCGGCAAGGTGGCAGCGGTGTTCTCCAACCGGCTGCGCCTGGGCATGCCGCTGCAGTCCGATCCGACCGTCATCTACGGCATGGGCGCCGCCTACGACGGCAACATCCACAAGGCCGACCTGCAGACCGACACGCCCTACAACTCCTACACCCGCACCGGCCTGCCGCCGACGCCCATCGCGCTGCCGGGCCGCGACGCGCTGCGCGCGGCGGTGCGCCCCGACACGTCCAAGGCGCTGTACTTCGTGTCGCGCGGCGACGGCACCAGCGTCTTCAGCGAGACGCTCAACGCCCATAATGCGGCGGTGAACCAGTACATCCGCGGACCCCACAAATGAACGGCGGAAACCACCTCGCCGCGGTGCCTTCCGGCCGCTTCGTCACGTTCGAAGGGATCGACGGCGCCGGCAAGTCCTCCCACATCGAGGCCCTGGCCGACTGGGCACGCGTGCGCGGCGCCGAGGTGGTGCTCGCGCGCGAACCGGGCGGCACGCCGCTGGCGGAGAAGCTGCGCGGGCTGTTCCTGCACGAACCCATGGATGCGCTCACCGAGGCGCTGCTCGTGTTCGCCGCGCGCCGCGACCACCTGCGCGAGGTGATCGAGCCGGCGCTGGCGCGCGGTGCCTTCGTGCTGTGCGATCGCTTCACCGATTCGACGTTCGCCTACCAGGGCGCCGGCCGCGGCTTCGACCTGGAGGTGCTGGCGCAGCTGGAGACCTGGGTGCAGCAGGGCCGCCAGCCCGACCTCACGCTGTGGTTCGACCTCGCGCCCGAAGAGGCCGCGCGCCGCCGCGCCGCGGTGCGCAGCGCCGATCGCCTGGAGAGCGAGGACGAGGCCTTCTTCACGCGCGTGCGCTCGGGCTACGCGCAGCGCGCGCAGGCGGCGCCCGCGCGTTTCGCGCGCATCGACGCGGCGCAGTCGCGCGAGGCCGTGCGCGCCGACGCGTTCCGCGCGCTCGCGGCGCGCGGGTGGTTTCCCGGGCCGGATTCGAACGGGCATGCCGATGGCCGTCGCGCCTGACGACGCCGCGCTGCCCTGGCTCGCTGGGCCCGCGCACGACATCGCCACCCGCCAGCGCGGCCACGCGCTGCTGCTGCAGGGCAATCCCGGCGCGGGCGTGTTCGAGCTGGCGCTGCGCGTCGCGCGCACCTGGCTGTGCGAGACCGAGGGCGCCGACGCGCCGTGCGGCCGCTGCACCGCCTGCCATCTGCTGGCTAGCAACAGCCATCCCGACTTCCGCGCGCTGCTGCCCGAGCTGACCCAGGTCGAGCTGGGCTGGAGCGTGGGCGGCGGCGACGCCCCCGAGGCCGGCGACGGCGAGGGCAAGGCCAAGAAGAAGCCGAGCAGGGAAATCAAGATCGAGGCCGTGCGCGACGCGATCTCCTGGACGCAGAAGAGCTCCTCGCGCGGCCGCGCCAAGGTGCTGCTGCTGTTTCCGGCCGACGCGATGAACCTGGTCGCCTCCAACGCGCTGCTCAAGACGCTGGAGGAGCCGCCGCAGGGCGTGCGCCTGCTGCTGGTGGCCGAGGACGCCGAGCGCCTGCTGCCCACGCTGCGCAGCCGTTGCCAGCGCATCCTGTTCGACGGCCCCACGCCCGAACAGGCGCTCGCCTGGCTCGAAGGGCAGGGCGCCGCCAACGCGCCGGTGCTGCTCGCGGCCGCCGGCGGCCACCCGCTGGCCGCGCGCCGCCTGGCCGCCGACGGCTTCGACGCCGCCGCCTGGATCGCGCTGCCCCGGCGCATCGCCGACGGCCGCTGGGATCCCCCCGCCGGCGCGAGCGTGCCGCGCCTGCGCGAGGTGCTGCAGAAGCTGTGCCACGACGCGATGGCCGTGGCCGCCGGCGCCGCGCCGCGCTACTTTCCGGCGACGAGCCTGCCGCCGGCGGCCGCCTGGACCAAGCTGGCCGACTGGTCGCAGTCGCTGGCGCGCCTCGCGCGCCACGACGAGCATCCGTTCAACGCGCCGCTGATCACCGACAGCCTGCTGGCCGAGGCCAAGGCGGTCTGGGCGAAGCCGCGCGGGCGAGCGGGCTGAGGTTCGGAGTCCGCGGGCCCGCGGGGTCGAGCGGGCAACCCCGCGAGCGAGCCGGGTCGCTTCCGAAGGTGTCTGGCATCTCCTTGGATCGCGCCATGGTCAGGGGCCAACGCTGATTTGCCTGTCGCGATCGGAGGCGATGCCTGACACCGTATTCGCTGGCGAGGCGTCGTCAGGGGATCGGTGTCAGGCATTGCTCCGTCCGCGGTGGAAATCGGCTCGATCGCCGGCATCGCAGCGCGGACGGGGAGATGCCAGCCACCTCCGGGCGCGGTGTGCTGCCAGGAGACGCCGAACCGCGCGCGCCATCGCACGACGACGTTCAGGCGTCGACGGCGCGCCGCATCTCGATCGCCCCGAATGGACACCGATGCGCACACAGGCTGCACCCCGTGCAATCGGCGGCCGCATGCAGCACCGCCGACTTGCGCCAGTCGGGCATCGTCTCCAGGCTCAGCACGCGCGGCTCGCACACGGCCACGCAGCGTCCGCAGCCGGTGCAACGGTCGGCGTCGATCGCGGGCAGGCGCGGGGCGGGGCGGCGCGGGGTCATGCGCTGGGCCACTGCTCGAACGTGGTGAAGACGCCCTCGCCGGGCCGCGCTTCCACGTCGCTCACGCGCGCCGGCTCCGGGCCACGCCGGGCCCACGCGACGATCGCGTCGACCTGGGCCCGCGAGCCGGCCACCATCGCCTCGACGGAGCCGTCGCGGCGGTTGCGCACCCAGCCGGCCACGCCCAGGCGGCGCGCCGCCTGGGCCATGGCCCAACGGTAGCCGACGCCCTGCACGGTGCCCCGGATCTGCAGACGCAACACGACGGTGGATTCGTCCATGACCACGAGCGTAACGCAGGTCGGGAGGCCGCTTGCGCGACGACGGCGGCGCGCCAGGACGGCCCGGTGGCATTGCACCTTCCGCCAGGCCGCTAACCCTTCGGTCGAGGGGAAGTACGGTGTTGCGCAACCCCCGCGCGGAGCGCAAGCTTTCGCGCGCCGCCCCGTCGGCAGCGCGGGACGACCTGGAACGGGTTGCTGCTGCCGGCGCACCTCGCGCCCACGCGGTCACCAGCGGTTCTTGGTGACGGAGGGGGTTCTCATGCAGATCGTCCACGCCATGAAATTGTCCGCAGCCGCGGCGCTGCTCGCGCTCGGCACCGCCGCGTTCGCGCAGGATTCCAGCTACACGCCCGGCAATGTCTGGACGTTCAGCTACATCAAGATCGAACCGGGCCAGTTCGAGAACTACATGGACTTCCTGTCCAAGACCTGGAAGAAGGGCAACGACTACAGCGTCAAGGAGGGCGACATCGTTTCCTACCACGTGCTGCAGGTCAACAACGCGCGCTCCGGGGAGCCGGACCTGATCCTGGCCATCGAGGCCAAGGACTACCTCACCAACGCGCAGCAACTGGCACTGCAGAAGAAGTTCGAGAAGTTCATGGCCTCGGACACGCGCAAGATGGAAGAGTCTTCGGGAGAGCGCAAGGTCATGCGCAAGCTCGACGGGGGGATGGAGCTGCAGGAGCTCAAGCTCAAGTAAGCGGCGCTTCAAGGGGCGGGCGGCGGCTGCCCCGACAATGGCGGCATGTCCTCGCCTGCCCATCGCATCCTTGCCGCCGACGCGCACGTGGTGCCCAAGCCGTTCCGCGCGTTCGCGGTGCGCAGCGACGAGGCCGGCCACGCGTTCGACGCGCGCGCCCCGTACGGGCGCGTGCACGTCGTGGCGACCGGCTTCCTCGATGCGCCGGCCCGCGCACGCCTCGCGCACGCGGGCTACGCGAAGGTCGACATCGCCGAACCGTTCGCGGTCGACTACGCGGCCACGACGCTGGAGGAGCTCGCTGGCGTGGCGGGCGTGCCCGACCTCGCGCAGGCGATCGCGCGCGGCCTGCGCGCCACGCGCGTGCTGGGCGACGCTGACGCGGACTACGAGCACAGCGTCGCCACCCGCATCGACTGGCTCGCCTCGCGCGGCGCGGGCTTCCACAACGACGTCGCCCGCCATTGGTCGCGCAGCCTGTTCTGGATCCTGGCCGTGGACGTCGCCGCCGTCGAGTTCGTGATGCCGCACGCCGGCGTGTGCGTGCCGCTGTCCGCGGGCGACCTCGTGGTGTTCGACCCGGCGATGGCGCACGGCCTGTGCCGGCCCGGCGACGCCGGCGTCGCGCTGGCCGAGTCGTTCGCGAACGGCGATGCGGGCCGCCAGCTGTTCCTCACCGGCGAGCTGCGGCTGAGCGACGGCCGATGGGCCGCGCTGGGCGCGCCGTGGCAACCGGTCGAGGTGCACGACGCGCTGGGCGCGCTGGACCTGATGGTGGCCGAGTTCGACGACCGCAGCGGCGCCATCAAGCGCGTGCGCTCGCTCGAAGGCGGCATGCGGCGCGACACCTGCCACGTGGATGAAACTTCCGCGGCCGGCGCGCACTCTGAGCTCGACAACTCCTGACGGCGAGAATCGACGCATGCCAGCCTTCTCCCCCGAGCCACCGCGCCACCGGCGTCACGCGGCCGCCGCGTTCGTCGCCGCCGCGCTGACCGCCTGCGCCAGCCCGCCCTCGACGACGCCGCAGCCGCCGCCGGTCACGCCGGATGCGGCGCAGGCGTCCGGCGTCTCGACCGACGAGCTCGTGCTGCAGCAGGGTTTCGACCGCTGGGTCGCGGGCTTCACCGAGTCCGCCCGCGCGGCCGGCGTCGACGACGCCGTCTTGCACACCGCGTTCGACGGCGCTCGCTACGTGCCGCGCGCCGTGGCCTCGGATCGCGCGCAGCCCGAGTTCACCCGCGCGCCGTGGGACTACGTGGAGGCGATCGTCTCGCCGGCGCGCGTCCAGCACGGCCAGCAAAAGCTCGCCGAGGTGCAGCCGCAGCTCGACGCGGCCGCCGCCCGCTACGGCGTGCCGCAGGCCACCGTCGTCGCGATCTGGGGCATGGAGAGCGACTACGGCGCCAACTTCGGCGACATCCCCACCATCGACGCGCTGGCCACGCTCGGCTTCGAGGGCCGGCGCGAGGCCTGGGCGCGCGGCCAGCTCATGGCGGCGCTCAAGATCCTGCAGAGCGGGGACATCGACCGGACCCACATGATCGGCTCGTGGGCCGGTGCGATGGGGCAGACGCAGTTCATCCCGAGCGCGTTCCTCGCGTTCGCGGTCGACGCCGACGGCGACGGCCGGCGCGACATCTGGGGCAGCATGGCCGACGTCACCGCCTCGACCGCCAACTTCCTGGCCCGCTCGGGCTGGCAGCCGGGACAGGCCTGGGGCGCCGAAGTGAAGCTGCCCGACGGCTTTGACGCGGGCCGCGCCGACGACGGCGTGCGCCAGGCCAGCGCGCAGTGGGCCGGCGAGGGCGTGCAGACGCTGGACGGCACGCCGTTGCCCGACTTCGCCGACGGCGCGATCCTGATGCCCGCCGGGGTGCGCGGCCCGGCCTTCCTGGTCGGCCCGAACTTCCGCACCATCCTGCGCTACAACAACTCCACCAGCTACGCGCTGGCCGTGAGCCTGCTGGCCCAGCGCATCGCCGGAGGCCCGGGCGTGCAGGGCGCGTGGCCGCGCGAGCTGCAGCCGCTGTCGCGCGACCAGCTGCGCGCGCTGCAGGCGGCGCTCAACGACCGCGGCTTTCCCGCCGGCGCCGCCGACGGCCAGCTCGGCCCCGCGACCCGCCAGGCCTTGCGCGCCTGGCAACGCGGCCAGGGTCTGCCGGCCGACGGCTATCCGACGCCGGACATGCTCGCCAAGCTGCAGGCCCCATGACCCGCACCGAGCCTCTGAAGATCGTGCCTGCCCGCTTCGACGACGCGCCCGCGATGCTCGCGATGCAGCGGCTCGCGTTCGAGCCCGAGGCGCGCGCCAGCCGATCGTTGGCGATCCCGCCGCTGCAGGAGACCGTCGAGGGCATCCGCGAGCACATTCGCTCGGCCACCGTGCTCAAGGCGATGGACGGAGACCGCCTGCTGGGCTCCGTGCGGGGCGTCCTGGCCGACGGCGCCTGCCTGATCCGCGTGCTGGTGGTCGCGCCCGACGCGCAGGGCCGCGGCCTGGGCGCGGCGCTCCTGACGGCGATCGAGGACGCGCACCCGGGGATCGAGCGCTTCGAGCTGACCACCAACATGGCCATGGTGGGCAACGTGCGCTTCTACCTGCGCCACGGCTACGAGGTGGTGGAGCAGGTGCAGTACGCGCCGACGATCCGGCTGGCCCACATGCGCAAGATCCGCCTGCCGGCGGCCGCGTCGGCGGGGACGGATGCGAGCTGACCGGGGCCGTCCCCGGCCGGGTCACTTCGAGCGATAGTCCACCGTCGCGGAGCGATCGAGCGCGCCGCCGAGCGGCCCGTGCGTGCAGTCGGGCCACTTGGGCGGCGCCAGCAGGTCCACGCCCACGCAGTAGCCCGGATTGCCCGAACGCACCCGGACGATGACCGGCGTGCCGCCCACCGGCAGCGTGCCGCTGCCGTCGGCGCTCTGTTGCTCGCTCTGGGCGTCGCCGACCCAGAAGATGCAGTTGCCGCTGGACGAGCCCTGGCAGCGCAGCGACGCGCTGCCGGTGGCCTCGTCGAACTGGACGCTGTAGCGCAGCGCCGGCGCGTCGGCATCGGGCGCGATGCCGGTGCCCGATGTCGAGAGAGCGGTCGCCAGGAGACCCGCGAGAAAAACCGTCATGTCCTCACCCCGAAATGCTGTCGCCGAACCGGCAAGGTCGAGACTAGCAACGGGTGGCGAGCGTGCCGCCACCCCTTTGGGGGTCTGGGACGTCCCTCTCTCGGGGGCCCGGACTCAGCCCAGCGCGGTCTTGTACAGCGCCAGCAGTTCCTTCCAGGCGCGCTCGGCGTCGGCCTGGTTGTAGATGGGCGCGCCGTCGTCGTGCGGCATGTCGGGCACGCACCAGCCGTGCTTCTCGGCGAACACCTCCACCTTGGCGGGCACGTGCGCGTCGTCGAAGGCCTTGCGCAGCACGTCCTTGGCCTCGGGCTGCTTCGCGTCGTCGCTGCCGGCGATGGCGATCAGCAACTGCGCCTTGATCTTCGGCGCGAGCAGGTAGGGCGAGTCGGGCTTGTCGGTGACGAGGCCGCCGCCGTGGAAGGACGCGCCGGCGCCGATGCGCGCGGGCACGGTCGCGGCCGTGCGCAACACGAGCGCGCCGCCCATGCAGTAGCCCTGCGTGCCGATCTTGCGGCTCTTGTCCGTCTCGGGCTGGGCGTCGATGAACTTCACGAACTCGATCGCGTCCTTCTCGGCCGCGCCCGCGGCGCCGATCGAGCCCATCAGCGGTCCGATCTTGGCGAAGGTGGCCTTGTCCTTGAAGTCGACGTTGGCCGCGGTCTCGTAGAACGGGCCGGGGCCGACCCGGTAGAACGGGTTGGGCACCAGCACGGCGTAGCCGTCGGCGGCCAGGCGGCGGCCCATGTCGCGCATGGACGGGCGCAGGCCGAACGCGTCGGGCCACAGGATGACGCCGGGGTGCTTGCCCTCGGCCGGGTGGAACCAGGCGGCGTTGCAGGTGCCGTCGGGCGTCTGGATCGTGACGTTCTTCTCCACCACAGGCGGGCCGGCGGGCACCGCGGCGGCGGGCAGGGCGGTGGCGGCCACGCCGGTGGCCACCGACAGCGCGACGAAGTCGCGCCGGCGCAGGTCGCCCGCGTCGAGGGTGTCGAGGTCGGTGTCGTGCTTTGCGCTCATTCCAATGCTCCAGGTGAGAGGGACGGGCCGGGCTGCCGGCAAGGCGCCGAGGATATCCCGGCCGCATGAAACCCGGCCTTCACCAGGGCCGGGTATGCTCATGGAAAACCCCCGTTGGAATGCCCTCGTGAAGAACACCGAACCCGACAACGCGGTCTACCGCACGCTGCTCGAGTCCACGCGGGCCATCCCGTGGAAGATCGACTGGGCCAGCGCCACCTTCGCCTACATCGGCCCGCAGATCGAGAGCCTGCTCGGCTACACGCCGCAGAGCTGGGTCACGGTCAACGACTGGGCCGAGCGCATGCATCCGGACGACCGGGCCTGGGTGGTGAACTACTGCGTCTCGCAGTCGCAGGCGGGCGTCGACCACGAGGCCGACTACCGCGCGCTGTCGGCCAGCGGCGAGTACGTGTGGATCCGCGACGTGGTGCACGTGGTGCGCAACGAGGCGGGCGAGGTCGAGGCGCTGATCGGCTTCATGTTCGACATCAGCGAGCGCAAGAAGACCGACGAGCGCCTGCAAGGCCTGCAGAAGCAACTGGAAGACTTCTCGTTTCGCGACGGCCTGACCGGCGTGGCCAACCGCCGCAAGTTCGACGCCGTGCTGGACGAGGAGTGGAGCCTGGCGCGCCGCAACACGCAGCCGCTGTCGCTGATCCTGGTCGACATCGACTTCTTCAAGCAATACAACGACCACTACGGCCACGTGCAGGGCGACGAGTGCCTGCGCCGCGTGGGCAAGGCGCTGAACGGCGTCGCGAGCCGCCCGCGCGACCTGCTGGCGCGCTACGGCGGCGAGGAGTTCGTGCTGGTGCTGCCCGCCACCGACGAGGCCGCCGCCCGGCGTGTCAGCGAGCGCTGCCGCCAGGCGATCTTCAAGGAGCAGATCCCGCACGCCGCCTCCGCGGTGGGGCAACTGCTCACCGTGAGCCAGGGGGTGGGCACCCTCATCCCCGCGGCGTCGGACACGCTGATCCAGTTCCTCGACACCGTCGATCGCCGCCTGTACCGCGCCAAGCAGGGCGGGCGCGACCGCAGCGTCGCCGGGGCGGCCTGAGCCCGAAATGGCCGGTAACCGCACGCTCCAGCGCGGTGCCCCGGCCGCGAAGCTCGCTACACTAGGGCCACGATGCCAGATGAACCGAATTCAGTGATGCCCTCGCCGCCGCCGGCTTCGGCGCGGCCGAGCGTCATCCAGCTCGTCTTCCGCGAGAAGGGTGCGCTCTATGCGGCCTACATGCCCATCTTCGCCGAGGGCGGGCTGTTCGTTCCCACCACGCGCGACTACCAGCTGGGCGACGACATCTACCTGCTGCTGACGCTGCCGGGCGACCCGCAGCGCTATCCGGTGGCAGGCAAGGTGGGCTGGCTGACGCCTGCCAACGCCCCCGGCGGCCGCACGCAGGGCGTGGGCGTGCGTTTCCCGGTCGACGAGAAGACGCGCCTGCTGAAGATGCGCATCGAAGAGGTGCTGGGCACCTCGATCTCGTCGTCCAAGCCGACGCAGACCATCTAAGGTATTGGGGTCAGGTCTTGCCTTTTGCGCGAGACGACCTCGGCTGCCGCGATGGCCTCGACGCGCAAAAGGCAAGACCTGACGCCAACACTTCGGATGCCAACACTTCAGGGAATCGATACCGCTCCGCCAAGGCGATGCCTGGACTCAAGAGCTGGTTGGCGCGTCGTCTGAAGTGTCTGGGTTCAGGTCTCGCACCTTGCGCGACGAGATGATCCCGCCAGCCATGCGTCATGGCACGCAAAGCGCAAGACCTGACCCCGAGTTCATATGTACGTCGACTCCCACTGCCACCTCGCGTTCCCCGAGCTGAACGATCGTCTCCCGGCCATCCTCGCGGACATGCGCGCGGCCGACGTCGGCGGCGCGCTGTGCATCTGTACGACGATGGAGGAGTTCGAGTCCGTGCACGCGCTGGCCACGGCCCACGACAACCTGTGGGCCAGCGTCGGCGTGCATCCCGACACCGAGGCCATGGCCGAACCCGACGTCGACTGGCTGTGCGAACGCGCGCGGCGCCCGCGCGTGATCGCCGTCGGCGAGACCGGCCTCGACTACTTCCGGCTCGAAGGCCGCACCATCGCGGACATGGAATGGCAGCGCGAGCGCTTTCGCGTGCACATCCGCGCCGGCCGTGCGATGGACCTGCCGCTGGTGATCCACACCCGCCAGGCGAGCGACGACACGCTGGCCGTGCTGCGCGAGGAAGGGACGAACGCCGCCGCGGGCCCGCAGTCGCGCGGCGTGTTCCATTGCTTCACGGAATCGATGGACGTCGCGCGCGCCGCGCTGGACCTCGGCTTCCACATCTCGTTCTCGGGCATCCTCACCTTCAAGACCGCCGCCGAGCTGCGCGAGGTGGCGCGCTTCGTGCCGCTGGATCGGTGCCTGATCGAGACCGACAGCCCCTACCTGGCGCCGGTGCCGCACCGCGGCAAGACCAACACGCCCGCCTGGGTGCCCCACGTGGCGCACCT
>FTJN01000023.1_pt3 | contig 14485 bp, 12 predicted proteins | sample 1658361 | NCBI WGS metagenome assembly FTJN01 (sample SAMEA3914819, study PRJEB12502) | metagenome | biome: forest; material: soil | place: Canada | collected 2010-06-26 | depth 0.3 m | reverse complement strand
TGTCTCGGCCCATCGAGGGCCTCGACAGCTTGCGCGCCGTCCGAACGCTGCGAATGAGGAAATCACTGGTCGGCAGCGCGGACGCTTCGCGTCCGCGAATCACCCACAAGAAAATGCAGAGAGGGTGTCAGGTCCTGCAAAGGGTCAGGACTTGCAAGAAGTCAGCCTTGCAGAGCAACTCGCGCTGCCACGCGTACACGCGCGCAGTCGCGAAGCGGACCCGTTCGCGCACCAAGCCGAGGTCCGCAGAGTTCGGACGGCGCCGTGACGCCAAAGCGAGCCGGAGAGCCGAGCCCCGGCCCAGCCTGCCGCAAGCGGTCACCCCCCGGAACGCCAGGTGCGCAGCGCCTGGCAAACAGCGCCGCAGGCACATTGACGACTGCTCAACGAAGGTTCAAGAAGACGGCTTCGTGAACTTCAACGTGCCGTCGGCGATGCGCCGATAGCGCAGCGTCAGCAGGTCCAGCAGGTAGTTCTGGTACAGCCGCCACGGCGCCTTCGCGCCCTGCCTGGGCATCATGTCCACCGCGCGCTGCACGTAGCCCGACGAGAAGTCGAGGAAGGGACGCGTCTCGATGCCGGGGCCGCCGACCGGCGTCGCGCTGGCGTAGCCGTGCTTGTGCATGTACGCGAACAGGCGCGACGCGTAGCCGGCCGTGAGATCGGCCTTCAGGGTCCACGACGCGTTGGTGTAGCCGAACGTGTAGATCAGGTTGGGCACGCCGCTGAACATCATGCCCTTGTAGCCCAGCGTCTTCGCGAAGTCGACGGGCCGGCCGTCGACGTGGAAGGCGACGTCGCCCAGCAGGTTGAGCGTGAGGCCCGTGGCCGAGACCACGACGTCGGCCGCCAGCTCGCGCCCCGACTTCAGGCGCAGGCCGGCGGGCGTGAAGGTGTCGATGTGGTCGGTCACCACCTCGGCGCGCCCGGCCTTGATCGCCTCGAACAGGTCGCCGTCCGGCACGAAGCACACGCGCTGGTCCCACGGGTTGTAGGTGGGCGTGAAGTGCGTGTCGACGTCGTGCGCGGGGCCCAGCGCCTGGCGCACCAGGCCCACCAGGTTCTTCTTGACCTGGGCGGGCCAGCGCCGCGCGAGCTTGAAGAACAGCATCGCCACGCCGATGTTCTTGGTGCGCGTCAACCGGTAGGCCAGCATGCGGGGCAGGCGGCGCCGCAGCGCGGCGGCCACGGGGTCGCGGGCGGGCAGCGACAGCACGTAGGTGGGCGAGCGCTGCAGCATCGTCACGTGGGCCGCCGTCTTCGCCATCTCGGGCACCAGCGTCACGGCCGTCGCGCCGCTGCCGATGACGACCACGCGCTTGCCGGCGTAGTCCAGGTCGGCGGGCCAGAACTGCGGATGCACGAGGCGCCCGGCGAAGCCGGCGGCGCCCGGGAACTCGGGTGCGTGGCCGGCCGCGTAGCTGTAGTAGCCGCTGCAGGCGAGCAGGAAGCTGCAGGTGATGCGCGAGCGTCTGGCCACGCCGGCGGCGTCTGGCGCGTGCGCGATCTCCAGCGTCCAGCGCGCGTCGGCCGACGACCAGTCGGCGCGCACGACCCGGTGGTCGAAGCGGATCTGGCGGTCGAGGCCGTGTTCCACCGCGGTGTCGACGATGTACTGGCGGATGGCGGGTCCGTCGGCCAGCGACTTCATGTCCGTCCACGGCTTGAACGCGTAGCCGAGCGTGAACATGTCGGAGTCCGAGCGCACGCCGGGATAGCGGAACAGGTCCCACGTGCCGCCGATCGCGCCGCGGCTCTCGAGGATCGCGAAGCGGCGGCCCGGGAAATCGGTCTGCAGGTGCACCGCCGCGCCGATGCCCGACAGGCCGGCGCCGATGATGACCGTGTCGAGGTGCTCGACCTGGTCGGGCACCGCCGCCTTGAGGAACTCGCTCGCGCGCGCGAGCGACCGGCGCGCCTCGGGCACGTTGGCCAGCAACTGCCAGGCATGCGGCACCACGGGCCACACGGTGGTCTCGACGTGCACGCCGGCCGCGCGCGCCTTCTCGGCCAAGCGCAGGCCGTCGTCGCGCAGCGCCTCCTCGGCCGCGACGTGGACCAGCAGCGGCGGCAGGCCGGCCGGGTCGCCGTGGATCGGCGAGATCAACGGGTTCGTCGCGTCGCCCGCGGCGCCGAGATAGGCGTTGCCGAGGTGTTCCAGCGACGGGCCATGGAACATCGGATCGCGATCGGCGTTGCCCTCGATCGAGGGGCTGCCGCCGCCCAGGTCGGTGGCCGGCGAGAACAGGGCCGCGGCCGCGGGCAGCCGCTCGCCGGCGTCGCGCAGCGCCAGCATCAGCGCGAGCGCCAGGTTGCCGCCGGCGCTTTCGCCGGCGACGACCAGGCGTTGGCCGGGCGAGTCGGCGTCGTGCTGCGCGCGCAACGCGCGCCACGCGGCGATCACGTCGTCCAGCGGCGTGGGGAACGGATGTTCGGGCGCCAGCCGGTAGTCGGGCGCGAACACGCGGAAGCCCTGCAGCGCGAACGCGGCGGTGATCGGCCGGTGCGTGCGCGGCGAGCAGCCGACGAAGCCGCCGCCGTGCACGTACATCAGCGTCGGGCGAGGACTCGCGGCGATCGAGGCGACGCCCTCGCGCTCGACCCATTCGCCCGGCACGCCGCCGAGCACGCCGCGCGTGTAGGCGACGCCCTTGGGCGGCGGCAGCGCCTGGCCCATGACCTTGCGCACGCGCATCAGGTCGCGCATGTCGCCGAGGGCCGGGCGCACGCGCCTGCGGATCACGTATCGGGCCACGCGGGCCTGCCAGCTTGCCATGGTGCCTCCGATCCTGTCAGGCCGTCTTGCGGGCGACGCGGCGAGCGATGTCGCGAGCGACGTGCTTCCAGTACGTCACGGGGAACAGGCGCTGCACCAGCGCCGCCGCCCTGGCGTCCTTGCCGACCAGCACGCGCGGCGCGCGGCGCTCGATGGCGACGGCGATCTGCTCCGCGGCGCTCGCGGGATCCAGCGCCAGCAGCTTGCCGAAGTTGATGCGTTCGCGCTCGATCTCCTCGGCGCCGAGTCCCCGCGGAACGCGGGCGCGCGAGGCGATGGCCGTGCGCACGCCGCCCGGATGGACGATCGTCACGCCCACGGGCGATCCGCCGGCCTCGAGTTCATGGCGCAGCGATTCCGAGAAGCCGCGCACGGCGAACTTCGACGCGCAGTAGGCCGTCTGTCCCGGCGGGGCGATGATGCCGAAGATGCTGGAGACGTTGACGATCTGCGCCGCGCCCTCGTTGGCCAGCAGCGGCAGGAACGCGCGGGTCAGGCGCACGACGGCGCCGAAGTTGATGGACATCAGCCAGTCGAAGTCCTCCACGTCCACGTCCTTGAACAACCCGCCGACCGCGACGCCCGCGTTGTTGACGAGCGCCGTGACGCGGCCGTGCTGCGCAAGCACGGCGGCGGGAAGGGCGGCGGTCGCGACGGCATCGGCGACGTCCAGCACGTGCGTGCTCACCCTGGCGCCCACGGCACGCGCCTGAGCGGCGGTCTGCTCCAGGCCGACCGGATCGAGGTCGACCAGAGCCAGGTGCATGCCGCGGTGCGCCAGCTTGACCGCCAGCGCCGCGCCGATGCCGCTCGCGGCGCCGGTGAGCACGGCCACGCCGTCGCGCAGCGTCCAGGGTTTCAGTCCGGCCATGCCGTCTCCGTTCGTCGTTCTCGAGTGTCGGGAAAGTGACGACGCATGTCGTCAGATGTGAAGGGGATCGTAGGCGGCACCCCGTTTCGTGTCAAATAGGGGGATGCCCGCCTCCGCGAAGACCGCCCCCGCGCCCGCCCGCTCGTATGGCGGCCTCGCGCTGGAAGATCGCGTCGCCGCGCGGCGCGCGCGCTTCATCGAGGCCGGCATCGAGCTGTTCGGCACGCAGGGGTTTCGCGGCGCGACCGTGCGCGGCATCTGCGCCGCCGCCGGCCTCACCGATCGCTATTTCTACGAGTCCTTCGAGACGCTGGAGGCCTTGCTGGCCGAGGTCTACCGCACGCTGACGCAGGCCTTCGCCACGCGCCTGACCGAGGAGTCGATCCGGTCCGAGGACTGGCGCGGCGACGCCGCGGCCATCGAACGCCAGACCACGGCGGCCTATGAACTCTGGTTCGACACCGTGCGCGACCCGCGCTTCGCGCGCATCGTGCTGGTGGAGGTGCTGGGCGTCAGCCCGGCCATCGACGCGCTGTACGAGGAGTCGGCCCGTGCGATGGCCGAGCTCACGATCGCGCCGCTGGCCGCCACGCAGCCGGCGCTGAAGCTGTCGCGCGTGCGGCGCGAGCTCCTGGGCCGCGCGCTGGTGGGCTCGGGCCTGCAGGTGGCCAAGATGTGGATGACGGGCGGCTACAAGCTGCCGCGGCGCGACGTCGTGCGCACCTGCGTGCTGGTGGCCACCGGCACGCTGTCGGCCTTGCGCGCCGAGCAGGCGGCGCCCGCCTGAACGCACGGGCATGTCGAATGCTCGCCCCGCGTCCATGAAGATCGCCACCTACAACGTCAACGGCGTCAACGGCCGCCTGCCGCGCCTGCTCGAATGGCTGGAGGAGACCCGGCCCGACGTCGCCTGCCTGCAGGAGATCAAGACCTCCGACGAGACCTTTCCGCTGGAGGCGATCCGCGCCGCCGGCTACGGCGCGATCTGGGCGGGCCAGAAGTCCTACAACGGCGTCGCCATCCTCGCGCGCGACGCGACGCCGGTCGAGCGACTGCGGCACCTGCCGGGCGCCGAGGACGACACGCACAGCCGCTACATCGAGGCCGAGATCGACGGCGTGGTCGTCGCGTCGCTGTACCTGCCCAACGGCAATCCGCAGCCGGGTCCGAAGTTCGACTACAAGCTCACCTGGTTCGAGCGCTTCAACCAGCACGCCAGGGCGCTGCTGAAGGAGAAGCGTCCGGTGGTGCTGGCCGGCGACTACAACGTCGTGCCCACCGACTTCGACATCTACGACACCCGCTCCTGGCTGGACGACGCGTTGCTGCAGCCCGCGAGCCGCCAGGCCTACGCGGCGCTGCTCGAGCAGGGCTGGATCGACGCGATCCGGACGAAGCATCCCGACGAGCGCATCTACACGTTCTGGGACTACCTGCGCAATCGCTGGCCGCGCAACGCGGGCCTGCGCATCGACCACCTGCTCCTGTCGCCCGAGCTCGCCGGCCACCTCGTCGACGCCGGCGTCGACCGCGAGCAGCGCGGCAAGGAAAAGGCCAGCGACCACGCCCCGGCCTGGGTGGTGCTCGGCTGATGACGCTGGACCTGTTCGCCGCCGACTCGCCCGAACTGCAGGACGAGACGCTGTCGCCCGGCGCCGTGGTGCTGCGCGGCTTCGCGAGCGCGAGCGCCGGCGCCTTGAAGGACGACGTCGCCCGCGTCGGCGCCGCGGCGCCGTTTCGCCACCTGGTCACGCCGGGCGGATTCCGGATGTCGGTGGCGATGACCAATTGCGGCGAGCTGGGCTGGGTCTCGGATCGCCACGGCTACCGCTACGACCCGGTCGACCCCGACAGCGGCCGGCCCTGGCCTGCGCTGCCCGCGACGTTCCTCGCGCTCGCGCGCGACGCCGCCGCACGCGCCGGTTATCCCGGCTTCGCGCCCGATGCCTGCCTGGTCAACCGCTACGCGCCCGGGGCGCGGCTGTCCATGCACCAGGACCGCGACGAGAAGGACCTGCGCGCGCCCATCGTGTCGGTGTCGCTCGGACTGCCGGCCGTGTTCCTGTGGGGCGGCGACGAGCGCGCCGACAAGGCTCGCCGGGTCGCGCTGAACCACGGCGACGTGGTGGTGTGGGGCGGGCCGTCGCGCCTGCGCTTCCACGGCGTGCTGGCGCTCAAGGACGGCGACCATCCGTTTGCCGGCGGCCATCGCATCAACATCACCTTCCGCAAGGTCCGGCCCTGACGGCGCGTCGCCAAATGTAAGTGAATGCTTCTGGCGGAGGGCCGTGGGATTGCACAGCCTTGGGGCATCCGGGGCCGGCCCGCGGATCCGTCACATGACGATCATGGCAAATTCGTGACAGTGCCTAGTCCGCGAGCAATCCAGCGGAGAGCACGGCATTTGGCGGGCTGCGTGATGGTGACAAACCGTTTTCCACAGGCTTGTCCCCAGACGCTGTGGAAAACAAAGCTCCGTGCGCGCGATCGAGGGGTTGACAGTGCGCTTCGCGCGCACGTTGGCGAAATGTGGAACGGGCTGCAGTTTCCCGTCGTGTGACACCGTCACGATCGCCGCCGGGTTCACCGTTTGCCGTCCGCGGAGACTCACCGCTGTCTGATCGCAGGTGGACGCACATCGCCCTTGGGATCGAGGTCAGGCACGTTCTCGAATCGCGATGGCGTTGTCGCTCCCGGTGGCGCCGTCCGCGCGATTCGAGAACGTGCCAGACCCCTCGAGTCGCGGCACGCGGCGTGGCATCGACGGTCGTGGTCCGGCGGGGTCCGGCACCGAGCGGCCTGGTCCCGAGGGGTCTGGCCCGAGCGGCCTGGTCCAGAGGGGTCTGGCACCGCCGTCTTCCGCGCCACGACGTCGATCGTGGCGAAGAGGCCGATCGCGGACGACGGGGGAGCCTGACCTCGATCCCCGTCGGAACCGGCCGCCTGAATCCGCGCGAACCCGCAAATCGGCGATGAGCCAGAAAAAAAGCCGGGGCAGGGCCCCGGCTTCGCAGCGCGCGGAATCGACTCAGGCGTCGCGGCGACGGCGCTTGAGCGCCAGCATCGCCAGGCCCGCGGCCATCAGCGCGAGCGTCGACGACTCGGGCACCGAACTCACACTGACGCCGGAGATGTCCAGCGCCGACGACACCGAGGTGTCGCCGATGTCGGCGATGCCGAAGGAGATCGTGTGCGAGCCGCCGTTGGCGAACGTGGTCGACCAGTCGGCCCAGCCCGTGTTCGCGGCGTAGCTGCCGCTGGCGGTGGGCGTGGTGGCGTCGAGGATGCTGCCGAGGGTGATCAGCTGGCCGTCGATCACCACGAATGCGACGTCCGCGAACGACGCGTCGCCGCTCTGGTCCATCGTGCTCAGGTCCCATTGGAACGACAGGTGGCTGCCGGCCGCGGCCAGGAACGTCTGCGACGCGACGGAGCCTTCGGTGGCCGTGACACCCGCGGCCGTATCCGGATCGAGCGCCTTCTGCGCGAGGCCGGCCGTGTCCTCGAGGCCGCCGGGTTGGCCCGAGGCCAGCGGCGCGGTGCCGGAGAGGTTGCGGTTGACGCCGTCGGCGTCGTCCAGGCCGTCGGGGTAGGCGTTGGTCAGCGACAGGTGGGTGCCGACGACCGCGGCGTCGCCGCCGGTCGTCCAGCCGGCCAGGCCGTTGCCGAACGAGCCGTTGACGACCTGGGCGTTGGCGGACCCGGCGACGAGGGCCAGGGCGATGGCCGACAGGGCGGCCGGAACGATGTGGATGCTTTTCATGGCGAGACTCACTTGGATTTGACGGTGCTGCGGGCCGGCGTCATGGTGCGCAGCGTGGCGGCCTTGGCCGATGCCTTGACGGACGCGGCGACGGCAGCGGGCGAGCCCAGGCCGAGGTCGCGCAGCGTGTCGATGCTGGCGGGGCTGACGTTGAGCAAGGTGACCAGCGGGCGGGCGACCGCCGCGCCGGCGAAGCCGTCGGTGTCGATCTCGACGATCGTGTTGTTGCCCGAGGCCACCAGTTGCACCACGCCGCTGGAGACCGCGGTGGCCGGGTTCGCGCCGATGCTGGTCAGCAGCGCGCTCAGGTCGAGGCGGTCGTCGCCCGGCGTGAAGTCGGTGATCGTGTCGCCCGCGTCGCGCATCGACGTGTAGACGAACACGTCGCGGCCGCCGTTGCCGGTCAGCGTGTCGGCACCGGCGCCGCCGGTGATGACGTCGTCGCCGGTGGTGCCCGTGATGACGTCGCGATTGGCCGTGCCGGCGATCGTGTGCACCAGGCTCAGGCCCACGACGATCGGGTCATGGTCGGAGGCGCGGTAGGGCGTGGGCGTGTAGTAGTCCGGGCCGCAGGTCGCGCAGGCGGGCTGCTTGAACTCCTGGTTGTAGTCGATGATCAGCGGCTCGTCGGCGTTGACGTGCCATTCGACGACGCCCGTCACCTTGGACGACAGCGTGTTGTTGGCGATCGCGTGGTCGAGGCGGCCGGACGTGCCGTCGAACACGTAGGAGTAGCCGTATGAATTGGCGCCCGGCACGTCGAGGTAGCGTCCGATCTGGTCGACGAAGCCGTTGCTGGTCAGATCGGCGATCGGGTCTTCCTTGGCGTAGGCGTTGAAGTCGCCCATCAGCAGCGTGTCGTTGACGTGGCTGCTGGCCTGCACCGTGGCGACGAACGAACGCAGCTCGTCGGCCTGCTGCACGCGGCGGGCGTTGAAGCAGCCCTGCAGGTCGCCCTGGTCGGTGTCGCCGGGGCCGGCCTGGAAGTCGCCGCAACCCTTGGACTTCAGGTGGTTGGCGACGAGGTTGAACTTCTCGCCGTTGGGCGCCATGAAGGTCTGGGCCATCGGCGCGCGGTTGTTGATCGCGGCGGTGTCGCTCAGCGCGGCGCCCACCAGCGTCAGGCGCGACGGCTTGTAGATCATGCCGACCTTGATCGCGTCGGTGCCGCCGCCGGTCGCGGGGTCGGGCACGCGTGCGTACACGGCCGCGCCCAGGCGCGCGTTGAGCGCATCCACCAGGTTCTGGATCGCGACGCTGCCGTTGTTCTGCAGCTCCATCAGCGCCACCGCGTCGGCGTTCAGGCCCACGAGTTCCTCGACGACCTTGGTGCGCTGGCGGTTGAACTCGACGGCGTTGTTGGCGCCGCGGCAATCGTCGGCCGTGTTGGACGGCGGGCACTTGTTGGTGCCGTCGTTGAGCGTCGTGAAGAAGTTCTCGACGTTGGCGCTGCCCACGCGGAGGTTGCCCCCGACGTCGTCGGCCTGCGTCGTGCGCGGGTTGGCGCGCGTGAACGCGACCTGCTGCGTCGGATGGATCTTGTACGCGCCCGGGTCGGTGTTGGCCGACGTGGTCAGGCCGTAGTCGAGGACGCCGGTGATGGACGCGACGGTGTCGCCCGCGCGCACCGTGTTGTCGGCGGCGAGGTAGGGCGTCGGGTTGGGGTTCTGCACGCTGGTGCCGTCGTCGAGCAGGATCGTGCGACGCAGGTTGTCCGCGTTGAGCTGCTGCGCCGCGGCGCCGGGGCGCAGCGAATTGGTGGGCGTCCACAGGCGGCCGCCGGCGCCGAGCGTGAGCTCGCCGAAGCGTCCGAGGAAGTAGTTCTGCTGCACGGTCAGCGGGCCCTGCACCGTCACGAGCATGCCTTCGAAGCGCTCGAGCGAGTCCTGCGGCGCGAGCGGGAGCTGCAGCGTGGTCACGGGAATCGTGTAGCCGCTGCCGGTCACGGTGACGCTGGTGATGTTGCCCAGCTCGGTGACGGTGTGGGCGGCGGTGTCGGCGTTGGTGGCGGCGCCGACGTTGAATTCCTGCACGGTGCCGGTGACCTGCACCAGTTGGCCGGCGGAGACCGTCGGCTGGCTGCTGGTGAACGCGAAGATGCCGTCCGACGTGGCGGGGTTGCCGTCGCCGGTCAGGTCCTGCAGGAAGAAGCCGTTGTTGTTGATCTTGGTCACGACGCCGGTGGTGGTGACGGCCTGGCCGACGTACGGGCTGGTCGAGCCGCTGCCCTGGATCTGGTAGATCGCGGCGGCCGGCGCGGGCGAAGGCGCGGGGGGCGGGGGCGGGGGCGTCGGGGAGCCGCCGGCGCAAGGCGCGGGCGCGGTGACCGAGTTGCGCGGTGCGGGCACGCCGACGGCGAAGTCGGCGGCGTTGCTGTCGGTGTCGGTGCAGCCGTTGGCCGCGCGGAAGATCGCCGTGGTGCCGCTCGGCGCCGGGGCGGGGCTGCCCTCGGCGTAGTTGGTGGCGGCGCCGTAGCCGACGAGGTCGACGATCTGCGCCAGCTGGGCGGGCGTGCAGGCCGTCGACGAGCCGTTGCAGGCGAGGCCGGTGGACACGTTGGCCAGCACGATCTTGCCGGCGGTGCCGGAGATGTTGGTGGTGCCGGTGGCGTCGGCCGTCGGCAGGGCCGTGCCGGTGGTGGTGGCGAGCTTGACGAGGAAGTACTGGCCGGGCTGGAGCACGCCGTTGAGCGCGGTCACGCCGTTGCTGGCGAAGTTGCCGGTGCCGGTGGAGCTGCCGTACTGGATCGACCAGCCGGAGATCGACACGGGCGCCGCGCCGGCGTTGAACAACTCGACATAGTCGGACGCGAACGTGTTGCCATTGCCGCCATAGACCTGGCTGATGACCACGCCCGAGGTGGACGCGAAGGAGGGAGCCGCGATCGCGGCCAGCAGCGCGGTGGCGCTGCGGGCGATGGCGGAAAGTCGATGGGGGATGGCCCGTTGCATGTCAGTCCTCGTGGGAGTCGTTATGAGAGTGCGGGCGGAGTGTCTGTGGCCCGAATGACGATACGGTGACTCGTATGTGACCAACGTGGCGCCATCCCCTGTTCCGGTGAGCCGGAGACAGGCCTCTCGGGACTTGCCCGCAGACGCGGTCCGATTCACGAACCTGTCATTCGGCGGGTGCGCTCGCGTGTCCGGAAGGGGTCGCCGATAATCGTTCACCCACCCCACTCGACAGGAGCTTGCGATGACCGCCTCGAGATTTGTCTGGTACGAGTTGATGACCGGTGATGCCGCGGCGGCGGCGGCCTTCTACTCGGAGGTCGTCGGCTGGCGTGCGCAGGATGCGGGCATGCCCGGCGTGGCCTACACGCTGATGATGGTGGGGGACGCGCAGGTCGCCGGCATGATGGACACGCCCGACGAACTGAAGGCGATCGGCGCGCCGGCGAGCTGGTCGGGCTACATCGCGGTCGACGACGTCGACGCGACGGAGGCGCGCATCCTGCAGCTCGGCGGCAAGGTGCTGCGGCCGGGCAGCGACATCCCCGAGATCGGCCGCTTCGCCGTCGTCGCCGATCCGCAGGGCTCGGCCTTCATGCTGTTCAAGCCCGCGCGCTCCGACCCGCCGCCCATGCCCGCGCCCGACGCTCCGGGCACGACCGGCTGGCACGAGCTGCGCGCGATGGACGGCCCGGCCGTGTGGGACTTCTACGCGACGCTGTTCGGCTGGACGAAGGGCGAGGGCCTGGACATGGGCCCGTTGGGCACCTACCAGCTGTTCGAGATCGACGGCGTCCCTTCCGGCGCGATCATGACCAAGGAACCCGATGCGCCCGCGCCGGAGTGGCGCTACTACTTCCAGGTCGCCGCCACGGCCGCCGCGGCGCAGCGCGTGGTGCGGCTGGGCGGGCAGGTGACGATGGGGCCGCACCAGGTGCCCGGCGGCAACTGGGTGCTGCACGGCCGCGACCCGCAGGGCGCGGTGTTCGCGCTGATGTCGATGACCCCGTGAAGCGATGACCCGATGAGCAGGACACGCCTGAAGGTCGGCCTGGTCGGCTACGGCTACGCCGGCAAGACCTTCCACGCACCGCTCATCGCGGCGGTGCCCGGTCTCCACCTGGCGGCCGTGGCCAGCTCGGACGCGGCCAAGGTGCACGCCGACTGGCCCGACGTGACGGTGCATGCGGCGCCGGCCGAGCTGATCGCCCGCGACGACATCGATCTTGTCGTCATCGCCACGCCCAACGACACCCACCACCCGCTGGCCCGCGCCGCGCTGCTGGCCGGCCGGCACGTGGTCGTCGACAAGCCCTTCACGGTCGCGCTGGCCGACGCGCGCGAACTCGTCGCGCTGGCCGGCGAACGGAGGCGCGTGCTGTCGGTGTTCCACAACCGGCGCTGGGACGGCGACTTCCTCACGCTGCGCCAGCTGGTCTCGGACGGGCGGCTGGGCCGCGTGGTCGAGATGAATTCGCGCCACGACCGTTTCCGTCCGGAGGTGCGCCAACGCTGGCGTGAAAGCGCGGGGCCGGGCGCCGGCTTGTGGTTCGACCTCGGCCCGCACCTGGTCGACCAGGCGCTGCAGCTGTTCGGCCGCCCGCGCGCGATCACGCTTGCGCGCGACCTCACGCGCGACGGCGCGCTCGCCGACGACTGGTTCCATGCCAGCCTGCGCTACGACCGCCTGCACGTGCAGTTGCACGCCGGCATGCTGGTGGCCGCGAGCGCGCCACGCTTCGCGGTGCACGGCACGCTGGGCAGCTTCGTCAAGGAGGGCCTGGACGCGCAGGAGGACGCGCTGAAGGCCGGCGTGCGGCCCGCCTGGCCGCCGCAAGCCGGGTGGGGCGTCGACCCCGGCCACGCGGCGTTCGTCGCGCGCGCGGCCGATGGCTCGACGGTGACCGAACCGGTCGCGATGCAGCCCGGCGCGCACCAGGCCTACTTCGCGGCCGTCGCGCAGGCGATCCGCGGGGAGGCGCCCAACCCGGTGCCGGCGCAGGAGGCGTTGGACGTGATGGAACTGATCGAGCTGGGCATCGAGAGCGCGGCGCGGCGGCGCGAGCTGGAGTGGCGGATTCAGGGCTGACAAGCAGGATCCCGGCAGGCGCGGGATACTGCGCGCCATGCCGTCCATCCTCTCCGTCAAGAACGTCTCCAAGACCTACGCGTCCGGATTCAGCGCCCTGCAGGACATCGACCTCGAGATCCGCAAGGGCGAGATCCTCGCGCTGCTGGGGCCCAACGGCGCCGGCAAGACCACGCTGATCAGCATCATCTGCGGAATCGTCACCGCCAGCTCGGGGCAAGTCACGGTGGACGGCCACGACATCGTCCGCGACTACCGGATGTCGCGTTCGATCATCGGCCTGGTGCCGCAAGAGCTCACCACCGACGCCTTCGAGACGGTGTGGGACACGGTGTCGTTCAGCCGCGGCCTGTTCGGCCGGGCGCCGGACCCGGCGCACATCGAGAAGACGTTGAAGGCGCTGTCGCTGTGGGACAAGAAGGACTCGCGCATCCGCACGCTCTCGGGCGGCATGAAGCGCCGCGTGATGATCGCCAAGGCGCTGTCGCACGAGCCGCAGGTGCTGTTCCTGGACGAGCCCACCGCCGGCGTCGACGTGGAGCTGCGCCGCGACATGTGGGAGCTGGTGCGCGAGCTGCGCGCCACCGGCGTCACGATCATCCTGACGACGCACTACATCGAGGAGGCCGAGGAGATGGCCGACCGCATCGGCGTCATCACCAAGGGCCGGCTGCTGCTGGTCGAGGACAAGACGGCGTTGATGGAGAAGCTGGGCAAGAAGCAGGTGACGCTGCTGCTGCAGGAGCGCATCGCCGCGGTGCCGGCCGCGTTGTCCGACTACGAACTGGCGCTTTCACAGGACGGCACCGAATTGACCTACACCTACGACACGCGCAGCGAGACGCGCGGCATCGTCGACTTCATGAAGCATGTGAACGACGCGGGCATCCAGTTCAAGGACCTGCGCACGAAGCAGAGTTCGCTGGAGGACATCTTCGTGAGCCTGGTCGAAGGAGGCACGCGATGAGCACGCAAGTGGCGAACCCGAACTGGCACGCGGTACGCGCGATCTACAACTTCGAGATGGCGCGCACCTGGCGCACGCTGATGCAGAGCATCATCTCGCCGGTCATCTCCACGTCGCTGTACTTCATCGTGTTCGGCGCGGCCATCGGCTCGCGCATCCCGACGGTGGGCGGCATCAGCTACGGCGCGTTCATCGTGCCGGGACTGATCATGCTGTCGCTGCTGACGCAAAGCATCTCCAACGCCTCGTTCGGCATCTACTTCCCGAAGTTCACCGGCACGATCTACGAGCTGCTGTCGGCGCCGGTGTCGTTCGTCGAGATCGTGATCGCCTACGTGGGCGCGGCCGCGTCGAAGTCCATCATCCTGGGCCTGATCATCCTGGCCACCGCGACGCTGTTCGTGCCGCTGCACATCGACCACCCGTTCGTGATGCTGCTGTTCCTCGTGCTGACCGCCGTCACCTTCAGCCTGGTGGGCTTCATCATCGGCATCTGGGCCGACGGCTTCGAGAAGCTGCAGGTCATCCCGCTGCTGATCGTCACCCCGCTCACCTTCCTGGGCGGCAGCTTCTATTCCATCTCGATGCTGCCGCCGTTCTGGCAGACCGTCGCGCTGTTCAACCCGGTGGTCTACCTGATCTCGGGTTTTCGCTGGGCGTTCTACGGCGCGGGCGACGTGAGCGTCGGCCTGAGCGTCGCCATGACGTTCGGCTTCCTGGCGATCTCGATGGTGGTCGTGGCGTGGATCTTCAAGACCGGGTACCGGTTGAAGAACTGACCCCTCCGGTGCCTGCGTGCGGCAACAGGACGAAAAAAAGCCTCGCGCGGGGCGAGGCTTTGAAGGAGCGGAGGCGCGCTGGTGCGCGCGGGCGTTCAGGCGTTGGCGCGATGGCCGACGATGGTCACGTGCTGCACGGCGACGTGCGTCTGGCCGTAGGGGGCCATGGCCAGGCTGTCCGCCTTCGCATATTGCTTCGTCGCGATGCCGTTCATGCCGGCGACGGTGGCCAGGGTCATGAGGGCGGAGAGGGCGAGGGCGGCGGCTTGGGTGGTGGTCTTGGTCATGG
>FTJN01000154.1_pt2 | contig 14532 bp, 8 predicted proteins | sample 1658361 | NCBI WGS metagenome assembly FTJN01 (sample SAMEA3914819, study PRJEB12502) | metagenome | biome: forest; material: soil | place: Canada | collected 2010-06-26 | depth 0.3 m | reverse complement strand
GTTGTCCGGGCCATCGAACTTCCTCCTGTGGCCAAGCAGGTGGATACGCTTTGCGCATTTTGGTGAGGGATGAACCAGGGACTTAAACGCAATGGAATTGCGCCCGACAAGGGCGTTCCCAAATAGAAATCTGGGAACGAGGAATAGGACTACCTTGGGATTAATCTCACGACATACGAGGAGCCGTTGCGGAGTAGAGCAACTTGCCCTGATTATCGATCAACCGCAGTTCCAGTTCGTTCGCGCGCAGGGAAGCCATGGCGAAGCCGGAACTGGCGACGTGGAATTTGCTTTGGGGCACGCCCTTCACCGGGCGGTGTTCCGAGCCCGCGCCGGAGACGAAAAGGTGCACCCCGCTGGCCTGGAGGTGCTGGAGATCGTGGTCGTGGCCCGCAAAGTAGGCCTGCACTTGGTATTTGGCGAGGAGGGGAAGCAGCGCGGCAACCAGTTCCGGTTGGTCGCCATGACCCTCGCCAGCGGAGTGGATCGGGTGATGGCCAAAAACGATTTTCCACGGAGCCTTCGAGGCGGCGAGGGATTCCTCCAGCCACTTCATCTGTTTCTGAGGGTCCTGGGAGTTGAGATCCGAGTAGTTTCCGGAATGCTGGTAATTCAGGATCATTGGCGAGGTGTCGATGTAGAAAAACTCCGCCTGAGTCACGGCGTCCACCTGGTGGGTTTGTTTGAAGTAACGGGCCGGCATGGCCCAGCGTGGGTGCGACTTGCCGTACTCGATTTGCGCATCGCAGTTGCCGTAATAATCGTGATTCCCGAGAATGGGATACCACGGGACTTGGAGTGAGGACGCGGTATAGACATTCTCGAACGATTGCTGCCATTGCGGATCATCGACGGAGGTGACGCCTTTCGAGTAAAAATTATCGCCGAGCGAAATGACGAAGCGCGCCTTCGCCTGTTCGCAGACAACAGCCATTTGCTGGGCGACTTCCCGTTGGTCCGGTCGTCCTTGGCGACCCCAGTCGCCGATGACGGCAAAGTTCAGCGCGGGCGCGGAGGGTTCGGCGGCGTGCAACGGGGAGGAAAGAAACTTCCCGGCGATGGCGGCTTGGGAAGCGACGAAGAGGGTGCGGACGAAATCGCGGCGGGTGGCGTTCATGCGCCCCGTATCTTGCGCTCGGGTGAGATAAGAGTAAATCCGGAAACCCAGCCGCTTACGAGGACTACCCTCTATTTGGAGGGCTATACGCCAGGAGCATCTCCTCCTAAAGTTCGTCATGCAAAATTGGAATTCTTCCCGATCAAGCAGGACGATGAAGCCTCATGGATACGTTGCACGGTCTTCCTCCTGGTTGATCCTGGCGGCTCTTCTGCTGGGAAATCTCTCGGTGGGTCACGCCCAGACCTTCAATTGCCATGTGACCAACAATTTCCAATCCGGGGATGGGTCCCTTTCCCATGGAGTCGACTTCCTAAACGGCGGCTTTACGGATCTCACCTTCGACAGTGGCATTGGTGACATCGTGCTGTCATCCCGGTTGACGACCATCAGTGCGGTCATTCCTGTAGGCAGCACCACCCTGACCGGCACCGGGAATACCGTGACAGCGCTGGGCGGATTTCCCTGGACGACTTTTCCCGTCTTCACCATTTCCTCTCCAACCTCCGTCGCGTTTAACAACTTCACGGTGCAAGGTTCATCCGGCAGTAACGACGATGGCTATCGTACCGGAGGTTCCGCCGTTAGCTTGGAGGGGGCCGCCAATACGTTTAACATCGGGAGCGGAACGATCCTCCGGGGTGGCGGGAGCGTGGGTGGTAATACCGGTGCATCGGCGATCGTCAACTCGACCGGCGTGACCACCAACACGATCACAAACAGCGGAACCATCGAGGGCGGTGCGGCCACTTCCAGCGGCGTCGCCGGCGCGGGCATGAACCTTTCGGGAACCGCCAATACGATCACCAACGAAACCGGCGGCAGCATCCTGGGAGGGACACCCGACCGGGTGGGAGGCGGGGGCGTCGTTGTCTCAAAAGGCGGGAGCATCAATACCGTCCTTAACAACGGAACCATTCAGGCGACGGGCGGTGTCGCGGGCATTGCCATTTCCGGGGATGGAAGCGCCAACAGCTTCACCAACAACGGAACCCTTCTGGGCGGCACGGGGCATGGCGACAACACGAACGGTGGCAACGGCATTGAGATCACGGGAACCGGGACCACGAGTACGTTTTCCAATACGGGGACCATCCAGGGTGGGGATTCCATCAGCAGCCGGGTAGGCGGCACGGGCGTCGTGGCGCCGGGGAGCGGCGATTCATTGATCAACTTCAGCACGGCAACGGTGCAGGGCGGAACGGGAAGCAGCGGAGCCAATGGCACCAGCTTTGAGTTTGCGTCCCCCGGTGGCACCGGAGGGGGAGGCGTAAACTTTTCCGGCACCAATTCCAGCGTGACCAATGCCGGGATCATCCGCAGCGGTACGGGCGGTACGGGCGGTGCTGGTGGGTATGGCGGGTTCACAATCGGCAGAGGGGGGGATGGTGGCGGCAGCAACGAGGCGGTCCTTCTCTCGGGAAACCAATCTTCGGTCTCCAATACGGGAACGATCCAGGGAGGGGACGGCGGCATTGGTGGTCGCGCACATCCAAACAGCAAAGAGCCAGGAGGTACCGGTGGCGTGGGTGGAACGGCCATTTCCCTTTCAGGTGCCGGTTCGAGTATCGCCAACGAGGGAACGATTCAGGCCGGTGCTGGAGGCATGGGTGGGAATATCGAAATCACGCTTCCGGCGAGCGCCGGTACCGGCGGCAACGGCGGTACCGGCATTGCCATTTCCGGGAGTAACACACGGGTGACCAACAACGGAACCATCCAGGGAGGTACCTATGGTCGCGGAGGTATCGGCGCGCTCTATGACAGCGGGGGCATCGATGGTACCGGTGGAATTGGGATCCTTTTTACCGCTGGTTCCGGCACCATCATCAATGAAGGAACCATCAGCGGCGGATCGAATAATAATGGCTACGCCGATGCCATCCATTTCAGCGGCACGAATAATCTGCTGGAACTGCATTCCACCTCCATCATTCATGGCAATGCGGTCTTTTCCAATGGAAACGCCAACAACGTCCTCGCGCTGGGGGGCACGACGGACGGTACCTTCGATACCTCGTTGTTCGGGATACAATACCACTATTTTGACACCTTCCTCAAATCGGGGACCAGTACCTGGACCTTGACCGGCACCTTGAATTCTCCCGGCTGGTATACCGGAAAGACGGTCCTGAGTGGCGGTATCCTGCGTCTGGGCAGCAGCGGTGCACTCGGCACCAGGGGCACCCTGGCTTTCACGGGCGGCACTCTCCAGTATTCGGCGGGCAATACCATGGATTATTCCAGTCGCTTCACGAGCGCCGGTAGCCAGATCTATAACATCGATACCAATGGGCAATCGGTTGCCTTTGCCTCCCCTTTCACGAGCGCCAACGCCACGCTGAACAAGCTCGGCGCGGGAACGCTTACCCTGAACGCCGGTTCCACCGAAACCAGGGCTTACATTCTGACGGCGGGGGCTTTGCAACTGGGCGCCGGGGTCAGCCTCAACCCGGCCTCGATCAGCTTTAACGGAGGCACCCTGCAATTCGGCGCGGATGGCATCAGCGACTACTCCGCCTCTTTCAGCAACGCCGCAGGGCAGGCTTACTCCCTCGATACCAACGGTCATGACGTCACCCTGGCTTCGAGCTTGAGCAGTTCCGGCGGCAGCCTGACCAAACTCGGTGCGGGGACGTTGCTGCTCTCGGGCGATAACTCCTTCAGCGGCGGACTGACGATTGCCGCCGGAACGGTGGAAGTGGGGCAAGATCACGCGGCGGGTTCTGGGACGATCACGATCAATGGTGGCGGCATCCGCTCGGCAGGTGGAGTTCGTACGCTCGCCAATGCGCTGACCCTCAATGGTAATTTCACCGTGGGCCGTGCCACCACCTTCACGGGCAACGCGACGCTCGGTGCGGACGTTACCGTCACCTCGATCAATCCCGATTCCGGGGTCTCCCTCACGACCTTTGGCGGCGTCATCAGCGGCAGCCATGGGATCACTTTGACGGCGGGCGTCAACCAGATCAGCACTTTTGTGTTCAGTGGAGACAATACCTACTCGGGGCGCACGACGATTTCAGCGGGCACGTTGAGGGTGGGCGCGGGCGGGACGACGGGCACTCTGGGCACGGGGAACGTGGTGAACAACTACACCCTGGCCTTCAACCGCTCCAATACCCTGACAGTGGCGAACCAGATTTCGGGCACAGGAAACCTCATCCAGCAGGGCACAGGCACCACGATTCTTACGGCAGACAACACCTACGAGGGGGTCACTTCGATTATCGGGGGAAGGCTGCAAGTGGGCTCCGGCGGCACGACGGGGAGTCTGGGCTCGGGCGATGTCGGCTTTTCCAGCGGCACCCTGGTCTTCAATCGCTCCAATACCCTGACGCAATCGAGCCACCTGATTGGGAGTGGGGCCATCGAGCAGGCCGGCACGGGCACCACGATCCTGACGGCGAACAATTCCTACAGCCAGGGAACGACGATTTCCGCGGGCACGCTGCAGGTGGGGGCCGGCTTCGACGGGACGACTGGCAGCCTGGGCACGGGCGGTGTGACGAATAACGGCACGCTGATTTACCGCCGCTCCAATACCCTGACGGATTCGAACGTCATTCAGGGAACGGGCAACCTCGTGCAGAACGGCACCGGCACCACCATCCTGACCGGGGTCAGCACCTACACCGGCACGACCACGGTGAACAGCGGCACCTTGCAGGTCGACGGCTCCATTGCCAACTCCGCGACCACGGTCAACGGCGGAGCCAGGCTTCAGGGATCGGGCGTACTGGCAGACGTCACGATGAGCAGCGGAAGCGTCCTGATGGCCGGACATGACGGCGCCCTCGGCACCCTCACCACCGGGGGGCTGAGCTTCGCGGAAAATACCGTCCTCCAGTTCAAACTCGACAGCTCTCTGGGGACCAGTGACTCGATCATGGTCAACGGCGAGATCTCGTTCAACCGGACCCTGCTGGTCCTGAACGATCTGGCCACGGGTGGGCAAGTTCTTGAGGAAGGAACGGTGTTGACGCTCCTTACCTACGTCTCTGGCAAGGAAGGAATTGGCTCCGGCACGGATATCTTCACCTACAACGGCATCGACCTGACCGAAGGCGCCATCTTCACCGCCGGGGCCAACACCTTCCAGATCAACTATGCCGTCGGTGATCCCATGATCACGCTGACCAGCACGGCTGCCGTGCCCGAACCGGGCACATGGGCGCTGATTGTGGGCGGGCTGGTTTTCCTCGTCGGCTACCATCGCCGGAACAAAAAGCGGGCGGCCGGGGAATTCTCCCGCTGACATTTGCACCGGACTTCGCCATGGTAGGGGAATGCGTACGTCCCACTTTGCCCCGCGCCAGTTTCTCCCGGAAGTCATCGACCTGACCGATACGGCCCAACTCGCGCCCATCTTCGATCTGCTCGACGCGCGATTGGACAAGGTGGCTTCCGTCGCTGATCTCGAACTTTGGCTGAAAGACCAGAGCGAGGTCTTCGCGGCCTTGGGCGAATCGTCCTCGCTGGCCTACATCGCCATGACCTGCCAGACGGATGACGAGGCCAAGGAGAAGGCCTACATGCACATCGTCGAGGTGGTCGATCCCTGGCTCAAGCCCCGCGACTTTGCCCTCAAGCAGAAGCTGGCGCAGTCGCCGTTCTTCGCGCAGTTGCCGGAGTTCTATGCCATCTTCCGGCGGAGCATCGAGGCCCAGGTGAAAATCTACCGGGAGGAGAACATCGCCCGGGAAACGCAGGTCGCACGCCTGACTCAGCAGTACCAGAAGATTAGCGGGAGCATGACGGTGGAGTTCGATGGCAAGGAGCAGACCCTCGCGCGCATGGGCCGCATTCAGGAGGAGCCGGATCGTCCCCGCCGCGAGGCCGCTTGGAAAGCCGTGACCGAACGCCGCGCGCAGGAGATCGACAAGCTGGAGGAGATCTTCGACCAACTGCTGGTGCTGCGCCATGAGATCGCCCTGGCGGCCGACTTCACCGATTTCCGCGCCTACACTTTCGCCAACTACGAGCGCTTCGATTACACCCCGGAGGATTGCCTCCAGTTCCATGCCGCCATCGAGCACCACATCGTGCCGCTCGTCCGCCAGATGCAGGTGGAGCGCAAGGCCAAGCTCGGCGTCAAGCCGCTTCGTCCTTGGGATCTTGCGGTCGATCCCGATCATAATCCCCCGCTGCGCCCCTTCGAGGACTCGGCGGAATTGGTTCAGAAATCCCACCAGATCTTCGCCAAGCTCGACCCGCGCCTCGGCGAGTACTACGGCGTACTCGTGCAGCAGGAACTGGTCGATCTCGACAACCGCAAGGGCAAGGCTCCGGGCGGCTACCAGAGCACCCTCGCGGAATCGCGGGTGCCCTTCATCTTCATGAACTCCGTGGGCGCACACCGGGACGTCGAAACCATGCTGCACGAAGCCGGCCACGCCTTCCACGCTCTGGCCGCGCGGGAACTGCCGCTCCACTCCTACCGCAGCGCACCGATCGAATTCTGCGAGGTGGCCTCCATGGGCATGGAGCTCCTTGCGGCACCGCATCTGGAACTCTTCTACTCTCCGGAAAACGCCCGCCGCGCCCGACGGGATCACCTCGAGGGCATCATCAAATTCTTCCCCTGGATGGCCACGGTGGATGCCTTCCAGCACTGGCTCTACACTCACCCCGGCCACACCCGGGCGGATCGCGTCGCTTACTGGCTCTCCCTCATGGACCGCTTCGGTGGCACCGAGGACTGGAGCGGCTTCGAGCAGGCCCGGGCCCACGTCTGGCACCGTCAGCTTCACATCTTCGAGATTCCCTTCTACTACGTCGAATACGGCATCGCCCAACTCGGTGCGCTCCAGCTCTGGCAGGCCTCCCGCAGGGACCTCCCCGCCACGCTGAATAATTATCTGGCGGGCCTCAGCCTCGGCGGCTCACGACCTTTGCCCGAGCTCTTCACCGCCAGCGGCCTGGCGTTCGACTTCACCGACCGGACCATCGCCCCACTCATGGGCAACGTCCGTGAGGCGTTGGTGGAACTGGCAGGCTAACCGTGCACCATCCCAAACTTCTGTGATCGCCCTCCAAGCGGATCGCTGACTATATTCGCCCTTTCCCATGATTGCTCTCAACCACATCGCCCTGAATTGTCACAACCTCGCTGCCCAGGAGGCCTTTTACACCAAGCACTTTGGCTTTAAACGGTGCCGCACCTTTCGTCGCGGGGAGCCGGGCGAGTTTTTCATGATGAAGCTGGGCACGACCCGGCTGGAGCTTTTTCCGACGGATCCCGAAAAAACGGTGGCCGAACGGGGCGGTGAACAGGCTGTTGGCTTCAAGCATCTCGCTTTTGATGTGCCCAAGTTGGAACCGGCGATGGAAGCACTGCTGGCCGATGGCATCGTCTGCGATCCGGTGATCGAGTTGCCTCATTTGGCCCCGGGCTTCCGCATCGTCTTTTTCCGCGATCCCGAGGGTAATATTCTGGAGTTGATGGAAGGCCATCAGGACGAAGAGTAGCCGGGGGAGGGGAGGGCTCCTCTAAACCAGTTGATGCCTCACCTGTTCCCTGCTACCATCCTTTCCCTTTATGTTCCTCAAGCGGTACTTCTTTCTCGTTTTCTGCGTCAGCTGCTTCGTCCTTGCCTACATTGGCCGCTTCGAGCTCTCCCGGGCGCAGATGGAAAGCCGGTTCCGGGAAGAACGGATCAAGTTCAACGTCGAGGACAAAGACCTGATTGCCGCTGCCAAAACGGATAAGCCCGCGCCGGAAGCACCAGCCGCCCCCGCCGTTCCGACTCAGCCCGCGCCGCAGATCATCGAAAGCCCGGCTCCGGCGGAGATCCAGTCCACGCCGCCGACTCCCGCATCGCCCGTCTCGCCGGATCTGAGCACCCCTTCGCCCCAGCCGCCCGCTTCGGACTCCAATGCGGCACCGCTGGCCCCGACGACTCCTTCCACCATTAATTATCCCACGGGGCGTGGTTCCTCGGCCGCGATGATTCGCTGGGCCGCTTACCACCCCGGGCAGGGGATGGTGCAGGTTCCCGCCACCCCAGTGCCGACGACGGTTGCTCCTGCGGCCCCAATCGCTCCGGTAGCACCGAGGCCTTTGACTTCGCCCGTGGCCACTGCCCCGGCGGCGACCAATTCCCCGGCGACCCTCATTCCCGCGCCGGCGGAAGCGCCGCCCACCAGCGTCATCGTACTCCTCTATCACCAGTTTGTTCCGGCGGGAACAGTGCTCTCTCCCAAGTTGCAGTGGACCATGCGCGTCGACACTTTCGAGGCGGAGATGAAGTACATCCACGACAATGGCTACAACGTCATCCCGATGTCGGACTTGGTGAAATTCCTCAAGCACGAGATCACCGTCCCGCCCAAGTCGGTGGTCATCACCATTGACGACGGGTATAAGAGTGCTGTCGTTCACGCTGCGCCGATCCTGAAAAAGTATGGCTACCCCTGGACCTTTTTCGTCTACCCGGACTTCATCACCGAGGCGGAGAGCAAGGGTTCGGCGAGTTGGAACGATTTGCGCAAGCTGCAGGCCGAAGGCGTCGATATCGAGTCGCACTCGATGAGCCATCCCACCCTGACCAGCCATACCCACAAAATCAACGGCGTCGTCCGCACACTGAACGCGGAAGAGTACGAGGAGTGGCTGATCAAGGAAACCACCGGCTCAAAGCTCCGGATCGAGGAAAAACTCGGCACGCCGGTCACCAGCTTTGCCTATCCCTACGGTGCCTACAACAAAGCCGTGGAAGAAAAGGTGCTGGCGGCAGGCTACCAAGCTGTCTTTACCGTGGCGGATAACCCCGTGCGCGGCACGACCAGCATGCACAGCATCGGCCGTTACACGATTACGCAGAACGTGGAGAAGAACTTCGCCGCTTATCTTCGCCAGGGGGCATTGGGTGTCGGCGATGTGGAACCCGCTCCGGGCTCGACGATTTCCAACCCGCGCCCGGTGATCTCGGCGGTTCTGGGTTACTCGGGTAAGATTGATCCCAAGTCGATCGAAACCGTGGTGCGCGATTTCGGCGAGGTGCGCCATGATTTCGATCCCGCCACCCTGACGCTGCGTCTCTATTTGCCTCGCGATCTGGTTCGCTCGCCCGTCCTGGTCAACCTGCGCATGCGCGATGCCGAGACGAATGGGGTTCTGGTCGCGAACTGGTTTTTCAATTACGAGCCCACCACGGGGGAAGTCTCGCATCCGCCGATTGGCACCGTTCCCTCCGCCGTCCCTGCCGCGCCGGTTATCCCGGCAACTCCGGCTGCTTCTGCCGTTGCTCCGGTTCCCGCCCCGGCGAAGAATCCTGTGACGCAGTAAGCTCTTTTCGTTGCCCAGATGCGCTATGCGCACTGGAAGCGAGGGGCCTGCCTTCCTCCACGCAAATCGCCTTGCTTTGTCTCGTCATCAGGTAAGATGAGGCATGGCTCAATTTCGCAACGTCATCCTCGATTGGTCCGGCACGCTGGTGGACGATTTTCAACCGGTCATGGAGGCAACGAACGACATCTTCGTCCAGCATGGCCGCCCTGCTTTCACGCGCGAGGAATTCAAGGAAAAGTTCTACCTGCCCTTCCCCGCGTTTTACCGCGAGTTCCTGCCGGAACTCTCGATGCCCGTGCTGGATCACCACTACCACACGGCGTTCAAGATGTTGCAAATCGGCATCACGCCACTGCCGCACGCGCTCGATTTTCTGGAGTATCTGCGCTCCCGCGAGATGCCGATGTTTCTGCTCAGCTCCATCCATGCGGACCATTACGAAGCGCAGGGCGGACGCCTCGGCTGGAAGCATTATTTCAAGCAGGCCTATGTGCAGGCGCTCGACAAGCGGAAGGTGATCCTGCATCTCCTGGCCGAGCACGATCTCGATCCCAGCGAGACGATTTTCATTGGCGACATGACGCACGATATCGAGACCGCGCACCATGCCGGCGTGACCAGTTGCGCCGTGTTGACCGGATACGATTCGCTGGAGAAATTGAAGGGCTCGAACCCCGATCTGCTCTTCCGCAATCTGCGCGAAGTTCGCGATTATTTGGAGCGTCACAGCGGCACCGCCCTGCCTCCGCCCATCCCAACCGTGGGCGCGCTGATCTTCAACGCTCAGGGCGACGTGCTGATGATCCAGACCCACAAGTGGAGCAACAAATGGGGCATTCCCGGCGGCAAGATCAAATCGAACGAGCCCGCTGAAGAGGCGTTGCGCCGGGAGATCCTGGAGGAGACCGCGCTGAAGCTGACCGACATCCGTTTTGAGTTGGTGCAGGATTGCATCGAGCCGCCGGAGTTCTACCGCAAGGCTCACTTCCTTCTGCTCAATTATACCGCCACGGCGGTGGGCACCGAAGTCGTGCTCAACGACGAAGCCGAACTCTATCGCTGGGTCTCGCTGGACGAGGCTCTGAGCATGGACATCAACAACCCCACCCGCATCCTTCTCGAATATGTCCGATCTCATCCGCGTGGTTGACCTGGAAGTCTGGACTCGCATTGGCGTGCCCGACGAGGAACGGGCGCAGGCCCAGCGCCTGCTTATTTCCCTGGAGATGACCGTCGCCGATTTCGGCCCGGCGGCGAGGCTGGATGAGGTCGCGCTGACGGTGAACTACTTCGACGTGACGCAACGGGTAAAAGTTTTTGCGGCGGGACGTCCGAGGAAATTACTGGAGACATTGGCCGAGGAATTGGCCGCCGATTTGCTGGCCCGTTTTCGGATTGAGAAGCTGCGGTTGAAGATTAAGAAATTCATTCTGCCGGATGCGAAGTGGGTGGGGGTGGAGATTGAGCGGGTGAATTCACTTTAAGAACGGAAGCATCGTGGGTTTTGGGATTTTTATCCTTGCGCTGGGAGTGGGCGTCTCGTTGTCCATTATTTATTCGGGATTCTCTTCCGATAAACCACTGGAAAGATGGCTGGCTGTATGTATCGGAGGAGCTCCCGGTTTGGTTCTACTGGCTCTTTATTACAGCTTGGCCTGCGACATGTACTTTACTTTAGGAGGATGGCCCCAGTCGATTGGCGAGCGTGGCTTTCCTCCTCATCTGCTAAGCCATGCGACTGTTGCAACGAGCTTCTTTATGCTAACGATTTGGAGCATTTTGGTTTGGCCAATTCTATTGGGGATATGCCTGCTGATCCCAAAACTCCGAAGCCTGCGGCTCTATCTCGGAGTCTATGTCATTTCTCTAGCCCTGTCCTATGGGTTAATGCTCCTTGCCCCAAGCAGGTTCCAAGATTGGTGGATCGACTAGGACCTGAAAAATGGAACCTTGGAATCTCGTCGTCGCCCCTCCTCTGCTCTCATTACCCCTATTTCATTCACAGTTATCCCATAGTGTGACGGAAACGGTTTCACGCTACGGCGCAACGCTCGCAACGGAAAAATTGGTACAGGGCTTTCTCAATCCGGGTGGAGAAAACCAACCAGAAAAAGTACCAGTGGGGCTACCTCTACGGGGCCTTGGAAATCGGCACGGGCAAAACCGAGGCGCTGTTCATGCCGAACGTGCTGGGATGGGGCCGGGTTCCATCAAAAAGCCGGCAAGCACGCCGTGCCCGACCGGGTCCATGTCATTCAACTGCCTGCCTACTGTCCCGAACTCAACCCGATCGAAAAGCTCTGGGACGTGATCAAGGACGGAAGCTCGTCGAGGGTGTGAAAGATCCGGTTACAGGCGGCCGTTTGCGAGGAACTCAAGCCGTTCTCCCGACCCGAGCGCGTCCACCAACTCCTTGGCGAAAGCGAACTCCATTCTTCAGCAAACGCTTCCTCGAGTGCTATTAGTACCATTAACTAAGGTAGATGGTCTTAGGCCCCATTCTGCCAGATCTACCTGAGCTCCACTCTGAAAGCTTCCATGGTTTTTCTTTCTGTGGGATAGCAGGGAACAAGGCACCAGCAGCTTCAAGAGGAGGGACATCGGCGGCTACCTGCCTTGGCACCTCTGCCTGCGCTCGAAATATCCCTGCATCGCTCCAGCTCCGAAGTAAGGCAATGGACCCGGAAAACCATAGCAGGGAGCTAAAATCGATACGTCAGACCACCAAAAAAGCCGCGTCGGTTCCCATACTTCACCGCCCCCTCTCCGATTCCGGTGCCATCGTTGAGGACGTAGATTTGGTCGAACGCGTTGAGAACATCGAATCGCACCGTCAGATCGCCCTGCCCGCCTAGTTTCCTGAACGTGTGCTCGACGCCAAAGTTGACCGGATAATAGGCCCCCAACTTCGCCGTATTGGCAAAGCCCGCGCGAATGCCGTCTCCATAAGTCATGTCGGAATGAATCGTGGTATCCAGCCAGGTATAGGAGAGTCCGGCAGAGGCGGTGTAATACTGCTGCTGGTCGAACTGGATATGATTCGTCGCGATATAGGCCAGTTCATCGGCCTCGAATTCGAACTGGCTCGAGACGATGTTCTTGGCCCATGAATCCGCCGCTGCGAAATTCCCGAAAGCGGAGAATCCTCCCTTCGTGTAGTTGACCGAGAACTCCACCCCGTACATCGCGGCGCTCCCGTAATTATAGGGTGAGCCGATATTGGCCGCGCCGAATTGCCCGTCGTCGATCTGGTCGGTCGCCAATTTGTAGTAGGCATCCACGCCCGCTTCGAGCCCGGGAAGAAACGTGTGGGTTACACCCACATCGAAATAATGGGATCGCTCGACCCGGACCGGGTCCGTGATGTCCTGCTCGGCGGCATTCGTCGTGTCATCGAAGCGTTTGACGTTCTTCGGCGAGATGTTCAGGAGCGGGGGCGGATCGAAATAGCGGGCATAGCCGGCATGGAACGCCGTGTTCTCGTCCATCTGGTAGACCGCATTGATGCGCGGGCTGATTTGGTTCGCATCGATGTACGCATTCACCTGCTCGAAACGCAGGCCGTAGTTGATCGTCCACTGTGGAGAGACCGTCCACTGGTCCTGCAGATAGAGTGCGAAACTGAAGGCCCGCTTGTGGTGATTGTCCTGGATCGACTCGGAACTGCCGATGGGATTCTCGTTGCTGTCCGTGGGGAAGACCTCGGTGGTACTGTTGGAGGTTGCTCCCTGGGTCTCGAAGAGATAGCCCGCCCGCAGCGTGTGCGCTTCGCCCAGTTGCTGGGTGAAATCGGCTTGGACGCCATTGCTCAGCACCGCCTGATTCACCCTGGAGGCCACGCCGTTGTAGTAGAGGTCGCCATTGATGTCGGGCCGGAAAAGCACCGAGCTGTAACGGTTGACCTGCGAGATCTGGAAAGAAAAATCATCGATCGTCTGCTGCCACGCCAGGATGCCATAATAGGTCTGCTCGTTTTGCGTCTCGTTCAGGTTCGCGGAAGGAACGGGATTCGGGGGCACCGCAGCCCCGCTGAAATCAAGGCCGGTCACCTGCCCCGGCGTGTTCGGAATCTGATAGTCCGCGTCCTGCGCGCTGACGATGAAGCTGACCCGGCCCGAGTCCTTGAACTGATGGGAGATATCGGCGAAACCCACCAGTTGATTGGTCAGATCGTGGATCGCCGAGGAGGACGGCGTCGGATTTTCCAAGCCAAGATCGTTGTGTACAAAGCTGCCAGTGAAAAAGAAATCGGTCCCGCCGGACGATCCCCCATAGGAAAAGGTGGGGTGCAGCGTGTCGTTGCTACCGCCATAAAAACTCGCCGAACCGCCCTTGAGACTCGCCCCTGATTTCGTCTGGATATCGACGATCCCGTAATTTCCCTCTGGGTAATAAGCGGGAAGGGCGCCAATTTTTAGCGTCACCCGGTCGACGAACCACGTGTCGATCAACTGGCCGAAGCCGGTGATCCCGGCCGGCAAAAGCGTCCCGTTGATCGAGTACCGGTAATAGGGATCCTCTCCGCGAAAATGGACCGCGCCGTACGTATCGCCCGAAGCTCCCGGCAGATGGGTCAGGATCTGGTTGAAGGAAGAGTTTTCCCCCTGACCGATCTGATTGATCTGCTGGGTGCTCATGGTGGCGGTGGTCGTCCCCACGGCCAGATCGAGCACTTGCCGCTCCGATGGCGTTTGCCCGGTAACCACGATCGGATCCAACACTGTGGCCCCGGGAGCAACCTTCAGCTTGACCGGCGCGCTGACCGGGGTTTGGCCGTGGGCGATCAGACAGCCGACCGCCATCATTGCCAAGAAGGTGCATCCGCATCTCGTCCCATTTCGTCTCGTCATAAAAAAAGCCCTCGGATTTTATATTCCCGCTGAACCTTGTCCAAGGAGGCGTCGGACTTGGATGATCAGCGTTCGATACTATTACTATTGACGCCATTCAAGGCAATCTTATTTTGCACATTTATGCACACGTGCAAGAAAAGATACAGTTCGGTAGCCCGGACAACTTGTTGTCCGGGTGCGCAATGCGGACAAGAAGCCGCCACTTGGCCCGCCCACTCGACTTCAAGTCGCGCAAACGACGGGGCTGCTTCTTGTCGCCTTCGGCG
>FTJN01000231.1_pt1 | contig 14547 bp, 13 predicted proteins | sample 1658361 | NCBI WGS metagenome assembly FTJN01 (sample SAMEA3914819, study PRJEB12502) | metagenome | biome: forest; material: soil | place: Canada | collected 2010-06-26 | depth 0.3 m | reverse complement strand
ACGTTCGACAAGTGGCGCTGGATGCCGATCGTGGACGAGGACTACACGGTGGTCGACGCGATCGTGACCTGCTTCTAGAAGATGGAGCGCCCCGTCAGGGTCGTGAACCGCTCCAGCGCCAGCGAACCGGCGAGCGAGTTGCCGGAGGGCTCGAGCGCCGGCGACCACACGCAGATGCCGCATTCGCCGGGCATCACCGCCACGATGCCGCCGCCCACGCCGCTCTTGGCGGGCAGGCCGACGCGGAACGCGAAGTCGCCGGCGGCGTCGTAGGTGCCGCAGGTGAGCATCAGCGCGTTGAGGCGCTTGGCCATGCTCGTGCCGAGGATCTCGCCCTGGCCGCCGGGATGCGTGCCGCCGTGCGCGAGGAAGGTGACGGCGCGCGCGAGCTCGACGCAGTCCATCTCGATCGCGCAGTGGCGGCAGTAGGCATCGAGCACGTCGTCGACGCTGTTGTTCAGGTTGCCGAACGCCTTCATCAGGTGCGCCATCGCGGCGTTGCGATGCGAAGTGCGGCGTTCGGAGGCGGCGACGGCGCGGTTGTAGTGGACGTTGCGGTTGCCGCTGAGCGGCCGCAGGAATTCGACGACGGCGTTCTCCGGCGTCGCGTAGCGCGTGCACAGGATGTCGGTGCAGACGAGCGCGCCCGGGTTGATGAACGGGTTGCGCGGCTTGCCGCCTTCGGCCTCGAGCTGGATCAGCGAGTTGAACGGCGTGCCCGACGGCTCGCGCCCGACGCGGCTCCACACGCGCTCGCCTTCGAGCTGCAACGCCATCACGAGCGTGAACAGCTTGGAGATGGACTGGATCGAGAACGGCACGCGCGCGTCGCCCACCGTGTGCACCTGGCCGTCGATGCCCACCACCGCCATGCCGAACCGGTGCGGCGACACGTTGGCGAGTTCGGGGATGTAGCTCGCGACCTGGCCCTGGCCGATGACGGGGCGGAGCTCGTGCTGGATCTGTTGCAGGACTTCGGTGTAATCCATGGAGTGGGGCGGTGGGACCTGGATGGAGGCTGTCGGCTGGCAGTATGGCGCCTGGAGCCGGTGGCGCGCGCGGGCGGGAACCACGACAATCGGCGCCACGAGCCATTCGAACGGAGGAGCCGCCCATGCTGATCTCGGTCGTCAATCGCAGCAAAGTCCTCACCGACGCCAAGCTCCAGGAAGCCGTGCGGGCGATCAACCGCCAACTGGAGGAAGACTTCTATCCGCACTGGCAGTTCGGCGCCCGCCTGCGCGTCGACAGCGCCGGACGCGTGCCCAGCCAGCACGTCGCGAAAGTGGACGTGCCGCGCCTGCCCGGGCGGCGCGGCGACGCCGTCCTCTACATCGAGGACGAGCCGACGATGGCGGCCACCGAGGGCTACCACGACGGCAACAACGCCGACGTGCCGTTCGGCTTCGTGTTCCTCGACGCCTGCTCGGACGGCGCCAACGACTGGACGGTGGCGCTGTCGCACGAGGCGATCGAGCTGGTGGGCGATCCGCTGAACAACCTGCTGGTGCAGGGGCCGCATCCCACCGACCACCGCCGCCTCGTGTTCCACCAGTTCGAGCTGTGCGACGCGGTCTCGGGCGAGTACTACGAGATCGAGGGCGTGAAGGTGCAGAACTTCGTGCTGCCCGGCTGGTTCTCGCGCCCGATCGTCGCGGGCGCCCGCAACGACTTCCTCGGGCGTGCCGCGCCCGGCGAATCGCTCGCGCCGTTCGCGATTGCCGCCGGCGGCTACCTGATGTTCTGGGACGAGCGCGCGCCCGAGGGCAAGAAATGGACGCCGCACTACGACACCCGCGACGGCATGGCGGAGCGCAAGGTGCAGGCCAAGCAGGCCGCGAAGCTGAGTCGCATGGCGCGGCGCGCGCACCACGGCTGAGGCCCGCGTTCGACGCAACGCGCTCAGCGCGAGACCATCTTCCACGCCACGAACAGCAGCACGAACGCGATCGCCGTTCGCAGGAGGCCCACCGGCGCACGCGTGCTCACCCACGAGCCCAGAAGCACGCCGGGGATCGAGCCCGCGAGCAGGTTGAGCATCAGGCCCAGGTCGACGTTGCCGAGCGCGAGATGGCCCATGCCGGCGATCAGCGTCAGCGGGATCGCGTGTGCGAGGTCGGTGCCCACCAGCTTGCCGGCCGACAGCCGCAGCGGGTACAGGTAGACGAGCATCGCCGTGCCCAGCGCACCGGCGCCCACGGAGGTGAGCGTGACCATCGCGCCCAGCAGCACGCCGCACACCACGGTCATCGACGGTTGCATCGCCTTGAAGCGCGCGCTGTCGCCGAGGCGAAAGCGCGTGCCGAGTGAATGGATCTGCTCCTTGAACAGGATGCCCAGCGCGGTGACGACCAGCGCGAGGCCCAGCGTGAACGTGATGACGCCGCTGCGCAGCTGCGCGATGTGCGCGAAGTGCATCCACGCGAGCGTCAGCGCCGCGGCGGGCAGGCTGCCGAGGGCCAGGCGGCGCACGATCTGCCAGTCGACGGTGCCGGCCTGGTGGTGCACGGCGGTGCCGAACATCTTGGTGATCGACGCGTAGAGCAGGTCGGTGCCGACGGCGGTGGTGGGGGCGACGCCGAACAGCATCACGAGGATGGGCGTCATCAACGCGCCGCCGCCCACGCCGGTGATGCCGACGATGGCGCCCACCAGCAGGCCGGCGACGCCGTGCATGAGATCGAAGGTCAGAGGAAGGCCTGCAAGGGAAAAGGGCGCACGGGAACGCGGAGCGGCGCGCCGGGCGCGCCGCGGGTGGGTGACTGCGGCGTGTGACGGCACGCCTGGATGCAGGGCTAGGCCGTCATTTTCCGTTTTGGTGGCTATAGGCGTTATGCGAAAAGCGAGGATCGATAGCCGCGCGACGGCGCAAGCGTTGTTTTGACGTCGCCGATGTCCGCGCGAGCGCTTAAAGTCAGGCGAACCGACCCAGGAATCCCCGGCCATGACCCTGCCCATCGACTTTCCCCACATCTCCCGACCGCACCTGCTGTCGCTGCTGCGCGCCGCGCCCAAGGCCGAGCTGCACATCCACATCGAGGGTTCGCTGGAGCCCGAGCTGATCTTCGAGCTGGCCCGGCGCAACGCGATCGCGCTGCCGTACCCCAGCGTCGAGGCATTGCGGGCGGCCTACGCGTTCACGAACCTGCAGAGCTTCCTGGACGTCTACTACGCCGGCGCCAGCGTCCTGATCACCGAGGACGACTTCGACGCCATGGCCAGCGCGTACTTCGAGCGCGCGGCGCGCGACAACGTCGTGCACTGCGAGATCTTCTTCGATCCGCAGACGCACACGGCGCGCGGCATCGACATGGGCGTCGTGATCCGCGGCCTCGACCGGGCGGCCCGGCGCGCCGAGGCGGAGCTGGGCCTCAGCGTCCGGTTGATCCTGTGCTTCCTGCGCCACCTGAGCGAGGAAGACGCCCTCGCCACGCTGGAGGCGGCGCTGCCGCACCGGGACAAGTTCATCGGCGTGGGCCTGGATTCCAGCGAGATGGGCCATCCGCCCGAGAAGTTCGAGCGGGTGTTCGCGCGGGCGCGGGCGCAGGGGCTGCGCCTGGTGGCGCACGCGGGCGAGGAGGGGCCGCCGGCCTACATCCGCGCCGCGCTCGACGTGCTGCACGTGGAGCGCATCGATCACGGCGTGCGCTGCCTCGAGGATCCCGAACTGGTCGCGCGGCTCGCGCGCGAGCGCATGCCGCTGACCGTGTGTCCGCTGTCGAACGTGAAGCTGCGCGTGTTCGACGATCTCGGCGGGCACAACATCCCGGCGCTGCTGGCCGCGGGCCTGTGCGTGACGATCAATTCGGACGATCCAGCCTACTTCGGTGGCTATCTCAACGACAATTTCGTTCAATTGTTCGAATCGTTGCCTCAATTGACGGCACGTGACGCCTACGCGATGCTGCGCAACAGTTTCGAGGGTTCCTTCGTCGACGACGAGGACAAGGCGCTCTGGATCGAGGAGCTCGACAGCGTGTTCGCGGCCAACGAACCGTGAGCGGGTCGGCACTCTTCTTCAGCTAAAGCTCAGGTCCACTTAAGGTTCGACGGCGGCGGGCCGAAATGACTGACGTCGCATCTTGCGGCGCGTCACCTCGGAATCGTCCATGAAAAGCCTGAGCATCAAGACCCGTCTCGCCGTGCTGGTCGGCAGCCTGCTGCTGTTGCTGGTGATTGCCGCGAGCTTCGCCGTGCTGCGGATGAAGGCGAGCAACGAGTCGCTGGCCATGCTCTACGAGGATCGCGTCACCGCGCTGGAATTGCTCAAGCACGTGGACGACGGCTACAACGAGATCGTCGATGTCGCGCACAAGGTGGGTTCGGCATCGCTGGCGCCGTCTTCCGGCGCCGCCCAGGTGAAGGAGGCGCGGGCCAAGGTGTCGAGGAGCTGGAGGGCCTACCTGGCGACCTCGCTCGACGACCAGGAACAAGGGTTGGTCCGCCAGGCCACCCCGCTGATGGCCAAGGCCGACGAGATTGCCGGGCAGCTGGACGCCGCGTTCGTCCGTGACGACGTCGACGGCGTGTCCAGGATGGCGACGAGCAGCCTCTATCCGGTGATCGACCCCCTGGCCGAGGTCGTCGACAAGCTGGCTTCCCTGCAACTCGACGGCGCCGCCGCCGAGTACCACGCCGCGCAGAAGCTCTACGCGGTGGTGCTGTGGACGACGCTGGCCATCAGCGGCGCGGTCCTGGCGGTGGCGACCCTGGTTGGCCTGAGCCTGATCCGCTCGATCACCGGCGGCATCGGCGTCGCCGTGAAGGTGGCGCAGACCGTCGCGGCCGGGGACCTCGGCTCGACGATCGTCGTCGATCGCCGCGACGAGATCGGGACGCTGCTGGGCGCGTTGAAGGCGATGAACGCCAGCCTGGTGGCCATCGTCGGCGACGTGCGCGACGCGTCCGAATCCATCGCCACGGGTTCGGCGCAGATCGCGAACGGCAACGCCGACCTGAGCCAGCGTACCGAGGAACAGGCCAGCAACCTGCAGCAGACGGCCGCGTCGATGGAGGAGCTCACCGCCACCGTCCAGCACAACGCCGACACGGCGCGCCGCGCCAGCGCGCTCGCCGAGGGCGCGTCCCGGGTCGCGGCCCAGGGGGGCGAGGTCGTGGGGCAGGTCGTCGCGACCATGGACGCCATCACCGGCAGCTCGAGAAAGATCACCGACATCATCGGCGTGATCGACGGCATCGCGTTCCAGACCAACATCCTGGCGCTCAATGCCGCGGTGGAGGCGGCGCGCGCCGGCGAGCAGGGCCGCGGCTTCGCCGTGGTGGCCAGCGAGGTGCGCTCGCTGGCGCAGCGCTCGGCGACGGCGGCCAGGGAGATCAAGGTGCTGATCGGCGAGAGCGTGGGCAAGGTGGAGGACGGCACGCGACTGGTCGCCGACGCTGGCCGCACCATGGGCGACATCGTCGACCAGGTCGGGCGCGTGAGCCGGCTGATCACCGAGATCAGCGAGGCCAGCGGCGAGCAGTCCACCGGCATCGGCCAGATCGGCGACGCGGTGGCGCAGTTGGACCAGGTCACGCAGCAGAACGCGGCCCTCGTGGAGGAATCGGCGGCGGCCGCCGAGAGCCTGCGGATGCAGGCCGACTCGCTCGCGAAGACGGTCGCGACGTTCCGCCTTTGACGCCAGCCTGGCGGGTGCCGCCTACCAGCCCTCCGGCGCGATGAACGCCGGATTGCGCAGCGACGTGATGATGTGGTCGCGCCATGCCCCGTCGATGTAGAGGTAGCCGGGCGCCAGGCCTTCCTTGTTGAAGCCCAGGCGCTCCAGCACGCGCGCGCTGCGCAGGTTCTCGGGGCGGTAGGCGGCCTGCACGCGATGCAGGTTCACGCGCGGCGAGAACATCTCCTCGAGGCCGGCGGCGATCGCCTCGGTCATCAGGCCCTGGCCCACGCAGGCCTCGTCGAGCGCGTAGCCCAGCATCGCGCTCTGGAACGCGCCGCGCGAAACCTGGCTGAAATGCAGGCTGCCGATCACCTCGACGTCGGACGACGGCAGGCGCGCGCCGCCGCACTTGGTGGCGTCGATCAGCCAGTAGCGGTATGCGGTGTCGTTCTGGAAGGCGGTGACGCCCAGCGCGACCCGGGTGGACTGCGCCTCGAGCGTGTAGAACGAATCGGCCGTGGGCGGATCCCAGCGGGCGAAGTGCTGGCGGTTGCGGCGCTGGAACTCGCAGACCGCGGGCGCCAGGCCGGGATCGCCGGCGACGAGGCGCAGGCGCTCGGTGGTGATCTCGTAGCGGGCGAGAGGGGCGATACCCAGCATGAAAGGCAGCGGCAGGTGCGTGTGCGGAAGGATCCGAATCGTACCTGCCGGAGCTGTCGGGGAGATCGCCGTGCGCCGGCCCGGTTCTCAGGCGGTCGCGGCGGCGGTACCGACGGCGTCGGCCAGCGCGGGCGCGTCCGGGCCGAAGGCGTAGGCGTCCATGCCCAGGTGCCCGCCCGCGACGCTCGCGTGCAGGCGCAGCGGCGCGTGTTCGGCCCCGCCCGCGCCGGCGGCGATGAACCACGGCAGCAGGTGCTCGTCGGTCGGATGCATGAACGACGCGTCCGGGGCCAGCGCGCGGTAGTGCCACAACGACGCCCAGTCGCGCGCGGCCGAACGGTCGGCGAACCATGCGCGGAACGCGGCGCTGGCGGGCATCTCGGGCACGGGTTCGGCCCGCGGCAGGCCCAGGCGCAGGTTGTGGGTGATGGAGCCCGTGCCGATGATCCAGACGCCTTCGTCGGCCAGCGGGGCCAGCGCGGCGCCGAGTTCGAAGAGCTGCTCCGGCGTGCGGTCGGGCGGGAAGCCGACGGGCAGCACGGGAATGTCTCCCAGCGGGCGGATGTTGCGCAACGGCACCCAGATGCCGTGGTCGAGGCCGCTCGCGTCGGCGTGCTCCACCTCGATGCCGGCCCACTGGAGCAACTGCTCCACGTGGGGCGCGAGGCACGGCACGCCGGCCACCTCGTAGCGCAGGTCGTAGAGCGCCTGCGGGAATCCGCCGAAGTCGTGGAGGGCCGAGTGGCGCGCGCCCGCGAGCGTGACGGCGCGCCGCGCGAGCGTGTGCGCGGAGAGGGCGACGATGGCGGCGGGCGGGGCCGCGCCGGCGGCCACGCGGGCGTCGATAGCCAGTCCGAGCCGGCGCCAGAACGCGCCGGCCGGGCCGGGATCGAGCGCCGTCATCGGCGAGCCGTGCGAGAGGAAGACGGGAGCGTAGCGGGAGTCCATGCGCTGATTGAATCACCCGCTCCGCGGCGCGCCGTTCGAAGCGATTGGCGTCGGTGTTCAATGGCGTTGACGACCGGACCGGCGCCTGCGCGCGACATTCGAAAGCTCGAATCGACGCCTTCGCGCGCGGCGACGGTCGCCGCTTCGGTGTACCGTTGAGGGCATGACGACCGACAGCCCTTTGATGACCCATGCCCGGCGCCCGCAAGCCTCTGTCTGGCGCCTGGCCGGCCGCCAGGTCTGGCGCGATTTCATCGCCGGGGAGTTGAAGCTGCTGCTGTGGGCCGTGGTGCTGGCCGTCGCCGCGTTGACGGCCGTGGGCTTCTTCGCCGATCGCATGCGCTCCGGCCTCGTGCGCGACGCCGCGCAACTGCTGGGCGGCGACGCCGTGGTGCTGGGCGACAAGCCGCTGCCGCCCGCGTTCACGCAGGCGGCGATCGAGCGCGGGCTGGCGGTCGGCCAGGCCGCCAACTTCCCGAGCATGGCGCGCGCCGGCGCGGCCCAGGGTGGCGCGGCCAAGCTGGCGGCGGTCAAGGCAGTCGACGGCGCGTACCCGTTGCGTGGCGCGATCACCGTGAGGTTCGGCGAGACGGCGCCGGTCCAGGCCCTGCACCAGGCCCCGGCGGCAGGCACCGTCTGGATCGATCCGTCGCTGGCCGGTGCGCTGTCGCTGAAGGTGGGCGACGGCCTGGAGCTGGGTGACGCCACGCTGCGCATCGCGGGCCTCATCGCCATCGAGCCCGATCGGGGCACCGGGTTCGCGGCGCTGGCGCCGCGCGTCATGCTCAACGTGGCCGATCTCCCCGCCACCGGGCTGGTGCAGCCGTCCAGCCGCGTCACGTGGCGCCTCGCGGTGATCGCGCCGAACGGCGACGAGAAGCCCGGGCAGGCGTTCAGCGACTGGGCCAAGGCGAAGATCAAGGCCGAGGGCCTGCGCGGCATGCGCGTGGAAAACCTCGCGTCGGGGCGACCCGAGATGACCCAGACGGTGGATCGCGCGCAGCAATTCCTCAGCCTGGTGGCGCTGCTCACGGCGCTGCTGTCGGCCGTGGCGGTGGCCGTGGCGGCGCGCGATTTCGCGCAACGCCATCTCGACGACTGCGCGATGCTGCGCGTGCTGGGCCAGACGCAGAACCGCATCGCGGCCGTGCACGCCATCGAGTTCCTCGGCCTGGGCCTGTTCGCCAGCCTGGTCGGCCTGGGCCTGGGCTTCGTCCTGCACCTGGGCTTCGTCGCGCTGCTCACCGGCTGGCTGCCCAACGGCCTGCCGTGGCCCGGGCCGGCACCCGCGCTGCTGGGCGTGGGCGTGGGCCTGACGCTGCTGCTCGGGTTCGGCCTGCCGCCGGTGCTGCAGCTCGCACGGGTTCCGCCGCTGCGCGTGCTGCGGCGCGACGTGGGCACGCCCAAGGTCGCCAGCGTGGGCGTTCTCGCGGGTGCGTTCCTCGGCTTCGCCACGCTCATGGTCGTCGCCGCGCGCGACGCCAGGCTGGGCCTCATCAGCGTCGGCGGCTTCGCCGCGGCGGGCTTGCTGTTCGCGGGCGTGGCCTGGCTCGCGGTGATCGCCCTGCGCCGCTTCGTGCCCGAGGCGCGCGCGCCGCGCTGGCTGGTACTCGCCACGCGCGCCATCGCGGCGCGCCCGGCCTTCGCGGTGCTGCAGGTCTCGTCGATGGCCATCGGGCTGATGGCGTTGTGGGTGCTGATCCTGCTGCGCACCGACCTGATCGACAGCTGGCGCGGAGCGACCCCGGCCGATGCGCCCGACCGCTTCGTCGTCAACATCCAGCCCGACCAGGCGCCGGCGTACCGCGACATGCTCAAGGCCGCGGCCGTGCAGGGCGACGACTGGTTCCCGATGATCCGCGGACGGCTCGTCACCATCAACGACGAGCCGGTGGGCAAGCGCTACAAGGCCGACACCGACCCGTCCAACATGATCCAGCGCGAGCTCAACCTGAGCCACTCGCGCGAACCACCGGCCAAGAACAAGATCGTCGCCGGCAAGTGGGTGCCCGACGAGGCCGACGGCCTCAGCGTCGAGGAGGGCCTCGCGAAGACGCTGGGCTTGAAGCTGGGCGACAAGATGGTGTTCGACGTCGGCGGACAGATGGTGTCGGGCCATATCACCACGCTGCGCAAGGTCGATTGGGGCTCGATGCGGGTCAACTTCTTCGTGATGTTCCCGCGTGCGAGCATCGGCGACCTGCCGGTGAGCTACATCAGCGCGTTCAAGGCGCCGCCCACGGCCGGCTTCGACAACAAGCTGGCGGCGCAGTTTCCCAACGTCACGGCGATCGACGTGTCGGCCACCATCGCGCAGGTGCAGGGCGTGCTGGACCAGGTCATCCATGCGGTGGAGCTGCTGTTCGCGTTCGCGCTGGTCGCCGGGCTGGTGGTGCTGGTGGCCACGGTGTCGGCCACGCGCGAGGCGCGGGCGCGCGAGTTCGCGGTGATGCGCGCGGTGGGCGCGTCCGGCACCTTGCTCGGCCGCGTGCAGCGCGTGGAACTGCTGGGCGTCGGCGCGCTGGCCGGCCTGCTCGCCGCCAGCGCGGCGGTGGCGGTGGGCTGGGTGCTGGCGACCTGGGTCTTCGAGTTCCACTGGAACCCGCCGTGGTGGGTCCCGGTGGCCGGCGCCGTCAGCGGCGGCGCGCTGGCGCTGGCGGCGGGTTGGTGGAGCCTGCACGAGGTGCTGGCTCGGCCGGTGATGGAAACCCTGCGGCGGGCCGCGCAGGAATGAGGCCTGGCTTGCCCGGTCGCGCCGCCGCACCCCGCCCGGCACGCCAATTGATCCCTTGATTCCCATGATTCGAATCGGACTCATCTCGGACACCCATGGCTTGCTGCGCGCCGAGGCGATCGACGTGCTGCGCGGCAGCGACTTCATCGTCCATGCCGGCGACATCGGCGAGGGCATCCTCGAGCCGCTGTCCACCATCGCGCCCGTCACCGCGGTGCGTGGCAACAACGATCGTGCGCCCTGGGCCGAGCGCATCGCCGAGACGGAGTGGCTGCGTTTCGGCGAGGTCACGCTGCACGTGCTGCACGACCTGGCCGACCTCGCGATCGACCCGAAGGCGGCCGGCGTGGACGTCGTCGTCACGGGCCACTCGCATCGCCCGAAGGTCGAGCGCCGCAGCGGCGTCCTCTACGTCAATCCCGGCAGCGCCGGGCCGGTGCGCTTCAGCCTGCCGGTGTCGGTGGCCTTGATGCAGATCAGCGGCAAGGACGTGACGGCGCGGATCGTCGAGCTGGAATCCCTGCGCGCGCCCGCGAAATATCAAATGAGCTAAAATAATTGCTCATTTGAGCTGGAGCCGCGATGTCGAACATTCTTGCCCTGAACAAGGCCGACAAGCGTCGCGCGCGCGCGATCGCGCCCAAGCCCTCCGCCGAGACGTCCTCGCCGGGTGCGCCGGGATCGATCTTCGGCCCGTCGGCGGTTCGCGCGCCGCGTGGAAAGCAGTCCGGTCCCGCCACGCTGCGCAACCTGAAGTCCAACCGGGCGGCGCAGCACCTGCAACTGGTCGAGCTCTTCCGGGCCGACCCGATGGATCGCGTCACGTTGGTGAAGGCCGGCGTTCCGGCGGCGGATTTCGTCGTGCTGGCGTCCAACATGAACATGGCCAAGGAGCGGCTCGCGAGCACGCTGGGCCTGGCGCGCGCCACGGTCGACCGCAAGATCCGCGACAACAAGATGCTGTCGCCGGACGAGAGTTCGCGCGTGCTGGGCATGGCGAGCCTGGTCGGCCAGGTGCAGTCGCTGGTGGCCGAATCCGGTCAGCCGCAGGACTTCGACGCCGGTGCCTGGGTCTCCCACTGGCTCGAGCAGCCGGTGCCCGCGCTGGGCGGCCGGCGCCCGGCGGAATTGATGGACACGCCGGAGGGGCAGGGCATCGTGTCGCGGCTGGTGGCCCAGATGCAGTCGGGCGCCTACGCATGAAGGCGCTGTGGCGCATTGCTTCGGACACGCCGGACTATGTCGCCAACGACCTCTCGGGCAAGGGTGCCGAGATCACCGGCGGCCGCTGGAACAGGAAAGGCCTGGCCGTCGTCTATGCGGCCAGCACCGCGTCGCTGGCTGCACTCGAGACGATCGTGCACTTCAACGCGGCGGGCTTGCCGCTGAACCGGTTCCTCGTCCGCATCGACGTGCCGGACGAGTTGTGGGACGCGCGCCAGCGCGCCACGTCCACCTCGCTGGCCGTCGGGTGGAACGCCGTGCCGGCGGGCAAGGTCTCGCTCGACTTCGGCGACGCCTGGTTGAAGAACCCCGCCGGATCGCTGGTGCTGGAGGTGCCCTCCGTCGTCGTGCCCGAGGAGAGCAACGTCCTGCTCAACGCCCGGCATCCTCAGATGAAGCGCGTGCAGGCGACCAAGCTGCGCCTCTGGCAATATGACGGCCGTCTGGGCCGGCGCTGACGCGGCCGCGCCGCCCTCTCGATCGACACACCTCGGGAACCTCATGATTCGCATCGTCCGCCTCGGAACGCCGCGCCATCCCGACGAGGGCACGCGCATCGGCACCGTCCGCCGCCCGCCGCGCGGCGTGCCGAAGGCGGAATTCGCGTCACGCGACTTCTACGACGTCTGGTTTCCCAACCTGTCGCCGAGCCCGGAGCTCGTCAAGCAGGCGCTCGCCTCGCAGGCCGACCTGGGCGCGGCCGGCGAGAAGGAATGGGCCACGTTCACGCGCGGCTATCGCAAGGAGATGGCGCAGCCGGAGAACGCGCACGCGATCGCGTTGCTGGCGGCGATGTCGCAGCAATCGAACTTCTCGGTCGGCTGCTACTGCGAGGACGAGGCGCGCTGCCATCGCTCGATCTTGCGCGCGCTGCTGCGTGACGCGGGCGCGCGCGTGGACGAATGAGGCGGCATCGACGGTACAGGGGCCTGGCTCCGCCGCCATCCGCGCCATGACGCTGGTCTCGGCGAAGAAGTCGTTCGCGGAGGGCGGTATCTGACCCCGAACCCCAGGGACTCAGGCAGAGACACAGTGGTCCTGGGGATCGAGGTCAGGCGCGTTCTCGAATCGCGATGGCGTTGCCGCTTCCGATGGCGCCAGCCGCGCGATCCGAGAACGTGCCAGACCCCTCGAGTTGCGGCATGCGAAGCGGTCTCAGCGGCTCCGCTGCACGATCGGCATCAGGCGGTTCGGAGGGGTCTGGCACCGCCGCCATCCGCGCCACGCCGCTGATCCTGGCGAAAAGGTCATTCGCGGAAGGCGGGGGGTGCCTGACCCCGATCCCCGGAGACTCACCGCTGCCCGAAGGCAGGCGGTGACGCAATGGCCAAGGGAATCGAGCCCGGCGCCAGCCCGTCGCCGTTGCCCCGCATCCTGAGCCACGGGCGCTTTGGCCCGGGTCGCTCAAGCATCCGCGCCCACCCACTCGATATTCGCCCCCAGCGACACCAGGTTCTCCACGAACCGCGGATGCGCCCGCCGGATCGGCGTCGCGTTGTAGATGGTGGACTTGCCCTCGATGCTCGACGCCAGCATCAGCAGCGCGATCGCCACGCGGATGATGTACGGGCTGTCGACCTCGGCGGCGACCAGCGGCTTGCCGCCGAAGGTGATCACGCGGTGCGGGTCGGACTGGAACGCGTGGGCGCCGAACTTGGACAGTTCGGACGTCCAGCCCAGCGCGCCGTCATACACCTTGTTCCAGAACATCACCTGGCCCTCGGCGCGCACGCCCAGCGCGATGAAGATGGGCAGCAGGTCGACTGGAAAGTACGGCCACGGCGCGGCCTCGATCTTCTGCAGCATGTTGCGCGTGAACGGCTCGCGCACCTTGAGGCCATTTGGAACGTACGCACGCGACCAGCCGCCTTCGTGCGTGATCTCCACGCCCAGCTTGGCGAAGCTGCGATCGAGCAGCGGGAAGAACTGCGGCGCGCTGTTGCGCACCTCGACGTTGCCCCCGGTGATCGCGCCCAGCGCGAGGAAGGTGACGACCTCGTGGAAGTCTTCGACGAAGGTGAAGTCGACGCCGTGCAGCTCGTCGACGCCGACGATCGTCAGGCGCGACGTGCCGACGCCCGAGATCTTCGCGCCCATGCGCGCCATGAAGCCGCAGAACTCCTGTACGTGCGGTTCGGACGCGGCGTTGGTGAGCTCCGACTCGCCGTCGGCCAGCGCGGCGCACAGCACGAAGTTCTCGGTCGTGGTGACGGACGCGTAGTCCAGCCAGCGGCGGTGTGCGTGCAGCGGACGGCGGGCGTTGACGATCAGCGCGCCGGCGCCGCGCTCCACCTGCGCGCCGAAACCCTCGAACACCTCCACGTGGGGGTCGATCTCGCGCACGCCCAGCGTGCAGCCCTGCACGTCGTTCTCGATGCGCGCGGCGCCGAAGCGCGCGAGCAGCGGCGGCACCAGCATCACCGACGAGCGCATCTCCTCGGGCAGCTTGTGGACGGCCGGATCGAAGTTCGTGTGCTCGTGGTGGATGCGCAGCACGCCGTCCTTCAACTCTCCCTCGACGCGGCTGCCCAGCTCGCGGAACACGGCCAGGATCTTGCGGACGTCGGTGATGTCGGGCACGCCGCGCAGCGTCACCGGTTCGCGGGTCAGCAGCGTCGCCGACAGGATCGGCAGCACCGCGTTCTTGTTGGCGGAGGGCGTGATGCGGCCGCTGAGGGGGCGGCCGCCATGGACGATGAGATCGGGCACGTGAGCTTTCTGCGTTCGTTGAGGTCGTGGCGCCATCTTAGGGACGAGCGGCGCGTCACGGCGTGAGACTTTCTTCCGCGCGGCGGAGCGAAAGACTCACTGGCAGAGTTCCCGGCAATCGGAATGCGCGCCGAGCCGGGGACAAACCATGAGTTGGCCGACAATCCCCGCTGCGCCCGCTTCCCCTCCGCTCTCGATGTCCCACCTCGTCCTCCTCGGCGACTCCATCTTCGACAACGCCGCCTACACCGCCGGCGGCCCCGACGTCGTCACCCAGTTGCGTGGCCAGTTGCCGCCCGGCTGGACGGCCACGCTGGCGGCCATCGACGGCTCGCAGGCCGACGCCGTGGCCGCGCAGGTCGCCGCCACGCCGGCCGGCGCGACGCACCTGGTGTTGAGCGTGGGCGGCAACGACGCGTTGATGGCGTCGGGGCTGCTGGACGAGCCCGTCTACTCCAGCGCCGACGCCTTGCGCCTGATCGCGGCGAGCGTGCGCGAGTTCGAGGCGCGTTACCGCGCGGCCGTCGCGGCCTGCCTCGTGCGCGGCCTGCCACTGGTCGTCTGCACGATCTACAACGGCAACTTCCCCGATCCCGACTACCGCGAGCGCGTCGTGGTCGCGCTCACCGCCTTCAACGACGCGATCGTGCG
>FTJN01000435.1_pt2 | contig 14586 bp, 11 predicted proteins | sample 1658361 | NCBI WGS metagenome assembly FTJN01 (sample SAMEA3914819, study PRJEB12502) | metagenome | biome: forest; material: soil | place: Canada | collected 2010-06-26 | depth 0.3 m | reverse complement strand
ATTTGATCTATTTTACAATTCCCCATCCGGTGATAAGCCAGAGGCTTTAAAGCACCGTAGCCGGTGGTTGAGCCCGCAGCAGCGGGCGACACCACCCGAATAATGCCCCCCAGTATCCGACCCCGAAAGGGGTCGCAGACGCCTCGGAAAATCGCTTCTGGCATCCCTTCAGGATGCACTGCTTTTTGAAAAATACCGGTGGTGTCGCTGCGCTCAACCACCGGCTACGGTACTGGCCAAGCCTCCGGCTTGGCTTAATCCAACTGAGGCTTCCGAGACTATTTGCACATCTTCCGATCTCTTCGGCAGCTGCTTCTCACTATGAAACTGGTCTCAGACCAAACCGAGCTTCTCGAAAGTCGAATCGATATAGCGGAAGTGCCGCTCCGGCTGGCAGAGTTCATCGATCTCCGCTTCGGAAAACACCGAACGAATTTCCTTCGACTGCTTCAGGTGCACCTGCAGCGGTTCCGTCCCGCGCCAACAGGCCATGGAGGCCGCCTGCACCGCTTCGTAAGCCGTCTGCCGGGGCAGGCCCTTGTCGGCCAGCGCGAGCAGGACGGTCTGCGAGAAAATGAGCCCCTTCGACTTGGCCAGATTCGCCGCCATGTTCTCGGGATAGACGATCTGTTTCGCCACGAGATCGGTCGTCAGCTTCAGCATGTAGCTGAGGAGTTCGCAGCTGTCGGGGAAGATGATGCGCTCGACGGAGGAGTGCGAAATATCGCGCTCGTGCCAAAGCGCCACGTTCTCGAGCGCCGCGACGGCATTGCCACGAATGACCCGCGCCAGGCCGCTCAGCTTTTCGCCGGTAATGGGATTGCGCTTATGCGGCATCGCACTGCTGCCCTTTTGTCCGGCGGCAAAGTATTCCTCCACTTCCAAGACTTCGGTGCGCTGTAGGTGTCGGAACTCGGTCGCCCAACGATCGATGCTGCTCGCGATCAAGGCCAGCGTGCTCATGAAGTGCGCGTGGCGATCCCGCTGGATGATCTGGGTGGAAAGAATCGCCGCCTTCAGGCCCAGTTCCTTGCAGACATATTCCTCCACGCGCGGATCGAGGTGCGCGTGCGTGCCCACCGCCCCGGAGAGCTTGCCCACCGCGACCTGATCCCTGGCTTCGGTCAGCCGTTGGATGGCGCGGCCAAACTCGTCGTACATGAGCGCAAGCTTGAGCCCATAGGTGATCGGCTCCGCATGGATGCCGTGGGAGCGTCCCATCATGGGCGTGAACTTATGCTCCTTCGCCCGGACGGCGATGGCATCGCGCAGCTTCTGCAGGTCGGCGAGGAGAAGGTTCGCACTGGCGACGAGCTGCAGCGCCATGGTGGTGTCGAGCAGATCGGAGGAGGTCAGTCCCCGGTGGATGAACCGGCCGGGGGCGCCAACGTGAACCGCGACTTCTTCCAGGAACGCGATCACGTCATGGTTCGTACGCTTTTCGTTCTCGCGCACCTTTTCAATATCGAACGTGGCCATGGTGCGAATGATGTGGGCATCCTCCGCCGGGATGTGGCCGTAGCGGGCCATGCCTTCGCAGGCGAGGACTTCAATTTCGAGCCAGTGGTTGAGTTTGGCTTCCTCGCTCCAGAGAGCGGCCATTTCAGGACGGGAATAACGGGGGATCATGAGACCTTAAAGCTTAGGGGGAAGACAGGAGAAGGAAAGCCAAAGGTCATGGGATAATCTGTCCCCTAACTCCTGCCAGGTTACTGGGCGATAATGTCAAGCGCTTGGGCGGGCCCGTTATTGGGATTCCTGCTCCCAAGCCATAAGGTGAAAACCATGAGCACGATCTCCACCCCGAAGAAGCGGTACGTCATTGTCGGCACCGGCAGCCGGTCCTCCATGTTTAGCGATGCGATCCTAAACCTTTACCCGACGACGTGCGAACTGGTCGGCATCTGCGATACCAATTCGCTCCGGATGGCCCACATGAACCGGCTTTTTGCCAAGAAGTACGGCGTGCCGGCGGTCTCTGCTTACAAAGCGGAGCACTTCGACAGGATGCTCCAGGAACAGCGGCCCGATGTCGTCATCGTCACCACCATCGACCGCACGCACCACTACTACATCATCCGCGCGATGGAACTGGGCTGTGACGTCATTACGGAAAAGCCGATGACCACCGATGCGGAAAAGTGTCAGGCCATTCTGGATGCGGTCAAGCGCACCGGACGCGATGTGCGCGTCAGTTTCAACTACCGCTATTCCCCTTCCCGCACCAAGGTGAAGGAATTGCTCATGCAGGGCGTGATCGGCGAGGTCAAGTCGGTGCACTTCGAGTGGCTGCTCGACACCCGGCACGGCGCCGATTACTTCCGCCGCTGGCACCGGGAAAAGGCCAACTCCGGCGGCTTGATGGTGCACAAATCGACCCATCATTTCGATCTCGTCAACTGGTGGCTCGAGAGCACGCCACAAACTGTTTTCGGCTTCGGGTCGCTCGCCTTTTACGGAAAGGTCAACGGCGAGAAACGGGGGGCCTATCACCCTTACCACCGCAGCACGGGACACCCGGCGGCGAAGAATGACCCTTTTGCGCTCGATCTCCGCGATGGCGGTGGGCTGGAGGCGCTCTACCTCGACCCGGAGAAGGAAGACGGCTACCTGCGCGACCAGAACGTCTTTGGCGATGGGATCAGCATTGAGGACACGATGAACCTGGTCGTGCGCTACCGCAGTGGCGCGCAGTTGTCATATTCGCTCAACGCCTACTCGCCTTGCGAAGGCTATCGCATTGCTTTCAACGGCACGAAGGGACGGATCGAGCTCGACGAATTGGAGCGCTCCTACGTCAGCGCGGGGGACGGTCACCGGGACGATGGGGTCAGCGAATCGCAGCGGCTGACGGTTCTTCCGCACTGGGAGAAGCCGTACCAAGTCGAAATCGTCAAGGCCGCCGGTGGCCATGGCGGGGGCGATCTGATTTTGCTGGCGGACCTCTTCGGTGGGCGGGAAAAGGCAGATCCCTTCGGGCGTGCCGCCGGGTACATCGATGGGGCGCAATCCCTGCTGACCGGCATCGCCGCGAACCAGTCTTTTGCGACGGGTTTGCCGGTGCACACGAGGGATTTGATTCGGTTTGATTGAGCTTGTACCCGATTCCTCTCAGGATAAGAATGAATCCATGAGGATTTTCCGACTCCTCCCTGCCCTTCTCCTCCTTCTCGCAGTTCTGCGCGCCGATGCGACCATCGAGGAGGAGCAGGCACTGGCTCGAGCCGACTTCGCCAAAATCAAGAGTCAGTTAAATTCCATCACGTTCGATAAGTTCGAGCTAAAAGACGCCACACTTGCGGAAGCCGTCGAATTTCTGCGGCAAAAATGCAAGGCAGCAGACCCCAGCCACCACGGGGTGAATTTTGTCATCGAACCAACGGAATTGCCTTTCAAAGGGAAAGTCAGCCTCGATCTGGAGCACGTCACCCTCAAACAAACATTGCGGGCGCTTCGTAAAAAAACGGGTTATTCCTATGTGCCGCAGCAATTCGCCATTTTCCTTAGCCATCCTCCCTATGGATGCGGGCTCTATAGTCGAGAATTTCAAGTGCCCAAGGGTTTCTTTTCGGTCAAAGCAACCGCTCTGGATGTGAAACATCAATTGTCCGCTAAAGGGGTAGTCTTCCCACCCGGAACTTCTGCCGAATACACTCCTGGCAAAAGTCAGCTCGTCATGGTTACTGCCGACTTGGATGAAATGGAAAAAGTGGAGGACTTGCTGGAGGCAAAGTCGGGAGTCATCCCACCTTCAAGCTTGCCCCCCAAGCCGTCCGCTTTAAACTCCGGGAAGTGACCTCGCCTACGCCCCCCAGTCCTCTTCCCACGCGCCAACCCGGCTCCCTGTTCATCCGTGGAGGCCGCATCATCGATCCGGCCTCGGGACGCGATGAGGTGGGCGATCTGCTCGTGCTCAACGGGCGCATCGCCTACAGCACCGCTGCACCGAAGGATTCCTCCATCCCCATCATCGAGGCGAAGGGCCTGATCGTTGCGCCCGGCTTGATCGACATGCACGTGCACCTGCGCGAGCCAGGCGGTGGCCAGAAGGAGAACATCGCGACCGGCACGCGGGCAGCGGCAGCGGGCGGTTTCACCAGCGTCGTGGCGATGCCGAATACGAATCCCGTGGCGGATGGTCCCAACACCATCGCGCTGATGAAACAGCGCGCCATCGAAACGGCCTGCATCAATGTTTTTACCACCGGCTGCATCACCGTGGGCATGAAGGGCGAGCAACTCGCGCCCATCGGAGCCCTGCACAAGGCCGGGGTGGTGGCAATCACTGACGACGGTCATTGCGTCCAAAACAACGAGGTGATGCGCCGCGCGCTCGACTACGCACGCATGTTCGACCTGACCGTGCTCGACCATTGCCAGGACTACAACCTTTCCGCCGGCGGCGTGATGCATGAGGGCTACTGGAGCACCGTGCTGGGACTGCCTGGTTGGCCGCGCATCGCGGAAGACATGATCGTGGCGCGCAACATCCTGCTCTCCGAACTGACCGGTGCCCGCGTGCTGGCGCAGCATCTTTCCAGCGCGAATTCGGTGCGTCTCATCCGCGAAGCCAAGGCGCGCGGTGTGAAGGTTTACGCCGAGGCGATGCCTCACCACATCGCGTTGACCGATGCCTCGATCGAATCGTACGACACCAAGTTCAAGATGAATCCGCCCCTGCGGGAGAAGAGCGACCAGGACGCCTTGCTGGCCGGGCTGGCCGATGGCACCATCGAAATCCTGGCGAGCGACCACGCCCCGCACGCTTCGTACGAGAAGGAAGTGGAATTCGCCGACGCACCGTTCGGCATCGTGGGACTGGAGACAGAGCTGGGTATTTTCGCCAAGATTCTGATTGAAGGCGGCGTGCTGACGTGGCCGCAGATGCTCGAGAAGCTGACGATCAATCCCTCGCGCCTGCTCAAGCTGGGACGTGGGACGCTGGCGCGGGATGAGATCGCGGACATCACAATCATCGATCCCAAGCACACCTGGACGGTGGACGCGGAAAAATTCTATTCACTCAGCCGGAACACCCCTTTCCACGGCTGGGAGTTACCCGCGCGCGCAACCCATACCATCGTGGAAGGCCGCGTGGTCTGGAGTCTGGCGGATCAGTTCGGGAAGTAGGGCGATTCGGGTCTTGCCGCTGGCGCGTGGAGCCCTTTAAATCAGAGACTATGCAAGTTCTCATTCTCGCCGCTGGTTACGCCACCCGTCTCTATCCCCTGACGCTGAATCAACCCAAGCCGCTGCTGCCTGTCGCGGGCAAGCCGATGCTGGAGCACATCATCGATCACCTCGCCACCGTGGAAAACCTCGGAGAGATGTTCATCGTCACGAACGAGAAGTTCGTCTCCCACTTCACCGATTGGTCCGAGAAATATCGCCGTGAGAAAACGGCGTTCGATTTCAAGATCATCAACGACGGCACCACCAGCGACGCGGATAAGCGCGGCGCGATCGGTGACATCCATCTCGTCATCCAGCAGGAAAACGTCACGGGCGATCTGCTCGTCGTCGCGGGCGACAATCTTTTCGATTCCTCCCTCGCGCCCTTCGTGGAATTCGCGCGCTCCCAGAAGAGCCCAGTCCTCGCGGTCTATGATGTGGGCGATCTCGAGTCGATCAAGAAGTACAACGCGATCAACCTCGATGAAAAGGGCGTGATCACCTTCTTCGAGGAAAAGCCGAAGAACCCGACCAGCACGCTGACCGGCATCGCGCTTTATTACTTCCCGGCGGAGGTCATCCCGATGATCAACCAGTACATTGCGGAAGGCAATAATCCCGATCAGCCGGGGCGTCTGATCCAGTGGCTCTATCCCCGTGTGCCGGTTTACACGTGGACGGTGCCGGGCCGCTGGTTTGATATCGGCAGCAAGGAAACGCTGGAAGAAGCGGACCGTATTTTCGGCCAATAATCCCTTCCCATGGCGCGCTCCGCTTCCCTCATCGCGAACAATCTGACCCGTGGTGTGCGGTTGACGGAGTGTGGCCGGGTGGCGGACAATCCCATCACACGAATTGTCGGCCTCCTCCGCGACAAGCATCTGGCCGAAGGCGACGGGCTCTGGATTCTCCCCTGCCCGTCGATTCACAGTTTTTGGATGAGGTTTGTTTTCGATGCGATCTTCTTCGACAAGCAATTGCGCGTGGTGCATCTCATCCATGAGATGAAGCCGTGGCGGATGTCCTCGTTCGTGATCAAGGGCGCGCACAGCGTGCTGGAACTACCCGCCGGCCTGATCCGCCAGTCGGGGACGGAGTTGGGCGATCAGTTTGAAATGAAGCGGAATATTTTTGTAAAGTAGGTCGTCTCGAGAGCTTCAAGCGTCCCTCCGGGATGCGCCACCGTTGATCCCAATTCCCGGCACTGAAGTGCCGGGCCACTGTCAGCCGTCCCGCCCGGGACGGACCGAGGAATGTATCCGCCGCGACAGACATCGATAAACTCCCAATCAGCCTCGTTACCAAGTTTTACTTGGTAACGTCCCCAGTCCCCCGCAACTTTGTTGCTTCAGTCGCAGGAGGTTGACGAAGTTCAACTTCGCCCGACTCCGACGTTACCAAGTGAAACTTGGTAACGAGGGAATTCTACCCCTTCAACGCCTTCGCGTAGCGGTCCGAGAGAAAGTCCCAATTCACGACATTCCACAGTGCGGTGATGTAATCGGCGCGGAGATTGTGGTACTTCAGGTAGTAGGCGTGCTCCCAGACATCGATGCCGAAGAGGGCGACTTTGCCTTCGCTGATAGGCGTATCCTGATTAGGGGAAGTTTCGATGGCCAGCTTCTTGGCGGCGTCGAGCGTGAGCCAGACCCAGCCGCTGCCGAAGACTCCGGCCCCGGCCTTGGCGGCCTCTGCCTTGAAGGCCTCCAATCCGCCGAACGCCTTATCCAATCCGGTCGCCAATTCGCCGACGGGCTTGCCGCCCTTTTTGGAGAGCGTCTGCCAGAAGAGCGAATGATTGGAATGACCGCCACCCTGATTTCGCACGGCAAGACGGATCGAATCCGGCACGGCGGCGAGGGCGCGCAATTGCACATCCACATCCGGCTTGGATCCCAGACTCAGCTCGAACGGCTTATCCTTGGCCACCGCCTCGTTAAGTTTGGTCACGTAGCCGGCGTGATGCTTGTCGTGGTGGAGGTGCATCGTTTCCGCGTCGATGTGTGGCTCCAAGGCATCGTAAGCGTAGGGTAGGGTCGGCAGGGTGAACGGGCCAATCGGCACCGTCGAACGGGCGGTGGTGGTGGGAGTCTCAGTCGCTGGCTGTGCGGAGGCCGAAAAACGCCCCAACGCGGTGGAGGCGAGAGCAGCAGCGGTGATGGTTTTCAGGGCTTGGCGTCGTGTCGTGAGCATAGAGATTGGATAGGGTCTGTCATCCTGCCCCCTTCGACGAGGTCAGGATGACCGATGAAACCAGCGAATCCTCCAACCTAATCGCGTCCCTCAGAAGCGCAAAGGGCTTCTGCCAAAAAAACTCACTTCTTTTCCTTTTTGGGAGGAACCAGTGCGGGTATCTTCGCCGGTTTGTTCGGCGCCACCGGAGCATTCGTCGCAGGACCGTTGGTCTGGTTCAGCTTCTCCAGAAACAGCTCGAACTGCGGATTGCCCTTCATGATTTCAAAGCGGGGATCGAGCTTGGCCGCGATAACCACGTTCGTCCCGCCCGTTTGCTCAGCCTGTGCCAGATAATGCAGTGCATCGGCCGGATGATTCATCGTGGCGTGGAGCGCAGCCAGATTGTAGATCATCTCGCTTTCCTTCGGTGTCACCTTCGCGCGCGCCTCCAGAAAGGCAATCGCTGCCATGGGATTGTGGACGGTATCGACGTAGTAGCGGACCAGATCGGCCATCGCCGGTTGGGTCCAGTTGGTCAGCCCGGCGGCGACATTCAGGCGCTCGCGAAGCTCATCATACCGACCCTGCTCCTGGTAGACGCGGGCGAGCTGGAGATTGATCCCCAAGTCGTAAGGCGAGGTCTGGAGCTTGGTCTTCAGATCGCCTTCCTGCTTGCCGTAGATCTTGCTGGCTTTCAACCAGGCGATCACGTCCAGAAATCCCGAGTTGAAGGGATCGGCATCGTAGGCCTGTTGGGCGATTTCGACCGCCTCATCGTAACGCTGATGTTGCGCCAGCAATCGCGTGAGATTGTTTACCCCGTCCGGCAGTTGGGGGCAAAGCGCGATGACAATGCGCAACATATGTTCCTGCTGCTCGTCCATGTGGCGATAGCGGTAAAGATCAGCATGCCAGAAGGCCAGCTTGGCGAAATTCACCACCGCATCCCCATCCAACCGGAATTTGGGATCCTGCAACAGCTTCTGGCTGTAGTCATCCCAGTACTTCAAGTCCGCTGCGATTTCCTCCGGCGTCAGCTGATCAAGCGGCGTCGGATTCATTTTGAAGATCAACCCAAAGGGCCGCAAATAGGGGTACATCCATTGCAGCGGGATGCTCTGCTCCAAGTAAAAGGTGTGCTTGTCCTTGTTCTTCTCGAAGATCCGTTTCGCGACGATGCCATTCACGTCGAAGACATCGTTCGTCCCCGCACGGAGGACGGGGCCGCCAGCCGCGACCCGTTCCTTCACCTCCGGCCAAGTCTGGTACTCATCCCAGCAGTCGAGCAATTCCTTGTCATTAAGACAGATCACCTGCTCGACGGGATAGGCCTTGTTACGGCCCAGCCATTTTTCGAATGGCGTGTATTCACGCGGCATCCGGGCGGCTTTGTCGGCCGACTCCTTGGCCACCGCTCCATCGGGCAGCGGCCGGAAACGATTATCGTAATGATTGCGGATGTATTTGCCGTAGTAGGAGTCGCACAGCGCGTTCTGGGTGATAACCGCTACATCGCGCCGGTCAAAATCGGGCTCGCGTTTCCAGCGGTTTGGCTGCTGGCTTTCGACAAACGCCATGTAAGTCGGCACGAAGCGGCCCGCATCGGAACCTCCGTAGAACACGGCATTCTTATCCATGGTCCGCATCATGTCCGCGCCGTAGTTGTAGCCGAACCAGTGTCCGGCCATATTGCAGTCGTTGAAGTTACTCCACAGCGGCAAAAGGGACAGGAAGATCGCCGGCCCCCCAATACCAAGGAGGCCTGCCTTGGTGGAATAGTCCTCCATCGTTTCGTAGATGTAGGTCATCGCCGCGAGCGCACCGTAGCCCATCAGGAGAACGAAGATGCAATGCGACTGAAGATGAAAGACCTTGTACTGCTGGTTGCTCTGGAAATCGAACCGCTCCTGCGGAGCGAGAAGCTGGAGCATGAAGCCCAAAAGAACAAAAGCGACGGCGAGAAAGATCAGCCAGTTGGCCTGGGGCCAATCCGATCTTCGGATGTAGAGGAACATGGCCGCGGTCAGAAAGATGAGTGGTACGGTAAAGTTATCCTGCAAATCGTAGCCGTAGAGATAGAAGGTCATGCCCAGCCGCTTGAAGTAATCGGGCTGGCCGATCGTCGTATCGAGCTTGGCCTCCTTATTCACGACCCCGACCACCTTGCCGATCGTGGTTTTGATCAGGGTGGGCAGGCTCTTCGGGTACTGCTCGCGACTGACTGCGTAGTAGAAGCCGCTCCGCTCGGAGGGAAAGCCCCAGTTCATCGGAGGATTGGTGGAAGAGGCCAGCCGCTCGTAGGCGTAGGGCATCAAGCCGAGCCATCCCACGATGCAGACGCCGATGATCATCCGGCGGTTGAGTGTCGAAGAATAGAGCAGTCCAAAGGCGACCACGGCCATGGCGAGAATTTCCAAGCCTTTGATGGTCGTCAGTTGCATCCACCCGGTGCGCTCCGGCGTACCCCAGAGGTAGAAAGCTCCTGAGCCGAAGGCGTGGCGGAGGGTGTCATTCTCGTTGGCGGTGAGGAAGTAGTGGCCGTAGGCAAAAATGGCCATCGCGGTCAACGCGCCGAGGAGAAAGAGATGGAGGCGGAATTCCTTGAGGTAAAAGAACGAGATGGCGGCGGTCATGCCCAGGATGATCCATGCCATCAAGTTGCTGATCGCCTGCAAATCGATATCACCGGAAAGCCAACTGATGTAGACGAGAATGGAGAGGCTGAAGAGATTGACCGCCAGGAAGACGGAGAAGAAGGTCCCAATGGGTGTCACCTGAGGCTTGCCCAGCAGGGTCGGGGTGAATTGCACAAGGGCGGCGGCGACGAGGAAGGCGGGAATGATCTGCACCAGGGTATGGTGATTGGTCAGCCCCAGGGCAAAGACGAAGACGGCGATGAACAGCCGGTGCGTTTTCTGCGGCTCCAGCATCCAGAGATAGAACGTGAGGAGCACCAGATTCACGAAGAGCGCATTGAGAGTGTAGACCTCCGCGATGACGGCCTGGCTCCACATGACGTCGCTGAAGCCGATGGTAAAGCCCGCAAGCAAGCCCGCGTAGAAGGAGAACTTCCGCACCATGGGCTGGATTTCCGGCCCCGTCCACCGCTGCAGCAGCCACCGTCCGGAATGGCAGACGAGCAGCGTCAGGACCATGTTGGCCGCCGCGCCGAAGAGCGCCGATTCCAGATTCACCCGCCAGGCGAGGCTGCCAAAGGGCAGAATCGTGGAGAGGATGAAGCCGGAGATCGTCCAGAGCGGATAGCCCGGGGGATGGGGCACGCCAAACTTGGCCGCGCCGGTGATCAGTTCGCCGGAATCCTCCAGCGTGACGCTGGGTGCGAGCGTGACGAGGTAGACGGCGAGCGTGACCAGGAAGACCACGGCTGCGGCGACGAAGTCGGAGCGCTGAAAACGTTCCGGTCGCGATTCGGGCAGGCTCAATAATTTCTGATCCGGCTGAACCGGGGCGGCAACGGTGGTAAGACTCATGAAAGGGAATTTCTTGTGTTGGGGACGCGGCGCCGACGGAACCAGGTTCGAACAGCCAGCCAAGGCACGCGCCAGATGGCCTCGCGGACGATGCTGCCGGAAAGCTTCGAGGTGCCGTTCAGGCGGCCCTCAAAGGTGATCGGCACTTCCGCGATGTTCCAACCCAGTCGCCACGCCATGTGGGTGACTTCGATTTGAAAAGCGTACCCATTGGAATGGATGGCGGCGAGATCGAGTTCAGCCAGTTTCTCCGGGCGGAAAGCTTTGAACCCCCCGGTCGGATCGCTGAAAGGAAGGCCGGTAATCCACTGGACATATTTCCCGGCCCCAGTGCTAAGGACGAGGCGACCGATCGGCCAGTTCGTCACCCGCACGCCATCCCGGTAGCGGGTGGAGAGGACGAGATCGGCCCCCTGCCGGAGCGGGGCGAGAAGCTCCGGAATGGCAGCGGGATCATGGGAGAGATCGGCATCCATCTGGACGACCGCGCTGCACGGCTCCGTGGCCTGGCGCTGCAGCACCCAGGAGAAACCGGCAATGTAGGCGGAGCCCAGGCCCAGCTTGCCGGGGCGTTCCAGGAGGAAAAGGGTATCGTCGCGGCGGGGATGAAGGCGAACCCATTCGGGCGTACCATCGCCGGAGGCATCATCGACCAGGAGAATGCGCGCATCCGGCACGGCATTCCAGATCCGTTCCGTCAGCTCAAGCAGATTCTCCAATTCGTGATAGGTGGGCACAACGATGAAAGGCGACGGCATGGAGTGGAGCCTAAATGAGTTCCGAAATCGAGCCGTAATCGGGATCGAACAAACGTTTGTAGCTGCGCAGCGCGTAGGCGTCGGTCATGCCGGAAACGTGATCGCAGAGCAGACGGGCGCGCTCTTGCTCGGAAGGGGCTGCATCGACCGCCCGGTGGACGCCTTCCGGAAGGAGTTTGGCGGGCGATTTCGACGTGAGATAGTTCTCGAAAAGCACCCCGGTCAACTGCTGCAGGATGCGCGTGCCTTTGAACTCGATTTGCTGCAAAGCGCCGGAGCCGAAAATCAATTCCCGACCCAACCTCTTGTGCAAGCCGATGCGTACCGCCACCGCCTCCGGCAATTCCAGCGCAAACGCATGTCGACGGGTACGGGGCGACATGAAATTCTGCTCCGGGCGAAGCGACGCGCTTTGGATCAGTTCCCCGATCACCCGGTTCATCTTCGGCTCAACTTTGTTCTCCGTCATCATGGCCAGCAACTCGTCGAAGTATTGTTGCTCCAGACCCTCGAGGGCAGTTCCCTGCTTCTCCCTCCAGGAGACCAATTTATCGGGCGTAAGGAACCGCGCCTTGAACCCATCGACCACATCGAAGCACGAATAGGAAATGTCATCAGCAAGATCCATGATGCGGCACTCGAGACTGCGGAAGGCGTTGGGATCCCCTCCCCCGAGTTCCGCTTCCAGAGCGCTGGTACCGAAACAGAATTCGAGGATCTCCGCCTGGTCCTGGTAAATGAAATGGTGTTTGTCGCCTTCGTGATAGAGGCGTTTGTATTTCAGGACCCCATCGATCAAGGCGCGGCTGGGACTCATCCCGCCCCGGCTTTGCGGGTGGCTGTAGATCGTGCGGGTGAGGATGCGCAGCGTTTGGGCATTGCCCTCGAAGCCACCCCAAGGCTTCATCACGCTGTGCAGCGCCCGCTCGCCAGCATGACCGAAGGGAGGATGCCCGATATCGTGAGCGAGGGAAATCGCCTCAAGCAGGTGGTGATCAATCTTCGCCTCGGGATGCCTGCCGCCGATATAGATGGCGATCGATTCGGCTATCCGGGAAACCTCCAGCGAATGAGTCAGGCGGGTGCGGTAGAAATCGTATTCGCCCGCCTGAAAGACCTGTGTCTTGGCCTGGAGCCGCCGAAAGGTCGGCGTGAACATGATGCGGTCCCGGTCCTGGTGAAAGACCGTCCGGTAATCCTCCTGCCTCGGGCGATTGAAGGCATCAGCCAAACAGGCCCGATCAAATACGCCATAGAAGTCATCCGACATCCGCCGAGTCTAGTGAGTCCGCAAAAGAGAACAAGGCTCATTGAAGGGCGTGACAAAGGCGTCATGCGGGGGAGGAAAAAGCCAGTAGGCTCGCCATCGCCGACTACCGCCTCAAAATCATTTCCGCAACCATCTTCCCACTCAGCAGCACCATGGGAATACCTCCGCCGGGATGCGTCGTGCCGCCCACGAAATAGACGTTCTTCGCGCCGGACGAACGGAGGGGTGGGCGAAAGAGTGAGCTGCGGATGGAATGCGAGGCCCACCCATAGAGCGATCCGTGATGGGCAAGATCCCGTGCGGCAAAGTCGGTTGGCGTGAAGATGCTTTCGGTGACGATTCGTCCCGGGAGGTCCGCCATGCAGAAACGGGCCAGGCGCGCCAGCACGAGATCGCGGTAGGCCTTGGTTTCCGCATAGGTCCACGGCTCGCGAGGATCGCGGGCCGGGGTGTTGATCAGGACGAAGTAGTTGTCGTGGCCCGCTGGGGCATGGGCGGAATCGGTCCGGGAACTGACGGAGATGTAGATCGTCGGCTCGGTCGGAGCAACTTTGGCCGAATGGATTTCGCCGAACTCACGCGGATAATCGTCCGAGAAAAAAATGTTGTGATGGCCCAGCCGGGGATCGCGCCCCCGCACGCCGAGGAACAGGATCAGTCCGGAAGTTGCCAGCGGCTCGGCCAACGTCCTCTCGCGGACGGAATCCCCGACCGTATGGGAGAGAAAAGAGCTCTGGGCAGTCAGGACGTCGGCATTGCAGATGAGCCGGTCCACTCGGATTCGCGTGCCATCCCGTGCTGCCGCCTCGCGGCCATCCCAAGCGGTGACAATGGTGCCAAAGCGGAATCTCACCCCGGAGCGCTCCGCCAGGGCGAAGAGCGCCTCCGTGATCTTCGGCATGCCGCCCCGCACGTACCAGGCGCCGAACTCAGCCTCGACGTACGGAATGATATTGAAAGTCGCTGGCGTGAGGTAGGGTGAGGAGCCGTTGTAGGTCGCAAACCGGAGGAAGATTTGCCGCAGATACGGATCGCGGATCCGCCGCTCGACTTCCTGCGCCATGGTCCGGAAGGTTGCGACCTTCCCGATATGCCGGAGCTTGGCCAGGTTCCGCCAGGTGAAGGCGCGCCAGAAATCGCCGGGCGGGCGATTGAGATAGGCCTCGCCGGAAAGCTCGAAGATGCCCCGGGCGTAGCGGAGAAATGCCGCCACCTCCGGCTGGAGCCAGAAGGCCGCGTCTTCATCGATGACCTTGCCGTCCGTCCAGAAATAGCGGCAGGCGGAATCGAGCCGGATGAGCTCCAGGTGATCCTCCATCCGCTCCCCGGCGGCGGCGAAGAGTTCCCGCAGAACATACGGCATGGTGAGCAACGACGGCCCAGTGCCCCACGTGAAGCCCTCCTGCTGCAAGGCTTTCAACTTGCCTCCCGGGGCGGCGTTCTTCTCCCAGACCTCGACCTCATGCCCCGCGCGGGCGAGGCGAATCGCCGCCGCCAACCCGCCGAGGCCAGCACCGACGACGAGGATTTGTTGGGAGCGAGAGTTCAAGGTGCCCATCTTGCGAGGACTCCTGCGGCTAAGGCAATGCCGAAGACTTCACGAATTTGGTGGCCCGGACCACTTTGTTGTCCGGGTGGCCGAAGGCCACAGGAAGCGAGGGGCCTTTAAGTTCAAATGGACGATTTCTGGTGAATCCTTCGCTTCCTGTGCGCGTTGCGC
>FTJN01929892.1_pt1 | contig 14631 bp, 18 predicted proteins | sample 1658361 | NCBI WGS metagenome assembly FTJN01 (sample SAMEA3914819, study PRJEB12502) | metagenome | biome: forest; material: soil | place: Canada | collected 2010-06-26 | depth 0.3 m | reverse complement strand
GGGAAATGAAAATCCCCAGTCAGGACGAATTGAAGATGCGGGACAAATTGGAGCAGCTCGCCACTCTTTCCGATGAAGAAATTCGCCAGAAGCTGGAGGAATGGGCTCCCTACGGCAAGATGAAGATCGGCGATCAGGGACAGATGCTGATCCACATCCAGCAATTCAAGGATCAGCGCTCGCGCATCGCCATGGAAAAGGCACGCGATCTCGGCCTCAATCTCAATCCCGATCAACGCGCCCGCTTTGAGCAACAGTACTGGGACAAGCGTCTCCAGATGGAGCGCAATCTTCTGAAGCAAGTCGGCCCGCTGATCAACGCGGGCAATCAGAAAATGCGCGAGGAGCTCTTCCGCGAATTTTCCTCCGCCGGCCCGGTTGTCCCTCCGCAGCCTGTGCCTAAAAAGCCCGAGCCTGCCCCCGCGCCGAAGGATAAGCCTGCTGTGACGGTGACCAATCCGCCTCCCGCCGCGCCCGCGCCTGCCAAGGCCGCCGAGTCCAAGTCCGTCCCTGCGGCCAAGGACACGCCGATGATGATGCAGTGAACGAAGTGGGGCGCCCCGCCCCCTTTTGGACTCCCTCATGAGTAAGGATCCCTCTCCCATTGTTCTGGCGCCGGGTGCCACGCTTCTGGCCATCGTGAAGGACGGGGTGCTTATCCATTATACCGGGAACATCGCCTTGTCGCATGCCGAGTTCGTGAAGCGGAGCATGGGGACGCTGCCGGATGGCGCGTGGGTCGGCACGGTCCAGAAACAGGGCAAGGTGGTGGTGACGATGAATTCGAAGACCTACTACGGCAACCAGATGCCTGCGCCTCAAGCGGTGGAAGATGCCATCCACGCCGTTTTCAAGTGAATGGACAGCGCTAATTCGAGCCGCCGCGAGGAGCTTCGGCAGTTTCTGCAAGAAGAACTGGACGCGCTGAAGGTCGATCCCAAATTCCGCATCCAGTGGCTGCTCGAGCAGATCGAGAACTACGTGGATCGATGGGGGGACAGGAGATCGCCCTGCGCTTCCGCCGGGCCCGACGACCTGTTCACCATGATTGAGGTGGCGGCGGAAGTGATGAGCCGTGAGCTGCAAGCTCTCCATGGGGAGTTGAATTCTGAATGGCAACTCTTCGTCATGGCACTGGCCGATCCGAACCATCGGGACGGTGACTCCTTCCGCGTATCCTTCCAAACCGCTCGAACGGCGATGATCAACTCTTTGAGTTGATGGCTTCCCTTCCGCTTATGAGTGACATTCGGGGAAATGAGGAACCCAAGGTGGCGAATCGTTCAAGTCATGTGAGACTGTCCCGATGGCGAAGCCATCGCAGCCACAGCAGCCGGGAGTTGAGCGAAGCGACACCCCCGGAAGTGTTCCCTCACAAGGCCGATCCTGAAAGGATCGCAGCACACCGACTGCAGAGGAGTCATCTATCTATTGGCATGTCGGGCTGCGATCCCTTAAGGATCGCCTTCGGGTCGGAAGACCGGGGGTGTCGCTCGTGCCTCGCTAACCCCCGGCTGCTGTGGCTGGGATGGCTTCGCCATCCTGGCGGCCGTAGACCAGGAGAGGCTTAGTTCCCCATATCCACCTCGAATGAACCAGCCTCCAAGTTCGATTCGAATGCAGGGAGCGACCGCCAACCAACCTGAGACAACGGCGCTTCCTATGCGCGTTGCGCACCCGGACAACAAATTGTCCGGACCACCGAACCATCTAACGATCGCCATTCGAAAATGCCCTACTTGGATCCGTTACCCGTCTCCAGAAACAGAACATGGTAGAGGTCCCGGAACGGCAAGCCGCTCGTGCTCCCTTTTTCCTGGCAGATAACCAGCGTCGTCCCACGATAAAAGGCCAGGTAGTTATCAAATCCTGTGGGATTGATGTGGATCGGGTTGAGCGGAGCAGGTGCCTTGAGATAAGCTTCGATCCTTTCCAGTTGCTCCGGGGAGTAGCGGTCCGGCATGTTGAGTGGCCATGAGATGATGGGGGAGCCGGATCGAAGGATAGGCTGCCAGAAAAGACCCCGTTTCACCCGGCTCTCGCCTCCACTTCGGGTCGCGGCTCCCGTTTGGAGATTAACCGTGAGCCGGAAGCTCTGGCCGGAGTTGGTGGCCATGAAGGAACAAAAACGGACCTCGTCGGGCGCGCACTGGTGGAGGAATCGGTCGAGTTGGACCTCATTCCACCAGTTATCCCAGTGACGGCTAAAGATCGGACCACCGAAAATCCCGACGAAGCCCATCCCCGCGAGAAGAAGCACCGTCAGGATGCGGAGCCAGCTCGGTTTTTTCCGGGGATGGTAACTCATCGCAGCAACGCCAGCCGCTGCTGAACGCTGACCGGCTGCCCAGGCAGGATCAGCTCCGGCCTGAGATGGGAAAGCGGCTCAAGGACAAAGGGACGCAGGTGGGCTCGGGGATGGGGGATAACCAGATCAGGCTCATCGAGCATCCAGTCGCCGTAGTAGATGATGTCGAGATCGAGGGGGCGGGGCGCGTTGACGGGGCGGATCCGGGCGCGACCGCGATGGAGCTCGAAAGCCTGGAGCTTTTGCAAGAGTTGCCGGGGCGGGAGGACGCGGGAATCGATCTCGATTTCCGCCACGGAGTTGAGGAAATTGGGCGAGCCGGGAGGGCAATCGACCGGCACGGTTTCGAGGCGCGGCGATTCGCGGACGTTGCCGTCGACGGAGAGGGAGCGAAGGAAATCGATACCCGCGTCGAGCTCTGCGGCGGAGTCGCCGAGATTGGAGCCGAGGGCGATGCCAACGGAGAGTTGCATGGGGAACGGAAGTCGTAGGACTGCGCCGACTCCGACGTTCCCAAGTACAACTTGGGAACGAGGGAATACCGCAGTAAAAACAAAAGAGCCGCCGCACCGGGGTGCGACGGCTCTTTTTGCCGAAGGAACTAGGCTTTCTTGACGCTGTTCACGATGGCTGCGAAGGCAGCCGGCTCGTTCACGGCGAGATCGGCCATGACCTTGCGATCGATTTCGATCTTGGCCTTGGTCAGCGCTTCGATGAAACGGCTGTAGGTCAGGTCGAAGGTGCGGACGGCGGCGTTGATGCGCACGACCCACAGGTTGCGGAAATTGCGCTTCCGGGCCTTGCGGTCACGGTAGGACCAGTACTGGCCCTTCATGGTGGCGTCTTTGGCGTAACGGAAAAGTTTGCTGCGGCGGCCGCGGTAGCCTTTGGCTTTTTGGATGACGCGTTTGCGGCGTTCGCGAGAGGCGGGGGCGTTGGTTGCTCTGGGCATGGTCGTTGATTTCTAAGAGGTTACGCGAAAGGCAGATTCGACTTGATGCGATACTCGTCGGTCTTGTCGACTTGCTTCATCTTCGAGAGGTGGCGCTTGCGCTTGCTGTTCTTGCTGCCGGCAAGGTGACGGCGTCCCGACTGGGACGTGAGGATTTTACCAGTGGCCGTGATTTTGAAGCGCTTGGCAACGGCTTTCTTGGTTTTACGACGGGCGATGGATCTGGGCATAACGGTTATTTCTTTACGTTCGAAGCAGGCGCGGGCTCAGTGGGAGCCGTTCCGTTTTCAGGTGCGGAATCATCGGACTCCTCCTCCTGAGCGGGTTCATCCTCATGGGAGAACTTCCGTACCCTTTTTCGAGCGGGCAAAGGTGATAGCATCAAATTGATACTTTTGCCAATCAATTTTGGTTCGGTATCTGCAACTCCGATTTCCTTGAGGTCCGCACGCATGCGGCGGATGAGGTTCATGCCGATGTCCTGGTGCATCATTTCGCGGCCACGGAACTTGAGCTGAAGCTTGACCTTCATCCCCTTCCACATGAACTCTTCGGCATGGCGCATCTTCACGCCGTAATCGTGCTCGTCGATATTCATGTGAAAATTCAACTCCTTGAGCTTGGTCGCGGAGGAGTTTTTCTTCGTGTCCTTCTCTTTCTTGGCCAGGTTGTAGAGGTACTTCCCGTAGTCGAGAATTTTGCACACCGGAGGATTGGCCGCCGGGTTGACCTCGACGAGATCAAGGCCGCGTTTGCGCGCCTCCGTCATCGCCTCGGCCAGCCCCATCACACCGAGTGATTTGCTGTCGGAATCGACGATGACCAGGACTTCGCGGGCGCGAATCTTGTTGTTGGCACGAATGAAGGATTTGTGAATAGCGATAACGCCTCTCAGGTTTGGGTTAAATTTGCCGCAGGGGGGAACATGGGGTTACAGGGAACGGTGCGCGATCTCTTGAAGCAGCTGGTGAAAGAAGTCGGGCCACGGTTTGGCCTCGGGGGCGGTTAGTTTTCGGCTGCGCACGGATACATGTTCACTCGTCGATTCTCTTTCACCAATGGTTAGGATGTAGGGAACCTTGGAAAGTTCTGCAAGCCGAATTTTTGCGCCCAGTTTCTCACGTGAGTCGTCCAGAGTCACCCGGACGTCCTTTTCCTTCAATTCCGCTTCCAACCGGCGGGCGTAATCGTTCTGCGCCTCAGTGACCGTGAGCAGGCGAACCTGCTCCGGCGCGAGCCAGACCGGGAAGCTCCCCGCGAAGTGCTCGATGAGGCAGCCGATGAACCGCTCCATGCTGCCAAAGGGCGCGCGATGAATCATGACCGGGCGGTGTTCCTTGCCGTCCGAACCGGTGTAATTGAGATCAAAGCGGATGGGGAGATTGTAGTCCACCTGCACCGTACCCAGTTGCCATTCGCGACCAATGACATCCTTGACCACGAAGTCGATCTTGGGGCCATAGAAGGCAGCTTCGCCCGGCTCTTCCGTGAAGGGTACGCCGAGGCTGGCCGCCGCATCGCGACAGGCTTTCTCGGCCTTGTCCCAGTTGGCGGGATCGCCGGTGTACTTGGCGCTGTCGGGATCGCGCAGGCCGACCCGGACGCGGTAGTCCTTCATGCCGAGGAGATTGAAGACGGTCTTGACGAGATCGAGACAGCCAAGGACTTCCTTGGGCACCTGATCCTCCGTACAGAAGAGATGCGCATCATCCTGCGTGAAGGCCCGGACACGGGTCATGCCGCCAAGTTCGCCCGATTGCTCCCAGCGGTAGACCGTCCCGAATTCCGCAAGGCGGATGGGGAGGTCCCGGTAGGAATGCTTCTGGCTGGCGAAGATCTTGATGTGGTGCGGACAGTTCATCGGCTTGAGCATGTAGCCGTTGATCGTGCCCTCATCGAGGCGGTTCATGAGCTCGCCGCAAGCGCAGCCTTCCTTGGCGAGGAGATCCAGCGTCTCCCGTTCCACGATGGGCGGGTACTGGCTGTCCTTGTAATAAGGGAAGTGGCCGCTGGTGCGGTAAAGGCCCAGCTTGCCGATGTGGGGCGTGAAGACCTGGCTGTAGCCCTGGCGGGTCAATTCGCGGCTGATGAAATTCTGCAGCTCCTGGCGGATGATCGCGCCATTCGGCGTCCAGAGAATCATGCCCTGGCCGACCTCTTCGTCGATATGGAAGAGGCGCAGTTCTTTGCCGAGCTTGCGGTGGTCACGCTTCTTGGCCTCCTCCTGCATCGTGAAGTGGGCCTCCATCTCAGTCTTGTTCTTGAAGGCCGTGCCGTAGATGCGCTGGAGCTGGGGATTCTTCTCGTCGCCGAGGTAGTAGCTGCTGGAGACGTGCGTCAGCTTGAACGCCCCGACATTGCCCGTACGCATGACGTGGGGCCCGGCGCAGAGATCGACGAAATCGCCGTTGGTGTAGAGGGAGATTTCCTCGCCTTCCTTGATGCGGTTGAGGATATCGAGCTTGAACTTGCTCGGTGCGGAGCGCTCGCCGAGGGCGGCCAGACGTCCCGCTTCCCCGAGCTTGATCGCCTCGTCCCGGCTGATGGTGGAGCGGACGAAAGGCTGGTTCGCCTTGGTAACGGCCTTCATCTCGGCCTCGATCTTCTCGAAATCGGCCGGGGAAATGCGGTGGGGCAGATCGACGTCATAATAGAAACCGGTCTCGACTGGCGGGCCGGCGGCAAGCTGGGCGTCGGGCCAGATTTTCAGAAGAGCGGTCGCCAGCACATGGGCGGCGGAATGGCGGATGCGTTCGAGGTCAGTCATGGGGGGAGGTACGAGCGTAGAGCTTCTGGCGGAGAAGTAAAGGCGGGAGCGGAGGGCCTATTTCCTGAAATCGCTTATTTCCCTAATATCATTAGGTGATACTGTCTCAATAGGCTTTCCAGGCAGTTTCCGCATTATTCGCTGCAGGCGCGCTTGAAATAACCGATATAAAATTAATCGGGAATGACCCGATTTTCGTTTCCTTTTCCCATGAACACCTACACCCTTCTTCAAGGTGCTGTAAGCGCCAACCTTTCCGAGGTTTCATACTCTCCCGTCTCCAGCGACGTGGAGAACAACACACCCTACGTGATTGAGGACTCGATCTCGGCTGTTGCGGATAAGGACTTGAAAAACGGCCCAGCGACAGTGCACTACAACGGGAAAAGCTATCCCGTGACGATCACTAAGCACGAAATCGGTGAGCAGACCGAGGGAGACGGCGAGGAGGAGGAGGAAATGACCTTTGAAATTGACCTTGAAGCGGTTGACGGCAGTCTTCTTAAGCTGGCAGAGGATCTTGATTTGCTCGAAGGGCACTCGTAATCACTAAAACTATAAAAAAACGAGACGATATGGCATATCAATATCATATGGTGCAAGTGCCTCCAAATATCACCGTAAAATTAAAAGGCTACAAAGGAAATGAAGCCGCTGGTTATCTGCAAGAGGTCGTCAATTCAATGGCCATCCAAGGATGGGAATTTTATCGAATTGATTCCATAGGAGTTGAGGTCCAACCAGGATGTTTAGGAGCTTTTTTGGGCCACCGGGCGACATTGCAAACCTTTTATGTAGTAACCTTTCGCGCTCCCCGATAATGCCACGCGATTGGGAAAAGGATAATAAAATGGATGTTTCCCAAGTCGGGCGAAGTAGCGCTTCGTCAGCTTCGGCGGGGCCAGGGGCATCGTCCACTTGGAGACCATCGAGGGAGGAAGTACAACTTCGCGGACTCTGACGTTACCAAGTACAACTTGGTAACGAGGAAAAAGGCTTTCGATTCCAGCTACGCTTGCAACGGGGGAAAGATGACAGGTCTCATCCATGTCCCGTTGCGGGCGTCCCGCCGTTGCGTGAAACCCGCCTCCTCCTCCCACCACCTTCCTTTGGATGACACGCAGCCCAATTCCCGCTAGCGTGCCGGGATGACTCTCCCGGTGGAACTTTTTCTCGCGCTGCGCTACCTCCGCCCGCGCCGCTCGTTCGTCTCGATCATCACGGTGATGTCCTTTCTCGGCGTCATGATCGGTGTCGCGGCGCTCATTGTGGTGCTGTCGGTCATGGCCGGATTCCAGCAACTGCTTTCAGACAAGATCATCGGCTTCAACGCCCACATCACCGTCGCGCCGAGCGATGGCGGCGTGATGTACAACTACGACGAACCGCTGCAGGTCATCCGCAAACTGCCGGAAGTGCTGGGAGCCGCCCCCTTCATCCGAGGGCCCGTGCTCATCCGGTTCAACGGCAAGATGACGCCCGCCTTCATCAAAAGCGTGCCCTCCGAGGAGGACGATCCCGCCCTGCCCCTGCGCCAGAAACTCGTCACCGGTGACTTCGAATTGCGGGGCGATTCCGTCTTGGTCGGCAAGGAATGGGGCCGCCGCAACGGCGCCTTCCCGGATGATAAAATCCAGATCTTCGGTCCCAGCTTCCTGGAAGCCGCCATGCAGCCCGCCGACAAGGCCAACAAGACCTATCCCCTCCCCGAGGAACCGACCATCCGGGGCATCTTCCAGACCGGCGACAGCAATTTCGATCTCAATTTCCTGCTCGTCTCCACCCAGATGGCCCAGCACATCTGGGGCATGAAGGATGCGGTCCACGGCATTTCCGTGCGCCTGAAAAGCATCGAACAGGCCAACGCCGTGAACCAGAAGCTGAACGATCTCCTCGGCCCCGATCTCTACGCCCACACCTGGATGGACGACAACAAGGAACTCTTCAACGCCATCGCCACCGAACGCGTCGTCATGGCCTGCCTGCTCTTCCTCATTCTCATGGTCGCGGCCTTCGGGCTCTGCAGCACGCTGATCACCGTCACGGTGCAAAAATCACGCGAGATCGGATTGATGAAGGCGCTCGGCGCGAACGACATGCAGGTTTGCGGCGTCTTTCTCTTCCACGGCACGGTCGTCGGCGTGGTCGGCTCCGCCTGCGGCACCGGCCTGGGCCTGCTCTTCCTCAAATGCCTCAACCAGGTGCGCGATTTCATCCTCTACGCCTTCCACGTCCAGGTCTTCGATCCCCGCGTCTATGGCCTGCCCCAGTTGCCCGCCGTGGTCAACCCGACGCAGGTGACGATCATCGCGATTTCGGCCGTGGTGGTTTGCGTTCTCGCCGCGCTGATCCCGGCGGTGAATGCGGCGGCCTTGGCGCCGGCGCGAGCGTTGCGGTATGAATAGGAAACCTCCCACCAAACCGAAATGGAGTTTCGGCGGCTGTCTTCTCAAATGTCTTTTGTGGATCGTGGGGATTCTCCTGCTTTTCTGCATCGAGCCAACTTACACGTTGCTCAAAGAGAAATGGATTATCGACAGTGCGGTTAGCCAGGCGAAATCCATCAAGATCGTTCACTACAACCCCCATTCTTTTCTGCTGCCCGAGGAAATCGTCTACGACACCAAGGAACTCAAACCTGAAGAGTTCTATAAAGTTTCCAGGGCATTTCCGGTATTTTTGGATATCGGAGACCCCTTTGGTCAGTGGAGCTGCATATTCGATCCCCATCATCGTATTGTGATCACAGACGCCGAGGGCAAAGAAACAATCATCAAGGTCTGTTTCAATTGTGACCATGTCTCCATAGGCAAAGAATATGCCTTGGGGACTCCATTCGTTTGGAGATTATCCTTACGCCATTTCTTTGACTCGGAAGGGTTACCCTATCAACCAGACCGATATCAGAAAGACTTGCAAGAGTACTGGAAGACCCATCCGTCAAAGTAACTTGGAGAGCGTGGGCGCGCTCATTGTGGTGCTGTCAGTCATGGCGGGATTCCAGCAACTGCTTTCGGACAAAAGCGTGCCCTCCGAGGAGGACGACCTACGGCCTGCCCTAATTGCCCGCCGTGGTCAACCCGACGCAGGTGACAATCATCGCGATTTCAGCCGTGGTGGTCTGCGTCCTGGCCGCGCTGATCCCTGGGGTGAACGCAGCGGCGCTGGCACCGGCGCGGGCGTTGCGGTCTGAGTGATTTACCTAAAAACTCGCCTTTGTGTTGATTTGATTTATTTTTAGGCCATGGCCATATCGCTTCCTCTTCACGAAATGACCGTGACCGATAAGCTCCAGGTCATGGAGGCACTTTGGGACGATTTGAGCCGTGATTCCGAGTCTGTCGTTTCTCCTGATTGGCATGCGGAAATCCTCCAAGAACGGACAGACGGGGTCGATCAAGGGAAACTTTCCTTCATCGATTGGGAAACGGCAAAAGCCGAATTGCGCCGCCGGGTCGCGTGATTATTCTGAGACCAATTAGCTGAGCAAACGGTATGATAAATCTGCCATCCTGAGCTTGTCGAAGGATCAGCTCCCGAAAGATATGGCCTTCAACAGAGCCTCCTTGACTAAATCCAGCGCACCTGGAACCGTCAAGACGTTACGGCGGCTGATCCTTCGACAAGCTCAGGATGACAGATCCCTTATGGTATCATTAGCTAGTGATGGTCTTAAGCGAAATCCTCCTTTAATCCATGAAATCGGAACGCCCTTTTCGAGTCAGACTCATCCACTACCTTTTCTGGACATTGGGCGTCCTCCTGCTTTTTTGCATCGAGCCGACCTACATTCTTCTAAAGGAAAAATGGATAATCGAAAGCGCTGTCCGCAACGCGAAATCCATCCAAGTGATTCACTACAACCCCTATTTCCACCCCGGGGAACCGGAGATGATTTACGATACCAAGGAGCTTAAACCTCAAGAATTTGATCAGGTTTCCGGGGCATTTCCGGTCTGTTTGGATATTGGTTTTCCCGGCATAGAAACGAGCTGTCTTTTCTCTCCCCACCACCGGATCGTAATGAAAGACAAAGAGGGACATGAAACGGTGATTCGAGTCTGCTTCATCTGCGACCATTTCGCTATCGGTGATAGCGAAGGTGAAATATTTGCCACCCCCTTCGCCTGGCGACCCGCCTTACGGCACTTCTTCGAGAAAGAGGGTCAACCCTTTCGGCCGGATCGATATATGGAGGATCGTCAACAATATTGGAAGACCCATCCCTTGCCGTGACGTACGAATCTCCGAATCCCCCATCTTAGATACCAACGCCATGGACAAAGCCGATCCTGCGATAAAGCGAAGTTTGTCCCCAGAATCCAAGCTACTCCTCTATTTATTGGCCGGCTTTATTCTCTTTGTCTGCCTCATTTATCCGACCGGAGTCGCGACTTGCGAAAAATGGCAGATCGATACCGCGGTCCGAAATGCCAAGTCGATTGAGATTGTTCACTTCAATCCGTATTGCCGGGCTCCCTTTCAAAAAGAGATCATCTACGGGACCAAAATCCTGAAGAAAGAGGATTTCCACAAAGTCTCAGATGCCTTTCCCTACTGCCTCGATATCAGTTGCCCCCTCATCATGACGATGTGCTCCTTCGATCCTCACCATCGGATCGTCATCACCGATGCCTCAGGCCAGCAAAAGGTGATCCAGGTATGCTTCATCTGCACCCACGTGCAGGTCGGCGAAAAGGGAGGCATCATCCCCATGCCGTTCCTTTGGATATCTCCCCTTCATCGCTTTTTTAAAGAAGAGGGCTTGCCCTATCAACCTGACCGGTATCAGGAAGACATGAGGCATGGGCAGGAGAATCACCCATGAGGCGAAGTGTCCTTTAAGAACCACATCCCCCTTGACCAGTGCACCACCACTGGGGATGCTTAGCCTTGCCTCGCGGAAATCGACCCACCCCATGAACCTACGCCTTCTCCCTGTTCTCCTTCTCGGCCTGCTCTTCCTGGCGGGCGAACTCCCCTCCGCCCGTGCGCAGGAACCCCTCAATGGCGGCGTGGCGCAGGAATTGCCCAAGGTCGATTTCACCATCGGCAAGGCGACACTTCATACGGAGATTGCCTCGACCAGCATGCAGCGCGAGATCGGCCTCATGTACCGCACCAAGATGGCCGATAACGATGGCATGATCTTCATCATGCCGGCCGTCGGTCCCGTGACCTTCTGGATGAAGAACACGCGCATTGCGCTCTCCATCGCGTTCGTCGACAAGAACGGCGTCATCCTGGAAATCCACGACATGCAGCCTGAAGATTTCTCGAAACCCCACACCGACCGCGACCTGCCCATCACCCACAGCGAAAGCGACCAGATCGCCTACGCACTGGAGGCCAACATCCACTGGTTTGCCCTCAACGGCATCAAGCCCGGCGCGAAGCTCGATCCCCTGCCCGCCACGCTCGGCGGCCCCAAACCTTAACCGCAACCGTCATGCCCCTCCCCATCGATTACCACATGCACCCGCAGGCCCACAGCATCAAGCCCTACAACTTGGCGCTGCTGCAACCCTGGGCCGACAGCGCCCGCGCCCGGGGCGTGAAGGAGATCACCTTTACCGATCACGACCGCTATCACGAGGGCGTCGATTTCGATGAGATCAACCGGGTGCGCGAGGCGAATCCCGACGTGAAAATCCTTGCCGGCATCGAGCTCGATAACGATCCGCAGACCGGCAAGGCGGGGCATGCCTGGGTGGAAAAGAATTGGGACAAGCTCGATTTCGTCCTTGGGTCCGCCCACTACCTGCCGGGCGATCCGGAGATGTTTGACCAGGTCACCCGCAAGGACGAGTTCGCCAAGCGCGACATCGCGGCCGACTGCATCCGCTACGTCGCCGAACTGGAATTCATGTTGAACCAGGGCGGCATCGACGCTCTCGCGCATCTCGACCTGATGAAAATCCACGGTGTCTGGCAGCCGGAAGAAGGGCTCGTCCCTCACTTCCTGCCGCTCCTGAAACGGATCAGCCGCGAGGGCCTCGCCATTGAGCTGAGCACGGCTGGCTGGCGCAAGCCTGTCGGCGAGCAGTATCCGCATGTCGATCTCATCCGCACCGCCATGGAGCTCGGCATTCCCTTCACCCTGGCCAGCGATGCTCACTCGCACGTGCAGGTCGGCGAGGACTACGCGAAGCTGGGTGCGATCATGAAGGAACTGGGTATCACCGAGGTGGCCGCTTACGAGAAACACAAGCGCCGCATGATCCCGATCGAGGATTATGGAGCATAACTTCGAGGCCAATTTCTTCACCCTGCTGGAGTTGCTCGATCCCGGGAGCCGACTCGAGATCGAGGGCCTTTGCACCAAAATTTCCTTCCCGCCGAATCATTTCATTTACGAGCAGGGCGCGCCCGCCAACGCGGTTTATATCGTCTCCTCCGGCGTGGTGGAGGCCCTGACCAAGAGCCCGGACGGCAAAAAAACACGCTCCATCGGCTTCATGGGACGCGGTGATTTCTTCGGCGATCTCGCCATCCTGACCGGCCTCAGCCGTCTCGCCAGCATTCGCACCTGCGAGCCGGTGAAATTGCTCCAGATGGAAAAGACAGCCTTCCTGCGCCTGCTGGAGAAAGTGCCGAAGATGGGCGCCTATTTCAGCCGGAACCTGGCCCGGCGGCTTTACCAAACCTCCACTGAGGCGCACCGCGATGTCTATGGCGTCGATCTCGCCGGCAATCTCCAGCACTTCGATTTGCTGACCATTTTCCAGGCCATCACCAGCATCTGCGGCAGCGGGGAGTTGAAGCTGAACAATTCGGGCAACGAGTTGATCGGCAGCTTTTTCTTCCGCAAGGGCAAAGTCCAGCATGCAAGGTTTGCCCACCTCAGCGGCATTGAGGCGATCTGGCAGGGCTTCGTGCAGCTCTCCACCGACGGGACCTTCGTTTTCCGCGTGATGCCGGAACCGATCGACCAGTTCGGCCCGGAAACGCGCATCGAGATGGATAGCACCAATCTCATCATGCAGGGCGCTTCCCTGCGCGACGCTTACGACGCCCTGCCCGCCTCCCTGCGACTGATGGAAGGCAAGCTGAACCGCCTCGGTGGGGTGATCTCGTGGCAGGACGAAGAGACCCGGGAACTGGCGGTTCGCATCTGGGATTTGATCAGCAAGCGCCCGCAGTCGCTCGACAGCATCTGGCGGCGGCTCCAGTACTCCTCGGTCACCTTTCTGGAAGCGGTGAAGGTCCTCGTGGAAACCAAGCAGGCGGAGATTCTGCCAAATGAGCCGGTCGCCGAGAAAACGGCTTAATTCCTGCGAACAAATGTCCACCATGAGCGATACGACCTCAAACTTTCTGCTCCTGCTCGATACGTTGGACGAGACCTCGCGCCACGCCGTGGAGCAGGTCTGCGCCCTGGTCAGTCTTGAACCGGGCCGCCTCGTTTACCAGCAGAACGACGTCGCGGATGCCGTCTATATCATCGTTTCCGGGGTCGCGGAAGCCGTCACCTTCAGCCCGGATGGCAAGCAGAGCCGCTCGCTGGCCGTGATGACGCGCGGCGAGTTTTTCGGCGATCTGGCCATTTTCACGAACAACCCGCGTCTCGCCGCCGTGCGCACGCGGGAGCCGGTGGAGTTGCTCCGGATCAAGAAGGAGGCGTTCATGCACCTGCTGAAAACCATCCCGGCCATCAGCTATTTCTTTTGCCACAACCTGGCCATGCGGCTCCATGGCACCTCCACCGAGGCCCACCACGCCGTCTACGCCATCGATCTCAGCGGCAATCTCCAGCGGTTCGACCTGCTCACCATCGTGCAGGCGATCACGGGCATGGCCCACACCGGCGAACTCTGTCTTCTCAGCCGCGCGAACGATCTTCTCGGCAGCTTTTTCTTCCGCAAGGGCCGGGTGGAATTCGCCCGGTTCGGTCACCTCATGGGACTGGAAGCGATCTGGCAGGGGTTCATCGAGTCGGCTTCGGAGGGGACATTCACCTTCCGCTCCATCGAGACGCCCACGCTGCCCTTTCCGGTGGCCTACAAGATCGAGATGGAGAGCACCAGCCTGTTGCTTGAAGGCGTCGGCAAGCGCGATACCTACCAGGGTATGCCGGAGACGCTGCGCAAAATGGAGGGGACCTTCTCCCGCGTGACCAAAGCACTGGAGTGGAAAGACCCGGAGACGCGCGTTCTGGCGGAGCAGATTTGGAACCTGATCAACAAGCCCCAGTCGCTGACCCACATCTGGAGCCAGTTGAACTTCTCCGCGATCTCGTTTCTGGAGGTCGTGATGGAGATGGGAATGAACGGGCAGGCCGAGCTTTTCGTCGAAGAAGACAAGGTGAAGTAGTAGCCGTTCCCAGGGAGCTTCAAGCGTCCCCTCCGGGACGCAAGGCATTCCGATTCTAACCGGCACTGAAGTGCCTGCCTACTTTCAGCCGTCCCGTCCGGGACGGACCGAGCAGGCGTCCGGTTCTCAGAATGACGCGTTGCGCTTGGACCAACAATGCCGTGGTGGCCCGGACAACTTGCTTGTTGTCCGGGTTGCCGAAGGCAACAGGAAGCGAGGGGAATATTGCCCCGTTACCTTCGCAAACGAGATGAAAGCCGATCCGTGTCATCAGAAGATGGCGAAGCCATC
>FTJN01000066.1_pt1 | contig 14700 bp, 8 predicted proteins | sample 1658361 | NCBI WGS metagenome assembly FTJN01 (sample SAMEA3914819, study PRJEB12502) | metagenome | biome: forest; material: soil | place: Canada | collected 2010-06-26 | depth 0.3 m | reverse complement strand
GTCGGCTGCAAGCAGGACCTGACCGGCAAGACCACGCCGTTCGCGCCCAAATGGAGCGGCACGGTGCATGTCGATCTGAAGCATCAGGTCGGCGACGCCCTGATCGCCCGGGCCCGCGTGGACGCCAACTATCGCAGCCAGCTCTATCTGGACGGCACGCTCGATCCCAACGTGCTGCAAGGCGGCTACACCAAGTTCAACGCCCGCCTGTCGATTGGCGCGGACTCCGGACGCTGGGAAGTGGCCGTGTACGGCCGCAACCTGACCAATGAGGCGACCTACACCGCCTCGATCAACGCGCCGCTGGGCGCCGGCGCCTACATGGCCAGCATCGAGGAGCCTCGGACCCTCGGGCTACAACTGCGGATCAAAAACTAGATCCGCGCGGGGACGCGCCGGGGCGGACCCGGCGCGTCCCTTTTTTCTTCAAGGGAACCTGAGCCATGATGCGTCGCACGGGGCCCGCGGGCCGAAAGTTCTTCCTCGTCTCCACCGCCGCGATCGCGCTGGCCTTGGGGGCGCCGTTCGCGGCCCTGGCCCAACCCAAACCCAGTATCCCGGCCGGGCCGGTGGCCCCCAAGGGCGCGCCCAATGTGCTGCTGATCATGACCGACGACGTCGGCTTCGCCGCCTCCAGCACGTTCGGCGGGCCGGTGCCGACGCCGACCTTCGACGGCCTGGCCGCCAATGGCCTGCGCTACAACCAGTTCCACACCACGGCCCTGTGCTCGCCGACCCGCGCGGCGCTGCTGACGGGGCGCAACTCGCATTCGGTCGGCTCTGGCGTCATCACCGAGTTCGCCACGCCACAACCGGGCTACAGCTCGGTGATCCCCAAGTCCGCGGCGACGATCGGTCAGGTGCTGCGCGACAACGGCTACAGCACCAGCTGGTTTGGCAAGACCCACAACACGCCCGACTGGGAGTCGGGTCCTTCGGGCCCCTTCGACCATTGGCCGACCGGGTTGGGCTTCGACTATTTCTACGGCTTCAACGGCGGCGACACCAATCAGTGGGCCCCGGCCCTGGTCGAGAACACCACCATGGTGGAGCCCCCGACCCAAAACCCCAGCTACATCCTCGACAAGGATCTGGCCGACCACGCCATCGACTGGCTGCACCAGCAGCACGCCACCCAGCCCGACAAGCCGTTCCTGATGTACTTCGCGCCGGGCACGTCCCACGCGCCCCACCAGGCGCCCAAGGTCTGGATCGAACGGTTCAAGGGCCAGTTCGACCAGGGCTGGGACAAGATGCGCGAGGAGAGCTTCGCGCGTCAGAAGGCCGCCGGCGTGATCCCCGCCGACACCGTGCTGACGCCGCGTCCCAAGGAGATCCCCGCCTGGGATTCGCTGACGCCGCAACAGCAGCATCTCTACGCGCACATGATGGAGGTCTATGCCGCCGCCCTGGCCCATTGCGACGATCAGCTTGGCCGGGTGATGGCCGACCTCGCCGCGTCGGGGCAGCTGCAAAACACCATCGTCATCTACATCCAGGGCGACAACGGCGCGAGCGGCGAGGGCGGTCCGCAGGGGACCACCAACGAGATCCTGAAGTTCAACGGCTTCCCGGAATCGCTCGACTTCCTGCAATCGCAATATGACGAACTAGGCGGGCCGAAGTCCTTCAACCACTATCCCGTCGGCTGGGCCTGGGCGATGAACACCCCCTTCCAGTGGACCAAGCAGATCGCGTCGCACTTCGGCGGCACGCGCAACGGCATGGTGCTGTCCTGGCCTGGGCACATCCAGGACCCCGGCCATGTCCGCTCGCAGTTCAGCCATGTCATCGACATCGCCCCGACCTTGTACGACGCCATCGGTATCAAGCCGCCCGCGACGGTCGGCGGTGTGAAGCAACAGCCTCTCGAGGGCCATAGCCTGCTGGCGACCCTGAACCCCGCCACGCCCACCGCGCCGCGCACCCAGTATTTCGAGATGCTCGGCAACCGCGCCATCTACCAGAATGGCTGGATCGCCTCGACCACGCCCAAGCGCGCGCCGTGGATCTTCTCGGCCGAGGGCGCCGATCCAGAGACCCTGAACTGGGAGCTCTACGATGTGGACCAGGACTTCTCCCAGGCCCACGATCTGGCCGCCGCCGATCCCAAGCGGCTCGCCGCGCTGAAGGCGCTGTTCACCCGCGAGGCCAAGGCCCACCACGTTCTGCCGCTGAACGGCGACGTGGCCGGCCGCTTCTCGATGGCCTTGCGACCCTATCCGCTGAACGGCAAGACCGACCTGACCTACTATCCGGGCCCGGCGCGCTACACGAACGGCTCGTTCCCCGACATCAAGAACCGCTCCTGGTCCCTGACGGCCAAACTCGCCTCGGTCGATGCGGCGACGCACGGCGTGATCGTCACCCAAGGCGGCCTGTTCGGCGGCTGGGGCCTGATCCTGCGCGAGGGCAAGCCCGCCTTCGTCTATCGCAACACCAACCAGCCCAAGGACCTGTTCGTCGTGGAAGCCACGCAGGCCCTGTCGCCGGGCGCCCATGCGATCACCGTCGACTTCGCCTATGATGGCGGCGGCATCGGCCGGGGCGGACTGGTGTCGCTGAAGGTCGACGGCGTCGAGAAGGCCAGCGCCCGGCTGCCGCGCACCGTCGCGGTCTCCTTCAGCCTCGAAGGCGCCTCCATCGGACACGATACCGGCACGGCCCTGACCGACGACTACAAGGTTCCAGGCAGCTTCAGCGGCGTGATCGATCGCGTCGATTTCAAGCTTCGCTGATGGCGCGGCTACGCGGTACAGTGTGGCGACAGCCAAGCGCCCGATCCGCGCGGTCTTCCGAGGAACGATAGGCGACGACAGTGGCTTTGTTCGGCGAGATATTCAGGTTCATCAACGGCAGGATGTCGATCGGGGCGCGCCTCGTCCTGCTGACGATCCTGTTCGCCGCGCCGATCGTCGTGCTGCAGACCTGGATCGTCGTGCAAAACAGTCGCGAGATCGACTTCCTGAACCGGGAGCTGGACGGCGCCGCTTACCTAGCCGACCTTTGGCCGGTGTTCGTCGACACCACGCGTGGGGCTCGCGCCGGCGACCGGCTGCTGGGCGAGGAAAGCCGCGTCGGCGCGGATCGCTTCCACGCCGCCTCGGAATGGACGCGGTTCGTCGCCACCTCCGATCGTGACGCCGTACCCGCGGGCGCGGTCCTGATCGCACGGGTCGCCGACGGTTCGAACCTCACGCTGGACCGTGATTTGCGGCGCTTCTATCTCAGCGATGTCGCCACGGTGGGCCTGCCAAACCTCATGGCCGCGACGAGCCGGTTGGCCGAAATCCGCGCCGACAGCTACAAAACGCCGGCGCGCGCCAAGCGCGCCACGGCCATCTATCAACGCGTGGAAACCGCCGCCGAGGAACTCGACAGCGCCTTCACGAAAGCCATCCGCGACAACCCCTCACCGGTCATGCGGGGGGCCTTGATCCGCGAACGCGACGCCGTGGCGACGGCGGTCAAGAAGACCCTTCGCGATCGCGCCGCGATCGAGGAGGGAAGCGGCGCGCCGCCGGATGTCGATGGCCTGCTATCGGTGTCGGACCACGCCTGGCGCGCCTCGCACGAGGAACTCTCGACCCTGCTGCGACGGGAACGCGACCGATTGGCGCGAACCCTGGTGTTGAATCTGCTGGGCGTGACCGTCTCGGTGGTGGCCGCGCTCGCGCTGGCCTTCGCCATTCACCGAGGCGTGACGCAACGGATTTCAGCGATCCTCGGAGCCATGTCGCGATTGCTGCGCGGTGATCTGCAGGTCGAGGTGCCTCACCTGGATGATCGCAACGAGACCGGCAGTTTGGCTCACACCGTATTGGCCCTCAAGGAGAGCCTCGTCGCGCGGGCGAGGTTGGAGGAGGCCAGTATCGCGGCGGCGCGCGCCAAGACCGAATTTCTGGGCAATATCAGTCACGAGATCCGCACGCCGCTTAATGGCGTGGTCGGCGTGGCCAGCGCCCTTGTCCATACCCAGCTGACGGCGGACCAACGCGCGATGGTCGATCTCATCTGCGCTTCGGGGCAGACCGTCGAGCGTTTGCTGGCCGACGTGCTCGACATCTCGAAGATCGAGTCCGGCGGCCTGCAACTGGAACTCGCCCCCTTTGATCTGAAACAGGTCGTCGCGGACGCGGTCAGACTATTTTCGGCCCGCGCCGCCGAGAAGGGCGTCGCGCTGGTGCTGGAACTCGACGACAGTCTTGACGGGGCGTTCGAGGGCGACGCCATTCGTCTGGGCCAGGTTCTCTCCAATCTCGTCTCAAACGCCATCAAGTTCACCGACCATGGCGTCGTCACGGTCACGGCGACCGTAAACCTTAGTGGCGTCCGTGGTGGCTGCAGCGAATTGGTCGCGTTCGTGCGCGATACGGGCCTCGGCTTCGATGAAGCGCTGGGCCCTTACCTTTTCGAGCGCTTCACCCAGGCTGATAGTTCGATTTCCCGGCGATACGGCGGTAGCGGGCTGGGCCTTTCGATCTGCAAGGCGATCATCGACATGATGGGAGGCGACATCCGGGTTGAGTCCGCGATCGGCAAGGGCAGTGAATTCCGCGTCACCGTTCCGCTCAGGCGCATGGCGCGCGCCAAGGGCGCGGACGAGACCACGGCGGATTCCTTCGAGGATGCGCAGGCACGACCGCCGCGCATACTTTTGGTGGAAGACCACGAAGTGAACCGGGCGGTGGTCGACCTGCTGCTGGCGCCGCTCGGCGTCGAACTGGTCATGGCCCACGACGGCCAGGAAGGGGTCAGGCGCTTCGAGGAAGCTTCTTTCGATCTGGTGTTGATGGATATCCAGATGCCCGTCATGGACGGCCTGGCGGCCACGCGGCGGATGCGCGACCTGGAGCGCGAACGGGCCGCGCCGCGCACGCGGATCGTCATGCTGACCGCCAATGTTTCCCCTGAGCACCAGTTGGTGGCCATGGCGGCCGGCGCCGACGCCCATCTGGCCAAGCCGATCAATCGCGAACGGTTATGGGATGTCGTCATGGGCCAAGACGCGGGAGAAGCGCGCGGGCGATCGGCCAATGATTTACTTCACTGAAGGCGCGAAGGCCGCCGCCGATACGAGCATGATCGCGCGGTCCGCTCAGCCGGTCACCCGATTGTCGGCGCCCCGATTGTCGGCGCGTGACGCCATGCCTCACGGATCCATAGGATAAAGCCATGTCGCCTCCGTTTTCAGGCATGCGGCGCTTGCCGAGCGGCCGGTTCCAGATGGGCTCTGACCGGCACTATCCAGAAGAGCGCCCGGCGCGCGGCGTCGCCGTCGATCCGTTCTGGATCGACGAGACGCCCGTGACGAACGCGCAGTTTTCCCGGTTCGTCGCGGCGACGGGCTATGTTTCATTCGCGGAAATCCCACCCAATCCCGCCGACTACCCCGGCATGCTCGCGGATCTTGCCGCGGCGGGGTCACTGGTGTTCACGCCGACCGCGGGGCCCGTCAACCTGGCCGACCCTCTGGCCTGGTGGCGCTACGAAATCGGAGCGTGTTGGCGTCGGCCGCTCGGTCCTGGCAGCGATCTTTCCGGGCTGGAGGATCACCCGGTTGTCCACGTCGCCTATGTCGACGCGGTGGCCTATGCCCGCTGGGTCGGCAAGGCCCTGCCGACCGAAGCGGAATGGGAGTTCGCGGCGCGCGGCGGCCTCGACGGGGCCGCCTATGCCTGGGGCGATGAGCTGGAACCAGGCGGCGCCGTGCTCGCCAACTACTGGCGCGGCGTATTCCCACGGCGCCCCCCGCCCAACACGCTCTGGGGGCGCACTTCGCCGGTCGGTACGTTTCCCGCCAATGGCTTCGGCCTACTGGACATGATCGGCAACGTTTGGGAGTGGACCCAAGACGCCTGGAGCGAAGGCGTCGGCCGCGACTTCGGGCCGGTTTGCTGTTCGATTCGCAACGCCATGCGCGATCACGATGCGTCCGTTGACCCGACCGCGCGCAAGGTGCTCAAGGGCGGTTCGCACCTGTGCGCCGAGAGTTATTGTCAGCGATACAGGCCGGCCGCGCGGCACCCTCAACCCATCGACACCACGACGTCGCATGTCGGATTTCGATGTGTCGCCCACGATGACTGAGTTCGCCGATCGTCGCCCCGCCGAGCGCCGACGGCGCGGCGCCATCGAGCGGCCAATCTGAATGTCCGGTTTCTGGAGTGATCCTGGAGTCCGCTGCTGGCGCGAGGCGGAGGTCTAGCTATTTCGGCCTATTTTGGGCATGGCTTGACCATGACGACCAAGCCCAAATTTTTGGATACCCGCCTGGCTTGGCCGATCCAGACGGCAGGCCTGCGAAAGACCGTCATCCTCAATCTCGTTCTGGGGATAGCTTACTTCGCCGTCGGGGTCGGCGCCCTGAAGCTTGCCTTCGTGGGTGAGCGGGTCGTGGTCTTTTGGCCTCCAGCGGGCATGGCCTTCGCCGCGCTGTGGTTGTTGGGGCCGCGGGCCATTCCTGGCGTCTATCTGGGATCTCTGGCCGTCGATGTCGTGATCTTGCAGGTCTGGCCCCCCTCCCTGGTCGGCGCGTTCGGGAACCTGATAACCCCACTGATCACCACGTTCGTGCTGCGCCGCCTGTTGCGGGAGCGCGCCGGCCCGCGGGAGTTTAGTCGCGTGCTGGCCTTCATCGTCGTGGGGGCGGTCCTGGGCGCGACGATCAGTGCTTCGATCGGCTGTTTCGCGCTCATCGTGGTCGGCCGAGAGCACTCGCCCGTGGCGCCGATGTGGGGCTCCTGGTTCATGGGCGACTCCATTGGCGTGCTGATGGTCGCCCCCGTCATTCTGTTGTGGCGTCGCCTCACGGACGTGTTGGCGGCCTGGCGAACAATCGTTGAACCCGTGCTGCTTGGTCTGGTCGCCGCCGCCGTCATGGTGGCGTTCACGTTCATCCGGGAAGCCGCCTGGACGGTTGAACTCTACAAGCTCTTCACCTTCGTGCTGATCCTTTCGGCGGCGGCGCGCTACGGTCTTATCGGAGCGGCGATCGGATCGTTGCTGGCGGCCGTGGGCACCGTCGCCGTCAGTCTGGTGGCGTTCGGTCCCTATATGCGCAGCACCATGTTCGAGAGTTTCGCGCTGTTCTATTCATCCCTCGTCGTGCAAGCCAGCGCCGGCCTTTTGCTGGCCGCGGCCCTTGCGGACCTTGGGGCGACGGCGGCGTCGGAGAAGCAGGCGCGAGAGGCGGCCGAGGCCGAGGCGGACAACCGCATTCGCCTGTTGACGGCGATCAGCCACGATGTCCGAACGCCCCTGGCGGGGATCATGGGGGTCTTGCAGACCCTGCAGCGCTCGTCGCAGGGGCCCGCGGAGCAGGGCTTGGTGGGACTGGCTCTCAGGGCCGGTTCAACGCTTTCCAAGATCATCGCCGACATCCTTGAGGCGGCCAGGCTGGAGGCGGGCGGGGGCGTTGTCGAACCGGCTCCATTCGACCTGCGCGCCTCCTTGGCGGATGTCGTGGCCCTCAGTCGCGGCCGGGCGATCGCGAAGGGTCTGACCCTCGACCTGACCGGCCTTGAGCACTTGCCGCCGTTGGTGATGGGCGACCGGGTTCGATGCGAGCAAATCCTTGGCAACCTCATCGACAACGCGATCGCCTACACCCTGGTGGGCGGCGTCGCGATCACGGCGCCGCCGCGCCCCGGGGATGACGCGCCACTGGTCATGGAGATCACGGACACCGGGCCGGGCATTGATCCCGAGCGGATGATGGCGTCGTCCGCGGGCGACGCGCTCGCGCCACGGCCTGGCCAAGGTGACGCGGGGTTGGGTATCGGCCTCCGGATCAGCAATCAGCTGGCCAGGCGCATGGGCGGCACGATCACCTACCGCGCCGCGGGCGGGGGCGGGGGCGGCAGTTGTTTTCGGATTGAACTCCCATTGCCGGTCCTCGCGGCGGCCGATCCGCCGCCTTCGATCCCCCGCCCGGTCGTCCCGCGTCGGATTCTCCTGGTCGAGGATGACGATATTTCCCGAGAGGTGACCTGCGCGTTGCTCGTTTCGCACGGACACCAGGTCGCGCCGGCAAGCTCGATCGAGGCGGCGCTCGCGCTCGCGGCTTCCGATCTCTTCGACCTTGTTCTCACCGACATCGCCTTGGCGTCCAACAGCGCGGGCGGCTTGGAGGTGGCGAGGGGCGTGCGAAGCTTGCCAGGGCCCGCGGCGGCGACCTGGATCATCGCGTTGACGGCGGAGGGCCGGCCCGATGTTCACGCCGCCTATCGTGATGCGGGGATCGATGGGGCGATCGTCAAGCCGCTGATGCTCACCGACGGACTCGACACCGTGCTTCAGCGGGCGGCGTGGTCATGATCACGCACGGCGACCCCGGCGACGCCGCGATCGTCGATCTGGGCCGAGTGCGCGCGATCGTGTCCGCCCTGGGCGAAGCGCGGTTCCTGCAATATCGGGGTTTGCTCGAGACCCGGCTGACCGATCTCGGCGCGCTGCTGAGCGCCGGACCCTCGACATGCGTTCGGGCCCAAGCGCTGGCGCATCAGTGTCACGGGTCGGCCAGCGCCATGGGACTCTCCCAGCTGGCGCGGGCGCTCGAAGAGCTCGAAAATCGATTGCGCCACGACAAGGTCGATTTACGGGGGTTGGTCACCCAGGATCTCATCGATTTGCAAGCGGCCGCATGGCGGGTGATCGCCAGGCAAGTACCCGCGCTCGCCGCGCTCTAGAGTGCATCGACATTCAATTCTGGGGGGCGGAAACCTCGTCCTTCGACAAGCTCAGGATGAGGTTTCCGAATGCCACGGCTTTTACAATGGTCCTCATCCTGAGCCTGTCGAAGGACGAGGGCCATGCGCGGCCTTGAACGTCGATACGCTCTAGGCCCGCGGCAGATCGACGGCGTAGCCTTGCCCCGCCACCGTGATGATCCGCGGCGCGGGCGCGGGAAGGTCGGCGAGCTTGCGTCGGATACGGCTGACCAGAACATCGATTGTCCGGGGACTCGGATTGGCCTGGGCCGAGGAAAGCACCTCCACCAAATAGTCACGGTCCAAGGTGGCGCGGGTCTGGGCAAGGGCGGCGAACAGATCAAACTCACCGCGGGTGAGGTCGATGATCCGGCCTTGCGGAGCCGCCAGCTCGCGTCGGACGAGGTCCAGCGTCCAGCCTGAAAACGCCAGGATCGGATCCTGGCGGCTCGTCATGAGACTTTTCTGGTAGCGGCGCAGAACGGCGCGCACGCGAGCCAACAGTTCGTCGACATCGATCGGCTTGACCACATAGTCGTCCCCGCCGATTTCCAGGCCGTGGATCCGATCCACCGAGCTGCCGCGCGTCGTCATGTAAATCACCGCGGGCTGAGGCTCGATCCGCGGGTTCGCGACCAGATCAAAGCCCGCGCCATCGGGTAGGTTGACGTCGGCGAGCACGAGGTCGACCGGCTCGCGAAGGAGGGCTTGCCGCGCGCCGGCCAGACTTTCGGTCTCGACCACGTCGAAACCCTGGAGCCTCAGTGCGCTGGCGATGATCTCTCGAGCGATCAGGTCGTCTTCGACGATCAAGATCCGGGTCGGCTTCACTGAGTTTGACATGAGCTACGATCGCGACAGCGGTGGGAGACCAAGGTTATGCCTAAGTTCTCGCCGCGGTCGAAGCCTGATCAGCGGCCGCGGGCGGGGTCGGCGCCGTGGGACCTTTGAACATCGCATCGCTTAAGCTCTGAAAGTCGCGCCAAACGCTCCCGGGCTCTTAGGGCGGGCGCGGGCGCGGCTGGCCATGTCGACAATACGGCGCGGCCTTCCTCGGTGAATATTCGCCAAATTCTCAGGCGGCAATAAAGTTATTTTAAGTCACGAAAATGGAGAGATCAAAAGTCTTGGGCCAGATCGTGTAGTGATTGATCGCAAATGGACCCATGTTAATGGCTGTTAACATGGGTCTAGTGAAATTCCGCGCGCGGAACTTGCGAGAAGCACTTAGCTAGATTAGCCATGATCCCTGCGGGTTAAGTGCATGACCCGCGAGTTGGGCATGTGGCGCGGTGCAATTTCCGCTGCTCCAAATGTCCATGAATTATCGATGGTTGTGGGTCGGCGAGCCAAACGGGCGAGCCAGGAGTCTGCGGGGGCGGGCATTCAATGTCGGAATTGTTCAGGACCCGGCATGTTCCGGCCGTGGTGGCGTTCGCGTTGGTGACAGGCGTCGGCCTGCCGGCGGTTTCTCAGCCTCAGGTTCCCGGCGGCGGGCAATCGGGCACCATTGAAGGGCAGGTCCGGCGTCCGGAGGCGCCGCTGTCGACAGCAACACCGTTTGTGATCGAGCGCCCGCGTCCGGGTCAGGCGCCTGGCACGGTGAAGTTTCTGGTCCGCTCGATTGTCGTCGAAGGCGTAACCGTGCTCGACAAGGCCACGGTTGATGCGGTTCTCGCCCGCTATACCGGCCGGGAGCTCACGCTCGCTGACGTGTCGCGCGCGGCCGACGACCTGACACGGCTCTATTCGGACGCTGGCTACGGCCTGTCCTTCGCCGCCATTCCCGTCCAGACGGTGCGTGACGGCGTGGTGCGCATCGTCATCGTCGAGGGCCGCATCGATCAGGTGTCCGTGACGATCAAGGGTCGTGGGGCGCTGGTCGGCTCCGATCGCATCGCCCAAGCCGTCAAGGCGCGAATCCAGCGCCTGGCGGATGGCACGCCGGTGCGGAGCGCCCAGTTGGAGCGCGCGGTGCTCGGCGTCGCCGATCTGGCGGGAATGCGGGCCAGCGTCGTGGTGCGGCCGTCCGCTTCGGTGGAAGGCGCCGCCGATCTCGTGGTCGAGGTGAGCGTCGATCCGCTGGAGACCAGTCTCAGCCTGGATAACCGCCTGAGGTTCGAGTTCGGCCGCGAGGGCCTGACCGGCTGGGCGAGCGTCAATTCGGTGCTGACCAGCGGCGACTCCCTGGAGATTTACGGACGCTCGGCCCCGCGATCCAATACCTACGACTTCTGGAGCGGCCGGTACGAAACGTCGGTGGGTGCAACGGCGCTGCGCGCCTATGCGAGCTATTCCGTCGCCGAGACCACGGCCCGCAAGGGGTTGTTGGGAACGCTTGGCTTCGAGGGTGAAGAAAAGTCCGTGCGCGTCGGCGCGCGCTATCCGCTGGTCCGGTCGAGGCGGCACACTGTCTTCCTGCAGGGCGAGCTGTGGGGCGCTGACTCCTCGAGCCAGGCCCTGGGCCTGGTCCTGATCAAGGATCGGATCAGGACGGTGGAGTTCGACCTGGTTTCCGACTGGGCGAGCGCCGGTGGCGCGTCCAGCCTGTTCAAACTGGGCGTCATCAGCGGTCTTGACGGCCTCGGCGCGACCAAGGCCGACAATCCGCTGGCCAGCCGCGCGGCCGGGGTTCCCGATTTCCTGGCGTTGACGGCGCGCTACTTCCGCGACCAGCCCGTCGGCGCGGGCCTGCGCTTCAAGGTCGATCTTGACGGTCAAGCCATGGTCGAGGGCTCGGCCCTCGCGCCGGCGGAGTGTTCCTATGGCGGCGAGTGGTTCGGGCGGGCCTACGACGCCGGCGCCATCGGCGGCGACCAATGCTTGCGGGCGTCCGCCGAACTGAGCCGGCCTTATCGGCTGTCCCCGCGCCTGGCGCTCGAACCCTACGCCTTCGCGGATGGCGGCTGGATGAGCCAGAGGGGTTCCCTGGCCGTGGGTGAGCCGCGCCGGACCAACGCCCAGTCAGCGGGCCTTGGCCTGCGAGCGGCCTTCTCTCACGGGATTGTCCTGGACGTGGCGGCGGCCAGGCCGCTCCAGCCCGCCTACGCCGAAAAGGGCGATCAGACGCGGTTCTATTTTTCCTTGGGGATCCGGCGGTGAGTTCGAACATGAGCGTGGCGAAGCAAACCCTGCGTAACCTCCTGCTCGGCGGCTCAAGCGCCGCCGTCCTACTGTTGCTGGCGAATGTCGCCCAGGCTCAGACGGCTGTCCCGACGGGCGGCCAGGTGGTCGCGGGTCAGGCCACCATCGAAAGCCAGGGCGCGGGTCTTCTCACCATTACCCAGTCTTCCGACCGAGCGGTCGTCAACTGGGATGACTTCTCCATCGGCGCCGACGGTCGGGTGAACTTTGTCCAGCCGACGGCCAACGCCATCGCGCTGAACCGGGTGGTCGGCGCCAATCCTTCGACGATCCTGGGATCGTTGGACGCCAATGGTCAGGTCTATCTGATCAACCCCAACGGCGTGCTGTTCGGGCGCGGATCACAGGTCAATGTGGGCGGCCTGGTCGCCACCACGGCCGACGCGGCCAATGCGGACTTCATGGCCGGCGGCCCTCTGCGGTTCGGCGGGTTCGGTAACGCGACGGCGGGCGTCGTCAATGAAGGCGCGATCAATGTCAGCGGTTCGGGCATGGCCGCGCTGGTCGGGCCCTATGTCCGCAATGACGGCCTGATCGTCGCGCGGGGCGGCAAGATCGCGCTGGGCGCGGCCCAAGCCTTCACCCTCGATCTGGCCGGCGACAATCTGATCCGCTTCCAGGTCGGCGACGAGGTCACGACGCCGGTGGGCGACGGCGCCCTGGTCGAGGCCGGCGGAACGCTGGAGGGCAAGTCCATCCTGCTGACCGCCCAGGCGGCGCGCTCGGTGGTCAATCAGTCCGTGCGGATCACCGGGTTCAAGGCCGCCACCGACGCGGTGTTGAACCAGGACGGCACGACCAGCCTGGTGGCGCAGCCTCAAGTCGACGGCGCGCGGCTGACCGCCGATCACCTGACGGTCACGGCAAGCAACGGCGAAGTCCAGGCCGGGGCTGGCGCGAGCCTCAACCTGTCGGGAACCGCCACGGGCGGCGCTCTGGACGTCACCGCGCGCAGCGTCCTGTGGGACGGCGACACGACCCTGAAGGGCGGCCAGACCGGTGGACGGGCGACAATCACCGGGACGGACTGGACCTCGCTGGGCGGGATCATCGACGTTTCGGGCGGGACCCGCGGCGGAACCATCGGCATCCGCGCGGGCGGCCTGTCGCTGGCCGGCGCGCTGATCGCCAACAGCGCCGGCGGGACCGGCGGGACCATCGATATCCACGCCACCGGGCGGGCCATCGACAGCGCCGACAGCCTGGTGGACGCCACGGGTCTGCATGGCGGCGCGATCCGCTATGTCGCCGACGACAAGATCATCTCCTCGGGTGGGTTCCGGGCCAGCGGGACTGCGGGGGCGGGCGGAACCATCGACATCACGGCCGCGCGCATCAACCTGTTCGGAACCCGCGCCTACGCCACCGGCGGCATCATCGGCGGGACCGTGCGCATCGGCGGCGAGTACCAAGGCGGCAAGACCCTCTCCACCGATGAACTGGCCAACGCCTCCAGCTTGGTCGCCACCGACAACACCGTCATCGACGTCTCGGCCACCGGCCAGCGGGGCCAGGGCGGCACGGCCATCCTGTGGTCGGACGACAAGACCACCTTCCTGGGTCAGGTCCGGGCCCAGGGCGGTCTGATCAGCGGCCTGGGCGGGTTTGTCGAGGCTTCATCCGGCGGGCAACTGACCTGGAGCGGCACGGTGGACACCGCGCGGGCCGGCCTGCGCGGCGGGACCCTGCTGCTCGATCCGAAGAACATCACCATCGCGGCGGCGGGCAGCACGTCCCAGTACGGCCTGATCCTGCAGGCGTTCAATTCGGCGGCCGCGCCGCCGCTGGCGGGCGGCGTGGAGGCCAATGACTTCTTCGCCACCTCCATCTCACTGGACGGAACTCGACTGGCCGTTGGAGCCCCCTTCGACGACGGCGCGGCGAACATCGCTCACGACAGCGGCGCGGTCTATCTGTTCAGCTTCGCCGACAACGTCTTCACGACGCCGGTTTTGCAGGCGACCCTGGGCAAGGGCTATGTGGGCGGCAAGAACCTCGACGTCCCAGGCCTGGAGTCCGACGACAGGTTCGGTTCCTCCGTCTCGCTGGACGGAAACCGCCTAGCCGTGGGGGCCATTTACGACGACGGGGCGACCAACGCCGCGAGCGACACCGGCGCGGTCTATCTGTTCAGCTTCGCCGACAGCGTCTTTACGACGCCGACCCTGCAAGCGACCCTGGGCAAGGGCTATACAGGCGGCAAGAACCTCGACGTCTCGGGCCTGGACGCCGGTGACTGGTTTGGTTCCTCGGTCTCGCTGGACGGAACCCGCTTGGCCGTGGGGGCCATGTACGACGGCGGCCCGGGCAACGCCGCGATCGGCAGCGGCGCGGTCTATCTGTTCAGCTTCGCCGACATCGCTTTTACGACACCCGTCCTGCAGGCCACCCTGGGCCAGGGCTATGTGGGCGGCAAAAACCTCGCCATCTCGGCCCTGGAGGACCGTGACTGGTTCGGTGTCTCCGTCTCGCTGGATGGAAACCGCCTGGCCGTGGGGGCCTATGGCGACGACGGCGCGGGCGACGCCGCGGCGCTCAGCGGCGCGGTCTATCTGTTCAGCTTCGCCGACAGCGCTTTTTCGACACCGGTCCTGCAGGCGACCCTGGGCAAAGGCTATGCGGGCGGCAAGAACCTCGATGTCCCGGGCCAGGGGGCCAATGACTTCTTCGGCGTCTCCGTCTCGCTGGACGGAACCCGCCTGGCCGTGGGGGCCTATGAAGACGACGGAGCGGGCAACGCCGCGAGCGACACCGGCGCGGTCTATCTGTTCAGCTTCGCCGACGGCGCCTTTACGACGCCGATCCTGCAGGCGACCCTGGGCAAGGGCTATACGGGCGGCAAGAA
>FTJN01000354.1_pt1 | contig 14782 bp, 13 predicted proteins | sample 1658361 | NCBI WGS metagenome assembly FTJN01 (sample SAMEA3914819, study PRJEB12502) | metagenome | biome: forest; material: soil | place: Canada | collected 2010-06-26 | depth 0.3 m | reverse complement strand
AACCCGTCGTTTCCGACCGGTTCCGGACGCCGAGGGCGCGGGCCTAAGGGCAATCACGCGCTTTATCCCCGTTCGACGCCGACAGCGGGCGGGCCTTGCAACGCCAAGGTCCCCGGACACGCTGAAGTAACCCCCTCCAGCCCAGTCCCGCTCGATCGCCCCCCGCCGCCGCATCGGTCGCTGGCCATGCGCCCTTTCCATGCGGTGAGGTGGGATCAGGATACGGGAGGTTTGAGCGCTGCGGCGGTCATGACGCTGATTTTCTTGCAGGGCTTTGGAAAGGTTGGAGTCTTTCTTGGCGCTGACGGGGATAGACGCGGTTGGATCCCCGTGCTCGGGGACATGCACTCACGGCAAGTCCCTACCGATCGATCCCAGATCGTGGGGTGAGTGCGTGTCCGCACCTTCGTCCACGGCGCTAAACCATCATCTCCAACAAGGGCTCAAGACCAAGTTCAGCGGATGAAGATGGGGACACGCACTCACATTTAGCCCTGCGAACCGGTCGGCTCTTTGCCGTGAGAGCATGTCCCCGCCGCCAGACCTGGCGCCGATATCGGAACGCCCCCCGTTCTAGCGGCCCGCCACTAGCCGATTCACCTCGGCGCGGTCGCGGACGTTCAGGTCCAATCCAGCGGCCGCGCGGAAGCTCTCCCGGGCCTTGTCGCTCTGTCCCGAGGCGGCCTGCGCCCGACCCAGCGCCAGATGCAGCGCGCCCCAGCCCGGCGCGAGCTTGACCGCGTCGGCGTATTTCCGCGCCGCTTCGGCCGGCTTGCCCTGCATCATCAGGGCGTCGCCCCAGACCTTGCGCGGCTCGGCCCATTTCGGCCCCTTTTTGACCGCCAGCTTGGCCTGGACGATGACCCGGGCCGGATCGCGCCGGACCAGATAGGCCTCGGCCCAATCGTTGTGGGCGGCGGGGAGCGACGGCGCCATCCGCACGGCTTGGGCGAACCAGCGGTCAGCCGCGCGCGGGTCGCCGGCATAGGCCTCTGCGACGCCCCGCGCGCGGATGCAGAGGGCGCAATCGGGCGCGGTCGGGGCGATCGTCGCCCGCGCCTCGGCGGCTCGGCCCGATCGAGCCAGGGCCAGGGCCAGTGATGCGCGCGTTTGGGCCGAAGGATCGAAGGACTGCGGGTCGCGTTTGAAGCTGCCAAGATCAGCCAGGACGCGCTCCAACCGGCTGGCCACCGCGTTCCAGTCGCCGATCGAGGCCGCGAGCGCCGAATCCACCTCCGCGTCCGGCCCGGCCGTTTCCAGGCGTTCCGCCATCGCCGACGGCGTCGATAGTCCGTTTTCCTTGATCAGGCGCCGGGCGCCCGCGAGGTCGTGAGCCTGGGAAAATTGAACGATCGCATTGAGCGGCGCGAGCGCCATGTTCGCCGTCGAAGCCAGCATGCCGATTTTCCGCTCGGCAAGCTCCGACGCCTTGCGCGTGTCCCCCACGAGGGCCGCCCGGTCGCGCTCGGCCTCGTTGAGCAGGCCCTCCGCTCGGCCGGGCTCCAATTCCCGCCGGGCTGAAGCCGCGTTGCGCAGAACGTCGCCAAAACCGTGATAGGCGTCTTCATCTCGCCCGAAAACGCTCCAGCCCAGCGCGCGATTGTAGAGGATCGGCGCGAAGTCTGGGCGCAGCTTCAGGGCGGCGGCATACCAGCGGGCCTTGTCCGACTGGTCGTCCGTGGTGCCCGCCAAGCCGTTATAGCCCCAAAGCCGGTCGTTTATGTCGCTGCCGATGATCAGTTTCAGGCGGATGGCCTTGGCCTCGTCCAGTCGCTTCTGTCGCGTCAGCCAGACGGCGTAGCGATAGGGCTGGGTCTCGGCATAGACCGCCTCCGCGCCCTGCTGCAGCAAGGCGTCCAACTCGGCCTCGGTCCCTTCCGTGCGCGTTCCGGGGCTAGCCCCGACCCGCGTCGTCACCGCGATGCGCCCGCCCGGCAGTCGAAACACCTCGCCCGACAGTCGCGTCTGGTGGCCCAGCCACTGGCGCAGGACACTGCGCAGTTCGCCGATCGAGACGCCGGTATTGGGGATCTCGACCGCGATATTGTCGCTCCAGTCGTTGGCGTAGGTCGAATGGGCGCGCAGCGACTCCGTCTGGGCCTGCATCCCGGTCAGCTTGTCCAGCAACTGCGTCGCCAGCACCGGGCCGCTCAGGCCTTGCTGGACCATGTCGGGCGGCACGGCGAATGGCTCGACCACCACGCCGTTGGCGCGCGAGGCGTCCCAGACGAACAGGCCCGCGATGGCCAGCACGCAGACGCCCAGGGCCGTGACGATGAGGTCGCGCCAGCGCTGGCGGCCAAGCTGGGCTCGTTGGGCTCTGATCAGCAGTTCTTGCTCGACCAACAGCCGCTGGGCCGGACTATGGGGTGTCGAATCCGTGGTCACCGCCTCCAGGGCGATTTCGATCGGATCGGCCGTCGTCGGCGCGTCGGTGGCCGCACTGATAGGCTGGTGCTGTTCCCCGTCCACGGCGGCCCCCCGGCTTCGCTGCGCTATCAGAGGTTACAACTATCCACGCATTAACCTTTTGAGCAAGCGGCGGGGCAGCGCCTTCAGTTGGGCGCCGGAACTTGGTGCGGTCGAAGCAAAAGTCCGCGATGGGTCGGAAAGCGGATGGTGTGAAAGCGCCTCAAATCGGGCGCCGACCCGCATCGCCCCACCACGCCGAACTGGCCGTGCTTGGAGGCCCGCGCCGGACCTAACGTCGCATCCGATACGAGTCCGCCACGGGGCGCGCCAAGATCGCCACGCCGACGCCTTGCTTGCGCCACGCGGCAAGGCCAAGGTGCCGCCCCTCAACCGCGCTGTTTTCGCAACGCTTTTACTTCAAGGTCGCCCATGATCCGCGTTTCGCGCCTGGCTCTCGTTCTGTCCGCCGGGCTCAGCCTCTCCGCCTGCGCGACCCTGTCCAACCTCAAGCCCGGCGGCGACTCCAAGGCCGCGCCCTCCGCCAAAGCGACCCCGAGCCCGGCGACGCCCGCCGCCCCGACGATCGGCGCGGTGAAGAGCGGCCAGTGGCCGCAGGCGGTGTCGGACGTCGCGCCCGATCCGCGCGTGCGGTTCGGCGTGCTGCCGAGCGGCATGCGCTACGCCATCCAGAAGAACGCCACCCCGCCCGGCCAGGCGGCCCTGCGCCTGTGGTTCGACGCCGGCTCGCTGGACGAGACCGACAGCCAGCAGGGCCTGGCCCACTTCCTGGAGCACATGGCCTTCAACGGCAGCAAGAACGTGCCCGAAGGCGAGATGGTCAAGATCCTCGAGCGCCACGGCCTGTCATTCGGCGCCGACACCAACGCCTCGACCAATTTCAGCGAGACCACCTATCAGCTCGACTTGCCCAAGACCGACGACGACACCGTCGACAGCTCGCTGATGCTGCTGCGCGAGGCGGCCGGCGAGCTGACCATCGCCCCCGACGCCGTCGATCGCGAGCGCGGCGTGGTGCTGTCGGAGGAACGCACCCGCGACAGCCCCGGCTACCGCGTGTTCGTCAACACCTTCGGCTTCCAGCTGGAAGGCCAGCGCCCGCCCCAGCGCCTGCCGATCGGCAAGACCGAGATCCTCAAGACCGCCCCGGCCCAGACCATCCGCGACTTCTACCAGGCCTGGTACCGGCCCGAGAACGCCGTGGTGGTGGCGGTCGGCGACTTCGACGTCGACGCCATGGAAGCCAAGATCAAGGCCAAGTTCGGCGACTGGCAGGGCCAGGGCGCGGCGGGCGTGAAGCCGGACCTCGGCCCCATCGCCAAGCGTGGCCTGACCGCCAAGGTGCTGGTCGAGCCGGGCGCGCAGTTGAAGGTGCAGCTGGTCTGGGTCCGTCCGGCGGACCTGGAGCTGGAGACCCGCGCCAAGGACAGCGAGGAACTGGTCAAGGCCCTGGGCTTCGCCGTGCTGAACCGCCGGCTGCAGGTGCTGTCGCGCTCGGACGCCCCGCCCTTCATCGTCGGCGTGGCCCTGGAGAACGACCAGGAGCACGCCGCCCAGATCACCACCCTGGCCGCCACCGCCCAGCCGGGCCGCTGGACGGAGGCGCTGACCGCCCTCGACCAGGAACAGCGCCGGATCGTGCAGTACGGTGTGCGCCAGGACGAACTGGACCGCGAGATCGCCGACATGCGCGCCGGCTTCGTAGCCGCTGTCGCCGGCGAGGCCACCCAGCGCACCACGGCCCTGGCCGGGGCCATCGTGGGCACATTGGCCGACCGCGAGATCGTCACCAGCCCGTCTCAGAACCTGGTGGTGTTCGACGAAGCCACCAAGGGTCTGACCGCCGACAAGGTCTCGACCCTGCTGAAGACCCAGTTCTCCGGCTCCGGCCCGCTGATCACCGTGCCCACGCCCGTGGCGATCGACGGCGCCGAAAAGACCGTGACCGACGCCTACCTGGCCTCGGGCAAGACCGCCGTCACCGCCCCGGCCGCGCCGGGCGTCACCAACTGGCCCTATGCCGTGTTCGGCCCCAAGGGCGCCGTGGCCGAGCAGAAGGACATCACCGATCTGGACACCGTCTTCGTGCGCTTCGCCAACGGCGTGCGCCTGACGGTCAAGCCGACCAAGTTCCGCGACGACCAGATCCTGGTGAAGGCCCGCATCGGCCACGGCCTGCTGGATCTGCCGACCAACGTCCAGAGCCCGATGTGGGCCGGCTCGGCCTATATCGAGGGCGGCCTCAAGCAGATCAGCACCCAGGACATGGAGCGCGTGCTGAACGGCAAGGTGTGGAACGCGGGGCTCGGGGTCGAGGACGACGCCTTCAGCCTCTCGGGCCGCACCCGCCCCGAGGACCTCGACACCGAGCTTCAGGTGCTGGCCGCCTACGCCACCGAGGGCGGCTGGCGCCAGGAGGCCTTCACCCGGATCAAGACCTATTACGGCACGATCCACGATCAACTCGAGTCCACCCCTGGCGGGGTGATGGGCCGCGACCTGGGCGGGCTGATGCATGTCGGCGACGGCCGCTGGACCTTCCCGACCCGCCAGCAGATCGCCGGCGCGACGCTGGACCAGCTGAAGGCCTCGGTGGCCGCGCCGCTGGCCACCGACGACGTCGAGGTGGTGATCGTCGGCGACATCACGGTCGACAAGGCGATCGCCGCGGTGTCCGAAACCTTCGGCGCCCTGCCCACCCGCACCGACACCCCCGCCCCGGCCGGCGCCCGCGACGCGCCCTTCCCCGCGCCCTCGGCCACGCCGGTGATCCGCACCCATAAGGGCCGCGCCGACCAGGCCTCGCTGTTCATGGCCTGGAAGACCGACGACCTGTTCTCCAACCTGCAGCGGGCCCGCAACACCCAGATCCTGGCCCAGGTGATGCAGCTGCGCCTGACCGACGAACTGCGCGAGAAGCAGGGGGCCACCTATTCGCCCTCGGCCTCGGCCACCGCCAGCGTGGCCTTCAATCACTGGGGTTATCTGGCGGTCAGCCTGGAGACTCCGCCCGACAAGATCGACGGCGTGATCGCCAGCATTCGCAAGATCGCCGCCGACCTGCGCGACAAGCCGGTCACCGCCGACGAGCTGGACCGGGCCAAGAAGCCGCGCATCGACCAGATCGAAAAGGCCCGCGAGACCAATGAATACTGGCTGGGAACCCTGTCGGGCGCCCAGACCGACCCCCGCCTGATCGACTCCACCCGCTCGGTCCTGGCCGGCCTGCAACGCGTCTCGGCCGCCGACGTCCAGAAGGCGGCCAAGGACTTCCTGGGCGACGACAAGTCGTGGACGATGATCGTCAAGCCGGAGGGGAAATAGGCGGCTCGCCAGGCGGGCGTGGCGGCGGATTGACCTCGAAGGCCAGCATGCCCTCGGGCATGCCGAGCCAGGGGTGCCGGTACTTCGCCCACACCGCCTGCCGCGGCGCGGGAAAGTCGGGGTCGCCAAAGGCCCCGACCGCCACGCCGACCAGATGCGGCATCCGCGCCGGCTCCCAGAAGACGTTCGCGCCGCAGACCGCGCAGAAGTGGAACGTGACCGGTTGGCCGCTCGCGGAATCGCGGGTGAAACGGCGGGGCGCGCCCTGAAGCAGCGCCAGCGAGGCGCGCTCGTAGAAGGCCGCGATGCTCAGGATGCTGCCGGTCCGGCGCTGGCAGTCGAGGCAATGACACAGGGAAACCCGTCGGGGTTCACCGTCGCAGGCCAATTGCAGGTCTCCGCAGGCGCAACGGGCGATGCGCCGCACGGCCATCCTAGCGGCAGGCGATCAGGTGAACCTGATCCCGCCTCGCCTCGGCCTTGGGCGAGGCCAGCGCCCCGTAGCCCGCCAAACCCCAGACCGCCAACACGGCCAGCCATTGGGCGAAGGTCACATCGTGGGGCTTGGTCGTGCTCATGGCGCCGTTATCGGGCGGTTGCCTCGCTACGAATAACGACTTATCAGCGGCCATCTGTGAGGTTTCATCACATGGCCGCCCGCTCGCTTCCGCCGCTCAACGCTCTGCGCGCCTTCGAGGCGTTCGGCCGGCGTGGACGGATGACCCTGGCGGCCGACGAGCTGTGCGTCACCCACGGCGCGATCAGCCGCCAGATCCGCCAGCTGGAAGATCACCTCGGCGTGGCCCTCACCGACGGCCCACGCAACAACCTGACCCTGACCGAGGCGGGCCTGACCCTGGCCCAGGCCCTGACCCAGGCGCTGGACCAGATCGACGCCGCCCTGCCCCGCCCGCCCGGGGCCGGCGACCACGCGCTGACGGTGTCGTGCATGCCGACCTTCGCCATGAAGTGGCTGATCCCGCGCCTGCCCGATTTCGTGGCCGCCCATCCGGACATCCAGGCCCGGATCGTGGAGTCCAACGGCCCGTTCGACTTCCGTGCCGACGGTATCGACCTGGCGATCCGCATGCGCGCGCCCGACGCTCCGCCGTCGCTCGACGCCGACGTCACGCCGTTCCTCAAGCACTTTGTCGGCCCGGTGGCCTCGCCCGAACTGGCCGCCCGGATCGACAGCCTGGAGAGCCTGGCCCGCGCGCCCCGCCTGCACACCCGCACCTTCATGGAGAGCTGGGCCGAGTGGGAGGCGGCGGCGGGCCTGACCTTGCCGCCGGCGTCGCTGAACCGCGAGTTCGACCACTATTTCTACATGCTGGAGGCCGCCGCCGCGGGCTTGGGCGTGGCGCTCAGCCCCTGGGCCTTCGTCGAGAACGACTTGGCCGCCGGCCGGCTGGTCGCGCCGTTGGGCCTGGTCCCCGGACGGGCCGAAGTCTACGCCCTGACGCCCAAGGGTAAGGCCACCCGCGCGGCTCGCCGGTTCCGCGACTGGCTGGTCGTGCAGGGCGCCGCCACGCCCCCGCCGCCAGGTTCTCAACAGCTGGTCGGGCGCACGTCAGCAAAACCCCTTACACTTTCGCGTCCGGCCCTCTAGTTTCCGCCGATCCCCCGCGCCCCGCGCGCCCCACCGAGATCAGGAGCCGTCATGGACGCCGCCACCATCGCCAAGCTCGAAGGCCATCTGAAGCGCACCTTCGGCAATCCCCACATCGCCCTCAAGGCCCGTCCCAAGCAGAAGGATTCCGCCGAGGTCGAAGTGGCCGGCGAATTCATCGGCGTCGTCTTCCAGGACGAGGACGAGGACGGCTCGTTCATGTTCGAAATGGCGATCCTGGCTGAAGACCTGGAAGGCTAGAGGCCTTAGCGCGGCGAAGCCCCCTCCGTCGGCTTCGCCGCCACCTCCCCCAGAGGGGGAGGATCTAGATGCTCCCCCTCTGGGGGAGCTGTCGCGAAGCGACCGAGGGGGCTTAGGCCGCCCGCCACGCTCACGAGACCAAAGCCCTTCTGCTCCGCCCCCTTCGCGGGTGACGAAGCCGATGCGCGCCCCGCCGAGGCGGGGGCCTGAACCTGGGTCGGCGATCAATCCTCAATAGGTTGATTGAAAAATATAAACACCCAAAAGTAATCAAAAGAGCTTGCGAACCGGCGATTCTGGACGCTCTCTAGTCAAGCTTGGAGATGTGATCGGCCGCCCAGGCGCCCGCACGCTCCAACCGAGGTAAAAGTCAGCGTCCGCGTCCCCCGAACCGCGATCGGAGCCCTGCCGGGCCGCCGATCCGCAAGCAAGGTCAGACCCGATGATCTCTCCCGCCCGCCGCGCCCTGATCGGCTCGATGTTCGCCCTGTCCGTCGCCGCGGCGACACCCGCGTTCGCCGCCGATCCGCCCGGGGCCACGATCACCGAACCAGAGGTTCTCGCCGCGCAGAAGGCCTGGGGCGACGGCCTGGTGGAGATCTCGGAAGCCTATGACGCCCACGGGATCGGCGAGGCTCGGATCGTCGCCAAAAGGGTGATCGACACGGTCTACGCCTACAAATACGGACCGGTGCTGTTCAAGCCGACCCTGACCCGCGACCCGCACACCTTCCGCCTGACCCGGGACGGCGCCCTGTCCTATTTCGTCGGCGGCGATCGCGACTATCCCAACGACACCGGCTTCGCGCTCAAGCACTGGCGCTCCGTCGAGGTCAAGAACGTCGGCATCCAGATCAACGGCGCCGTCGCCAACACCATGGGCAAGGTCTCCTTCCGCGACCGGGCCAACAACGTCGTCGTGGTCGACAAGACCTGGGTCTTCAAGAAGTTCGATGACGGCGTGGTGCGCATCATCGTGCACCACTCGTCGCTGCCCTATACGGGGAAGTAGGGCCCGGCCGTCAGGCCGCGGCCACGCTCATCCCTCGCCGCACCATCAGCGACGCCCCCGCCGCCAGCAGGCCCGCGAGGCCGGCGATGATGAACGCTTCCATATACTGCCCCTGCTGGGCGCGGATCACCCCCGCGCCGATCGCCGCCGTCGCCGCGCCCAGTTGGTGGCCCGCGCCGATCCAGCCGAACACGATCGGCCCATCACGATCCCCGAACGCCTCGGTGGCCAGCCGCACGGTGGGCGGCACGGTGGCGATCCAGTCCAGGCCGTAAAATACCGCGAACACCGACAGGCTCATCAGCGAGAAGTCCGAGAACGGCAGATAGATCAGCGAGAGCCCGCGCAGGGCGTAGTACATGAACAGCAGCTTGCGCGGGTCGTAACGGTCGGTCAGCCAACCCGAGGCCGTGGTGCCGAACAGGTCGAACAGGCCCATCAGCGCCAGCAGGCCGGCCGCCTTGACCTCGGGCATGCCCCGGTCGCCGCAGAAGGCGATCATGTGCACGCCGATCAGGCCGTTGGTGGTCAGGCCGCAGATGAAGAAGCCGCCGAACAACAGCCAGAAGGTGCGGGTCTTGGAGGCGCGATGCAGGGCGCCGAAGGCGACGGCCAGGGCGTTGGCGGCCGAGCCCTTCGGCGGTGGGGTCCAGTCGTCGGGGGCGCCGAACGGGCGCTGGCCGATGGCGTCGGGGCTCTCGGGGATCAGCCACCAGCAGATCGGGGCCATGATGGCGGCGACGGCCGCCACGGTCAGCACCACCGGCCGCCAGCCGCCCTGGTCGGCGATCCAGGCCATGGCCGGCAGGAAGATCAGCGAACCCGTCGCCGTCGCCGCCGTCAGCAGGCCCAGCATCAAACCGCGCCGGGCCACGAACCAGCGATTGACGATGGTCGCGCCCAGCACCATGGCCACCGCCCCGCTGCCGACCCCAGCCATCACGCCCCAGGTGGCGACGTACTCCCAGCTCTGGGTCATGAAGCTCGACAGTGCCGTCGAGACCGCCATCAGCAGCAAGGCCAGGCTCATCGTGCGCCGCACGCCGAACGACTGCATCAACGCCGCCGCGAACGGTCCGGTCAGGCCGTAGAGGAAGATGCCGATCCCGGCCGCCAGCGAGATCGAGGCGCGGTCCCAGTGGAAGGCCTTCTCCAGCGGCAGGATCAGCACGCCCGGCGCGGCCCGGAGACCAGCGGCCGAAAGGAGAGCCAGGAACGTCGCGGCGGCCACCACGAAGGCGTAGCGGTTTCCGAGCGTGCGGCGGAGGGTCTGGATCATGCGATGTAACCGATCGGTACGGGGCTTGTCGCCTTGCATACGTACCGGTAAGTAACATCGTCAAGCGCCATGACGAAAATCGACGAAAAAACCTCGGGCCCAAAGCCTTCGGGCGAAGTCCCCGAACATCACCTGCCCTACGGAGCCGGTCCCCGCGCCGCCGAGCGGATCTTCGAGACCGCGCGCGAGCTGTTCTACCGCGAGGGCATCCGCGCGGTCGGGGTCGACGAGATCGTCACCAAGGCCGGGGTGACCAAGCCCAGCCTCTATCGCAGCTTCAAGTCCAAGGACGAGCTTGTCGCCGCTGTCCTGCGCGAGGTCGAGCTCGGGTTCTGGGAGCGTTTCGAGTCGGCCGAGGCGGCTTTCCCGAACGATCCCAAAGCCCAGATGGTCGCCTATTTCGAGGGCCTGGCGGCGCGCTCGGGCGGGGCCGACTATCGCGGCTGCGCGCTCAGCAACGCCGTCGTCGAATATCCCGACCGCGACAACGCCGGCCGGGCGGTGTCGCAAGTCCACAAGCAGGACCTGCGCGCCCGGCTGCGCGCCAAGGCGGTGGAGATGGGCGCGTCCGACCCCAAGGCCCTGGGCGACGCCATGATGCTGCTGATCGAGGGCGTCTTCACCTCCAGCCAGATGTTCGACGACGACGACAAACCGGCCCTGGCCGTGGTCGGGGCGGTCAAGGCGCTGATCGGGGCCTATTGCCCCCAGGAGCGAGGATGACCGCCCATCCCCTCGATCGCGTGATCTGGAACGCCTTCACCAGCCGGCAGGCGCATCTGGCGTTGCGCGACGGCGGCGCGCTGCGCGTCGATCCGGACTTCGGGCTGTTCGTCGCCACCGCCGACCACGCGCCCGAGACCCTGGCCGCGCTCTCGCGCCTGGTCCACGCCAACCCGGGCGAGGTGGGGATCGTCGAGCGCTTCGACCCGCCGCCGATCCCGGGCACGGCGGTGACGCGCCGCGCGGTGCTCAACCAGATGGTCGCCGAGACCCTGGCCCCGCCGCGACCGGTCGATTTCGAGATCACGCCCCTGGGTGACGCCGATTCGCCGGAGATGGTGGCCCTGGCCACCCTGACCGCGCCGGGACCGTTCTTCTCGCGCACCCACCAGTTGGGCGAGTTCGTGGGCGTGAAGATCGACGGCCGGCTGGTGGCCATGGCCGGCGAGCGCCTGCGGCCGGAGGGCTTCACCGAGGTCAGCGCCGTCTGCGCCCACCCCGACCATCGCGGCAAGGGCTACGCCGCGGCCTTGATGCTGCGCGTGGCCCACAAGATCGTCGCGCGCGGCGAGACCCCGTTCCTGCACAGCTACGACCACAACGCCGGGGCCATAGCGCTCTACGAGGCGCTGGGCTTCCGGTTTCGCTGCGAGCAGGTGTTGACGGTGCTGGCGGCGGCTTAGGGTCTTCCGCTGCGGACGGTGAACCCGACCGAGCGCCCCAAGACGGGGCATCCCCGCACCTCACGCGTGAGCACGCGCCAACGGCTGGCTTCCGCCCGCGCCCAGGCGCCAAAACCCCAACCGGCCGGGTTTTCGCGCCTCACCGTGCAAGTGGTCAACGCGCCCTTGCCGCCCACGCGACAAACAAGGCGGACAGTGGTGTCAGGCATGTCCGTCTTTTCGGGGAGGAACGTCGAGGCGGCGGCCGGCCGCGCGATTTTCAGGGCGCGCGCCTCATAGGTCGAGGGGCAGTGAGCCTCGGGCGGGACGGCGAGAGCGATCAGGAGCGCGAACATGCGACGAGGATGATCGCAAGAGCCCTGGCCTCAAACAAAAAAAGACCCGGAGAGCGTTAGCCCTCCGGGTCTTTCAAGCACTCAGGTCAGGAACCCGATCAGCTCTGGATCTTGTTGGCCGACCGCCTGGCCCAGCCGTAGAGCCCCACCACCACGACCGCCGCGGCGATCAGGGCGAAGATCATGCCCACGTGCTCGGACGGCGCGAAGGGGACCTCCAGCGGGCCGGGCTTCTGGGTGGCGACGATCAGGCCGGCCAGGGCGACGTTGAACAGGCTCTCGCCGACGATGAAGCCCGAGGCGATCAGCACGCCCAGCCGCTTGGCCGGCTCGCCCATGCGGTCCTTGTCGACCATCTTGTCGTAAAGCCAGCCGATCACCGCGCCGACCACGACCGGAGCGGTCACGGTGCTGGGCAGGTAGATGGCCAGGCCCACGCCCAGCGGCGGCAGGCTGAGACGGCCGTTGCTGGACCGGCGCAGGATGATGTCGACCAGCACCAGGCCCAGGCCGATCAGGGCGCCGTAGCCCAGCAGGGTCCAGTTCAGGTCATGGGCGATCACGCCCTTGGCCAGGGTCGAGATTAGGGTCGCCTGGGGCGCGTCCAGCGGCTTGGCGCCGATCACGGTCGACAGGTTGGCCGCGCCGGAGAAGCCATTCGACTGGTTCAGCAGTTCCAGCACGAACGGAATGACGATGGCGCCGGCGACGACGCCGATGATCAGGGCCACCTGCTGCTTCCACGGCGTGGCGTCGACCAGCTGGCCGGTCTTCAGGTCCTGCAGGTTGTCGTTGGCGACCACCGCCACGGCCAGCACCATGGTGGTGACATAGAGGGCGTAGGCGACCAGGGCCTTGGCGATATCCGGACCGATCACGCCGCGGCCGATGATGCCGACCATCAGCGAGGCGCCCAGCACGGTCAGGATGGCGATGCCCGAGACGGGGCTGTTGGATGAGCCGATCAGGCCGGCCATGTAGCCGCAGACGGCGGCGGCCAGCAGGCCGGCGACCAGCACGTAGCCGATGCCGATGGCCACCAGGGGCGCGGCCAGGCTGGTGATCGGTCCGCCGGTCAGGAAGTGGGCCAGGAACCAGCCGGCCGGGGCCAGCAGGGCCAGCGACACGACGCCGACGATGCCGATCGGGATGTCCTGCTCGGTGCGCGGAATGATCGCGCCGCCCACCTTGCGGGCCTTGCTGGCCTCGAAGGCCGACATCAGGCCCGACCAGATCGGCAGGGCCAGCTTGCCCAGGGTCCAGATGGCGGCGGCGCCGATGACGCCCGCGCCCATGAACCGCACCTCGGTCTTCCAGACGGTCAGGGCGTGCTTGGCGACGTCGACGCCGGGCATCGGGTGCAGGCTGGTCATGACCGGGACGAGGATTCCCCAGGCGATGGCCAGGCCCGCGAACATGGCGACACCGACGGTGATGCCCATCAGGTGGCCGGCGCCCATCAGGGCCAGCGAGCTGGAGGCGCCCAGGCCGGTCGCGCCGGTCCCGGCCTTGAAGTAGCCGGCCACTTCGGCGGCGAAGATCTTGGCGGCGGCCAGGGCGGCGAACAGGGCCGAGGCGACGGTGCCCAGCACCACGGCGATCAGGCCGAACACGCCCTCGGCGGCGCCTTCACGCGAACCGGTGCCGACCTTCAGCACCTCGGCGGCGGCGACGCCCTCGGGATAGGGCAGATCGGAATTGGTCACCAGGGCCCGGCGCAGGGGGATGGTGTACATCACCCCCAGAACCCCGCCGACCAGGCAGGCGCCGAAGGTGGTCAGGAACGGCACGTGGCTCCACCAGCCGATCATCAGCAGGCCGGGCAGCACGAAGATCACCGACGACAGCGTCCCGGCCGCGGACGCAATGGTCTGGACGATGTTGTTTTCCTGGATCGTCGCGGTCTTGAAGGCCCTCAACAGGGCCATCGAGATGACGGCCGCCGGGATCGAGGTGGCGAACGTCAGGCCGACCTTCAGGCCCAGATAGACCTGGGCGGCGGTGAAGACGACGGTGATCAGGATCCCGAGCAGGACCCCTCGGATGGTGAACTCCGAACGGGGAGTCGTGGCGGCGTCGGACGACATGCAGGGTCCTGAAAACAGTTAAGGCGGCCGGACCTTGCACGTCCGACCGCCCCTAACTCAAGTCTCGATTTTAACGAACCCTGGTCGGCCTGGGTGTCTATTGGCGCGGGGTCGCCTTGCAGACCTGCGCGATGTTGGCCGCCAGCCGGTCGTCCTGCCCGTTCACCGCCAGCTGATAGGCGTCGTCGCAATGGTTGGACTTGATCAGGACGACCGCCTGCCGGGCCCGGCGCCATTCAGCCGGGCTGACGTCCGGCCGGGGGTTGTTGGTCATGCTCTCACGCCAGAGCGTGGCCTGAGTGTCCAGGTTCTCGCGCATGAGCCACGGCGAAGGCATCACTTGCCGGTCGGGCGTATAGGACTGCGAGGACTGGGATTGGGCGAAGGCGCCGCTCGCGACGCTGGCGAGGACGAGGGCTGCGAGGGCCGAGCGTTTCAACATGACCGTTCCTTCTTGAGCCTGAAAAGAAACGCCACGGTCGCTCAACCTTAGACTGCTGTAAAGCGTAATCACCCCGAAGGGCCGCTTCGTCACCGGACGAGGCGGCCCCGCTCGGATTTAGAGCACGCCCAGCATCTCCGCGACCAGCGGATGGCGGACGATGTCACGGTCGGCCAGGCGGACCACCGCGATGTTCTCGAGCGCCTCGAACTTCTCGGCCACGTCGCCGAGGCCCGAGATGCCGGGCAGCAGGTCGGACTGGTTCGGGTCGCCCGTCACCACCATGGTCGAGTTCCAGCCCAGGCGGGTCAGCAGCATCTTCAGCTGCATGTAGGTGCAGTTCTGGGCCTCGTCGATCACCACGAAGGCGTTGTTCAGGGTGCGGCCGCGCATGAAGCCGACCGGCGCGATCTCGATCGCCCCCTCGGCCATCAGGGCCCGCATCCGCTTGACCGACAGCCGGTCGCTCATGGCGTCGTAGAGCGGGCGCAGATAGGGGGCGAGCTTGTCCTCCATCTCGCCGGGCAGGAAGCCGATCGATTCGCCGGCTTCCACGGCGGGGCGCGACAGGACGATGCGGCCGACCTTGCCGGCTTC
>FTJN01000049.1_pt3 | contig 14809 bp, 7 predicted proteins | sample 1658361 | NCBI WGS metagenome assembly FTJN01 (sample SAMEA3914819, study PRJEB12502) | metagenome | biome: forest; material: soil | place: Canada | collected 2010-06-26 | depth 0.3 m | reverse complement strand
CCCGAGGACGACTGGCGCAAACACAGTGCCGAGTTTCAGGAGCCCAAGCTCTCGCAGAACCTTCAGTTAGTTGAACGCCTGCTCGAGGTTGGTGCGCGGCGCGGACTGACGCCTGGCCAGATCGCCATCGCCTGGACGCTTCGTCATCCCGTCGTAACGGGGGCCATTGTCGGCGCCCGCAATGCGAAGCAGGTCGAACAAATGATGAGCGCCCCCGATTTTCGTCTCTCCGAAGCGGAGATCTATGAAATCGAGGGTGCAAAATACGCGGTCGCTTGAAGCCAGCTGAAACGATCCCAAAACACAAAACGCAATTATGAAATTAGGAGCAAAACTCGCACGGAAAGTAAGTCTGGAAGTCTTGGTCAGCCTGATGGATCGCGAGAGCCATCACCGGGATGAGCCGCCGACCTTTCCCCGTCGAAAGGCGACGGACACGCCTTTCATCAAACCCTCGGGAGCCGGTTAGTTCTTCCGTGGGCCTAAATTCACGGCTTGGAAACACCAGAAAGTCTATGAGGCATTACTATGTGGATCGTTAAACTGGCTCTGAACAGGCCCTACACCTTTTTGGTGGGGGCCCTGCTCATCCTAATTCTAAGCCCGATTGTCATTCTGCGGACGCCGATCGATATCTTCCCCGATATCAACATTCCGGTGGTCAGCATTATCTGGAGCTACAATGGATTGTCTCCGCAGGATATGGAACAACGGATCACCACCGTGACAGAACGCAGTCTCACCACCACCGTCAACGGCATTGAGCATCTCGAGTCGCAGTCCCTCAATGGCATCGCCGTCGTCAAGGTGTTCTTCCATCCAGGGGTAAACATCGATATGGCCGTGGCCCAGATCACGGCCATTTCACAAACTCAATTGAGAAATCTGCCGGCAGGAGCCACTCCCCCGCTGATTATTCAGTATACCGCGACCAGCGTTCCCATTTTGCAACTGGCTGTAAGCAGCAAGTCACTTTCAGAACAGGAACTCAACGATCTGTCCTTGAATTTCATCCGACCGGTCCTGACCACCGTGGAAGGGGCGGCGGTTCCCTATCCCTATGGAGGCAAGCAACGGCAAGTCACAGTCGATATTAATTGGGCCAAGTTACAGGCACAGGGCCTGACACCCTCCGACGTGGTTAATGCGATTAATGCCCAGAATCTCGTTCTCCCTTCGGGAACGGCGAAAATCGGATCCCTTGAATACGACATCGGGCTTAACGGCAGTCCGAAGACGGTTGCAGACCTCAATAATCTCCCGATAAAGACGGTCAATGGAACCATTATCTATATCAGGGATGTGGCCCATGTTCGCGATGGCTTTTCCCCTCAAACCAATATTGTGCGCCAGGATGGCGTCCGCTCAACGCTGATTTCGATTCTGAAGAATGGCGGGGTCTCCACCCTGGACATTGTCGCCAACATCAGGAAAGACGTGGCCAGTGTTCTTCCAACCCTGCCGCAGGATCTGTCCGTTCACCCGCTCTTCGACCAGTCCATCTTCGTGCGGGCTTCCATCGAAGGCGTGATCCGCGAAGGGGTCATCGCCGCTTGTTTGACGGCGCTGATGATCCTGCTCTTTCTGGGAGATTGGCGGAGCACGGTGATCATCGCCGTATCGATCCCGCTCTCCGTCCTCAGTTCCATTCTCGCCCTGAGCGCCATCGGTGAAACGATCAACATCATGACGCTGGGTGGGTTGGCGCTGGCCGTGGGAATTTTGGTCGATGACGCCACGGTTACGATTGAGAACATTGACAATCATATGGAACACGGCCAGGGGAAGATGCAGGCCATCCTGGATGGGACCAGCCAAATAGCAGTGCCCGCATTGGTCTCTTCCCTGTGTATCTGCATCGTCTTCGTCCCCATGTTCATGCTCTCGGGTGTGGCCCGTTACCTCTTTATCCCTTTGGCCGAGTCCGTGGTCTTTGCGGTGCTGGCCTCCTATGTGCTTTCGCGCACGCTCATTCCCACGCTGGCGATGTATTTGCTGCGGGAGAAGCAGGTTGAGAACAGTGCGCTTCCAGCCCACACCGGTCTGTTTGGCCGATTGCATCATCGCTTCGAGGTCAAATTCGACCAGGTGAGGCAAGCGTATCGTCGCAGCCTGGATTGGGTCCTGCAGCATAGAGCCCTATTTACCATCGGTTTTCTGGCCTTTTGTCTGGGTAGCATGTGTCTTCTCCCGTTTCTCGGGCAGGACTTCTTCCCCACCGTCGATGCCGGCGAATTCAAGCTTCATATCCGGGCCAGGACGGGCACCCGCATCGAGGAGACCGCCAAACTCTGCGATCAGATCGAAACGGCCATCCGGCAAAAGATCCCCGCCAATGAACTCGATGGCGTTCTCGACAATATCGGCCTTCCCTATAGCGGCATCAATTTGTCCTATTCCAATGCGGGAACGATCGGCACTGCCGATGCCGACATCATGGTATCGCTTAAAGCGAATCACCATCCCACCGCTGATTACGAGCGACAACTGCGGCTCGATTTGCCACGCGAATTTCCGGGGACCGAATTCTTTTTCCAGCCCTCCGACATCGTCAACCAGATCCTGAACTTTGGATTGCCGGCCCCCATCGATGTGCAAGTGATCGGCAACGATATCCATAGCAACCTTGCCCTGGCTTCCAAAATCGCCAGCCAAATGAAGCAGATTCCCGGGGCGGTCGATGTTCACATCCATCAACTCTACAACGGGCCCAAACTTGACATTCAGATGGACCGTTCCAAAGCGGAGGTTCTGGGTATTACCGCACGGGACATTGCCAGTAGTGCCCTGGTTTCCTTGAGCGGCAGCTTTCAGACCGCTCCGACTTTTTGGGTGAATCCTACAAACGGAGTGAATTACAACGTCGTTACCCAGGTGCCCCAATACACGATCACTTCCCTCCAGGACCTCAACAATATTCCCATCAACGGGAAGAGTTCAGCCCAGATCCTGGAGAACATGGCCACCATTACACCGGCTTCCGAAGCGGTGGTAAGTTATCATTATAATATCCAGCCGGTCATCGATATCTATGCCGGAGTGCAGGATGCCGATCTGGGTTCGGTTTCACATCTGGTGAACCAGATGGTGGCGTCCAATCAAAAGGAATTGGTCCGGGGCAGCACCTTGAATGTCCGGGGTCAGGTGCTGACGATGAACGAATCGTTTCGAGGTCTGGGTTTGGGCCTGCTCGGCGCGATTGTTTTGGTCTACCTGCTCATGGTGGTGAATTTTCAATCGTGGACGGAACCTTTCATTATCATCACGGCACTGCCGGGCGCATTGGCTGGTATTTCGTGGATGCTGTTTCTAACCGGGACGACTCTAAGCGTCCCCGCACTGATGGGTGCCATCATGTGTATTGGCGTGGCCACCGCCAACAGCATCCTGGTTGTTTCCTTCGCCCGGGAACGGTTCGCCGAAATTAAAAATGCCTGTCAGGCGGTACTGGAAGCAGGAGCTACGCGCTTGCGGCCTGTCATTATGACCGCCACGGCCATGGTCATCGGCATGATACCGATGGCACTCGGTCTGGGAGAAGGCGGCGAGCAAAACGCGCCACTGGGTCGCGCCGTGATTGGCGGCCTGATCGTAGCGACCATCGCCACCCTTTTCTTCGTACCCGTTGTTTACAGCCTCGTTCGAGGCAGAGCAGATAAAACCGAGCCGGAAACAACCATCACTCCCACGGAGGATGAGTTGGCCCTGGTTTCTCAACCCGAAAAATAAAATGAGCGTCAATAACGGAACTTGCAAATCGATGAGAGTTCAAAGTCCACCTGGCGGGGCAGCGAGGAGTTCGCCAGGAACAAATCCAAAAGTCTCGCAGACTCCTCTCTGGATTAAGGCCTTTCTGTTCATCTTTATTCTCATTGGTCTCGTAGCCTTTGTGTCCCTGCGTCGAAGCGCCGCACAATCGGACTTGGTCAAGGCCACCCAGAAAATGGCGATCCCCACGGTCCTGGTCGTTCATCCCCAAGTAGAGTCAACCGATGTTCACCTGGTTTTACCCGGCACCGTCCAGGCCAATATCCAGACTTCCATCTATGCGCGGGTGGATGGTTATCTCAAACGCTGGATGGTGGATATTGGCACCCCGGTCAAGCAGGGACAACTTCTGGCCGAGCTCGAGACTCCCGAAACGGACCAACAGTTGGAGCAGACTCGCGCCATGGTCCTGCAGGCGCAGGCCAATGTGGATATCGCCCAAACAACGGCGAATCGATACAATAATTTGGCGGCGAGCCAGGCCGTATCGAAACAGGAAGTCGACAGTGCCAATGCCGCTTTGGCCGCGCAAAAGGCTTCGCTGGCCGCCGATCAAGCGAATGCCAATCGACTCGAGCAAATCGAGGGCTTCAAGGAAGTTTACGCGCCCTTCGATGGCACGATTACGGCGCGCAAAGTGGATGTCGGCAACCTGATCAATTCAGGTGCCGGGACCACGGCCAAAGAGTTATTCGAAATTGAGCAAACAAGCGTCTTGCGGGTCTATACGAACATTCCGGAAGCTTACGGACATTTGGCCGTACCGGGGCAAGCGGCTATGGTGCAATTTGCGTCCACGCCCGATCAAAAAATCAAGGGCACCCTGACGCGGACAGCCAAAGCGATCGATCCGGCCTCCCTCACGCTCTTGACCGAGGTGGATGTTCCCAATGCGGACGGCAAGCTTTTCCCTGGCGGGTATGCCCAAGTTTATTTTGATTTCACGACCAGCCATCCCAGCCTGGTTGTGCCGGGCAACACCTTGATCTTCCGCGCCCAGGGAACCCAGGTCGGCGTGGTGGACTCCAAGACCCATCTCGTCCATCTGGAGAACATCAAGATCGGTCGTGATTTGGGGAATCGGATCGTGGTCGTCGACGGCTTGGAAGCAAGCGACCAGGTGATCGTGAATCCCTCGGATTCTATAAGCGAGGGGGCCGAAGTCCATATTCAGTCATCGATGCCCATCGCGTCCAAATAACGAATTCCCCTCATACCAAGATCAAGAGAAACCACGAACAAAATGCCATCGGAGATCCCTATGAATCCATCCTCCATCACTCGACGCCATTGGATTGGCGCGGGTCTCGCCACCTGCGGCTATCTGGCCGCCGCCCAGAGTCACCTCATGGCCGATGAGTCGGCATCGGTTACCTTCACCAAACCCGGGCCGGAAACCCGCCGCGGTCTCGCCCCCCGACTCCAACATCGCGTGATCAGCACGGGTCCCCAGGGAGAAAAAACGTATGCCGTTATTTTCGGCAAGGGAGACGAGGTCCTTTCCGGTCTGACGGAACTGGCGGAATATGAAAATATCCAAGCCGCTCAGATCAGCGGCATCGGGGCCTTTCAACACGCCGTTTTTGCCTGGTTCGACGAAGAACAAAAGGCCTTCCGTCATATCCCTGTCAATCATCAGGTGGAAGCCTGCTCCGTACTTGGCGACATTGGCTTGGTCGCCAACAGGCCGGCGGTTCATCTTCACGCTGTCGTGGCTCTTCCCACCGGAGAAACCCGGGGCGGCCACATGCTTGAAGCCTATGTCTGGCCAACCTTGGAACTCTTTCTCACGGTCTGGCCGGAACCGTTGATCAAGGTCCACGATGACGAAACCAACCTGGCTTTGTTCGATCTTCACACTCACTAACCACCAAATAAAAATTATCATGAAAATAGCCATTCTAGGATTGGGAATCATCGGCAGCGCCTGGGCCAGGAACCTGATCGCCGACGGTCACGAGGTGCGTTGTTGGAATCGAACGCCCAAAGAGTTTCCAAACTTCACCCCTTCGATTCAGGAAGCCGTGACGGGAACGGAAGCGGTCTTCATTCTCGTTTCCGATCCTCCCGCCGTGCAAGCGGTATTGGGGCAGATTCTGCCAACCCTTCGTCCGGACCAATTGATCATCCAGTCCAGCACCATTTCCGCTGAGTGGACGATCAAATTTGCGGAGATGGTAAAAACGACAGGAGCGACATTCCTGGAAGCACCCTTCACGGGAAGCAAGCTGGCGGCGGAAAAGCGGCAGACCGTTTATTATTTGGGTGGCGATTCCAACACGATTGATCGGGCACGGCCCATGTTGCAACCGATTGCGGGCGTCATCCAGCATATCGGTCCCTTGGGAACCGCTTCCACGTTGAAGCTGGCCATGAATTTGAATATTGCGGGTATTGGACAAACGCTGTGTGAAAGTCTTACGCTCAGTCGCGCGGCAGGCATTTCGGATGAGACCTACTTTGATGCCTTATCCCACAATGTGGCCCGGTCCGGAGTATCTGATCTCAAGGCGACCAAATTACGCCAACAGGATTACAGCGCACAATTTTCGCTCAAGCACATGGGCAAGGATCTGCGTCTCGCCTTGGAAACAGCCGACTCCCTCTGGCTGACACTCGAACAAACCGAACACCTCAAGCAAACCTATGACAGCGGCATCAAGGCAGGCTGGCAGGACGAGGACTTTATCGGACTAATTCGGGATCTCGAAAAGAATGGTGGTTCACGGACTCAAGCAGAAGATCGATCTTCCGCGCCGGTGAAGAAAAATTGAATGGAGCGCCCTCAGCGAATTACCGTGATTGGTGCATCATTACGTGAATTGCGGGCAACTCTGAAACCCTTGGAGCGAATCCGTCTCCGACTTGTTCCTTACTGCATATTTGCAAACCCGCTCTGCGGCGATCCCCTCGCTCATTTTCGTTTGACCCCGACATATTTGGTTGAATCCAATATCCGTTCCCCATCCCATCGGTAGGCCATCAGGTAGCCTCCTTCTTTGGCCACGCTGTAGTCGAGCACGGCGATGTTCGGGGCCACCGGCTCTTTTGCGCTGGTAGCAGGCAACCAGTGGTTGATCAATGGGGTAGCTGAAATCAGCAACCGCGAGGTGAGCCGGTATCAGGGTATCCGGAACGGTCTCGGAAGCAGGAAACACGGCTTGCCGATAGGTTTTGCCCGCGAGCGGCTCCCACCAGCGGGTGCGGATGTCTTTGCGCTTGAACCCCGACTTATCCGAGAAGAAGTGGCCCTCGGGGAGCTTCAGTTCCACGCCGGTGCCAACACGCTAGGCGTGAACAAACTGGGAGCGAATACCCTGACTCTTACCGGGGTGAATACCTACAAGGGACGAAATCCCACGGGAGATCTTTATTTTGCGAGTGGAATCCATGCTGAAACCGCAAATTGCGCCCGAGGTCTAAGGGCTCGTCCAGAAATAAGTTGATCCATCTGGCTTGTTCTTCTGGCCGTCGCCTGCGTTGTTCGTCGGGTCTGTTTAAAATGTTTTTTGCCATCAGGGTCTGTTTTAGAGTGCATGACTGTTCAAAGGGTGCTACAAAATAAAGTGCTATAAAATTTCTACTCTTATTGTTAATAAAAAGATCATTTGCACTTAAGATACAGGACCTCGAATGGTCCATCCCATCTAAAGCCCGTTTTAGGGTGCGTCCTAGCCTCAAAAAATCGCTGACATGGCTTTCGCTTCTCTGTTTCCTAGCCTCTCCAACCTTCGCCTCCAGCGGAACATGGACGAGTTCATCCGCCGGTAGTTGGCCCACTTCAGGAAATTGGTCGGGCGGAACCGTGGCGGGCGCCGCTGGCACAACAGGAGATACCGGCACCGCGACTTTTAATACGGCAACTGGGGTTGCCGTTACCCTCGATTCGGGGCGAAACGTTCAAAACATCACCTTCGATACCGCTGCGGGTGCCTTCACCCTTAGCGGAGGATCGTTGACCCTGACCAGCGGAGGAACGCTCCAGATTGCCTCGACCACCACTTCGACGGGCATGACCGAATCGGTCAATAGTTCCATTACCCTGGAAGGCAACTACACCTTTGCCAATAACACAGGCACCAGCGATGTCCTGGTAGTGGGCGGTTCGGTTACCAACGGTTTGACCAATGCCCCACTCACCCTGACTCTCACAGGTGTCAACGCCGGGGCGAATACCGTCGGGGGAGTTATCAGCGACGGGGCCGGCTCGAGCACGGTGGCGGTAACCAAAACCGGTGCAGGCACATGGATCCTCTCGGGCGCGAATACTTACAGCGGGGCGACGACCCTCTCGGCCGGAACGCTCCAGCTCAGCGGTTCAGGGACGCTGGGAAGCACCGCCGCGACCCTTACGGTATCGGGCGGCACGCTGGACTTGAATTCCACGAGCCAGACCGTGGGCAATCTCTCCGGCACCGGAGGTACCATCCTGAATAACGCAACCGGAACGAGCGCGACCCTGACTATCGGCACAGGCGGAGGCACTTACTCCGGAGTGATCAAGGACCATACCGCAGGTACCGGCACCTTGGGCGTGGTCAAAAATGGCACGGGAATTACCACCCTTTCCGGCGCCAACACCTACACGGGAGCCACGACTATCAATGGCGGCACGCTGGCCGTAAACGGCTCTCTGGCGGCAGGGAGCACGGTTAATGTCGCCACGGCTGGCACGCTGGCAGGCACGGGCACCATCAGCGGTAATACCACGATGACCGGCAATGGAATCATCAACCTCAGTACGGGGGCGACGATTGGCGGAACGCTGGCAGTGACGGGCGGCAACTGGAATGGCAATGGCTCGATCACCGGGTTGACGACTTCAAGCAGTGGGGTTTTCACCATCGGCGGCGGGGCCATCTTAACCGATACCGGTGGCCTGAACATCACGGGTGGATCAATCGTGGCCGGCAACGCTTTCTCCACGATTACCGGCGGCGGGATCAACTACACCAGCGGAAGCAGCAGCACTTTCCAAGGGGTGATTGCGGGCGGCAGCAGCCTGACTTTGAACAACGCAGCGGCAACCTTGACCCTCTCCGGCAACAACACGTTTACCGGAGGAACCACGGTCACCGCAGGCACGCTGACGATAGCGCCCGGCAGCACCCTGAGCGGGACAACCTCCACGCTGACGGTGGCGGGCGGCACCGTCGATCTCGGGGGAACAACGCAAACCACAGCTGCGCTTAACCTCACTGCCGCAGGGAGCACCATTCAAAACGGCACGCTTAAAAGCAGTTCCTACACGGCCAGCAATGCTTCCGGCACCTCGACGGTCAGCGCGGTCCTGTCTGGAGCGGGAATAACTCTCACCAAAAATGGCGCGGGATCTCTCGTGCTTTCGGGAGCCAATACTTACACTGGCGCAACCACGGTTTCGGCAGGCACACTTGCGGTGAACGGTTCGTTGGCATCCGCGAGTACGGTGGCCATTGGCACCGCCGGAACGCTCGGAGGAACCGGGACGATCAACGGCAACGCGACCTTAACTGGAAGCGGGGCGATCAATTTCGGGAGTGGCGGGACCCTTGGCGGTACCTTGGCGGTCACCGGAGGAAATTGGAATGGACTCGGTACGGTGAATGGAGCCATTACCTCCAGCAGCAATACGTTCACCATCGGCAATGGGGCCACGTTAACGGCTGGAGGGGGCCTGAAAATCACGGGCGGCACCTTGGCGGCGGCAAGCAATACCTCCACCATCACAGGCGGGGCGATCAATTACACCAGCGTCACCAGCAGCACCTTCCAGGGAGTCATCGCAGGCAGCAGCAGCCTCACGCTCAATACGGCTGCAACGCTGACCCTGTCAGGTGCCAATACCTACAATGGGGGGACAACTCTCACTTCCGGAACGCTTAGCATTACCGGCGTGGGAACATTGGGGGCAACCACGGGCACGTTGACCATGGGCGGCGGCACACTCGACCTGGGTGGAACCAGCCAAACCGCTGGCCCCGTGACCATCACCGCGAGCAGCACCCTTCAAAATGGAACCTTGGCGGAAACGTCCGTGGCGGTAAGTAATATCAGTGGAAATGTCAACCTGACCGCCAATCTTTCCGACTCCGGAGGACTCACCAAAACAGGAGCGGGAACGTTGATTCTCTCGGGCAACAACAGCATTACCGGAGCTACGACTCTCAGTGCAGGCGTCTTGAATCTCCAAAGCGGAAGTGCTCTCGGAGGTACCTCCGGAATCTCCGTCACCAGCGGTGCAACCCTGCAACTTCAAAACAATATTTCCACCAGTTCTGCCGCGAATCTGATCCTGAACGGAACGGGCACGGCCAATGGAGCGCTCGAAAACGTGAGTGGAATCAATACCTACACCGGCCTGATCTCGCTGGGTTCGGCCACCACCATTGGCGCGGATGGGACGAGTACACTTAATCTGACCAATAGCGGAACCATCACCGGCGCAACCTTTGGCCTGACCCTCATCGGTAATGGCACCGGCAATTTGGCCAGCATCATCGGAACCACCAGCGGCACGCTGACCAAAAGCGGCACCGGAACCTGGACGCTGACGGGCGCCAATACCTACACCGGAGCCACGACCGTGAGCGGTGGGACCTTGAATATCCGAACCGCCACCGGCCTTGGTACCACCGCCGCCGGCACCACCATTTCGAGTGGCACCACCCTCCAGCTTCAGGGCGGTGTTACGATTGGCGCGGAAGCCCTGACCATCAGCGGCGTTGGCGCGGCCGGATCAACGGGCGCCCTGGAAAGCGTCAGCGGAACCAATACCTATGGCGGCCTTCTGACGCTGGCCGCCAATACGACCATTTCCTCGGACACCGGGGCAATCCTGAATCTCTCCAACATAGGCACCATCACTGGCACCGGGAAAAATCTCCTTTTGACCGGCGCGGGCAACGGAACGCTGGCCAGTATCCTCGGGACAACCACGGGTACGTTGGGCATGACGGGAACGGGTACCTGGACCCTCTCCGGAGCCAATACCTTTACCGGAGCCACCTCCGTCAGTTCCGGCATCCTCAACCTGTCCAACTCTCTCGCCCTCCAAAGCAGCACCCTCACCACAGGAGGGACGGGCATTGTTTTCGATTCCAGTGTGGTCTCGCATGCTTTCACCTTCGGCGGCCTCAGCGGGAGCTCCAACCTGGTCCTTCAGGACAATGCCGGCTCCCCCAATGCCGTGGCGCTAACCATCGGCGCAGGTAACACCACCACCACCTATTCGGGGAACCTGAGCGGTACCGGTAGCCTGATCAAAAGCGGCACGGGAATGCTCACCCTCTCGGGAACCAATTCCTATAGCGGCACCACCACCGTCACGGGTGGCATCCTCGATTTTGCCAATGAGCCCTCGCTCTACAACAGCACCCCCGCAAGCTGGAATGCGACCAACCTGATCGTGAACAGCGGAGCCACCCTGGCCTTGCAGGTTGGAACGGGCGGATTCACCACGGCGGACCTGGACACACTGATCGCCTTGGGAACCCCAACAGGGGGCTTCATGAACGGCTCGGCCATCGGCATCGATACCACACCAGGTTCGCTGACTTACTCCACGATCATCGCCAACCCCAACCTCGGTGCCAACACGCTCGGCGTGACCAAACTGGGAGCGAATACCCTGACTCTGACCGGGGTGAATACCTACAAGGGACCAACCAGGATTCAAAACGGTGCGCTCAGCGTTTCCTCGCTGAACAAGGTCACCTCCGGGACCGTCAGCAGCAGTATCGGCGCACCCACGACAGTGGCCAATGGCACCATTGGCCTCGGCGCTACAACGACGACCGGAACCTTGATCTATACCGGCGCGGGTGAGACAACCGACCGCGTCATGAATCTCGCGGGTACCACTGGCGGCGGGACGATTGAAAACGACAGCGCTACGGGCGGATTGACTTTCAGCAGCAACTTCACGGCTACCGGTGCGGGAGCGAAAATTCTTACCCTGCAGGGCAGTTACGCCGGCCTTAATACGATCAGCGGTCTTATCGTGGACAACAGCGGCACCAACACGACCTCGCTGGTCCTGGCCGGTTCCGGCACGTGGAAACTCAGTGGTGCCAACACCTTTACCGGTACAACCACCGTAACCAGCGGCACGCTTGATTTGGCCCATTCGCTGGCGTTGCAAAACAGCACCCTGACCACGGGCGGCTTCGGAATCATCTTCGACTCGTCCGTCGCAACCCACCAATTCACCTTCGGCGGACTCAGCGGTAGTACCAATATCGTTCTGCAAGACAATGCCTCGACGCCCAATGCGGTTGCCCTGACCATTGGGAGCAGCACCAGTGCACCTGCCTTTACGGGTGCCTTCACCGGTGCTGGCGGCATCACCAAAACGAGCACCGGTACGGAAATATTCTCCGGCACGAACAGCTACACCGGCGCGACCAAAGTAAACGCGGGTACGCTTGAGTTCATCAACGAGGTCTCCCTTTACAACAACACTCCGGGGCTTTGGACCGCCTCAAACATTACGGTGGCGGGCGGGGCGACGCTTGCCTTTCAGGTGGGCGCGGCCGGTAACTTCACCGCATCCGATCTTGCCACCTTGTCTGTTCTGGGGACCGCGACGGGAGGGTTCCAGAACAATTCATCTCTGGGCATTGATACGACCGGAGGCAATTTCGGCTACGGCAATGTCCTGGCCAATACCAACGGGAATACGAACGGCGTGGGCCTGATCAAACTCGGCACCAACACCCTCACGCTGTCCGGTGCCAATACCTACACCGGTGCCACCAGCATCCAGAACGGCATTTTGAGTGTCTCCTCCCTCAATAAGGTTGCCGGAGGAACGGCCAGCAGCAGCATGGGCGCACCCACCACCGTGGCCAACGGCACCATCGCCCTCGGTTCGGTTCCACCACCACGACAGGAACCCTCATCTACACCGGGACAGGCGAAACAACGGACCGCGTTATCAACCTCGCCGGGACGACCGGAGGAGCCACTCTTCAAAATGATGGCAGCGGCGCCCTCACTTTCAGCAGTAATGTGACCGCCACGGGGGTTGGGGTCAAAACGCTGACTCTGCAAGGTAGCAACACAGGAAACAACACCTTGGGCGGAATCATTCCCAACAGCACGACAACCACGACACTCGTCAAAGCTGGCCTCGGCACTTGGAACCTGGGCGGAGCCAATACCTACACGGGGACCACGACGATCAGTGGCGGCATTCTCAATATTCAAAACGCAGTGGGTCTTGGCACGACCGCAGCCGGAACCACCGTTTCAAGTGGCGGCACTCTGCAACTCCAGAATAGCATCACGGTTGGCGCGGAAACTTTGAGCCTTGCCGGCACGGGTGCAACCGGAGCTGCCGGAGCGCTCGAAAGTGTCAGCGGAACCAATACCTACGGCGGGTTATTGACTCTGACAGGCAACACCACCCTGGCATCCGACACAGGATCAACGTTGAACCTGACCAACGTGGGAACCATCGGCGGTGCCGGAAACATCATCACCCTTACCGGCGGGGGCACCGGGTCCATTACCAGTATCATCGGGACAGGAACCGGCGGCCTGATCATGAACGGAACAGGGACATGGACCTTGGCGGGCGTGAACACCTTCACGGGAGGCACCACGGTCAACCAGGGAACCCTCACGGTGGGATCAGGGGGGACGCTCGGATCCACCACCACCGCCGGGTTACTGACCGTCAACAATACCAACGTCGGAGCCGGGAACGCAGTGGTTCTCAATCTTTCCACCACCGCAGGTACAACCGTCACCAACCTGGGCGGCGCCATCTCCACCCCAAGCAGCGGAACCAACACGGCGACAATCAACAATGGAGGTCAGTTGCTGACCGCCAATCAAACCCTGACCCAAACCTACGCGGGAACCATCGCAGGAAACGGGGGCTTCACTTACAATTCCGCCAACAGCAAAATCCTCACCCTTTCCGGCATCAACACCTATAGCGGGTTGACCACGGTTACCGCCGGAACCCTTAGCATCGCCAGCACCGGAAGCTTGTCCAGCGGAGATGCTCTGACCGTTGCTTTGGGCGGTACCGCCCTCTTCGCCAACGCGGGGCAGACCCTGGGTGCGGTCTCCAACGCGGATATTGTCGCCAACAGCATTAACTTCACGGCTTCCTCCGGCACCATCACCATCGCCAGCCTGACCGGAGCAGGTGCGACTACTTTCGCCAGTAATGCCACCATCACGAGTGGAGGTATTTCCGCCGGTACCATCAACGTGACCGGCCTTCTCACCTCGGATATTTCCGGAGGCACGGTGAACGCAGGCTCACTCAGCGCCACCACCATCACGGGCGGTACCAATGTGATTACGGGAGCTGGCGCGATTACCACCATCAATGGTGGAACCACCACGATTGGGGGCAACGGAACCATAACCACCCAGACCACAGGAGTCGTCACCCTCAATGGTGCAGTCTCTTCCATCGGCACGCTCAATGGAGGAACGTTAACCGCCAACACCGCCCTGACCGTCAACGCGGGAACAGATGCCACCGCCATCACCGGAACCGGCAGCTTGACCAAAACGGGTGTGGGCACGCTGACACTCTCCGGTGCCAACACCTACAGCGGAGGCACCACCGTCAACGGCGGCACGCTCAGTGTGACCGCCGCAGGCAGCCTGACCAGTGGCAGTACTCTTACCATCGGCTCCAGCGGTACGGCCATCCTCGCGGCCATCAACCAGAATTTTGGGGCGATCAACAATGCCGATACTGCCACCAACAGCCTGAACTTCTCAGGCGCTACTGGTACCATCACCGTGGCCAGCCTGAGCGGAGCGGGTTCGACCAACTTTGGCAGCAATGCCGTCATCACCAGCGGCGGTATCTCAACCGGCGCGATCACGGTAACCGGTCTCCTCAACCTCGGCGCTACGGACATATCCGGGGGCACGGTTAGCGCGGGGCTTCTTACCGCCAATAACATCACGGGCGGAATTAATACGATCGGAGGCGTGGCTAACATCACGACCGTCAACGGAGGCACCACGACCATCGGAGGAACCGGAACCATCGGTACCCTTACCGCCGGCACGCTCACGCTCAACG
>FTJN01000227.1_pt5 | contig 14846 bp, 14 predicted proteins | sample 1658361 | NCBI WGS metagenome assembly FTJN01 (sample SAMEA3914819, study PRJEB12502) | metagenome | biome: forest; material: soil | place: Canada | collected 2010-06-26 | depth 0.3 m | reverse complement strand
CGCTCGACGATGGTCTGGTTCAGGGCGTTGACGCCGCCCACCCGATAGGCGGCCTCCAGGCTCTCCATCTCGCGGGTGATGTCGGCGTCGGCGCGACGGTTCACCTCGCCGGCGGTGGCGATGTAGATGTAGCCCAGGAACGCGGTGGCGGCCGCCGCGAACAAGGCCAGGAACAGCAGGGTCAGCCGGAACGGCGTGGATCGGATCAGGCGCGGCAGGCGCATGGGCTAGCGAAGCTCTTCAAGAACCGCGGAGTGGACCCGCCGCGACACGTATGACCGCCCGCGACGGGTGCGGGCAAGTGAAGCAATTTTCACCCGAACCGCGCGTGTTTCGCGCCGCCTACGGATCGAGCCGGTAGCCGGCCCCGCGCACGGTCTGCAGCATGGCCCGGTCGAAGCCCTTGTCGATCTTCGAACGCAGACGGGAAATGTGCACGTCGATGACATTGGTCTGCGGGTCGAAATGGTATTCCCACACCTTCTCCAGCAGCATGGTGCGGGTCACCGACTGGCCGGCGTGGCGCATCATGAACTCCAGCAGCTGGAACTCGCGGGGCTGGAGGTCGATCTCCTTGCCTTGTCGATGGACCGTGCGGTTGATCAGGTTCATCTCGAGCTCGCCGACCTTCAGGGTCGTGGCGACGGCGCCCGTCTCGCGACGGCGCGACAGGGCCTCGACGCGGGCGGTCAGCTCGGCGAAGGCGTAGGGCTTGACCAGGTAATCATCGGCGCCGGCCTTGAGCCCGATGACGCGGTCGCCCACCTCGCCCAGGGCCGAGAGGAACAACACCGGCGTCTGGTCGCCCTCGCGGCGCAGGGTCTCGACCACCTCGACGCCGTTCTTCTTGGGCATCATGCGGTCGACGATCAGCACGTCGAAGCCGCCCTTGCCGGCTTCGGTGAGACCGGCCTCGCCGTCGGGGGCGTGCACGCATTGATAGCCGGCCTCGGTCAGGCCGTGGCTCATCGCCGCCGCCGCCTCGAGATCGTCCTCGATGATCAGAATACGCATGCCAGATCCCCAGATGCACGAAAGGGCGTCATCGTGCGAATCGATGACGCCCTCTGTCGTGTCGTCGTCACGTCCCCGCGATGGTGACGTGATCCGCGCGTGGGCGAAAGCCCCCGCGCACCGTCGCCGCGCCTATGGCGCGATCTTCAGCGGCACGATCGTCGCGCGACCCGAGCGGATGATCCGCAGGTTGACGCTGGGACGCTGCAGCTTCTTGGCCGCCTCGACCGCCGAAACCAGCTGGGCGGACGTGGAGACCGACTCGCCGTTGACGCTGGAGACCACGTCGCCCTTGCGCAGGCCCTTCTCGGCGGCGTCGGAATTGGTCTTCACGCTGTCGATCAGCACGCCCTTGACGGTCGGGTCGATGCTGTAGGTCCGGCGGGCCGCCTCGTCGATCGGCGCCAGGCTCATGCCCAGGGCTTCGGACTTCTGGACCTGCGGCTTGGTCGGCGCTTCCGCGCCGCCCTCGTCGCTGTCGTCGTCGTTGAGCGCCAGTTCCTTCTCGGTCGGACGCACGCCCGACTTGATCTCGACCGTGCGCGGCTTGCCACTGCGCAGGATCGACAGCTTCAGGGTGTCGCCGGGGCGGCCCTTGGCCACTTCGCGGGTCAGTTCCGAGCCGCTCTTGATCTCCACGCCGTTGACGGCGGTGATCACGTCCTCGGACATCAGGCCGCCCTTTTCGGCCGGACCACCCGGCACCAGGCTGGCGACGATGGCGCCCTTGACGTCGGTCAGGCCTTGCGCGTCGGCCATGTCCTTGGTGAACGGCTGAATCTGGGCGCCGATATAGCCGCGCACGACCTTGCCGCCGGCGATCAGTTGCTTGGCGGTGTTCTCGGCCACGTCGGCGGGGATGGCGAAGCCGATGCCCACCGAGCCGCCGGTCGGCGAGAAGATCGCGGTGTTGACCCCGATCACCCGGCCATAGATGTCGAACGACGGACCGCCCGAGTTACCCCGGTTGATCGGCGCGTCGATCTGAATGTAGTCGACAAAGGTCGACGAGCTATCGCCCAGGTCGCGGTTATAGGCCGAGATGATGCCAGCCGTGGCGGTGCCGCCCAGGCCGAACGGATTGCCGATGGTGATCACCCAGTCGCCGACCCGCGGCTTGGCCTGGTTCTCAAAGTTCACATAGGGGAACGCCGCGCCCTTGGCTTTCGGGTCGACAACCTTCAGCACGGCCAGATCGGTGCCTTCGTCGCGACCGACGATGGTGGCCTTCAGTTCGCGGCCGTCCTTGAGCACGACATTGATGCCGTCGTCGTCGGCATCGGCCACGACGTGGTTGTTGGTGACCAGATAACCGTCGGCCGAGATGAAGAAGCCCGAACCCGAGGACTGCTGCTTGGGACCGGGCGTTTCCTCGCCGTCCTCGCCCTTCTGGCCCTTGGGCACGATGTCGAAGCCTTCCAGGCCCGGGATGCGCAGTTTCGGCGCGGCGGCGGCCTTAGAGGTCACGTCGATCTGCACCACGGCGGGCGAGACCTGTTCGAAGATGTCGGCGAACGACATCGGCGCGCCGGGCGGCGGCGCGAACATCGGGGCCGGAGCGCCCGCGCCCGAGGTGCGGATCACCTGCATCGGCTCGGCGGCGCCCGCCGGACCCATGCGCATGCCGACTCCGGCCAGGGCCGCGCAGGCCACGCCCGCGCCGGCCACCGCACCGACAAAGAAACCAGACTTCCTAGCAGCCATCTTACGTCTTTCCTCACCCACGGCGCGCGGCGCCGGGTCGTTGGCTTGAGAACCTAGTTGCGCTGGCGAAAGTCGCAATGGTTCTTCGAAGAGATCATGCGTCCACGCTCAAGATGGTCTTGCGGCGTCTTCGCGGCGCAATCGTGTCATTCGTCCTTCAACAACACCTGAAGACGCGCTTCTTCGGCCTCGGAAAGCCTTTGCGCGTCCTCGCCCGTTGTCGAAGATCCCGCGCGCCGACGCAGGAGCAGAACCATCAGCACCCCGCCCAGGACCAGCACGACCCAAGGCGTGGCCCAGAGAAGCGCGTTGCCGGCCGAGAACGGCGGCTTGAGCAGCACGAACTCTCCGTAGCGCTCGACAAGGAACGCGCGGATCTGCGGGTCGCTGCGTCCCTGCTTCACTTGGTCGCGCACGACCTGGCGCAGGTCGCCGGCCAGATCGGCTTGCGAATCGTCGATCGACTCGTTCTGGCAGACCAGGCAGCGCACCTCGCGAAAGAGCGTCCGGGCCCGGGCCTCCTCGACCGGATCGGGCAGACGCTCGGCCGGATCGGCGGCGGCGCCGGCCATGCAGACGATCGCGGCCAGAACGATCAGCAGGCGCTTCACGCCGCCGTCTCCGCCTTGCGCGCCACCCCGAACCGCAACCGGCGGTCCGACAGCGACACCAGCCCGCCGATCGCCATGATCAGCGGCCCCAGGAAGATCAGCCGCACCCACGGATTGACGAAGGCCCGCACCAGCCAGGCCGGCTGGCCGCCCTCGCCCGCGCGGCGTTCGCCCAGCACCACATAGAGATCGTCCAGCACCTTGGGGCAGATCGCCACCTCCGAGGTGGTCTGCTTGCCGGTCGGATAGAAACGGCGCTCGGGCTTGGCTTCACAGACCGGCGCGCCGGCCTTGGTGATCTTCACGATCCCGCGTTCGGCGATGTAGTTGCTGCCCTCGACCGTGCCGACGTCGGTCAGGACCAGCTCATAGGCGCCCAGCTTCAACTGGCCGCCGACGCCCAGGGCCTGGGCCGCCTCGACCCGCCAAGTGGTCTCGAACGACGCGCCCAGAACGAAGATGCCCAGACCGGCATGGGCCAGGGTCGTGCCCCAGGCGCCGCGCGGCAGGCCGGTCACGCGGCGGCGCACTTCGGCCCAGGGGGCGCGGAAGGCCTTGATCCGCTCGGCCAGTTCCAGCAGCGCGCCGCCGATCAGCCAGAAGCCGACGACGAGGCCGCCGCTGGCAAGGGCGCTGCGCGGCGCGATGAACGCGAAGGCGACCAGGCCCAGGATCGCGGCGATGGCCAGGGCCAGCCACAGACGGCGAACCACCAGCCGCGCGTCGCCGCGTTTCCAGGCCAACAGCGGCCCGGCCGGCAGCACGGCCATGGCCAGGATCATCAGGGGAACAAAGGTCATGTTGAAGAACGGCGCGCCCACCGACACCGCCTCGCCGTCCATCGCCTCGCGGATCAGCGGGAACAGGGTGCCGACCAGCACCACCGCCGTGGCGGTCGACAGGATGATGTTGTTGAGGACGATGGCGCTCTCGCGGCTGACCGGCGCGAACAGGCCGCCGGCGTTCAGGCTGGGCGCGCGGACGGCGAACAGGGCGAAACCGGCGCCGGCCGCTAGGCCCATGATGGTCAGCAGCAGCACGCCCCGCGTCGGATCGACGGCAAAGGCGTGGACGCTGGTCAGCACGCCCGAGCGCACCAGGAAGGCGCCCAGCATCGAGAAGGTGAAGGCCGCCAAGCCCAGGAACACGGTCCAGCCCGGCAGGGCGCCGCGCTTTTCCAGGACCACGGCCGAGTGCAGCAGGGCCGTGCCGATCAGCCACGGCATGAAGCTGGCGTTCTCGACCGGGTCCCAGAACCACCAGCCGCCCCAGCCCAGCTCGTAATAGGCCCAGAAGGCGCCGAGCGTGATGCCGATGGTCAGGAAGCTCCAGGCCGCCAGGGTCCAGGGCCGCACCCAGCGCGCCCAGGCCGCGTCGACCCGGCCCTCGATCAGGGCGGCCATCGAGAACGAGAACACCACCGAAAAGCCGACATAGCCGCAGTAGAGAAATGGCGGGTGGATGGCGAGCGCCGGGTCCTGCAGCAGCGGGTTCAGCGACGCGCCCTCGACGGGAATGTCGACCAGCCGGGCCATCGGGTTGGAGGCGAAGACGGTATAGGCCAGGAACAGCACGCCCAGAGCGCCTTGGGTCGCCACCGCATAGGCCCGCAGGCGCGGCGGCAGGGCCTCGCCGAAACTGGCCACGGCCGCGCCGTAGCCGGTCAGCACCAGGCACCACAGCAGCATCGAGCCCTCGTGGCTGCCCCAGGCGCCGGCCACCTTGTAGAGCATCGGCTTGGCGGTATGGGAGTTGGCCGCGACATTGGCCACCGAGAAGTCCGACACCACGAAGGCGTGGACCAGGGCCAGGAAGGTCAGGGCCGTGCAGAGGAACGCCCCGACCGCCGCGCCGCGCCCAGCCCCGGCCAGCAGCGAGGACCGCCCCGCGCCGCCCACGGCCGACAGGAACAGCTGCAAGGCCGAAAGGACGAGCGCCAGGACAAGCGCGTAGGCGCCGAATTCGGTGATCATGATTTGGTCTTCGGACCGTAGCCCGGGCTCGCGCCCGGGACGTCATAGGCCGGCTTGGCGCCGTCGCCGCGCCACTCGCCCTGTTCCTTCAGGGCCTTGGACACTTCGCGCGGCATGTAGCGCTCGTCGTGCTTGGCCAGCACCTGCTTGGCGACGAAGACACCGGACTCGTCGAAGGCGCCGGAGGCCACGATCCCCTGGCCTTCGCGGAACAGGTCGGGCAGGTCGCCCTGGTAGCGGACCAGGCTGGTGGCGCGCTGGTCGGCGACCACGAACTCCACCAGGCCATCCGGATGCTTGACCACGCTGCCCTTGGCGACCAGCCCGCCCAGCTGCACCTTGCGACCGGCCGGCACATGAGCGGCGGCGGCCTGGGCCGGCGTGTAGAACAGCGAGATGGCGTCGCGCATGCCCCACAGGGCCAGGCCCACGGCCAGGGCCACCACCGGGGCGGCCACGGCCAGGACCATCAGGCGGCGACGCGCCTTGCGGGACTTGGGCAGGAAACTCATGGCGCGGTCTTCTGAGATGGCGTCTGGGCGGCCTGGCGCAGGGCGGCCAGCACCTTGGGCTGATCCTTATAGCGCGCCTGGGCCTTGGCCAGGGTGGCGTCGCGGCGGGCGGTGTCGCCCAGCACGGCGTAGGCGCGCGTCAGCTTGATCCAGCCGTCGGGGTCGTCGGGCGAGGTTTCCAGGCGGGCGGCCAGGCTCGCGACCATACCCTGGATCATGTCCTGGACGTCGGCGCCCGCCGCGCCCGAGGCCTGAGCCTGGGCTTGGACCTGGGCCTGCGAAGGTTGCCCGGTCGGCGCGGCGGAGACCGGCAGACCGCCAGTGGCCTCGACCTGGGCGATCTCCTGGCCAAAGCCGGCGCGGCGCGGATCGTCGGCCGGAAGGGAGGCCAGCAGGGCGCGCCAGTCGGCCAGGCCGCCGGCCAGGTCGCCGTCCGCGATCCGGGCCCGGGCCAGGTGATAGCGGGCGCTGGCGCTGTGGGGATCGCGCTTGAGGGCCTCGCCGAAGGCCCGGCGGGCGTCGGTCCCGATCTCGCCGTCGGCCTCGGCCACGAAGGTTTCGCCCAGCCCGACCCAAAGGTCGGCGCGGTCGGGGGCCAGCTTCACGGCGCGGCGCAAGGCCTGGGACGCGCCGGTGACGTCGCCGCTGGCCAGACGGGCCAGGGCCAGGTTCTTCAATGCCTCGGCGTCCTTGGGATGGGCGGCCACGATCTGCTCCACCACCGCGGCGATCTTTTGCGGCTCCAGCTGGGAGGGATCGCTCTCGCGCCACCGCGCCACACGCTTGAGGAACGGCTCGTCGGCCATGCCGGGCATGCCGATCATCAAATAGGCCCCCAGGGCGATCACCGGGGCCAGGGCGGCCAGGCCCAGGATCAGCGGGCGCAGCTTGGGATTGGCGGGCGGCCAGGCGGTTTGATGGTCGGCGGCGGCGATCAGCCGACGGCCGGCTTCGGCCCGCGCGCCCTTCAGTTCGCCGTCGGCCAGCAGGCCCCGCTCGGCCAGGTCGTCGATCTCGGACAGTTGCCGCCGGTGCACGGCCAGGCTGGCGTCATCGCCGCCCCCCGCGCCCATGGCCAGGGACGCCCGCGCGGCGCCGCGCAGCATCAGGGCTGCGACGACGGCCGACAGTCCCGCCGCGGCGATCCAGAAAGCGATCATGAAGCGCGTTTACCGGGGATTGCGCACGGCCGTAAGCGAAAAAAGCGCTTAAGGGCGGCCGCGCGTCCAGGTTGGGCTTAGGCGGCCGCCGCCATCGCCGCGGCCGCGCGGCGGCGGACGATCTCGGCGGTCTTGTCGTCGCGACTGTAGGCGATGTAGCCGGCGGCCAGGTCGACATAGAGGCGCGCCAGTCCCTGGTCGCCGCCGTCGCCCGTGCGGACGACGTGCAGGATGTCCTCGATATACTGGTCCAGGCGGCTGTTGAGCTTTTCCAGAACCTTGGCCCGGCTCGCGCCGTAGCCGCTCTGCGCGGCGCAGCCGCGGATATCGGCGATAAACGCCAACACCGCCGTCAGGCGCCGGGTCTGGGCCGCGTCGGGCTCGGCGGTCAGTTGCGGAACGCCCTTGCCCTTCTTGCCGCCGAGGATCGAGATCGGCCGCAGCGGCAAGGCCGCCGTCAGTTCCTTCTCGGCGGAATTCATCCGGTTCTCGACGGCCTGGGCGATGCCCTGCTTGTACTTGGCGATCCGCCGGCCCCACGGCCCGTCCTTGTTCAGGGCCACCGACTGCTCGACCTCGGTGATCTCCTGCGAGACCCTGTGGGCGGCGGCGGCGGCCTTGCGGCCCTCGGCCTCGCCCTTGCCGGCGTCGAAGCCCTGGATGAAGGCGATGTTCGTCTCGATGTCGGCGAGAATCCGCTCACCGAACACGCCGACCTCCGACGAGGCCCAGAACTTGTCGCTGGGCCGATCCATGACCGCCGAGATCACCCGCAGGATCCGCCAGGTGTCCGGCAGGTGCGCGGCCAGCATCTCGAACAGCAGCGGCCCGGCGTCGGGGCGGATGTCGCAGGCGTCGTTATAGGCCAGGCGGGCGGAGGAGGCGCGCTCCTCGCTCATCTTGCTGACCCATTCCGAAAGCTTGGGCAGGGCCGAGCGGACGATCATCGACAGCTCCAGGCACGAGGCCAGTTCGTCGATGTCGCAGATCGCGTCCAACGCCACGAAGCCCGGCGCGGTTTGAGCGCGCACGCCGCGGGCGGCGATCTTGCAGAGTTCGTTGAAAACCTCGGGCGGACCTTGCTCGAGATCCCAGGGATTACACCGCGCGGCGGCTTCCTCGACCTTCTTGGGGGACTCCGCCCTCAGGGCCGCCCACAGCAGGGTCAGGGTGCGGGGCGGGAACGAGGTTTGGCCGGTGTCTTGGTTGACGCACAGCGGGACGATCGGGGCCAGGACGCTGTTGCGCACATAGCGGGCGGCGGTCTCGTCCTCGACCAGCCGGCGCACGGCCGCCAGGGCGCCCTCGCCCCCGGCCGGACCGGACAGGGCGAGCTCCAGGCTGCGCAGCGCGGCGTCGGGGGCGGTTTCCACCAGCTTCCGAACCATGAGCAACTTGTTGGCGGCGACCCCGGCCATAACCCCCCGCAGGAACGGCCCAACCCGGGCCGCGTCAACCATGTTGCCAACGAGGTTAAGACTTTCCGAAACCATATGTTTTTGACGTTCGGGGAACAGCGTCAAACGGTCGCTGGGGGTAGGGAACCGGTTACCGCCCAAGTGATTGAAATGTTGGGTTGTGATGTGCGCGATGTGAGGTTGAGAGCCTCGAATCACTCTTTCCTCCCCCGTGAAACGGGGGAGGTGGCGCGTCGCTAGCAGCGACGTGACGGAGGGGGCGTCCTGGCCGTTCCGAATGCGAATACGCCGGACGGCTAAAGCTAGGGGTGTCGCCGGACGCCCCCTCCGTCACGATGCGTATTCGCATCGCGCCACCTCCCCCGCGATGCGGGTGAGGAGAAGGGGTCGCCCTACCCCTCCGAGCGCGGCAACACCAGGGTCACCCGCAGGCCGCCCAGCGGCGAGGCGCCCAGGGTCACCGAGCCGCCATAGGCCCGCGCCAGCTCATCCACGATCGACAGGCCCAGGCCCGAGCCCGGCGTGTGCTCGTCCATCCGCTGACCGCGCTTCAACGCGTCCGACCAGCGATCGGGCGGCAGGCCAGGACCATCGTCATCGACCGTAAGCGTCATCTGTTCGGGCGAGATGGCCACCGCCACGGCCTTCACCTTGCCCTTGCACCACTTGCCGGCGTTTTCCATGACGTTGCCGGCCAGCTCCATGAAGTCCTGGCGCTCGCCCTGGAAGCACAGGGTCTCCGGGCAGCGCCAGTCGATCTCGACGCCCCGACCGTCCGACTTGTCCTGGAAGATCCGCTCCAGGGTCACGGCCAGCTCGTCCATGATCGGCTCGACCGGCGTGCGTTCGCCCGAGGTCTGGGAGCGGGCGGCGGCGCGGGCCCGGCGCAGATGGTGATCGACCTGCTCGCGCATGGTGGCGGCCTGGCGCTCGACCACCTCGGCCAGACTGCCCGGCTGCTGGCTGGCCTCGGTCAGCATCACCGACAGCGGGGTCTTCAGGGCGTGGGCCAGGTTGCCGACATGGGTGCGCTGGCGCTCGACGACTTCCTGGTTGTGGGCCAGCAGGGCGTTCAGCTCGACGGCCAGCGGCGCCAGCTCCTCGGGATAGATCCCTTCCAGCTTCTCGGCCTTGCCGCGCCGCACCGAGGCCACCTCGCGGCGCAGGCGGAACATTGGCAGCAGGCCGACCCGCACCTGCACGACCACCGCGGCGATCAAGCCGCCGCCCAGGATGACCAGGGCCAGGGCCGTGATGCGGGCGAAGCGGGCGGCGTCGGCGTCGATCGGCGAGCGGTCTTCGGCGGCGATGAACACCACCGGCCGCCCATAGCCCGGCAGCCGGGCCAGGATGGCGGCGGCGCGAAGAGGTCTGTTCTGAGGGCCTTTGAGGTCGAAATAGAGGGTCTTGCCCGGCTCGGCCGTCAACCGCTCGGACTGCTCGACCGGGATCATCAGGTCGCTGTCGAACAGCGACCGCGAGCGCTCGACGACGTTCAGGCCCCCGGCCCCGGCCGGCTGGTCGAAGATCGTCCAGTAGCGACCGGAATAGGCGCGGGTGGCGCGGATGTCGGTCAGCACGGGGGCCTTCAGCACCCCCTCCTCGACCGTCGAGCCGGCATAGAGGTCGTCGGTCAGCACGGCCAGGGACTGGTCGAACCGGCGGATCGCCGCGTCGCGGAATTGGGCGGTCAGGAACACCCCCGCCACCAGCAGCACCACCAGGTTCCAGGCCGTGGCCAGCAGCACCAGCCGCCGGACCAGCGAACGCTTGCTGAGGTCCCACATCGTTTAGCGGGCCCCGCAAGTTGCTTTGCAGCGCGCCCTTTGCGCGAAACCGCTCACACTTTCGCGGGACGCGCTGGCGATCACTCGGTCGTCTCGCCTTCCAGCGGCGTCAGGCGATAGCCCAGGCCCCGCACGGTCTCGATGCGCTCGGAGCCCAGCTTCTTGCGCAGGCGGCCGATGAACACCTCGATGGTGTTGCTGTCGCGGTCGAAGTCTTGGTCGTACAGGTGCTCGACCAGCTCGGTGCGGCCGATCACCCGGCCTTGGTGCATGATCATGTAGTGCAGCAGGCGGTATTCCAGCGAGGTCAGGCGCAGGGGCTCGCCGTTGACGCTGGCCCGGGCGGCGCGCGGGTCCAGGCGCAGGCCGCCGCACGACAGGCTGGGCGAGGCGTGGCCGGCCGAGCGACGCAACAGGGCGCGCAGGCGGGCCAGCAGCTCCTCGGTGTGGAAGGGCTTGGTCAGGTAGTCGTCGGCGCCGGCGTCGAAGCCCGCGACCTTCTCGTTCCACGAGCCGCGCGCGGTGAGGATCAGCACCGGGGTGGCGACACTGCCGCGCCGCCAGCGCTCCAGCACCGACACGCCGTCGACCTTGGGCAGGCCCAGGTCCAGCACCACGGCGTCGTAGGGCTCGTTCTCGCCCAGGAACTGGGCCTCCTCGCCGTCGGCGGCGTGGTCGACGGCGTAGCCCGCGTCGCCCAGGGCCAGCTTCAGCTGGCGCGACAGGTCGGGATCGTCTTCGACAAGCAGGATACGCATGAGAGGACCTTTATTGTCGCTTGATGTCGCTTAGTTGGCGCTGAGGATCTGGCCGGTCCGGGCGTCGACGATGAAGTCGATGCGGCGGCCGTCGGTGGTGGCCCAGCGGACGCGATAGTTGGAGCCTTCCAGGCCGGCGTCCAGCACGCGGCCCGGCGTGCGACGGCTGATCTGCTCGATCACCCGGCTCAGCGGCACCAGCTGGCCCGATTGCACGCCGCCACGCGCCTGGTCCTGCCGGGCGCGCCAGTCGGCGCCCAGCGAGTCCGGACCGCGCTGCGCGGACGCCACGCCCGGGAGGGCGGAGGCGGCCAGAACGGCGGCGAAGAGGAAATGGATCGGCTTCATGGGCTCCGGTTTAGAGCGTGGCGGCTGAATAGAGGCTGAACACCGCCGTTATGGACGGGTCGCGACGTTCTGTCACGGATTCGGCGCGCGACATCGCCCCCTTGCGCCACAACGGCTTCGATCGTGTCGGATATCCCGGGGACGGAACGATCACGACGCCCTTGTCAGCCTGAACGCCCGCCCATAGCCTGCAATCGTCGCGTGCAGGTCGTCGGCGGATCGCCTCGCCGCCCGGAGCGACCAGAAGGCGTCCTTTGGGGGGATCAGCATGCGGCCGTTTCGGACTCTTCAGCGCCTGGCCTTGGCTTGCGCGCTGGCCCTGGGCCTCTCCACCAGCGCCGGCGCCCGCGCCGACACCCCGCCGCCCAGCGCCACGCCCGCCACGACCGACGGCGTGATCCAGGCAATCGGCGTCGAGCCCTCGAAACTGGGCGCCAATTCCAACCAGCTGACCTTCCTGCCCGACGGCGCCGCCGGCCCCGTGGCCCTGACCGTGGACCGGCCCGCCGACAAGCAGGCCCTGGACCTGGGCGCCCGGCCTAGCGACCGGATCTGGCTGACGGTGGACGACCCGCTCGATCCCGAGCATGTCGTCCAGATCACCCGCATCGCCCGGCCCGTCCCGACGCCGCAACGGATCATCGCCCTGGTCGGCGCCTTCGCGGTGATCGCCGCCCTGGCGGCGCTCGCCACCTCGGGCAAGCCGTGGCGGTTCCTGGTCGGCGACGACAACCGCCTGAGCAATTCCCAGACCCAACTGGTGCTGTGGTTCGGCGTGGCCGCGGTCGTCTATGGCGCCGCCCTGATCCTGCGCGCCTGGTTCCTGGGATGGGATTTCATGGGCGGCATCTCGATGACCACCAACGTCCTGGCCATGACCGGCCTTTCCGGCCTGTCGTTCGGCGCCGCCAAGATAGTGGCCGTCCAGAAGGGCCCCACGGTCCCCGCGCCGACGGATACGCCGGCCGCGCCGGTGAAGCCCAGGTTCACCGACCTCTTCCTCAACGACTATGGCGACGCCGACCTGGGCGACTTCCAGATGATCCTGATCAGCCTGGCCGCGGCCATCATCTTCGCCTGCGCCAGCTGGCGGTTCCTGACCCTGCTCGACATCGTCCAGACGACAACCCTCCCCGACATCGACACCGCCCTGCTGGGCAGCTTCGGCGTGGGGCAAGGGGCCTATCTGATCAAGAAGGCCGCGTTGCCGGCGGGGGTGGGGTGAGGGGAGACGACTATCCAAGACTTCTCGACGCTTCCCCTGTCAGATAGTCAGTAATCGCCATCATGGAGTGGGGCAGAAGCGAAAGCCATGCGCATTTATCGGCGTCCAGCCCAGGTAAAGGCCTTGCTGACAGCACTTTAACGGCGGAAGTGTTGAGCCGGTGACACAGGCGACCATCGCGCCCGTGACGAGCGCTCTGGGCGGCTAAAAAGGTAAGATTCGCTGACTATCAAAAAAGCCCGTCGCCGGCAGGCAACGGGCTCATTTTTGTCGCAATTAGGCGGCCGCACTAGTCCGATGATCAACTTTAATCATACGGCCACCGGCACCGTTGAACGCGATTACTTCAGCTGCACAGCTTGGCTCCAGACGAGCCTCGAATTGCCGCAGCCGTGCGTAGAGTTGCTCATCGATAGCATCACTATCAATGTCTAATCCGCTAGCGAACTGCGATTGAGCGTCCTCTACAACGACGTGTAGCGCGCTTAAGGCACCGTACTTGGCCGCCAGCGCCGCTCCGCCTTCACCCTCGGCGCTATCCCACGCTGTGTCGAACAGTGTCCGCAGTAACGCTTCAGGCGCTTGCAGTTCCGGCCATGTCAAAAGATTGCTTTCGCGCAGTTCATTGGGCGTCAATGCTGGTCGGTAGACGAGCCCGAGCCAACGGGCGTCTTCCCAGCAACACTCCACTAAAAACCCCAGACGAATGACCGGGGCATTCGCGCGCATGAGGTTCGTCCGAAACTCGATGCGCGACACAGCCGTTTTGGCTTCTTGCATCGCCAACATCCTTAATTTGCCAGCAAAGCCGGGAGGGCCTGCCGACGAGCATTGAGGAGGCTCAGGATCGCATCCTGTTCCTCCGCAGTTAAAATAACATCAAGCCTACGCACTATCGAGACGATGGTTCCGAAATCCATCGCCTGGATTTTGTGCACGACATCGTGGCGCACATCGGGCGCAGCATGATCGTGCGCGCTCCCATAGCCGATGCCTGCCGGGATCGCCAGCGGATTCCCGTGGCTGGCGTGGCCAAGTGAATAGGAGTGATCAATGGCTACGAGCTTGATCACGTCGCCATCGATCTGAAATAAGAGGTTTGAGGATGACCATTGTGGTCTGTGTCGGCAATCCATGTCCAGAAAACACGCAGAGCCTCAAGAGCAGGGGCCGCAGTTTCTCGGAACGCCTCTCCTCCATCGCCCCATCCACGAGTTGACGGCAAACTGACAAGAGAAAGAGCGCGATAATCCGGCCACACGCCACAAGGCGATTTGACCAACATTGGCGCAACAGGGAGCGACAAAAGATAGGCAAGATCTGACGCGATCTTTTCGTGCGCGACAACGAGATTGGCCGGCATGCCTGGGCGCGGTTTTGTGAAACCGAGACGATCGCCATCAAACTGGACCAAACAAGCGCCGTCCGCCGAAGGCGTGAACGGGCCTTGCTGAGTCATTTGAACAGGCTGGACCGGTCGCTGGTACCATCGCTCCGCGTAGCCCTCCACTTCAGCATCAAAGAAACGATACAAAGCGCCCCCGCGCGATTTTCTCTATCGAATTAGCCGCTGGATTCGACCATCACGCAACCTTTAAGTTTCACAGCGTGAAAAGCTCGCGCCAATCCTACCGCCGCTTCGGCGAATACGGCCGGTCCTTGCGCCACGCCTCCGCGAACTTCTCTAGCTCGGGGTCGGGCGCGTCCGGCAACGTCACCACCAGCCGCGCGAACAGGTCGCCGCGCACGCCCTTGGCGTCGGCCAGGCCGCGGCCCTTGAGCCGCAGCTTGGCGCCGGTGTTGGAGCCCTTGGGCACGGTCAGGGTGACCGGGCCGTCCGGCGTGGGGGCCTCGACCTTGCCGCCCAGCACCGCGTCGGGCACCGAGACCGGCAGGTCCATGACCAGGGCGCCGTTCTCGGGGCGATAGATCGGGTGCGGCTTGATGGCCAGTTCGATCAGGGCGTCGCCCTGCCCGCCGCGACCCGGGCTGCCCTGGCCCTTGAGGCGCAGGGTCTGGCCTTCCTGAGCGCCGGTCGGGATGGTGACGTCGATCGTGCGGCCGTCCGAGAAGGCCACGCGTTTCTTGCCGCCCTTGATCGCCTCTTCCAGGTCGATGTCGAGCCGGGCGCGCACGTCCGCGCCCTTGGGCGAGAACCCGCCGCCGCCGCCGAAGCCGCCGCTACCGGCCCCCGTGCCGCGATTGCGGCCCAGGATGTCGCCGAACAGGTCGTTGAGGTCGATCTCCGGCCCCTCGCCCGCGCCACCGCGCTGGAAGCCGCCGCCGCCGCGACTGAACCCGCCGCCGAACGGCGAGCCGCCCGCGCCGCCGCCGAA
>FTJN01001066.1_pt3 | contig 14850 bp, 17 predicted proteins | sample 1658361 | NCBI WGS metagenome assembly FTJN01 (sample SAMEA3914819, study PRJEB12502) | metagenome | biome: forest; material: soil | place: Canada | collected 2010-06-26 | depth 0.3 m | reverse complement strand
GTCCGCCCCCATAGGGGGCGGAGGACGCGCGCTCAACGCTCCTCTTCCCCCTATGGGGGAAGACGATCGCGAAGCGATCCGTAGGGGGCAAGTGGCCGGGTCAACCCCGCGCGTAATAGCCCAGGTCAGCCGTATGCCCGCCGTGATCGTGCGCCTCGAACGCCACCGCCTTGCTGTCCATCACCGTCTTGAACGCCGTCTTGAACGCGGCCATCTCCGCCGGCGTGCCCACCGACACCCGCACGGCGTTGGGCCAGATGGGCCAAGTGCGGCCGATATAGACGCCATTGGCCTTCATCGCCGCGATCACCGCCTTGCCGTCGCGGCCGGTGTCGATCATGAAGCAGTTGGTCTCGGGCGCGCCGATGACCTTGTAATGGTTGGCTTTCAGCCAGGCGAGCGTGTCGCGGCGGGTGTCGCCGATGATCTTCTTGCGCTCGGCGACCAGGCCCTTGTCCTCCAGCGAGGCCCGGGCGGCGGCCGAGCCGGTGATCGGCATGGCGTTCTGGCCGAACGGCGCCAGCTTGGCCAGCAGGTCGGGCCGGGCCACCGCGAAGCCGCAGCGAATGCCGGCCATGCCGTAGATCTTGGAGAAGGTCCGCAGCACGATCAGGTCCTTGCCGGCCGCCACCAGGTCCAGCGTGTCCTGAGCGTCGGACAGGTGGATATAGGCCTCGTCGACCAGCAGGATCGACCCGGCGGGCTTGTTGTCCAGGGCCCAGGCGATGTCCTGCTTGGTGGTGGTCGTGCCGGTCGGGTTGTTCGGGTTACAAATGTAGATGACGCCGGCGTTCGGATCGGCGGCGACCATCGCCTTGACGTCGTGACCGTAGTCGGCGGCCAGCGGCACCTTGACGATCTTGGCCTTGCTGGTCATGGCCGCGTACATGCCCGCCTCGTAGGACGGATCGGCGGTCACGAAGCTGCGGCTGGGCGAGGTGAAGGCCAGGACGCTGTAGTGCAGGGGCTCGGACGAGCCGGCATAGACCGCCACGTTCTCCACCTTCAGCCCGTTCTGGGCGGCGAAGGTGATGGCCAGCATCTCGGTCTCGCCATTCAGGTCGTAGCGGCCGCCCAGCGGCGCCACCCGGGCGATCGCATCACAGGCCGCCTTGGACGGGCCCAGCGGGTTTTCGTTGGCGTTGATCAGCACCGCGCCGGGCGGCGGGACGTGGGGGCCTTGACCGTGCAGGGCCATGCCGGACGGGGGCGCCGCCGTCTGGGCCGCGCGGGCCAGGGCGGCCTCGGACAGGATCGGCGTCGCGGCGGCCAGCGCCGCGGCGCCCAGGAAGAAGCGGCGCCCGATGGCCGACGGGTTCGACTGAGGCGTATCCATGGTGGTCTCCGCTTGTTCTTGAGCCCACCTGACGGGGCGGCGGCCCACCACAAGCCCTGGCGCCGTCGAGGGCAAGGGTGGGCGTGCACGCCAGGCCCGCTTGCCCGCCGCTTGAGCAGGGATCGCCGCGCCGAAGGTCGCCAAATCGGCGTCTGCTCGCCGCGTGGCGCGCGGGGGTTGCCGTGAAGCTTTTATTCTACTTGACCGCGCATGGTCGCGGGCGGACCCTGCCCGCCGCTCTTCCTCACGATAAGGGTCGTCTGGAGTGATACGGGATCTGGGCAGGGTTGGGGGCGGCCGGGCCGGACGCCATGCGGAACGCTGGGTCGGCGGGATTGTCGCGTGCCTGCTCCTGGCGATCGCGGGGCCGGCGACGGCCCGCCAAGCGGCGGCGACCACGCCCGCCGTCCAGACCCCCGCTGTCCAGACCTACGCCGAATGCACGCGAGCCTATGCCGCGCGCCGGGACGTCGCGAGCTATTGCCGGCGTCTGTTCCCGGCGCCGGCGGCCGTGACCTCCTACGACACCTGCGTCCAGGCCACGGGGCGCACGGCCGAGGCGCGCCGGCTCTGCGCCCAGCGCTATCCCGACACCGCGCCCAAGCCCGCCGAACCGGTCGACATCACCCCGCAGCTGAACAAGCTGATCGACAGCTGGGTCAACCAGCCCAAGCCGCCCGCCAAGCCGCCGGCCGACCCTCTGGCGGTGATCCCCGGGATCCAGGCGGCCTGCGCCCCATGGGCCGACGACGCCCAGCGCTGGCTGCGGTGCGCGGCCGAGGGGTGGCGCGAGACCGGGCTGCGCGGCCAGCCGCCGCTGGCCCTGCAGACGCCCCCGACCCCGCCGGTGATCGACAAGCCTTCGGTCCCTCAGGCGCCCGTCGACCAGGTCCCGGTCAAGCCGCCGCCTGTCCGGCCTGACCCGCCGCCAATCGCCAAGCCCCCGGCTCCGGAGCTGCCCGTGGTGGCCCAGTCGGACCCGCCCGTCGATGTCGCGCCGCCGGCCGTCAAGCCGGAACCCCCGCCGACGCCCGTGCCCAGCCCGCCCAAGCTTGTCGATCCGGCCTTGCCGCCTCGGCCCGCGCCGCCGTCCGTCCCGCTCTGGGCCTGGCTGCTGGCCGCCGTGGTCGCCCTGGTCGCGGCGGGGGCGGGCGGGTTTGGCCTGTCGCGTTGGCTATCCAAGGCCAAGCCCGCCTCGCCGCGTCAGGCCAAGATCGAGGCCGCGCCCTGCGCGCCGACGGAGATCGCCTTGGTCGCCGACCCGGGCGTGGTGACGCTGACCCCGGACGGCCCGCCCCGCGCGGGCATGGCCGTGTCGATGCGGGTCGCGCTCGACGTCGAGGGCGACGCCGACGCGGTGCGGCTGGACTATCCCTCGCTGGAGACAGCGCCATGACCGACACCGCCGCCGAGGCGACGCCCGCGTCCGCCGGCACGACCTGGCGCCTGCTGTTCGCCGAGGCCGGCGGCGACGATCCGCTGGAGGACTGCAAGGACGCCCCGCCCCTGGCCGAGGCGATCTCGCAGGCGGCCAAGGGCTTTCCCAGCGCCTGCTGGGACGACGTCCAGGGCGGATGCCGGCGCGAGGTCGACAAGCTGATGGACCTGTCGGTCGAGCGGGTGCTGTTCGACGGCTGGATGAAGCTGGAGCGCTTCAAGAAATGCGTCGAGGAGTCCAAGGCCCATCCCGAGGACGCGTTCTTCCAGGATCTCGACGACCACAAGATCGCCTCCACCCACAAGCCCCGGATCGAGCTGCGCTATGGCGCGGTCAAGGTGGCGGATCTGGATTTCGAGATGGAGCTGGCCCTCAAGATCAAGGGCGTGCGGCTGGAGATCCGGGGCGGCAAGGTGGTCCGCGCCACCGCCGGGATCTGCGCCGCCAACGCCAAGCTTTCGCTGCACGAGCATGTGCTGCTTGAGCGCGGCACCCCGGATTTCCCGGCCCCGGCCAGCATCCGCTTCGGCTGAAGCTTCCATCGACAGGGCGCGCGGCAAGCGGCTAGGAGAGGGGCTCTGCTCCTGGAGAACCTCGCATGCCCGCCGACGCTCCCCTCGTCATCGGTCTCGTCGCCCACGACGACAAGAAGGCCGCCCTGGTTGACTGGGCGGTGGCGCATCGCGATTTCCTGGCCCGTCACAAGCTCTACGCCACGGGCACCACTGGCGGGCGGATCCTGCAGGCCTTGCCGGACCTGGATCTCACGCGCTTCAAGAGCGGACCGCTGGGCGGCGACCAACAGCTGGGCGCGCTGCTGGCCGAGGGCCTGCTGGACATGCTGGTGTTCTTCGTCGACCCGCTGTCGCCCCAGCCGCACGACGTCGACGTCAAGGCGCTGATCCGCATGGCGACCCTGGCCGACATCCCCTTCGCCTGTAATCCGGCCACGGCCGACCTGATCGTGGCGGGGCGTTAGGGTGAAGCCCGCCCTGGCCGCTCTTTGTCTGGCCGCCTTCCTTCCAAGCTGTTCGCCGTCGCCGCCGGGCTTTCCGCGCGGACGGCTGAGCCATGTCTGGATGTCTCGCGAGCCCTGCTACGGGCCTTGTCCCGTCTACACGATCGAAATCCTGGACGGCGGGCGCGTGATCTATAACGGCCGGGATTCAGTGGCGGTAGTTGGCCGCCATGAGGGGCGTGCGTCGCGCGAGCAGATGGCGGTGTTGCTGGCCGCTGTGAAGGCGGCGGATTTCTATCGGCTGGAAGATGAGTACTACGGCACAGTCATTCACTCGGTTACGCGGCGGATCCGGATCACCGTGGGCGAAACCACCCGTAAGGTTTCCGAGCATTCGGGGGATGCGGGGGGCGGAATGCCCAAGGCCGTCTTAGCCTTGGAAGCGGCGATCGACGAGGCCGCTGGCACGCGGCGTTGGGTCAAGGGCGATCCGTCGACCCTGCCGGCCTTGAAGGCCGAGGGCTTCGACTTCGGATCGGAACAGGCTGGCGAGACGGTACGCGAATCCCTGATGGACGGACCGCAGGATCTTCTGCTGGTGCTGATCGAGAACGGGGCGCTGAAGGGCCAGACCAATAAGGACTTCGCCCTGCGGATGGCGGCGATGTGTCGGCGGAGCGCGCTCATCGGGCCTCTGCTCAAGGCGGGCGCCCACGTCGATTCACGAGACGACGGCGGCAGGACGGCGCTTTTCGGCGCCGCGAGTCACGACCATGTCTATTGCGATCAGGCGGGCGACGGCGTCGCGACCCTGCGCGCCCTGCTGATGGCCGGAGCGAACCTGCGGGCGAGGGACATCTATGGCGCGACGCCTCTGCAGGCTGCGGAAAACACCACGATCGCGAACCTGTTGATCGAAGCCGGTGCCGCCGAACGACCCTAGCCCGGAAACTTCAGCAGGTTGGGCCTGGGAATTGCGGCCTTGAACGTTCCGCGGGTCTTGGCGGTGTCGAGTCCGAAATCGGCCCAGGCCTTCAGGAAACCGGCGGCGGGCGTGGCGTCGGTCAGTGGCGACAGGACCAACACCGGTCGGGCGGCCAGCAGCTTGCGGGCGGCGGCCCAGGCCTCGGGCTCGGCGGTCGCATAGGCGCCGTCGCTGGCGACCAACTCGGCGGCCAGGTTCGGATCGCCGAAGTGCAAGGTCACCGCCGTCGAGACGGGCAGGTCGGCCAGGGCCGTGAGGGCGTCGATCACCCCGGTCAGCACCATCTTGGCGCCGGTCACCCGCCGCTCGCCGCCGGCCGCGCCGGCCAGGGTCCCGTCGGCGTTGCGGCGCACGTGGGCCCAGCCGCCATAGCCGGGATCGGGTTTGCAGAGGGCGGCGGTCCAGAGGTCGATCGAGACGGTCATGGCGCTTTGTTTAGGTCGCTCGCCCGGATCTGGCCAGAGGTGGCGGCATCATGACGAACGGCGTTCTTCGAGGCATGCTCGCGCTCCATCCACCGAGTCGGAGCCTGGCATGCCGGATCTTGTCCTCGCCATCCTGCACCACCTGCTGATCCTGTCGCTGGCGGGTTTGCTGTCCGTCGAGATCGCCCTGGTCCGGCCGGGCGTGAGCGGGGCGAAGCTCAAGGACCTGGGGGCCATCGACGCCGCCTACGGCGCGACGGCGGGACTGATCCTGGTGGTCGGGTTCTCGCGGGTGTTTCTCGGCGCCAAGGGCTCGGCCTTCTACCTGGAGAACCCGGTGTTCTGGGCCAAGATCGCCGCGTTCGCGGTGGTCGGGCTGCTGTCGATCCCGCCGACCCTCGCCATCCTGAAATGGCGCAAGCAGGCCAAGGCCGATCCGGCCTTCACGCCGCCGGCCGCCGAGGTGGCCCGGACGCGGCGGGTGCTGGTGCTGGAGTTGGCGGTCTTCGCCCTGATCCCGATCTTCGCCGCCGCCATGGCGCGTGGCTACGGACTTTAAGTCGCCTCTAGACGGGGCGGAAGGGCGGGGCGCGTGAAGCTGGGCCGGAACGAAGTGTAAACCCGATCTTAAAATTGATGGTTAACGTCATTTTCACTTCGGTGAACAATGTTCTAATTTGCGCGCCGGCGTCAGTTTTCCCGCAAGGATCCACCAAGCAAGAACTGTGCCAAATCGGTGCGAAAACAGGGGTTTGGGCGGTTTTTGGAACGAAGTGTAAACACGCTCCAAATATTTATGGTTAACGCCATCTTAAGGTCGGTTAACGGCTTGTTAAACGCGTTGGCTCCGGCTTTGCTACTCGAGCGTTGAACCCTTGCCGGACGTCCCGGCGTGGGACGTTCCGTGTGCGGAGTACGCAGCGATGTTCGATTTCGGTCGTGATCTGAAGAGGCTCTTTGGAGTCGACTCCGGGGCCCCCGCGAGGGCCGCGGCGCATCGCGACGGCCTGACCGGCGGCGACACCTCTCTGCTGGAGCTGTTGGATCTGCGCCTGCTGGTCAACGAGGCCCGCTCGGCCGACGTGGCCGCCGGCCGCATCGGGGCCAAGGATCGCGGCCACCGCCTGCTGGAAGCCGCGGTTGTCTGGCGCGAACTGGCCCGCCGCTCGGGCGACGCCGCCGCTCTTCGTAAAGGCGCGGCCCAGGCCGAGGCCGCCGCCAAGGTCTTCGAAGCCGAACACAAGCATGAAAGCCTGGCCGCCGCCCGCTGCGAGCAGGCGACCCTGGCCGTGCTGGGCGCCGACCTGTTCGGCGACGAAGGTCTGCACGCCGCCGCCGGCGCCACCCTGACCCTGGCCAAGACCGCGCCGGGCCACCGCTGCGCCATGGCCGAGGCCCTGCTGGCCGGGCTGGAAGGCCGCGTGGCCCTGGGCGAGAACGACATCGACCGCGCCCTGGCCGCCGCTCAGGCTTTTGAAGCGCCCCTGCGCGGCCTAGCCGCCGCGCGTCGCGTCAAGGGCGGGGCTTCGCGCCTGCTGCTGGCCGACCAGCGCGCCGCTCGGGTGGAACTGCTGCTGTCCTGCGCCGCCCGCCTGAAGGACCGCGCCCTGACCGAGGTGGCGCTGAGCGAGGCCAAGGCGGCCGAGGCGGCGCTGGATCCCGATTTCGAACCCTTGGCCTGGTCGCGACTGGAGTCCCTGCGCGGCACGGCCCTGGTGCAGCTGGGCGAGCTGGACGGCGAGATCAACCACATCGCCGACGGCGTCGAGGCCTTGGCCCAGGCGCTGGAGCCGGTCACCGCCGATCACAGCCCGATGGACTGGGCCCGCGCCCAGGCCGCGCTCGGCGCCGGCCTGCAGGCCATGGGCGAGGCCACGACATCGGAGCGTTGCTTCGAGCGGGCGGTCACCTGCTACGACCGCGCCTCGCACATTCTCAAGACCCAGCCGGCCCTGGCCCTGCGCGCCGTGGTCGCCAACAACCGCGCCCTCAGCCTGGCCCGCTGCGCCGAGTTGACCGCCGACCTGGCGGTGCTGGACGCCGCGGAAATGGCCTTCAAGGCCGAGCTGACCTCGACGCCGGGCCGACGCGACCCGGCCGCCTGGGCCGTCACCCAGATGAACCTGGCCCGGCTCTACGAGGCCCGGGTCGAGATCACCGGCCGCGACGACGGCCGGCTGGACCGCGCGGCGATGGCTCTGGCCAGCGCCTTCGACGTGTTCGCCGAACTGGGCCTGCGGTCTCTGACCGATCTGGCGGCTCAGGGGTTGCAAAGGGTCAAGCAGGCGCACCCCGCCTGACCCAAAATGAAACCGGCCGGCCTCCCTGGGGCCGGACCCAAGAAACAGTAGGGAAGACCCCGTGATTGCTTCGTTGCTCGTCGCCGCCGCCGTTTCCATCGTTCCGACCCCGATCGCCCAAGTGACGGGTGGGGCCGGCGTTCAACAGGTCAAGGACACCCAGCCGCAGATCGCCGAAGCCATGCTCAGCTGCATGGTCAAGCGCGACGGCGGCCTGACGGCCTGCTCGGTGCAGAGCGAGTATCCCGCTCAGATGGGCGTGGGCCAGGCGGCCCTGTCGATGGCCTCGCAATTCCAGGTCGACCTGATGGGCCCCGACGGCAAGAGCCGCGCCGGCTCGTTCATCGACGTGCCGGTCCGCATCCGCATCCGCTAGTCCGACACTCGACCCAGAACGCGACGTGGCCTAGCTTGGCGCGCGTGGCGTCGAGGGGGCGGTGATGGACGAGCGTTTCGGGGACTTGGACGTCTCACGGGTCATCTATCTCGTCCTCTATCTGTTCATCGTCATCATGGGCCTGCGTGGCATGCCGTCGGCGGTTCGCCGACGCGCCGAGGCGCCGCGCTGCAAGGCTTGCGAGGCGCCGGTCGGGCCGGACGCCGCGCCGCGTGGACCGTGGGGCGGCTGGACCTGCGCCAACTGTGGGGCGGGTGTCGATCCGGTGGTCGAACCCGAGCCCCGGACCGGCCTGAGGGGCTGGATGGACCTGCATCCCTGGGCGGTGCACGGCGCGATCTGGGCGGGTCTCGTCTGGATCCTGCTGGCGGGCCGCGCGGGGTGGCTGCACGAGCCGATGCCGAGCCCGCCGACCTTTCCGCTGACCATCATCGCCGGCCTGGGCGTGGGTTGGCTGCTGACCTTGACCGTGGGGCGACGCGGCTAGGCCATCACCAGCGCTCGGGCGGCGCGCGGTCCTCGCTCGGCGGAGGCGGAGGATCGTACCGGTCTTGGTCGCGATCCCGTTCGCGGGCCTCTTCCCAGCGTTCGCGGTCGCGCCGGGCCAGGCGCTCGTCTTCCCATCGTTGGCGTTGAGCGTGCTCGAACCGGTCCTGTCGCCAGGCCGCCTCATCCTCCAACCGATCATCGACCGGCTCGGGCGGCGGCGCGAGGTCGTCCTCGCTGCTCGCCTGGGCGAGCTGGACCGGTGAAGGTCGCGGCCGGGCCGGGGGCGGGACGGCGCTTACGGACGGGGTGCGGACGAACAGGGCCTCGCGTCCCTTGGCCATGGCTTGAGCGGCTTGAGACAGGCCGACGTCCAGCGGGCTGGAGGGCGCCGCCGCCGTCTTCGGCGGCTCGACCACGCGAATGCGCAGGCCCGCGTCACCGACCTTTTCCAAAGGCGGCTCGGGCCTGACCAGGGCCGGCCAGACCGCCATGGCCAGGGCCGCCGTCGTCACGATCCCAGCCGCGGCGACGGAGACGGCCAGGGCCGTTTTCTTCTTGGACAGATCCACTAGGGCGCTCCGGACAGAGGCCCCTCGACGGGTAGGGAAACGGCGGGGTGAAGCGCCGGTTCCGGAGCGGGGTCTTAAGCCGCCGCGACGTCGCCGGTGGTGCGGCGCATGCGCCAGAAGCGGATGGTGCGCAGGGCCGCGTCGCGGGGCAGGGCGGCGTAGAGCTCGCCATAGCTCTTGGCCTTGCCCATGGCGTTGTCGTTCGGATCCAGGATCAGCAGGGCGAAGGTCAGGAACAGGGCGCGATCGAAGTCAGCCGCCTTGCAGACCACCGACAGGGCGTCCAGCTCGCGGCGCTCGATGATCTTGCGGGCGGTGTGGAAATCGATGTCGGCCAGCTCGGCCAGGGCCACCAGGAACTGGCTGGTCTTGTTGGCGCGCAGCATGCCGACCAGCGCCTGGGGCGTGATGGCCCCACGCGCCTTCATGGCCATGATCGTCTGGACCGCGTCGGCGTGGTCGGCCGGCAGGGCCCCGTCGCCGGCGGCGACCTTGTTGCGGCCGGCCTTCAGGGCCGCTTCCAGGATGGCCGGATCGACATTGGCGTTGCGCTCCATGATCCGATCGCGCAGGCGCGCCTCGGCCACGAAATACATCTCGTTGAGCAGGTCCATCGGCAGGGCCTGGCGGTCTATGACCGCCTCATGCAGGGCGGGATTGACCGCCGCGCGATCGACGGCCGCCTCGTGGGCCTGGCGCGACAGGACCGCGCCCTCGTTGCGCAGCAGCACGCCGAGGGTGGTGTCGTCGCCGCGCTCGACAATGGCGTCTGATACCACGCTCGGCACGACCGGGCGCTGCGAGATGGCGCGCAGGTGGTCCTGGCCCTGGGTGCGGGCCACGTGCAGCAGGTCGGCTTCGCTGAGTTGCGGCGCGCCTTGCAGGATGGGACGGGCGACGGCGATGCTGTCGCTGGCCAGGGCGCGGGTCAGGGTCGGCGGGGCGTTCGGGGCGTGGCCCAGGCGCTCGGCCAGCTCGATCTTGACGGCCTCTTCCATCTCACCGGCCAGTTGGCCCATCACGTCGTCGAACAGGCCCATCTCGACGTCGCCGTGGGTTTCGCCGGCGAAGAACAGGTCGGTGACGCCGCGCAGCAGTTCGCGACGACGCGAGCTGGAAGGCTCGTCGGCCAGGGCGATGAGATCGTGGAGACGCGACTGGATCAAAGGGCTTCGTTCCGGGTCTTGGCGCGACGGCTGGCGCTGTCGTCGTCCTGGTCGTCGTCGCCGGCCACGCCGGCGGCTAGCCAGTCGGCCGAGCCGTGGATCGGCGTGGCGTCCTTGGGCTCGGGCGGCGGTTCGCTGGTGGTGATCAGCACGCGGCTGTCGGGTCCCGGCGGCGGCGCGGCGTCGGGCGTCAGGCCATAGTCGCGATCGACCGAATAGTAGCGGGCGCTCGTCCCACCGGTGTTCGCGGCGACAGCCTGGCGGGGTGGCGGCGGCGCTGGCGGTTGGGGCGGCGGCGTCGTGGCCGCCGGCGCGACGCCCGAAACGCGCGCGCTGCGATAGCTGGACCAGTCCTTGACTGGGGCAGGAGCAGGGGCGGTCGTGGCGCTCGCCGTCGGCGCGGCGCGCGGGGTGGCGTACAGGCTTGTCGGCGGCGCGGCGGCCGGGGCGGGCGGCGGCGCGTAGGCGACGGGCGCGGGCGCCGCCTGGTAGCCGGCCCAGCCGGCCAGCGGCGCGGGGCGTGTCGGAACCGAGGCCATGAGCGCGGCGGCGGCGGTCGAAGCCTGGCGCTTGTTGCTCCAACCCAGCATCGGGCCGTCGTAGCGGGCGGCGGCCGCGGTGGTGGCCTGGCGCGGGGTGGTCGGGCCGTAGCGGCTCTCGCGCGCGCCCTCGGCGTACGCCGGGGCGGCGACGCTGATCAGCACGGTCAAGAGCAAGGTAAGACGCATGAACCGGTCCGGAGAGCGCGCGGAATTCCTCCGATCCATACGCAGGCGGGCTTAATCTTGGCCTAACAGGACCCCGATTTCCCGCCCGGTGTGCTCATGGTGCGGCTAGCGGCCGCGCCACCAGGCCAGAAGGCGGCGCTCGGCCAGGCTCATCAGGGCGTGCAGGGCCACGCCCAGCGCGGCCAGCACCGCCAGGGCGGCGAACACCCGGGCGGTCTGCAGGCGGTTGGAGGCCTCCAGGATCCGCCAGGCCAGGCCCTGGTTGCCGCCGGACCCCGCCACGAACTCGGCGACCACCGCCCCGACCACGGCCAGGCCGGCGGCGACCTTGTGGCCCTCCAGCAGGGCGGGCACGGCCGAGGGCAGACGCAGGCGCCACAGGCGCTGGATCCGGCGCGCGCCGTAGAGGTCGAACAGCCGTCCGAGATCCGGATCGACCGCCTTCAGCCCCGTCAGGGCGCCCGAGAAGATCGGGAAGAAGGCCGCCACGGCCGCCAGGGCGACGACGGCCCGCTGCGGATGCTCGATCCCGGCCCAGATGGTCATCAGCGGCCCGATGGCCACCAGCGGCGTCACCTGCAGGGTCACGGCCACGGGGCGCACGGCGTCCTCGATGGTCGGGTTGAGGCTGACCGCCAACGCCAGGCCGCAGGCCAGGACGCTGGCCAGAGCCAGGCCGATCAGGGCGGTCGACAGGGTGTTCCAGGCGCTGGCCAGCAGCAGCGGCCAGCCCTCGGCCAGCGCCGCGCCGATCGCCGAGGGGGCGGGCAGGAGGTAGACGGGGACGGCCAGGGCGCGGCAGGCGATTTCCCAGGCGGCCAGCAGCGCAATGATGAGCACCAGAGGGGCGACGACGCGCATCAAAGCCTCCCCCCGTGGGGGAGGGCTTGGTCAAAGGCGCTCATGCCGTGACCTTTCCAGCCAACAACCGCGACACCGCCTCGGCCGTCTCGCGGAACGCCGCCGTGGTGCGGAAACCGGCCGGGCGGACCACGGGACCGTCCACCGCCACCTCGCCGGCGATGCGGCCGGGACCGGGGCTCATCACCACCACGCGGGCGGCCATGTAGACGGCCTCCTCGACATTGTGGGTGACGAAGACCACGGCCGGCGACAGCTCGGCCGCCAGGGCCAGGACGTCGTCGGCCAGGGCCCGGCGAGTGATCTCGTCCAAGGCCGCGAACGGCTCGTCCAGCAGCAGCAGGCGGGGACGGGTAACCAGGGCGCGGGCCAGCGACGCGCGCATGGCCATGCCGCCCGACAGCTGGGCGGGGCGGGCGTTCTCGGCGCCCTTCAGCCCGACCTTGGCCAGGGCCTCGACGGCTTGGACGCGGGCCTCGGCCTTGGGCGTTCCCGCCAGTTCCAGCGGCAGGGCGACATTGGCCGCCGCGCTCAGCCACGGCGCCAAGGTGGGGGCCTGGAAGACGACCGATGTTTCGCCCTTGCCGGCGGCGCGGGTGACGGTCCCGCGCGTCGGAGCCTCAAGGCCCGCCAGCAGCCGCAGGGCCGTGGACTTGCCGCAGCCCGACGGCCCGACCAGGGCGACGATCTCGCCGGGCGCGAGGGCGAGGTCGACGGGGCCCAGGGCGCGGCCGCGTCCGGGGTAATCGACCTCAACCTGTCGGAGGGATGCGATCATGCGAACCCCCTCAGTCGCTTCGCGACAGCTCCCCCAGAGGGGGAGCATCTATAGGGCGTGACTTCGCCAAGACAGATCCTCCCCCTTTGGGGGAGGTGGCCCAAAGGGCCGGAGGGGGTCTTCGCGGCGATCACTTCGGCAGGAAATCCAGCGTGTAGGCGCTCTTGTAGTCCATGTCCTTGGGATAGACGCCCTGCTCGGACGCCACCTTGAAGAACTCGGCCCAGCGGGCGTCGTCCATCTTGCCCACGCCCTGGCGAGGGACGATGCCGTACGACCGCATCTTCTCGCGGGCCTGGTCCAGGACGTCCTGGGTCATTTCCGGATTGTCCTTGAGGATCGCCGCGTCGCCCGGCTTGGCGTCGCCGTAGAGGTACGACGTCCAGCCCGCCGCCGTGGCTTCGACGAAAGCCTTCACCGCCGCCGGGTTCTTGGCGATCAGGGCGTCGGGGACCAGGGCGAACGAGGCGTAGGCGGGATAGCCGTCATCGGCCAGCAGGAAGACCTTGGGGGTGATCTTGCCCTCCTTCTGGATTAGGTAGGGCTCGGACGTCACATAGCCCTGCTGGACCACCGACGTGTCGGCCAGAAACGGCGCGGCCGAGTAGTTGTACTTGCGCACCTGGGCGTCGGTGAAGCCGTGCTTGGCCTTCAGCCACACCCAGAAGGCGGTGATCGAGGCGTCCGACAGCAGGATCGGGTGGCCCTTCATCTCGGCGATCGAATTGATGCCCACGCCGTCGTGGGCGATCAGCACCTGGGGATCCTTGTCCATGAAGGCGGCGACGGCTTTGACCGGCACCTTCTCCTTGGCCAGGTTCAGCACGATGAAGCTGTTGGAACCGACGCCGACATCGACCGCGCCGGTGGCCAGAAGTTGCGGCACGTTCACGCCGGGGCCGCCTTGGAGCAGGGTCACCTCCAGCCCGCGCTTGGCGTATTCGCCGGTGGCCAGGGCCTGGTAATAGCCGCCCAGCTCGGCCTCGCCCTTCCAGTCGGTGGCGAGCTTCAGGGCCGTGCGGCCGGGGGCGTTGGACGGCTGTTGCTTGGCCGGCGAACAGGCCGCCAGAATGGCGCAGAGGGCCAGGGCGGCCAGGCGCGGGATCTTCATGATCGTCTCCCCGAAGTGCGGGGGGAGGTTAGTGGCGGAGGCGGGGCGTGGGAAGTCTTGTTGCCGCTTGGCGGGCAGTCATCGCCACTTGCCCCCACCTGACCGCTTCGCGGTCTGTCCGCCCCCATAGGGGGCGGAGCCTTAGGCGCGGCGTCGGCGACAGCGCTCTTCCCCCTCCGGGGGAAGACGATCGCGAAGCGATCCGTAGGGGGCAAGTGTTGGCCGCCCGAACGACCTACTTCCGCGCCAACCACCGGCTGATCTTGGCGTACAGCACTTCGCGCTGCACGGGCTTGGCGATGTGGTCGACCATGCCGGCGGCGTAGCAGCGCTCGACCTGCTGGGGCAGGGCGTCGGCGCTCATGGCGATGATCGGCGCCTGGCTCGCCGGACCGCCCAGGGCGCGGATCGCCCGGGTGGCGGCCAGGCCGTCCATCTCGGGCATGTGGATGTCCATCAGGATGATGTCGAAGCCGCCGCGCGCCGCCATGGCCACCGCCTGCTGGCCGTTGTCGGCGGTCTCGACCTGGCAGCCGACCAGGGTCAGCAGGGCCGCGCCGATCTCGCGGTTCATCGGGTGGTCGTCGACCAGCAGGATGCGCGCCGCGCCGGGCGCCGCGGCCGGTTGCGGCGCGCCGGCGTCATAGGCCTCGACCTGGGGCGCGGACACCTCCAGCCAGAAGGCCGAGCCGTGGCCTATCGCGGTGTCGACCCCGATCTTGCCGCCCATCAGCTCGACCAGGGCCTTGCTGATCGCCAGGCCCAGGCCCGCGCCGCCATAGGCCCGGCTGGCCGAGCTGTCGACCTGGCTGAAGCGTTGGAACAGCCGACTCTGCTGCTCGATGGCGATGCCGACACCGGTGTCGACGATCTCGAACTTCAGCCGGTCCTCGATCTCGCCGGGCTCGACCGTCAGGCAGGCGCGGATCCGGCCCACCTCGGTGAACTTCACGGCGTTGTTGAGCAGGTTCAACAGCACCTGGCGCAGGCGCAGGCCGTCCAGGTCGTGCAGGCCGCCGACCGGGTCGGTGACCTCGACCTCGAGAATCAGGCCCTTGTTCTCGGCTTCGGGGCGCATGATGCCGACCGCGTCGTGCAGCACCGCCGCCGCCGAGGTCGGCTGGAACAACAGCTCGACCTGGCCGGCCTCGACCCGCGAGAAGTCCAGGATGTCGTTGACCACCGTCAGCAGGGCGGTGCCGGCGCTGTCGATCAGGCTGAGCTGGCGGCGCGCGTCCGGCGGCAGGTCCTGGCGTTCGACCAGCAGTTGCGAGAAGCCCAGCATGCTGTTCAGCGGCGTGCGGATCTC
>FTJN01003210.1_pt6 | contig 14906 bp, 12 predicted proteins | sample 1658361 | NCBI WGS metagenome assembly FTJN01 (sample SAMEA3914819, study PRJEB12502) | metagenome | biome: forest; material: soil | place: Canada | collected 2010-06-26 | depth 0.3 m | reverse complement strand
TTCTTCCGCCCATTCCACTCCACCAGCACCGACGGCCTGACCGGTTCGCCGCGCGCCTGGGCGATCAGCTGGTTGGTGCGGGTCTCGACGACATCTTCCAGCTTGGCCATGAATTCGGCCTTCGACAGCCCTGGCTGGATCGGCGGCAGGAACTCGATCGTCGCCTCGCCGGGGGTCTTGTTCTTTTCCTGCTGCTTCCAGAAACAGCCCAGGTTCGTCGCCACCGGCACGACCGGCAGGCCGAAGTCCTGGCTCATATAGTAGACGCCCGTGCGGTAGCGGAACCGCTCGCCCGGCGCGGCCAAGTGGCCCTCCGGATAGATCAGGATGCGACGTCCCTCGGCGGCCACCTGGGCGGCGCTGGCCGACAGGGCCTTGCGGGCTTCGGGCCCGCCGCAGCTATCGACGACGATGGCTCCGAACTTCTTGAGGATCTGGCCCACCAGCGGGAACTTCTCCAGGTGGTCGCCGGTCACGAACGACAGGTTGTCGACATTGGCGAACATCACGAAGCCGTCGCCCCAGCTGTGGTGCTTGGCGGCGATGATGAAGGCGCCCTGGGGCAGATTCTCCTGGCCCTTCACCTCGACCTTCACCTGAGCGAAGACGCGCAAGGCCCAGAGCATGCGGCGGCTGTAGGTGCGCAGGGCCAGGGTGACGGCGCCGCGTCCCGGGAGCAGGGCTCCGAACGCGGCCGACAGACCGTAGAAGATCGATAGAACCCAGTAGTAGAAGTTGAACAGCGCGTTGCGCATGGTTCGGTGTTCCTGGAGCGGGTGAAGGGTTATCGCGCGAAGAGCACGGCCTGAACGGCCGCGGTCATCAAGGGGGCGTGGGCGGAGAGGGCGTCCTCGCCCAGCCGGCCATAGGCCTTGTTCTGGGCGGTCTGGGTGATCACGCCGATGGCCATGGCGGCGATCACCCGTGGGTCGCCTGGCGGGAGTTCAGTCGCCATCATCGCTCGCTTGACCAGGTCCTCGACCATGGTCACCGGGTCACGGCCGTCTTCCTGATAGTAGGGCAGGAAGTGGTGCAGTTGCAGCAGGTGGAAGGCGAACAACAGCCAATCCTCGTCGGCCACCGTGCAATAGGCGCGGACCACGGCGGCGGCCTTGGCCTGGATGCCCGTCGCCATGTCGGCATTGACGGTGATCAGGTCCGACAACCGGCGATGGGTGGTCATGAACAGGCCCAGGGCCAGCTCGTCCTTGCTCTTCCAGTGGCGATAGATCGCGCCTTCCGAAACCCCGGCCTTGGCGGCGATCAGCTTGGTGGTGGCCGCGTCGACGCCCCGGTCGACGAAGACCTCCAGGGCGGCGCGTTCGATCTTGGGCTTGGCGTTCATGGGGCGACGCTAACATGCCTTCCAGATCATGCAAGTGATTACTCACATCAGGCCATTGACCGTCGGGCGCTCCAAAGCCTAAGCCCGGGCCATGATCCAGACCATCCTGATCTATTCGATGGGCGAGGTGATCGGCGACGGCCTGATCAAGCTGCCCTTCATCGCTGGCCTGCGCTTGGCCTTTCCGGACGCCAGGATCACCTGGTGCGCGGCCAAGGGCGACACCGTCTATGCCGGGCCGCTGAAGGCCGTGGTGGCCGGCTATATCGACGAGATCCTGACCGACGGCCCGACCGGCGCCGGCGTTCTGGACGCTCTGCCGTGGGTCAAGCCGTTCGGCGGACGGACCTTCGACCTGGTGATCGACACCCAGGAGAACCTGCGCCGCACCGTCGTCGCCCGGCGGGCTTCCAAAGGTCTGTTCGTCTCCGCCGCCCATCAGGCGCGCAAGGCCGATTGGCCGGTCGCCGTGGTTGATCGCCTGGCCCGGCTGCTGGCCCTGGCCACCGACGGAACCGCCGCGCCGCGCCCCCTGACTCTGACCAACCCGGACGCCACGGACGCCGCCCGGGCCCTGCTGCCGACCGCCCACTATGGCGGCCCGGTCTATATCGGCCTGGCCCCCGGCGCCGGCGGCCAGGACAAGCGCTGGCCCCTCGAACGCTACCTGGAGCTGGCCCGCCGGATCGAGGCCTCGGGCCGCAAGGCGGTGTTCTTCTTCGGGCCCGACGAGGCGGCCGACGCCCAGGCGGCGCGCGAGGCCGTACCCACGGCGCTGTTCCCGGAGACGGACCGCACCGACGGCTATCTCGGCGTGAAGGGCCCGCTGCTGGCCATCGCCCTGGCCGGACGCCTGACCGCCGCGGTGGCCAACGACGCAGGGCCCGGCCACATGCTGGCGGCCGGCGGCGCGGCGCTGCTGTCGCTACAGAAGGACCATCGCAAGGCCGTCAAGTTCCGCCCAGCCGCCGCCCGACTTGAGCTGCTGGTCGCGGAGGATTACGGACAGGACATGGCCGCCCTGCCGCTCGACGTGGTGGACGCGGCCTTGCAGCGCCTGATCGCCGGAGTCTCCTGAAATGCCCATCCTCGCGCCCATTTCCGCCGGCGAGTTGATCGACAAGATCACCATCCTGCGGGTCAAGGCCCAGCGGATCGACGACCCGGCCAAGGAGGCCAATGTCCAGGCCGAGCTGACCCTGTTGGAAGCCACGGCCGCGCGCGAGCTGCCGCCGTCGCCCGAGCTGGAGCGCCTGACCGGCGAGCTCACCGAAATCAACGCCGCCCTCTGGGACATCGAGGACGGCAAGCGCGATTGCGAGCGCCGCCAGGACTTCGGCCCCGATTTCGTCGCCCTGGCCCGCCGCGTCTACATGGACAACGACCGCCGCGCCGCCGTGAAACGGTCGATCAACATGCTGGTCGGCTCGGAGATCGTCGAAGAGAAGAGCTACAAGCCGTATTTGGCGGGGTAGGGGCAATCTTCCTTCTCCCCTTGCGGGAGAAGGTGGCCTCCGAAGGAGGTCGGATGAGGGGTCGCACCGCTCCATCCCAAGCTTCTAAACGACAACCGCCTTTCGACCCCTCATCCGTCAGCTTCGCTGACACCTTCTCCCGCAAGGGGAGAAGGGGACTTTTCGCCTCAACCCCGCTTCCCCGCCGCCTCTTCGACGCGCTCCTCGAAATCGCCGAGGTTGCCGAACAGGTTCTCGACCGCGAACACCAGGCCAAACACCCGCGCCGCGTCGTCGAAGGCCAGGGCCCGGGTGCCGCCGCCTTCGCGCAGGGTCTCGACGGCGGTCTGAAAAGCCTGGTGCGCCTGGGCGAAGGCCACGCGGTCCGGACGCGGGCCGCCCGACAGCAGCGCCGCGCTGGCCCGCAGGAATCCGGCGCTGGCGTTCAGCATCGCCGCCGAGGGCAAAGCCAGGCCGGGCGAGGGGAAGGCCTCGCGCAGGGCCCGGCCGATCATCACGCAGTCGTTGCGCAGCCTCCACAGGGTGCGGGGCAGGGCGTCGGTCACCGAATGGTCGCTGAGCTTGCTGGCGCTCTCGCGGTCGGCCTCGGTCATGGCGGTCTGCAGCTTGGACAGGGCTTTCAGCGTGTCGTCATAGTGGTCGCGGGCCTCCAGGTCGGTCTCGCCGCCCTTCAGCTTCAGGGCGTAGTGCTCCAGCAGGTCGGCCAGCAGGCCGGCCACCTTGTCGGCGTTCTCGACCACCGAGGCGTGGGCGCGGGCGGGGAAGATCAGCAGGGTGGCGGCGATGCCGACCACGCTGCCGACCGTGATCTCGGCCACCCGCAGGAAGGCCGCGACGACGGGGTCCATGTGAGTGGTCGTGCCGATCAACATGATCACGGCGGTGATCGGGGCCACCTTGAAGGCCGGACGCACGGCGGCCAGAAAGGCCAGGAGAGCGGCGGTAATGGCCAGGATTGGTCCGCCGGCCTCCGGAAAACGGGCATGGATCATCGCCGCGCCCGCTCCGACGACCGCGCCCACGGCCGTACCCATCAGTCGCTCGATCGAAGCGGTGATCGTCGCGCCCAAGCTGGATTGGACAATGATCACGGCGGTGAACACCGCCCAATAGCCTTGCGGCAGCCTCAGCAAGGTGGCCAGGGCGTAAGCGGCCACGACCGCCGCCGACACCCGGACCGCGTGGCGAAGTTCGGTCTTGCGTGAGACGGCCTTGGCGAGGGCCGCGCGAGAAAGCTCGATGCCGACGAACCTGCGCCAGTCGTTGGGCGCGGTCTCGGGCATCTAGGCCACCGCCTCGCGCAGCATTTCCAGCGCCGTGCGGACGGCGGCCAGTTGCACGCCCTCGCGGGTCTCGCCGTCGAACAGTTCGTGGCGGTGGACGACCGAGCGGTTGGCGCGGGCGACGGCGAAATGCACGGTGCCCACCGGCTTCAGCGGCGAGCCGCCGCCGGGGCCGGCCACGCCGGTGATCGAGACGGCGACATGGCCGTTGCTGGCCTCCAGCGCGCCCTCGGCCATCATCCGCGCCACCACTTCCGACACCGCCCCGTGGTCGGCGATCAGGTCGCCCGGCACGCCCAGCATCTCGGACTTGGCGCGGTTGGTGTAGGTGACGAAGCCCCGCTCGAAGACGTCGGAGGCCCCGGAGATGTTGCAGATCGCACCGGCGACCAGGCCGCCGGTGCAGCTCTCGGCCGTGACCAGCCGCAGGGACTTGCTTCGGGCCTCGTCGATCAGCAGGCGGGCCAGGGTCTGGATTTCGAGCGGGAACATCACGCCTCGTGGTTGGGCACAACTATGCAGAGCATCGATCTCGTGATTTTCTAGCACGGTCGAGTCAGGGAGTAGATTACATGAAGATCCGCCGCATCGTTGGCCTGGCTCCCACACTTTCGCTGTTCGGCGCCGTGGCCGTGCTGGGCGTCGTGGGCGTGAAGTTCGCCACGGCCCAGATCGACCGGGCCCCGCCGCCTTCGACATTCACGCGCGACGGCCAGAACTACCACTGGGACGTCGCCCATGGCGTCACCGGCTCACTGGGTTTGAGCCGCGAGGTCGATCCGCGTTCCGTTCCCGAACTGGCCCGCGCGGCCCCGCGGTTGACGCGAACCTTGGGCGCCGACACGAGCATGCGCAGCTATGTCCCCGTCCTGATGCTGTCGTGCTCCGGCGTGCATTCCGGCGGCGTTCAGGCCCGCCTCTACGCGCCCCAGGGCGGCGCCGCGCAATTGCGGTTCACGGCCGGCCCCAGCGTGTTCCGGGTCCATCGCGGCATTGAGGATCAGGGCGGCGGGCCGTTCGTGGAAGGCCACGGCGACCTTCCAGACAACTTCTTCCCGGCCCTGGCCGACGCGTCGACCGTCTCTGTGGCCTATGGCGACAAGGTCACGACCTTCCCCGGGCCTGGAAAGGCGCTGGTCAACCACTTCAAGCGCTATTGCGTGTCCCTGGCCCAGCGGGCTTCGCGCGACGAGACCTAGGCCGGCGTCTCGACCACGGCGATGGCCTGGGCCGCCAGGCCTTCGCCGCGGCCGGTGAAGCCCATGCCCTCGGTGGTGGTGGCCTTGACGCTGACCCGGTCGAGCGGCAGGTCCAGGATCTCGGCCAGCCGCTGCCGCATGGCCGCGCGGTGCGGTTTGATCTTCGGGCGCTCGCAGATCAGGGTCACGTCGACATTGACCAAGGTTCCGCCGCGTTGACGGACTAGATCCACCGCATGGATCAGGAACTTGTCCGAGGCCGCGCCCTTCCATTGCGGATCGGTGGGCGGGAAGTGGTCGCCGATGTCGCCTTCGCCGATCGCGCCGAGAATGGCGTCGGTCAGGGCGTGCAGGCCGGCGTCCGCGTCGGAATGGCCGATCAGGGTTTCGTCGTGGGCGATCTCGACGCCGCACAGCCAAACCGACTCACCAGGTCCCCAGCGATGGGCGTCGAAGCCCTGGCCCATGCGGGTGATGCGCCGCCCGCTGGCAAGTTGTTCGGCCATGGCGAAATCCTCCGGATAGGTCAGCTTCATCAGCATCGGGTCGCCCGGCGTCACCACCACGCGTCCGCCGTGGCGTTCGACCACCTGGGCGTCGTCGGTCGGCTCGTCCGGTCCGGCCCAGGCGGCGTAGGCGGCCAGCAGGCGGTCGCGGCGGAAGGCCTGGGGGGTCTGGGCGCGCCACAGATTGTCACGCGATTTCGTGACAACGCTGGACTCGGGCGCTCCACTTTTCAGCGTATCGGCGACGGGCAAGGCTGGAATCGCGCCATCGGCCTCGTCGAGGGCCTTGATCACCCCGGCGATTGTTGCGGCGCCGAGGAAGGGGCGGGCGGCGTCGTGGATCAGCACCGGCTCGTCGGCTGGACGGTCGACCAGCAGGGCCAATCCGGCCTGGACGGAGAGCGCGCGAGTCGCTCCGCCGGCCGTCGTCGTCCAGCCCGAAAGCCCGCTCAAGGCGTCGTCGAGAGCCTCGCGAGCTCCAGGATCGGCCACGATCACAAGCTTTTGCGCCCCCGCGTCCAGCAGAGCCTCGGCCGACCAGCGCAGCACGGGTTTGCCCGCCACGACGCGCCATTGCTTGGCCTGGCCGGGGCCGGCCCGGGTACCGGAACCAGCGGCGACGATGACGGCGGAGAAGGTCATTGTGGCTGTTTAGCCGCATGTCCGAACTTGTCCAGAGATGTGGGCTTTACTGCGCCGCACAATATGCCTAAAAACAGTGCGGTGGGGATGCATATAAAATGAGCAACAGTCTCGCAGTCGGCAATGTCGAGGTGCCTGGGCGCGTGTGGATCGCGCCGATGACGGGTGTCTCGGACCTGCCCTTCAGGGAAACCGCCACGCGCCTCGGCGCGGCCTATGTGGCGACGGAAATGGTGGCCTGCGCGGAATTCGCGCGGGGACGCCCCGAGGCCGTGCGCCGCGCGGCGGTGGGCGAAGGCCTGCCGCTGATGGTCGTCCAGCTTGTTGGTCGTGACCCCGGCTTCATGGGCCAGGGCGCGCGGATGGCCGCCGACGCCGGGGCCCAGATCGTCGACATCAATTTCGGTTGCCCCTCCAAACAGGTCACCGGCGGCGTGGCCGCGGGCTCGGCCCTGATGCGCGAGCCGGATCTGGCCGGAACCCTGGTCGCCGCCGCCGTCAGCGCGGTGGACGTGCCGGTCACCGTCAAGATGCGCCTGGGCTGGGACGACGACAGCCGCAACGCCGCCGACATCGCCCGCCGGGCGGTCGACGCCGGGGCGCAAGCCATCACCGTCCACGGCCGCACCCGCTGCCAGTTCTACAAGGGCGAGGCCGACTGGGAGGCCGTCGCGGCCGTGAAGGCGGCGGTCGGCGTGCCTGTGCTGGTCAATGGCGACATCATCGACGGCGAGACGGCCCGCCAGGCGCTCGAACAGTCCGGCGCCGACGGCGTGATGATCGGGCGCGGCGTCTATGGCCGCCCGTGGATCGCCCAGGCCATCGAGGCCGCGTTGCGCGGCGAAGGCTTCCGCGAGCCGGACGCCGAGGAGCGCCTGGCCATCGCCGTCACCCATTTCCGCCGCAGCCTGGACTTCTACGGCCAGAACGTCGGCCTGAAGATGTTCCGCAAGCACCTGGCTTCGTACATCGAGGCCGCGCCGTGGCCCGACAGCGAGGAAGAGCGCCGGATCGCCCGCTCGGCCCTGTGCCGGCTGGAGGATCCCGCCGCGATCGAGGACGGCCTGGCCACGCTGTGGCTGGGCGACCGGAGGCTGGCCGCATGACCGATCACGCCCGCATTTCACCGACCAAGATCTCCGACAACCTGAAGGTCGCGGCCTTCGACCTCAGCCCCGAACCCGCCCTGGTCGTCGACCGCGAGGGCGCGCTGGTGGCGGTCAACGAGGCCGCCGAGGCGCTGTTTGGCCAGGGCCTGTCGCTGCTGGCCCGCGGACGCTTCCGCGCCGCCCTGCCGCCGGGCTCGGTTCTGGTCTCGATGATGGATCGCGCCCTGTTCGAAGGGGCCCTGGTCCGCGAGCACGGCGTCGAGGTCAATCTGTTCGGCCAGCCGCCGTTCGAGGCGGACGGCGCCGCCGCGCCCCTGGGCGACGGTTCGGTGATGCTGACCCTGCACGTCAAGGGCGTGCTGGGCGTCGAGCGGGCCTCGGACGCCGCCGGCCTGCGCTCGGTGGTCGGGCTGGGCCGCATGCTGGCTCACGAGATCAAGAACCCGCTGGCCGGCATTCGCGGCGCGGCCCAACTGCTCAAGACCGGCGCCAGCGCCGCCGACCAGCCCCTGGCCCAGCTGATCGTCGACGAAACCGACCGCATCCGTCGCCTGGTCGACCGCATGGAGGCCTTTTCCGACGAGGTTCCCGGTCCGCGCGAGGCGGTCAATATTCACCAGGTGCTGGACCGCGTCCGCGCCCTGGTCGTCAACGGCGTCGCCGACGGCCTGGCGCTGCAGGAACATTACGACCCCTCGCTGCCCGACGTCTGGGGCGACGAGGACCATCTGATCCAGGTGTTCCTGAACCTGGTCAAGAACGCCGCCGAGGCCGCCCACACGCGCGGCGACGGCCAGGGCATCCTGTCGATCCACACCGCCTGGCGCCCCGGCGTCCGGGTGCGCGGCGCCGACGGCAAGGCCTCGGCCGGCGCGCCGATCGAGATCCGCGTCCAGGACAATGGTCCCGGCGTACCCCAGAGCCTGCGCGACCACCTGTTCCAGCCGTTCGTCACCACCAAGGCCAATGGCACGGGACTGGGCCTGGCCCTGGTCACCAAGCTGGTGACCAGCCACGGCGGACTGATCGACTTTGAATCCGAGCCCGGCCGCACGGTGTTCCGCGTGTTGCTGCCCATGGCGACCGGAAAGCTTACCCCCTCTACTGGAGTCGCCCACGCATGAACGCCGCCAGCAAGAAGATCCTGATCGCCGACGACGACAGCTCGGTGCGTCTGGTGCTCAGCCAGGCCTTCACCCGGCTGGGCTATCAGGTCCGGGCGACGGGCAACGCCACCACCCTGCTCAAGTGGGTGATGGACGGCGAGGGCGACCTGATCGTCACCGACGTGATGATGCCCGACGAGAACGTGTTCGACGTGCTGCCGCGCATCCGCAAGGAACGGCCCAAGCTGCCGATCATCGTGATGAGCGCCCAGAACACCCTGCTGACGGCGGTCAACGCCGCCGACGCGGGTGCGTTCGAATATATCTCCAAGCCCTTCGACCTGGACGACGTCACGTCCGCCGCCCGCCGCGCCCTGTCGCGGCCGGCCGACGCCGAGGCCTCCAAGGCTCAGGCCCGAGCCATGCGCGACGAGCGCCTGCCGCTGATCGGCCGCTCGGCTCCGATGCAGGAGGTCTATCGCACCATCGCCCGCCTGGTCGGCGCCGATCTGACGGTGCTGATCCTCGGCGAGAGCGGCACCGGCAAGGAGCTGGTGGCCCGCGCCCTGCACGACCTGGGACGCCGTCGTGACGGCCGTTTCGTGGTCATCAACCTGGCCGCCGTGCCGCGGGAGCGGGTCGAGACCGAGCTGTTCGGACGCGGGGAGGGCGATCTGGGTCGCCTGATCGAGGCCGACGGCGGCACCCTGTTCCTCGACGAGATCGGCGACATGCCGCTGGACGCCCAGACGCGCCTGCTGCGGGTGATCGACGGCACCGAGCCGGTGCTCAATCCCAAGACCGGCCGCCGCCCCAATGTGCGGATCATCGCCGCCACCAATCGCGACCTGCGCGGCCTGATCCAGCAGGGGCTGTTCCGCGAGGACCTGTTCTTCCGCCTCAATGTCGCGCCCGTGCGCCTGCCGCCGCTGCGTGACCGCACCGAGGACATTCCGGACCTGGCCCGCACCTTCCTGCTGCGCGCCGCCCGCGAGGGCCTGCCGTCCAAGACCATCGATTCCAGCGCGCTCGATCGGATGAAGACCCACGCCTGGCCCGGCAATGTGCGCGAGCTGGAAAACCTGATCCGGCGGATGTGCGCCCTCTATGCCGAGGAGCTGATCACCGCCCGGATCGTCGACCGCGAGCTGCAGGACCACGCGCCGGCGACTCACGCCGACGAAGGTCCGGTCACCCTGGCCAGCCTGGTCGAGCGCCACCTGTCGTCGCACTTCGCCGACCAGCCGGACGGCGTGCCGGCGGCGGGCCTCTATGACCGGGTGCTGCAGGAAGTCGAGCGGCCGCTGATCCAGCTGACCCTGTCGGCGACGCGCGGCAACCAGGTGCGGGCGGCCGAGATTCTCGGCCTCAACCGCAACACCCTGCGCAAGAAGATCCAGGACCTGGGCGTGGAGATGACGCGCGGGCGGCGGTAGTCTTTAAAAGCCGCTCATCCCGGCGAATGCCGGGACCCAGATCCCATAGCGGTGTGGCTGATTGGATAGGCTCGGAGCCTTTGGCGTCAGCCTCAAAGCCATTCCATCTGGGTCCCGGCATTCGCCGGGATGAGCGGGTCGTTATATGCGCTGGCGCCTGTTGTATTTTCAACGCTGACGCTTAATTGGCACATACCTGTTGAGTTTGGGGCACACCTCCCCTTAGACTTGGTCAATGGCGTCCGTTCCATCCGTGTTGGAGCTTGAGGGACCGCCGACCCGCTTCAGCCGGGCCTGGTGGCGAGACCTGCTGACGTCGCGCTACACGCTCGGCGGTGCCTATGGCCTGGCCGTCGCCCTGACCGCCACGGCCGTGGCCCTGGCCTCTTCGCCCCCGACCAGCGGCCCGATCGGCCCGGCCACCACGGTCATCCTGGTGGTGCTGGGCTTCAACCTCGCCCTGATCCTGTTCGTCGCCGGCGTCGTCGGCTGGGGCCTGCTGGACCTGGTCGACGCCCGGGCCAGCGACGCCGGCGCCCGCCTGCACCTGCGATTCGTCGGCCTGTTCTCGGTCGCCGCCGTGGCCCCGGCGGTGATTGTCGCCCTGTTCTTCGGGGTGCTGGTCAACCGGGGCGTGGAAAGCTGGTTCAGCGCCCGGGTCACGACGGTGGTCGAGAACTCGGCCAAGGTCGCCCGCTCCTATGTCGAGCAGCAGAAGAACTATATCGGCGAACATATCAGCCCGATGGCCAACGACCTGAACGAGGCCGCGCCGGCCCTGTCGCAGTCACCGGTGGCGTTCGGCCACTACCTGACCGACCAGACGCTGCGCAACGGCTTCACCGCGGCCTATGTCCTGGATCGCGACGGCCGGATCCTGGCCCGGGCCGAAACCGACAAGGCCCCGCCGTTCCTGGCGCCGCCGCCCTCGACCTTCCGCGGCACCGACACCGGCGACGTCTCGGCCGAGCAGTTCCCGTCCGAAGACCTGTTCCGCGCCCTCTACCGGCTGAAGGCCTTCCCCGACGCCTATCTCTACATCGTGCGGGGGGTCGACCAGGGGATCATGGCCCACCTGAAGGAAACCCAGGACTCGCTGATCTCGTATCGCGACGCGGCCCATAACCGGGCCCGGATCCAGGTGATCTTCGGCCTCAGCTATATCGAGACGGCCCTGCTGGTGCTGGTTGCCGCCGTCTGGGTGGGCATCGCGGCCGCCAACTCGATCGCCGCGCCCGTCTCGGGCCTGGTGCAGGCCGCGGGCCGCGTGTCGGCCGGCGACCTGGACGCCCGGGTCGATGTCGAGAACGGCCCCGAGGAGATCCGCGCCCTGTCGGTGGCCTTCAACATGATGACCACCGACCTGCAGGCCCAGCAGGCGGCCCTGCGGGTGGCCAGCCTGGACGCCGAGTCGCGGCGGCAGTTCATCGAAACGGTGCTGTCGGGCGTCAGCGCCGGCGTGGTCGGCCTGGACGCCGAGGGCCGGATCACCGCGCTCAATCGCCGGGCCGGCGACCTGCTGGCCTTGGGCGACGACGCCGTGGGACGGACCCTGGCGGAAACGGCTCCGGAACTGGAACCCGTGGTCCGGGAGATCAGCGAGGGCCGGGCCAATGCCGAGGTCGAGATCGACGTGATGCGTGGCGGCGAGACGCGGCGGCTCCGCTTCCGCGGCGCCGGCCACGCCGCCGAGAGCCTGGTGCTGACCTTCGACGACATCACCCGCCTGATGGCCGCCCAGCGCAACGCCGCCTGGAAGGACGTCGCCCGGCGCATCGCCCACGAGATCAAGAACCCGCTGACCCCGATCCAGCTGTCGGCCGAGCGCATCCGCCGCAAGTACCGCAAGGACATTACCAGCGATCTGGAGACCTTCGACCGCTGCACCGAGACCATCATCCGCCAGGTCGGCGACATCGGGCGGATGGTCGACGAGTTCTCGGCCTTCGCCCGCATGCCCGCGCCACGCTTCGCGCCCGCCGACCTGGCCGAGATGCTGCGCCAGGCGGTGTTCGCCCAGCGCTTCGTCGACGCCGACACCGAGGTGGTGCTGGAAGAGCCGGGCGAGGACGTCTGGGTCAGTTGTGACGCGCGGATGGTCGGCCAGGCCCTGACCAACATCCTCAAGAACGCCGGCGAGGCCGTGGGCGCGCGCCGCGCGGTCACGACCGAGCCGCCCGGCCGCATCGTCGCCAGCCTGGTTTCCGACGACGAGCATCTGTGCCTGGTGATCGAGGACAACGGCGTGGGCCTGCCCACCCGCGACCGCGACCGCCTGACCGAGCCCTATGTGACCACCCGCGAGAAGGGCACCGGCCTTGGGCTGGCGATCGTCAAGCGGATCATGGAGGACCATGAAGGCGAACTGGTCCTGACCGACGCGCTGCACGGAACAACCGGCGCCCGGGTCATTCTGAAATTCCCCACGACCGCGCGGCTTGCCGCCGCCAACGCCCCGAACGGCGTAGAGGAGATGATATGAGCGCTGACGTGCTTGTGGTCGACGATGAGGTCGATATCCGCGAACTGGTGGCCGGCATCCTGGAGGATGAAGGCTACGCGGTCCGTGTCGCGGCCGATTCCGACCAGGCGCTGGCCGCCCTGCGGGCCCGCAAGCCCGCGCTGCTGGTTCTCGACATCTGGATGCAGGGCGGCGGCATGGACGGGCTGGAGTTGCTCGACATGGTCAAGGGCCTGGATCCCGACCTGCCGGTGATCATGATCTCGGGCCACGGCAATATCGAAACCGCCGTCAGCGCCATCAAGCGCGGGGCCTACGAGTTCCTGGAAAAACCCTTCAAGTCCGACCGGCTGTTGCTGGTGGTCGAGCGGGCCCTGGAAGCGGCCAATCTCAAGCGGGAAAACCGTCGCCTGCGCGTGCAGAGCTTCAGCTCCGACGGCCTGATGGGCAAGTCGGCGGCGGCCCAGGCCTTGCGCCAGCTGATCGCCAAGGTCGCCCCGGCCAACAGCCGGGTGCTGGTTTCCGGTCCGCCCGGCTCGGGCAAGGAGCTGGTGGCGCGGCTGATCCACGGCTCCAGCGCCCGGCTGCGCAACGAGTTCGTGGCCGTCAGCGCCGCGGGCATGGCCCCTGAACGCCTGGACGTAGAACTGTTCGGCGAGGAGGGCGAGAACGGCCGTCCGCGCAAGATCGGCGTGTTCGAACGGGCCCACGGCGGCACGCTCTATCTCGACGAGGTGGCCGACATGCCGCGCGAGACCCAGAGCCGCATCCTGCGGGTCCTGGTCGAGCAACGCTTCCGCCGGGTGGGCGGCGACAATGACGTGCAGGTCGACGTGCGGGTGATCTCGTCCAGTTCGCGCGAGCTGCGCGAGGAGATCGCCGCCGGACGCTTCCGCGAGGACCTGTTCCACCGTCTGAACGTGGTGCCGGTGCGCGTCCCGGGCCTGTCCGAGCGCCGCGAGGACATTCCGGAGCTGATCAGCTATTTCGTCGAACGTATCTGCGACGCCACCGGCCTGCAACGCCGACGGCTGGGCGAGGACGCCTTGGCGACCCTGCAAGTCCAGGCCTGGCCGGGCAATGTCCGCCAGCTGCGCAACAACGTCGAGCGCATGCTGATCCTGGCCTCGGGCGAACCGGGCGACCTGATCACCGCCGAGATGCTCAACGCCAATGACGCGCCGTCGGGCGGCAACGCCGGGGCCATCGGCGCCGAGCGGATCATCGCCCTGCCGTTGCGCGAGGCCCGCGAGCTGTTCGAGCGTGAATATCTGAACGCCCAGATCCTGCGGTTCGGGGGCAACATCTCGCGCACGGCCAACTTCATCGGCATGGAGCGCTCGGCCCTGCACCGGAAACTCAAATCTCTCGGTGTCGCGGGTGCGCGGGTGGAAGAGGAAGAATAAACCCAAAACACCGCTCATCCCGGCATTCGCTGGGATGAGCGGATCGAAATGAACGCGCGAGGAACCGCGCAGAGGAACCGAGACATGTCGCGCTTCGCCTACGTCAACGGCCGCTTCGTCCGCCACGGCGAGGCCGCCGTGCATATCGAGGACCGCGGCTATCAGCTGGCCGACGGGGTCTACGAGGTGTGGGCGGTGTTCGGGGGCAAGCTGGCCGACGCGGCCGGGCACTTCACCCGCCTGTGGCGCAGCCTGGATGCGCTTCAGATCGCTCATCCGATGAGCGAGAAGGCCCTGACCGTGGTGCTGCGCGAAGCCATTCGCCGCAACAAGGTCCGCGAGGGCATGGTCTATCTGCAAGTGACCCGCGGCGTCGCCCCGCGCGACCACGCCTTTCCCAATCCCGCCGTCCTTCCGGCCGTGGTCATCACCGCCAAGTCGGTGGATCGCGTGGCCGCCGAGGCCAAGGCCGCCAAGGGCCAGTCGGTGGTCACCGTGCCGGAAAACCGCTGGGGTCGTTGCGACATCAAGTCGATCGGCCTGCTGCCCAACGCCCTGGCCAAGCAGATCGCCCGCGAGCACGGCGCCGTCGAGGCCTGGTTCGTCGACGAACTGGGCCTGGTCACCGAAGGCGCCTCGTCCAACGCCTGGATCGTCGACGCCGAGGGCCGCCTGCGCACCCGCGACACCCAGGCCAACATCCTGCGCGGCATCACCCGCTCATCGCTGCTGGAGGTGATCGCCGAAGCCGGCCTGCCGATCGCCGAGCAACCCTTCACGGTGGAAGAGGCCAAGGCCGCCAAGGAGGCTTTCATCACCGGCGCGGGCACCCTGGTTCTGCCGATCGTCAGCGTCGACGGCGCCAAGATCGGCGACGGGAAACCCGGACCAGTGGCGACGCGGCTTCGGCGTCTCTATATCGAGCGGGCCAAGGCCGC